>ERZ779888.2052-NODE-2052-length-17753-cov-4.339756_pt1 | contig 17753 bp, 14 predicted proteins | sample MGYA00511245_ERZ779888 | MGnify/ENA primary metagenome ERZ779888 (study PRJEB29588, sample SAMEA2155255) | human gut metagenome | biome: human gut; feature: human-associated habitat; material: faeces | place: Denmark | collected 2008/2010 ... | reverse complement strand
TCTTGCTGTCGCGCGGTTTATGTTTATGCTTGTCCATAATGACGTTGCATTCATAAAAAAGTTCTTCGTCCACGATAGGCGGTATGACGTTAGCGTAAACCGTGCCGTGTGAAGTTACTTTCCCGATGTATTTTTCGTTGCGGATTATCCTTGCAAGACTGTTCATATTGAACGACGAACCGGCTTTCGTCTTAATGCCTTGTCCGTTCTAAGCCTTGCAATAATTTCTTTCGCCTTTTCGCCGTATTTGTATCTTGTAAAAACATCTCTGACAATATCCGCTTCGTAACTGTTTATCGTCCATTTTTTGTCCACGATGTCATAGCCGAATAGTCCGTATCCGCCGATAAAGTAACCTTTCTCGTAGCTTTCCCGTATTCCGCGTTTTACCTTTTGCGAAAGTTCGGCGGAGTAATACTCCGCCATACTTTCCAGCACGCCCTCGATTAAAATTCCGCTTGCGTCTTCCGTTATGTTTTCCTTTGCAGATAGAACACGCACGCCGTTTTTCTTTAACTTTGCTTTGTAATTCGCGCTGTCGTAACGGTTACGGGCAAAGCGATCAAGTTGGTAAACAAGAACATAGTCGAAAATCTTTTTCTTACTGTCCTCGATCATTCTTAAAAATTCGGGGCGTTTGATTTCGTTATCGAAATAGTTTTTAACGATTTTTATAAACTCTTCAGCCACTTCTTCGTTTGAACCGTTCGAAGACACTTCCGATGCTCCGAGATTTGACGTGAATATAATTACGCTTTCGCTGAAATAAACCGTTTCGCCTCTCCTGCCGTTTGCGTCGTTACCGTCGCTTACCGCTTATCATTAAAGCAAATATCGCGCATTATTTCAATATCGGAACACTCTGTTACAAGAAAAACGCGAAATTTATTCGCGTTTTTCTTGTTCGTTCATCGACACAAGCCTTTCGCCTATTCCGCTTCCCACACCTTATAGGGCGGGTAGGGTGGGGCGACGCGGCTTATCGCATATCCGAATAACCGAGAAGCGAGAACATACTTCTCGCTTCTCGTCCGATTGCTTTTATTTTACTATTCGTTTTGTTCCCCTGCGACGGAAACAAGTTCAAGCGTGCTGCCTTCGTACGTTATTTTATCTGGCAAAGTAATTTTGCCGTTTTCGCCGATAATCGCCTTATCTACTATGATAATACCGTTGCCGTCGCTTAATTCGATAAGCAAATCTACGTAATATACTGTCGTCGATACTTCGCCGTCAACTTTCGTTTCACTCTTTAGGTTAAACTTATACGCCGCAATTACGCTCGATTTCTTTTCTTCTTCCTGTAAGTCCTTAACGGTTACCGTATTTGCCGCCGTATCGAATTTTATCGTTCTTTCACGCTCACTCTTTTCTTTATACGTTCCGCTTGCGATAACGTCGGAGAACTCGATTTTCGTAATTCTTAAATAAGAATCTTCTTTCCCGTTTTTCTTGTAATACTTTAATTCGGGTATAACGACGTTGTTCTCCCCGTCTATCGTCGCTTTTTCTATTCTTATCTGCTCGCCGCCGATTAAAACGATATAGTCGTAATACGTCGTCGCTGTCGCACTTTCACCGACGGTTTCTTCATAACTTCTTACGTAATACTCTGCGTCGAAAGATTGAGCGTCCATATCCACCTTTCCGTCCTTACGAAGCGTGATATCGGCAGCGCCGTATCGATTAAAATACATAACGTTTTCTCTTACTGGAACGTTCGTTTTTGAATACTCGTGCGTATATCCGGTGCCGTACCACTTCCATTGAGTGATTTTTCCGCTTTCAGCATCCACCGTGGCAAGAACCCCGTTCGCCACCACGACGTTTTCTTCGACGGAAACGACGTACACCAGCCTTTCTCTATTGGGTTCGTCGCCGTGAATGTAGAACTTGACTTTATGAACGCGTTTTTCGTCTTTATTATCGTAATGCCCCGGATATGTCGGAATGTATCGGGAATTATAATCGAATGTCAACGCCTCGCTTGCCGACGTGAATATAACGCCCTTTTCGGTTTTGTATTCGTTTCTGTCCGGATCTGTTCCGGTCATACCGTACGTATACAGTTTGTCGTAATTTATTTTATTTTCGTCAAATGCGATTTCTTTAAGAACGGTAAGTTGCGTCGTTTTGTCTACAGGGTAACGTTTTATGCCGTGTTCATCATATTCTTCTCTGTCTTCGCCGAAATAATCGACTAAGGTAAGCCCGTTGTCGTCAAACGATAGTTCTCCGTAAATAACGTATTGGTCCTTGCCGTTAAGACAGTTGTTTACCTTGCCCCAGTAATACTTATCCCCGTCCGTATAAAGGTCGTACGAGGCGAGTTCGTACGAGTGTTTATTGTTCGTATAATTCGTGTACCCTGCATAAATATTGCTCACACCGTTAAATACGAACTTGTATTTACCGTCGGCAGTTTTTATAATCGAGTACAAATCGGATAGTTTTGCATGGAAATCGGAATTACCTAATTTTTGATAGTCTGCGTACAAATATCCGTATACTCCGAGACGAACGTCAAAGTCATCGACGGGTTTTAACTCTCCGCTACGATATTTGAACTCGTTAATATCGCTGCTCGGGTTTCTTCCTTTCCACTCCGACGACCACCATTCATACGTGCCTCCGCCCGCTAAGTTTTTCTTAGAAACTCTTACAAGCGGATTATATGACATTCTCGTTTTATCGATTTCATCGTTATAATTCACTTTTTTGTTGAATTTGAACTCAAACGTGCGGTAACTATCCTTGCCGACGGAGGAATCCTTAAACGTCATAACAATCATTCTCTCCGCACGGTATTGCATGCTGCCGTTTAGGACGTCGTAATAGTATGCGTCTACGAGTTCGTAATAAGTATATCTGCTCTTGTTCCTGTTGTAGGCAATCGAACTGTCGCAAATAAGAGAAATACCGTTTTTCTCAAAAGAATTTATCGCTAAATCCATATAGACGTAGTTAGGTCCGCCGTTGTCCGTTTCAAGACGCGTTTCGCGGTACGCTTTGTAGTAATGTCCGACTAGCGCTACTTGTTCGAGATCTTTCGGTTGAAGTTCTGTAAGTTTTGCGCGATAATACATAGTGCCGCTATTTTGTACGTTATAATCGTTATAATCGTTCGTATCCCATTCTCTGCCGTCTGCGGATTCGAGTTGACGAAGGAAGTATTGCTTGTCGCCGCCCGTAGTTTGAAAATACCTATAATCGCCTATGGTCCCTTCCGACTTGTATTCGGTAACGATAGGCGCATAGTTGTTTCTAAGATATATCGTTTTCCCGTCTTTTTCCACGTAATAAACGTAACTGATAGTACTGTTGTACGGGTTCGGGGTGCCGCGGAAAGCGGTCGATACGTTGGCTTTCAATTCAAAATACTCGTTGCCCCTTTCTACCCATTCTATTCTTTCATACGGTTTGTTATAGGCTTTTCCGAGATACTCATTGTCGATTTGTTGTTCAAAGCGAAGAGGTTTTACTATACCATAGTCGTTATTTTTACCGACGCCGTCAATGTTTCCGTTTTCGTCTACTTTGAAGAACAAGTCATCGTGCCAATCGTTCATTGATCTAGTCAGGCAATAATAATCGCCGACTCTCATTAATACGTGACCTTTGTATTCATCGTCTTTTGACAATATGAAGTAATCTCTTTCAAGCGCGGTTTTGTCGTTTTCTCCGCCTAAAAACTGTATCGCGGAATCGCTGTAAAATCCTCGGTCTTCGCCTTTGCTATTCTCAGCGAAAAGTATCGTTGTTCCGCTATGAAAACTACTATCGCTTGGAATTTGATAGAAGCGTTTGTCGCGGAAAAGTTCCGTGACTTTTTCTTTTTCCTGTTCATCCAATTCCCTCATCGCATAATACGGGTTTTGGTTCATTTTAATGAGGATTTCGTTATTCGTATCTTTTTCGATGCTGAACGGATAAATTTCACCGTCAAATTGGGTCGCTACAATCTTTCCGCTTTCGTCTTTATAAATTGCATTGTCGACGTTGCCATTTATTCGCAGTTCATCTCCTCCGTTGTAACTCCAGTAGATAAACGATACTTTGTCGTTGTCGTTCGTGCCGGTAATGCAATAGAAATTCCACTCGTTTTTTTCATGGAGTTGGCTTTCCAAATCGGATTTAACGACTTTGGTAAGCGTAATTTTTGCATACGTCGCGTTATCGTTTATCCTAACTTCGTTTTCGCTAAGCGAAAGCGCGATAATTTTATCGTTTACTCCGTAGAAACAGCCGTTTGCCGTAAAAATTTCGTATGTTTCGCCGCCGTAAGACATATCGCCGACGGACGACACCGAGATAAACTCATTCTCGGATTTTTTGTATGCGCCCGTATAGGTTGTCGTAGAAACTTTTTGCGCACGGAAGTAAGTGCTTTCACCGCGAACAAAATTCTCATCGAGCGTTATTCTTTCATAGTCGTATCTGTCGTATGCCTCATATTCTCCGCGGACGAACACCGCAAAAAGGTCGGCATTTTCCGATAACGTCATAATTTGCGCTTTTTGCGTTCCGTTTACGAAAATACCTTTGTCGCTGCTCACTTTGATAAAGTTCTTATCGTCAAATATGTACATACCTTCATACGCGCTGTCTTTCTCGACGGCGATTTTGGTCGGTTTTTTGTAAGTTTTGGCTCCGAGCATAAGATATTGTTCGTTGAAAACCGTTCTGACGAAATTGTTGTCTATAACGACGTAAACGTACCCTTTTATCATTATAGTGAAACTGCCGAGAGTCCCGTCGTTTAACACAATATAGTTATTCTTTACTCTCGCAACGTCTACTTTCCCGCTTTCGGTAACGTAATCGCCGCGATATTTTTCTTCAAACGGAACTTCTCTTACGCCGTTGCAATAAACTTCTCCGTCTATTTCAAATTCATTGTATTCTACGCTATGCGTGGCAATCGAATAATTGCCGTCTTTGTCTTCGGCAAGAAGTTTCGCTACTTTTTTGCCGTCTTCGCCTTTCTCGGCAGACTGTTGATAGAGAGTAAAAGTTTTATCGAGAAAAGTAAACTCGGAATTATTGCTCTTCCCGACGTTGTTTACGGAGAACGGCTCTCCGCTTTCCACATCGCTTTCTCTGTACCACGACCCGGTGCCGGCTAAATTGTCTGCTTTTTGAGCAACGTAGTATTGTCTGTCGTTGTAATCAATCTTTTCCGCCCAGTTTTCACAGAAAACGACGTATTCGTTCCCTTTTTTATAGTAATATGTACCTTGACTGTTTGCTCTTTGATAAAGTTCGAGCGGTTCGCCGTCTACGCTAATCGCCGTTCCGTCTTTGTTTTTCTTGATTACGGAAATATCTCCGTCTCCGTATAATCCGGCAACGAACATATCGTTTTTCAGCGTTTCTCCCGTAACCGTTTGGTATTTATCTTGCGGAACGTCGGGATTATCATCGCCTTTTCTCGTGACGGAATAAGACCAAACGCTATCCGAATAACTCCTTCCGTCGCCGATTGCACGAATTCGTGCGGTTTGGTTCACTTCGAGGGAATAGTCGGTTACGTTTTCTCCGAGCGTATAAACACTGCCGTCTACTTCGATTTCGTAGCGGATTGCTCCGTCGATTTTATCCCAACGTACGCGTTCTCCGTCAAGATACGGTTGCGGCGGAAAAAGCGTTTCGGCTGCCTTATCCTCGCGAGTAACGCTGTTGCTCCAATCGCTTTCCCCTTCGTATTTTTCGGTCGCTATCGCTTTTACCCGAAAAGTATCGCCATAGTCAAGATTAGCGTTATTGTCTTGCGTTACGCCGCGCTCTTCGCCGTTAAACTCCATTAAGTACTCGGTCGCATATTCGACGTATTCCCAACGAGCGACTCCGTCTTCCCCGAGCATAACCGTCGGTGCGTCGAGTTTAATGCGGTTCGGTTTATCGGGTTCGACTGTTTCGCCACCGTTTTCGCCGCCGGAACCCTGTTGTGCACAAGCAAGTAGCGTAAACGCGAATAACAGGGCAAGCAAAATAATAAAGATTGCAGAGATACGTTTTTTCATATTCACTCCTTAACATATTCATATAGATACGAGATGAATTCGTTTTGCATCGCGGGTACCTAATTACAAATTGTTTCTTAATTATATATTATACAGATAAATAAACTCACTTACAAGGTTTTTTTGCTTTCTCACAGAATAAAATAAAAAAACGGAAAAATAATTTCTTCCGTTTTCCCTTCGATTTGTTTACCCGTCGTCGGTTTCGTCTTTGACGTACTGCAAGCGATAAAGTTCGTTTGTTAAATTTTCCACAGAAGAAAGCGATTGTTTTTTGTCTTGAATACTGTCTTTCCGAAATTCTGTTGACGTATTGTGCGAGAATATCGGGATCGGACTCAATGAATCGTACATAAAAGCTAAAACCTTAAATTGAGTTTTATGCGCTAAATTTTTAAATTGAGTGCTAAAATTATTTTATTATAACCAACAAAAAGTTCAATCTGACTTGCACTCGTGCCGCCAAAAACGTCCGATTCATTTGGACGCTTTTCTTTTGTTCTTTTTTTCTCTCTTTTTATTTCAAAAAAATTTTTTTTAAGCAAGCCTTTTCGTATAAATAAAAGAACGATTAACACAATTTGATAGTTAATTCGAATAAAATGTAGTGAAGAAGAAAATCTCCGTCCTACATAACACTTAAAGGAGATTTATAAAAATGTGCTGTTTTACTAATACAGGAAACTGCTGCTATCGTCAATGCAACAGAGTTTGTTTCCAAAGCAACGTCATTCCGAACAACAACGTAATCGTTCGCCCTATCGTGCCCGTAACGCCGGCTTATACCAACAACGCATTGTACGCCGTAGGAACCGCAGGCGCCGTCGCCAACCTTACCGCTATTCCCCTGACCGCAGGCGCAGGCACGCCGAATACTACGCTTAACGTTGCAAACAACGCTCTCAACCTTCCTGTCGGAACGTATTTAATAAATTTCGGTGCGACCGCAAATTCGTCCGAAGGAACGGCTTCATCCGTTACCGTTCAATTATACGCAAACGGTTCTCCGATTTCCGGTCAGGCGGTTGGTTCGAACGGAACGACCGCGCTCCCTGCTTCGGCAAACGGTTCTCTCATCTACACCGCAACCGCGCCCACCGCTTTGTCGCTCTACAATACGTCCGGCAATTCCGTAACCGTCAGCAACGCTTATATCGTCGCTCAAAAACTCGCATAACGACTGCCGTCTACAAAAGAAAAAGGCGGACGCATTCGTCCGCCTTCAATCTTAAAAAAACTTTTTACGCAATCGGTTTCTTCGCCGCTTCGTTCAAAGCGTTAAGCATTTGTTCGGGGTCTACACCGTGAACTACCGCAGCCTCTGCGATCGTTTCACCGTGGCTTAGCGCGCATCCGAGACAATGCATACCGAAATCGGCAAGAACTTCCGCCATAGCGTCTACGTTTGCGCCTTCCGTACGGAATGCGTCTATCAATAACATATCTTTTGTCAACATACGTTTCGTCCTCCAAATTGTTTTATCTTAGTATATACCGATTTTAATTTTTTTTCAACTCAAAAAGCCACTAAATATTACTTCGGAAAGCAATTATTGCTCTTCGGTCGGCTCTTCTTCCGTTTCTTTTTCCTTCTCGCTTTCTTCCGGTTGCGTCGCTTTGTAGGCGGATAGTTTTTCTACGACTTTCGATATTTCTTTATCGTTTCCGCCGATTACCTTTAACAAATCGGAATCATCGTATTTGAACGTGAAGTAAACGCAATTCGTCCTGACGTAATCGATAAAATCTTTTACTTCGGGTATTTCCAGCAACTGCGAACTTTCGTCCAAACCTTCAATATAAGCGAGCATATCGTCGAAATTGTACCATACGTCGGTAAAGAACGCAGAATCGACTTTGAACTTTATCTCGGACTCCGAAATAGCCAGACTGCGGAATGCATAAGAAATGAGTTTATAAACGTCCATTTTCTCCGTGCCGTTCAGTTCGTTGGACACGAGTCTGGTTGCCAAATCGGACAAGTCGACGTTCATTTGATAAATACATTCTTCCCGTCCGTCTATATTCTTTACGACGTAAGCCACGTCGTCGTAAACGTACAATCCCCTATCCACGATATTATCCGTTTTGTTGTAATACTCAAGGAAAATAAAGTTGTCTTTACTGTTATCCTGGAATATTCTCGTCAAAACGTTAAAATCGTAATTGTTATAAACCGGTTCTCCGTTATCGTCGTCCCCTTTAACCTTAATCGGAACTTTCAGCGAATAAACCGCGTCGCTGTACTTTTTATAAGACGCGAGTTCTTCCGAATCGTTTACGAAGTCGATTTTAACTCCCTGAGCGTAATCGTTCGTTATTTTCAAATCGTTGATTTCGGCGTAAATTTTTAATTTGTCGCCGTCGATAAGTTCGCTGTCGGAATGCGACATATCGATTTCCGCTTCGCCTACTACGCTTTGAATTTTTTCTCCGGAAACTATATATTCGAGCGTCAATTCACTGTCGGGTATTTCCCCTTTATTAAGTTGTTCTACGGTTATTCCGAATACGCTTGCCGCAAAATTTTTGATTTTTTCGGCGTTTAAGTCCGAAACTTTTAATTGACTCAAACCTTTGTTAAAAACGTTAACCAAAGATTCTTTCAAATCAACGTCTATCGAATACTTATATTCGAGTTTGTTACTGTTTCTTCTCGTCAGTCCGATCGGCTCGGCTTTAAGTTTTACAAGGCTGGAAAACATTCCCGCAAGATTGCTCAAACTTTGAGAAGTAGGTTTATTCATCGAATGAGGATAATAATTAGTCCAACTGCCGTCTACTATATCGAATTGAACTTTGTTATTTCCTATCGCAAGGTACAAGTCGTCTTTGTACAAGTGCAAAGAGAAAAGTCTGCTTTCGGCGTTGATTTTTTCTTTATTTGCAACGTCAACGGCAAAAATCGTTTTTTCTCTTATCTGTTCGGCGTCCGACCCATCGTATTTACCTTTCACTGTAAGATAAAAGTCGTTGTCGTTAAGCCTGAACAATCCGGATCCGTCGACGGTCACCTGTTTCTTTTGCGAAACTTTATCTTTGGACAACTCGTAAGCGACGTTGGTAAAACCCAACAGGAATTTCGTATACATATCTTTCCTGTCGACCGATTCTATTTTTTCCCAACCGTCTTTCGGCACGTCCTTTCCGCAAACGTCGCACTTGCCGTCGGCGTTTTTGTCGACGTGTTTGCCGTCGCCGCAATCCTTAACCGTAGTTCCGCCGGGTGTGGTTCCGCCGCCGATGTTGGTGCAAGCAACGAGCGCAAACACAAGCATCGCAAGAGCAATGCAGAGCGTCGCCTTTACTATACCTTTTTTCATAAAAACCCTCCCTCCTTTCGGAAGAATCCGATGAATGAATTTTTATCCTATAAGTTTACCTACCTCTTCTTTGATTATCTTTTGTATAAAATCAATGCTTTCTTCGATTTTAACGTTGGTTTGGAGAGATTTATCTCTCGTTTGAAGTTCTATTTCGCCTTTTGCAAGACTTCTCGGACTGATAACCGCTCTTATCGGTATACCCATAAGATCGCAATCGGAGAATTTTACGCCTGCAGACGCTTCTCTGTCGTCGTAAAGAACTTCGATTCCCGCTTTAGTCATTTCCGCGTACAACTTATCCGCTTCCGCTTTAACGGTCGGATCGTCTAATCTTAAACCGCACAGATAAACGTGCCACGGAGCGATCGTCATAGGCCAAATAAGTCCCTTTTCGTCGTGACTTTCTTCCGCAACCGACGCAAGAGCCCTGCCCACACCTATACCGTAACAGCCCATAATCGGGTTAATCTCTTTTCCGTCCGAATTATGTACCGTCATATTCATCGCTTTCGTGTACTTAGTACCGAGTTGGAAAATATTCCCGACTTCGATACCGTTCTCAACGGTAAGCGGTTTTCCGCAAACGGGGCAAACGTCCCCGACCTGAACTTTAGCGATATCGACGTATTCCTTTACGTCCGCGTCGCGCGCCATATCTACGCCGACTAAGTGGTATTCCCCTTTGTTTGCGCCGGTAACCATATTGTTTGCGTTTTCAAGCGACTTGTCGTAAACGACCGTCATTCCTTGCGTGTTAAGGTTTACGCAACCGATATTTCCTGCGTGCAGAACTTCGGAATCCGTAAGGTTTGCGGGAACGATTTGTTTCCCGATAATTTTAGTGAGTTTGCTCTCGTTGATTTCGAGATCTCCGCGAATAAAGCACAAAACGATGTTTTCCGTACCTTTTTCGTAGTAACAAACCGCTTTTATGGTTTTTTTCGCGTCAGCGCCGAGTTCTTTGCAAACGGATTCTATATCTTTTTTGTCGGCGGTATATACTTCTTTAAGGTCTTCGCTTTTTTCGTCGCGAACGGGAAGTCTGTTCGTGACGGCGATTTCCATATTCGCCTTGTATCCGCATTCAGGACAAATTACTATGCTGTCCTCGCCTATTGCGGTAAGGAGCATGTATTCGTGCGCGATGTTGCCGCCCATCATTCCGGAATCAGACTTGACCGCGACCACTCTTTTCATCCCTATACGCTTGAAAATACGAACGTATGCGTCGTAGGCGCGCTGATAGTACTTTTCCAAATCTTCCTGGCTGGTATGGAACGAATAAGCGTCTTTCATCGTGAACTCTCTTACCCTGATAAGACCGCCGCGGCATCTCGCTTCGTCGCGGAATTTGGTCTGAATCTGGTAGATCATAAACGGCATTTGCTGATAACTGCTTACGGTATCGCGAGCAAACTGAACGGCGGCTTCTTCGTGAGTCATTCCGAGCACCATATCTCTTCCCGACCTGTCTTTGAAACGCACCATTTCGTCGCCGATACTGTAATATCTTCCGCTTTCCGCCCAAAGTTCTTTAGGCATAACGACCGGGAACATAACTTCCTGACCGTCGATAGCGTCCATTTCTTCGCGAATAATGTTTTCGATTTTTTTCGTAATGCGTTTAGCGGGCATAGCGAGCGTCCAAATTCCGTTCGCAACGAGTTTCATATACCCCGCTCTCATAAGCAAAACGTGGCTTGCCGCCGTTGCGTCCGCAGGAGTGGTTTTCGTTCTTTCCCCGACGAGTTTTGAAAGTAACATAATTTTTCTACGCTCCTTTCTTACGCAACCTTAATCGTCCATTCGCCGATTTTCAAATCTTCTCTCGCTTCGAGCATATATACTACCATCGTGTACTCGCCCGCTTTGGTAAACTTGCCGTCTTCGTCGAGCGCGTTTTCGAGTTTGTTTTCTTCTTTTTCCGCTTTGTCTACGAAAACGAGGTTTTTCGTGAGTTTTCTCTTAGAACCGTCTTTAAGCGTCGCTTCGATAACCGCGTCTGCCTCGTCGTATTTTTCGCCGAGAGCGTAATTTTTAACTTCGATATTGATTTTGTCGTAATCGAAAACCGCTTCTTTATCTCCGCCGCAAGCGACGAGTAAACATACCGCACTCAACACGAGTATCGCGGTCAAAACAATTGCTGTTGCTTTTTTCATTTCTTTCTCCGTAACTTTTGCCATTCGTGGCATATTTTTCTGTTTAATTATATATTGAACTAAGGCTTACTGTCAATAGTTAATATCGTTTTTTAAGTCGATTTCGTATCGTTTCGTCGTGTTTTAGGGACTGTAAAACGCGTCGGACGACGTTTTTAGTCCCACAAGGTAAATTCGAGGTCGATTACGCAAATCGTATCGCCGTCTTTCGCGCCCTTTTCTCTGAGCATATCTATTATGCCGCGTTCGCGCATTTTCCGTTGGAACCAGTTAAAACTGTCGGTATCGTCGAGATATGCTTTTCTCGCAAGTTCTTCGACGTAGCCGCCCGTAACGTAATAAACGCCGTCTTCGTAGGTAATCACGACTTCGTTTTTATCCGCCTTTTCGTACTCGAATTTCTCGAATTCGATGGGAGCGAGCGGAGGCAGCGATTCGAGTTCTTTCGCCGTTTCGTCCACGAGTTTTTTTACTCCCGTCGTAGTAACCGCGCTTATCGGTATTACTTCCTTCCCGATCGCCTTAGCGAATCTTTCGATTTCCGTTTCGTCCGTCAACAAGTCCGTTTTGTTTGCAACGACTATTTCCGGCAACGAGTAAAGTTTTTCACTGTAATTTTTAAGTTCCGCCCGTATCTTTTCGTAGTCTTCGACGGGATCGCGACCTTCGCTGCCGCTCACGTCCACGACGTGAACGATAAGTCTGACTCTTTCGACGTGGCGAAGGAAATCGTGACCGAGTCCCGCGCCTTCGCTTGCGCCTTCGATCAGTCCGGGAATGTCCGCTACCACAAAACTTTTATCGTAATGTTTTACCACTCCGAGATTAGGCGAAAGCGTGGTAAAATGGTAGTTTGCGATTTTCGGTCTGGCTGCGCTGATTACGCTTAACAGTGTACTTTTCCCCACGTTAGGGAAACCCACAAGCCCTACGTCGGCAATTGTTTTGAGTTCCATTCTGAACTTTCTTTCTTCCGTCGCTTCGCCGTTTTCGGCAAACGCCGGCGATCTTCTCGTGGGAGTGCAGAAACGTGCGTTTCCCCTGCCGCCCCTACCGCCTTTCAGCAACAAAACCTTATCACCGTCGTTAAACACGTCGGCTATTATACCGCCGGATTCGGCGTCTTTGATTACCGTTCCGCAAGGCACTCTCAAAACTATATCTTTGCCGCTTGCTCCGAACATATTGTTACCCGTTCCGGGTTGTCCGTTCTCCGCGCGGAAATGCTGATTATAGCGGTAGTCGATGAGCGTGTTGAGCGAACTGTCCGCTAAAGCGTATATACTGCCGCCCTTACCGCCGTCGCCGCCGTCCGGACCGCCTTTGGTGACGTACTTTTCTCTGTGAAAAGATACGGCTCCGTTTCCGCCGTTACCTGCCTTGCAATAAATTACCACAGTATCAAGAAACATATCTTTCTCCTTTGCCGATTATATATTTTTTTCGTACCGACAAACGCTTTTAAGCAAACATTCGCCGCATTTCGGTTTTCTGCTGTCGCAGACGTACCTGCCGTGAAAAATCATAGTATGATGAGCGGCGTTCCACTCTTCTTTCGGGAAAATCTTTTTCAAATCGGATTCCACCTTTTCGGGCGTATTCCCGTCGGAAAGTCCAAGTCTTCTCGCAACGCGAAAAACGTGCGTGTCAACGGGCATAGCCGGCTCGTCGAATCCCACGCACGTCACAACCGACGCGGTTTTTCTTCCGACTCCCGGCAAAGCAACGAGTTCGTCGAATTCGGACGGCACTTTCCCGCCGTACTTTTCCACGAGCGTTTTACTCGTTTCGATAATATTCTTCCCTTTATTATTGAAAAAACCGCAACTAAAGATGTAAGGTTTAAGTTCGTCGAGCGTGAGCGAAGCAAACTGTTCGGGCGTGTTATAAACTTTGAACAGTTCGTCGGTGATCATATTCACTCTTTTATCCGTGCATTGCGCGCTGAGCATAACCGCAACGAGCAGTTCGAACACCGAGCCGAAATGAAGTTCGCACCCGGCGTTCGGATGCATTTCTTTTAGCAATTCGAGTATTTTGCTACCTTCTTTCGTATCCATCGACTTTACCCTTTTTTCTTAAGAAGACCTATTATTTTCTTTATTATCGGCGGACAACTGATACAAACTATTTTCATCAAGACGCTCCTTTTACGCCTAATATATGTGAAAATAATCTATTTCGTTACGCCCTTGAGCATATCTATCGTTTTTTTCGGATCAACGGACTTAAACACCGCGCTTCCGGCAACGATTACGTTCGCTCCGGCTTCGATTACCGCGTTTGCGTTTTCTTCGGTAACTCCGCCGTCCACTTCGATATCGAATTCAAGCCCCTTTTCTTTTCCGATTTTTCGAAGATATCTTACCTTGTCAAGACATTCCGGTATCATTTTCTGACCGCCGTAACCTGCGTAAACCGTCATAACTACGACTATGTCGCAGTCGGGCAAAAGTTCGACATAATCTTCCGCTTTTACGTTCGGATTAAGAGCAATCCCGGCACGCTTACCCGAATTTCTCAAACTGCGCAGAAGTTCGGACGGATTGTCCGACGCTTCTGGGTGGAACGTGATTACGTCCGCTCCCGCATCGAGAAATCTTTGCGCGTATTTTTCCGGTTTGTCTATCATAAGATGAACGTCCAAAGGAAGTTCGCTTACTTTTTTCAAAGCGGCAATCATCGGCATTCCGAAAGTGAGATTCGTGACGTAATGTCCGTCCATAACGTCGCAATGCACCCAGTCGCCGCCCCATTCCGCGACGTTCTTTACCGTTCGTTCCATATTCGCGAAATCGCCGCTTAATATCGACGGCGAAATGATAACGTCTTTATTCATATTTTTTCTTTCTCCTTTCGACAAGTTCGTTGTAAAGTTTAACGTACCTGTCGTACCTTACTGCGCTTATCTTCCCTTCTTTCAGTGCGGTTTTTACCGCGCAACCGGGTTCTTTCGTGTGCGTACAGTTAGTAAATCTGCAACCGTTTTGCAAAGCGAGAAATTCGTCGTAGTAATAAACGAGTTCTTCCGGGTCGATGTCTATGCTTTCCATAACCGAAAAACCGCAGGTGTCGGCAATTCGTCCGTTTGGCAAATCGTAGATTTCAACGTGCCTCGTCGTATTTTTACCGCGCTTAATTTTTCTGCTCAATTCTCCCGTTTCCAGTTTTCGTCCGCCGAGCGCGTTTATTATCGACGACTTTCCGACTGCGCTCTGTCCGCAAAAACATACCAGTCGCCCGTCGATGAAATCGCTGAGCACGTCTATATTATGCCCAGTTTTCGCACTGACGATAAACGTTTTGACGTCGTTCGCGTACGGAAGCAAAGTTTCTTCCGGATTAACCGCTATATCGCTTTTGTTAAGTATTATTACCGGCGTGATTTTCTGTTCGTGGCAATTAAGTAAAAGTTTCTCGACGAGATTGAAATCAGGTTCCGGCAACGGAGCGATTACGATGAAAAGTACGTCAAGATTCGCTATGTACGGGCGTATCATACGATTTTTTCTCGGATAAACGTTTTCGATTACTCCGTCGGCAAAATCTACGTAGTCGCCTACGTATAACTCGTTGTCCTTTTTCACTCTTCCGCGGACGGAACAAACCTGCGTGCCGCTTTCGCCCTTAACGCAATATTGCCCGGCTACCGCCTTAACTACCTGCCCTTTAATCTTCGCCTTTCTCCTTTTTCAAATAACCGTTTCGCAATTGTCCGCACGCTCCCATTATATCATTACCCATAGAACGGCGCAGGGTATTGCTTATTCCTTTAGCGGTAAGCGTATCCATAAACGCCTTTACGGTATCCTTATCCGCACCTTTAAGTCCCCTTTCTTTGACGTAATTCAAGTTGATTAAGTTTACGTGACAATTCAGTTTAGCAAGCAGATTCGCAAGTTTTACCGCGTCGGTTTTGCTCGAATTTTCGCCTGCGATAAGCGAGTACTCGAAAATAATTCTCCGTCCGGTTTTGTCGAAGTAATATTTCGCCGCGTCCAGAACTTCGCTTATCGCCCATCTTTTTGCGACCGGCATAATCTTTTTTCTTTCTTCGTCGTCCGGCGCGTGTAAACTTACGGTAAGCGTAACGCTATATCCGCTGTCGGCGAGTTCTCTTATTTTATCGGGCAAACCGCAAGTGGACAAAGAGATATTCCTTAGCGATATTCCCAGTCCTTTAGGATCGGAAACTTCGGAGAAAAACTTAATTACGTTGTCGTAATTGTCGAGCGGTTCTCCGCTGCCCATAAGAACGATATTCGTAATTGCCCGCTTGTTTCTCGTTCCGCCGTGTCTTGCGTTTGCGGCAACCACTTCACCGAGCATCTCTCCGGGCGTAAGATTACGCACGAGCCCGTTAAGCGTGGAAGCGCAGAACGCGCAACCCATTCGGCAGCCTACCTGCGTGGAAATACACAAAGTATTGCCGTAATTATGCGGCATAAATACGCCTTCGACGATGTTCCCGTCGTTAAGAAGATACAGATATTTTTCCGTACCGTCTTTGCCGGTGTACGCTTCTTTTATAATCGCGCCTTTTGCGTGGTATTTTTGCCCCAAAAATTCCTTAACGGTTTTCGGGACGTTCGTCATTTCGTCGTACGATTTATCCGCCTGAACCGCCTGATAAACCTGTTCGGCGCGGAAACGCGGCAGGAAAGAAAGTTCTTTCTCGAGTTCGGCTAAGGTGAGATCGCCTAAGCACGCTTTCTCATTCTGCATATGTAAAATCCCTCCATGCCTTTTCCGTCCGGCAAAAGTTGTATCTTGCCTTCGTTTTCTATGTCGCAGTCGATTTTTTCAAGGGTAAACTCGTCGTGTTTTTCTAAAAACGCGTCAACTACCGCGCCGTTTTCCATATTGAATATCGTGCAGGTGGCGTATACCAGAACTCCGCCGTCTTTAACGTACTTCGATACGTTGTTCAGAATTTTAAGTTGTATTTCGGACAAACGTTTAATATCGTCGTAAGTACGGTTAAAAACGATATCTCTCTTCTTTCCTACTACGCCCAAGCCGCTGCAAGGCACGTCGGCAAGTACCGCGTCAAAAGAGTTTTGCCATTTATAAACCGTACTCGTTGCGTCCTGTTTGTACGTTTCCATTCCGACTTTCATTCTGTCTGCGTACGAACGAATAAGTTCGACCCTGTGTTCGTGTATGTCGCACGCAACGACTTCCGCGCCCGTTTGCGCCATTAAAACCGCTTTCCCTCCGGGGGCTGCGCAGGAATCGAGAATTCTCATTCCTTTCTTTGCTCCGACGCAATCCGCGACGAAACAAGAACCGTAACTCATAAAAGTGATTTTGCCCATACAGGACAAAAGTTCGATATCTTTGTTGTTTCTAACGAAGTATCCGTAGCGTGTTTTTATCGCTCCTTTTTCGGCGCTTAGTATATCGTTCTCCGTAGTCCCCGGAGCAAGCCTGATATGCGAATAATGAAATTCTTCCGCATTGATTATTCTTTCGTAAGTGTCGGGATAGTCCTTTCTGTACATTCCGACAAGCCAGGACGGCAAATTATACTTAACTTCGTAATAATTTTTGTCACTTTTGCTCGGCAAAGTAAATTCCGTATGAGCCGCTTTCTTTATAACGGCGCAAACGAAACCTTTAAGCGCGCTTTTGCCCAGGCTGTCGAGCGTTTCCGTGGTTTCGTTTATAACTACGTTTTGCGGCGTGTCGAGAAATTTGAGAGAATAGAGCGCAATCAGCAAAAGCGGTCTGACGTTGTTTTTTATTTTTCCGTTTACGAGTTTGTTTAATTGATAATTCAACTCGTAATGCTTGTCCAAAACGCCGAAAACAAGTTTTTTCACGCGTTTATTGCTGTTCTCTTTCATAACGATATGCAGATATGCGTTATCCCTGTATATCTGTATGAGAAAATCGTATGCCGCGCGAAAATCGTTCCTATTCACCTAACACGCTCCCGACGGGAATTTTATGTCCCAACAAATACGCCGAAGTATCCATAGGTTTTGCATTCTCGCCTTGTATTTTGTTTACTTTAATATATCCGTCGCCGCATTTAACGACCAAACCTTTTTTGCTATCCGAAACGACCACTTCGCCGCTTTTTTCTCCGCCGCACGAATCGACGACTTCGGTTTTCAAAAACTTAATCGTGCCGCCGTTAAAACGCGTGTATGCGGCAGGCCACGGAGTAACTCCCCTTACGAAATCGTTTACCTGCTTTGCCGTCCGATTAAAATCGATTATTCCGTCTTCTTTGG
>ERZ779888.2051-NODE-2051-length-17759-cov-9.555242_pt1 | contig 17759 bp, 9 predicted proteins | sample MGYA00511245_ERZ779888 | MGnify/ENA primary metagenome ERZ779888 (study PRJEB29588, sample SAMEA2155255) | human gut metagenome | biome: human gut; feature: human-associated habitat; material: faeces | place: Denmark | collected 2008/2010 ... | reverse complement strand
ATTTCCATAGCATATTTGCCGAGACTATTTCCGCCCATCTGAAGTTCATACTCAAAATCAGTAACGGCGCGAAGACCGCGTACGATTACCTGCGCATGATTCTCTCTGGCAAAATTCACAGAAAGTCCGTCAAATGGTCTGATTACCACATTAGGAATGTCCTTTGTTGCCTTTTCCAATATATTAACACGTTCTTCTACAGAAAACAACGGACTTTTTGCAGAATTCTGCAAAACACCGACTACAACTCTGTCAAAGGAGACGCTTGCACGTCGGATAACATCCAGATGACCATAGGTTGCCGGATCAAAACTTCCCGGATAGACTGCTGTTACCATAGGTATTCTCACTTTCTTTTATGCAAAAATATATGTTTGTTTGTTTTGTATTCTTTGGAACGGGATAATTCATATCCTAATTCTTCCACATAAGAAAAATCCGTATGAAGATCGGCTTCTGTAACAATCAGGGTATCGGTATTTGCCAGAGAACTGTCTTTCAGATATTCGAGAACCTGACGTTCCAGATTTTTATTATATGGTGGATCCATAAAAATACAGTCAAAAGCCTCTTCACCTTCGAGAGAGCGAAGAGCCTGTAAAACATCCATGTTCAGCAGTTTACCATGTTCGGCAAGTTTTGTAAATGTAAGATTCTCCCTGATGCAGGCACATGCTTTGGGATTCTTTTCTACAAAAACAGCAGATTCTGCACCGCGGCTTAAAGCTTCGATTCCAATACCACCGCTGCCGCTGAACAGATCAAGAAAGCGGCAGTCCGGTATTTCAGGCTGCAGAATATTAAAAAGTGTTTCTTTTATACGGTCCGTAGTAGGACGGGTTTCCATGCCTGGTACAGTCTTGAGGGCAAGACGCCTGGCTTTTCCTGCTATTACTCTCATTTCAGATTTAATCTCCAATCCAGGTCACCACGTGCCAGTCCGAGAATCAGAAGTTCGGCTGTTGCAATGTTGGTGGCAACCGGTATGTTATACTGATCACAACGCATAACGATCGCTGTGATATCCGGTTCTTTCGGATCAATCATAACCGGATTATAAAAAAGGATAACCATATCAAGATCCTGACGCTCTACCATTTCCATGAACTGTTTGTCTCCGCCAATGCTCCCTGCAAGAAATTTATGCACATGAAGGTTCGTGGCTTCTTCTATTCTTCGACCGGTAGTTCCTGTGGCATAGACCTCATGTTTGGCGAGTATATTCTTGTAGGCGATACAGAAATCTTCTATAAGTACTTTTTTGCTGTTGTGTGCAATGATTCCTAAATTCATCGTTCATCTCTCCATTTTCACCAATACATTACTGGCTTTTTTGTTATAATACAGCTATTCTCATATATTATAACAAGTCAACAAAAAATTGGCAATTAATTATTGTAAACTTATACAAAATTCATAGAAAATTAATATTTTATACAAGTTTACCCTATTTTTTAGAAAAAGTAAACCATTGTACGCAAAAAGAAACAGTGTTGTTTCATAGCTGCATACAGTTATAAAACAACACTGTCTGTTCAGAGTCGGATCAGATTTCGCTCAGATCAGTTCTTGGAAATGAATCAGTACTGTTCATTCTGAGAATTGCCGGACATCTGTCTTTCCTGCTGTTCAATCATTTTTTTGACCATATATCCGCCGACACTTCCGTTCTGTTTGGATGTCAGGTTTCCGTTGTAGCCATCGGTAAGCGGAACGCCCAGTTCATTTGCAACTTCGAATTTAAAACGATCCAGGGCTCCTTTGGCTTCAGGTACAACTGCTCTGTTAGAAGAACTGTTTTTTGTCATGATAATTTCCTCCTTGGTTTTCGTTTAATTTGGATGTTACAGTGCTAGTATATGGAATGAAGCAAGAAATACACTGGAACATTCTGCACGAAATGGAAGAAACTAAAATAAATTTTTATATAGAAGGTCAGGCATCTTTTCCATCGCCTGTTGTAAAATACTCTTTTACAAGTTTTACAACTACACCGGACAGAAGGAATACAGCAATAAGGTTTGGAATAGCCATCAGACCGTTGAAGGTTTCGGCAATATTCCATAAAAGTCCAAGATCTACAGTTGCGCCAAGAATTGCTACCAGAGAATACAGGACCATGAATGGTTTGGTTGTCCTGGAACTGCTGAAGAGGAATTCACAGCATCTTGCACCATAAAGTCCCCATCCGATGATCGTAGAAAATGCAAAACAGCACATTGCCACAGCTGTGAAGACAGAAACCCAGCTTCCGTATGTAGAAGTAAATCCGAGAATAGTAAGCTCTGCTCCTGCTGCTGCGCCATATGAAACAGGAATTCCACTGCAAAGGATTACGAGTGCGGTAAGAGTACAGATGACGATGGTGTCTGTAAATACTTCAAAGATCCCAAAAAATCCCTGTTTGACAGGTTTACGTGTATCTGCGCAAGCATGTGCGATCGAACCGGTACCAAGACCTGCTTCATTAGAGAAGATACCTCGGGATACACCTTTTTTCATGCTCATAAAAAAGCTTCCTACTGCTCCGCCTGTAACAGAAGCCGGGGTAAACGCTCCTTTAAAAATAGAAGAAAATACATATGGAATGCGGCTGAAATTAAGGAAAACAACGCCAAGAGCAAGAATGATATAAAACACAGCCATAAATGGAACCAGTTTTTCTGCTACCTGACCGATTCTTTTGATTCCACCCAGGAGCACAAGTGCTACAAGTGAAGCAATGATAATTCCCATGATCAGATTGGCAGTAGAGATGCTATCGGAGGAAATCAGATTGTAATTTATAAGTGCAGAATCAATAGCAGCTGTGATCGTATTAACCTGTGTAGCATTTCCGGTACCAAATACAGTCAGTACACCAAAAGCGGAAAAGAGGTATGCAAGCCAGTGCCAGTGTTTCTTCAGGCCATTTTTGATATAATACATTGGTCCACCGACAAGTTCACCGTTTTCGTTAGTTTCACGAAAGTGTACGGCCAGAGTTACTTCGGAAAATTTGGTACACATGCCAAGGAGTGCAGAAATCCACATCCAGAATACAGCACCAGGACCTCCAATGGCAATGGCGCCTGCGACTCCGGCAATATTTCCGGTTCCGACTGTGGCTGCAAGTGCAGTACAGACAGCCTGAAAAGGTGTCATTCTTCCGTCAGATGCCTCACGTTTTCGGAGCATGCGGCCAACGGTTGTTTTCATAGCGTAAGGGAATTTCCTGATCTGAAGAAATCCTGTACGGATGCTGAGATAAAGGCCGACTCCGATAATACAGATCATAGCCGGAACACCCCAGATAAAATTGTTTACTGTAGTGTTGATTGTTTCAATAACAGATAACATTCATTTTGTTCCTCTCTATTTATTTTGGGTGCTTTGCAAAAACAAATGTCGTGCCAAAGCAGACAGATTCTCCTTATAATAACATGAAATTGAAAAAATGTACAGAAAATGATACAAAACGGTTGATTTGAAGAAAAAAACAGATGATCGTTTCGGATCATCTGTTTTTATATGTTTGCAAAATAAGATTATAATTCGATAAATCCTGTAATGTCACCGTTGATCACATAATGTGCACCATTATCTTCTGGTTTGATATATATTTTCAGATCAGCAAGTTCGGATTCTTTTTTGCCCATTTCTTCCGTCCAGACTTTTTTGATGTTTTCTATGATGTCTCTTTCATAGACTTCTTTTCCAAGCCACTGTACATATACTTCTGTATTTAAAGAAACAGTTTTTCTGGAAGATGTTTTTCTGACAGCGGTCTTTTTAACTGTTGCAGCTTTTTCTGTTACTTTTTTTGTTACTGTTTTTTTTGCAGGAGCCTCTTTTTCGGTAGCCGGTTTTGCAGTAGATGTCTTGAGTTCTGCTTTTTTTGTAGTTGTTCTTGTAGCCATAATAGCCTCCTCACAAGGTAGATATAATTGATACGGTACTAGGATACTACGTTTTTTCACAATTTGCAATGGCTTTTCTGGGTATGCTCATGGAGCCAGAATCAAAGTCCCAGACCATCGGAGGCGTTTTCCTGGCGCTTCAAAAGATAATGTTTAAGTGCCCGATGCTGTTCGAGTGAAAGATCAGGATCAAGAGACAAAATCTCAGCAGCAGCTTCACTTGCCGATTTCAGGATTGCAGAATCGTTGTAGATATCTCCGATTCTGAATTCCATATCGCCGCTCTGGCGAATGCCAAAGAGATCACCAGGTCCACGCAGCTTCAGATCTTCTCCTGCGATATAGAAACCGTCATTTGATTTATTTAGAATATCCAGTCGTTTTGAGGTGGTTTCTTCATCAGAACCCTGTATAAAAATACAGTAGGACTGATATTCTCCTCTTCCAACACGACCACGCAGCTGATGAAGCTGAGCCAGGCCAAAACGTTCCGCGTTTTCAACCATCATGACAGTTGCGTTCGGAACGTTGACACCAACTTCAACTACCGTAGTGGATACAAGAACTTGAATTTCATTTGCGGCAAACTTTTCCATGATCTCATTTTTTTCTTTTGGTTTCATTTTTCCATGAAGGAAAGATACATTGATATCCGAAGGAAAGATTCCTTTTAATTTTCTGGTGTAATCCAGTACATTTTCAGCATCCAGTCCTTCGCTCTCTTCCACCATTGGGCAAATGATATATGCCTGTCTGCCTTCCCGTACCTGACGTTGGATAAAGGCATATGCTTTGGGGCGATAGGAAGTATTGACTACACAGTTTTTGATAGGAAGTCTTTTGGCTGGTAATTCATCGATGATGGAAATATCCAAGTCGCCGTATAGGATGATCGCCAATGTACGTGGAATTGGTGTGGCACTCATAACAAGAATGTTTGGTGGATTTCCGCGGGTTGTGAGAGCTTCTCTTTGTTTGACACCGAAACGATGCTGTTCATCGGTTACAACCAAAGCAAGATCATGATATTCAACTTTTTCCTGAATCAGTGCATGGGTACCAATAATGATCTGAGCCTCTCCTGAAGCAATCTGCTGGTAAATTTCTCTTTTTTCTCTGGCAGTATTGGAACCTGTCAGCAATACAACATGGAAATTCAGTCCTTGTTCCTCCTGTAATCTGAGAAAGCCATCGTAATGTTGTCTGGCAAGGACTTCTGTCGGTGCCATGAGTGCTGCCTGATAACCATTTTCACAGGCCAGTATCATGGCAAGAAAAGCGATGATTGTTTTGCCACTTCCTACATCTCCCTGAACCAGGCGGGACACGGGAATCCCGGTCCAGCGTTCCACGATCTTGGCGACCTCATTTTCCGTTACCTTATCCCGCAGGATGCTGGAGTGCTCAGTCTGATTGGCCTTGCGCTCCTCCTCCTCCAGCTGGCGGAGGATCTTCCTGGCCCGGGACACCACCGCCTCCGGCAGGCCCGCCAGCTTGGCTACCTCGATGCCGTAGCTGCGGTCCGCGCCGCCGGGGACGATCTTCCGCAGGAACACGATCTCCTCCCCCCGGGTGCGGACGGCGATGTTATAGTTCTTCACGCCGGGGAGGGTCCCCTCCATGGCGGTCAGCTCGTGATAGTGGGTGGCAAACAGGGTCTTGGCCCCCAGGCGCTTGGGGTCGGCGCAGTATTCCAGCACCGCCCGGGCGATGCTCATGCCGTCGAAGGTGGAGGTGCCCCGGCCGATCTCGTCCAGGATCAGCAGGCTCTTGTCCGTGGCGGCATGGAGGATGTCGCTGACCTCCGTCATCTCCACCATAAAGGTGGACTGTCCCGCCGACAGGTCGTCGGAGGCCCCGATGCGGGTGAAGATCCGGTCCACGATGCCCAGGCGGGCCGCCTTAGCCGGGACAAAGGACCCGATCTGGGCCATCAGGACCATCAGCGCCACCTGGCGCATATAGGTGGATTTGCCCGCCATGTTGGGGCCGGTGATGATGGACACCCGGTCCTCGCTGCGGCCCATATAGGTGTCGTTGGGCACAAACAGGGCCTCCGGCCGCATGGCCTCCACCACCGGGTGGCGTCCCTGGTGAATTTCGATGACCCCGGACTCGTCCACCGCCGGGCAGCAGTAGTTGTTCTTCACCGCTACGCCCGCCAGGGAGCACAGGCAGTCCGCCTCCGCCACGGCGGCGGCCGTGGCCTGGATCCGGGCCACATGGCCGCTCAGCTCCTGCCGCAGGCGGGTAAACAGCTCATATTCCAGGGCCGATACCCGGTCCGACGCGGACAGGATGTCGTGCTCCAGGTCCTTCAGCTCCTGGGTGATGTACCGCTCGCCGTTGACCAGGGTCTGCTTGCGGATATAGGTGTCCGGTACCTGGTCCTTGAAGGAGTTGGACACCTCGATGTAGTATCCGAATACCTTGTTGTATCCGATCTTCAGGGTGCGGATGCCGGTCTTCTCCTTTTCGGCGGCCTCCATAGAGGCGATGATGCCCTTGCCGCCATGCAGAATGCCCCGCAGGCGGTCCACCTCCGGGTCGAAGCCCTCCCGGATGAACTCCCCCTCCCGGACGGAGAAGGGGGGATCGTCGCACAGGGTGCGGCCGATGAGGTCCGTCAGGTCCTCCAGGGGGTCCAGCTGGGCCAGCTCCCCCAGGCGGCCCCGGTCAAAGGCCGACAGCAGCTCCTTCACATGGGGAAGCCGGGCCATGGCGTTTTTCAGGGATACCACGTCCCGGCCCCCGGCGGTGCCGTATACAATGCGGCCCACCAGGCGCTCCATGTCGCCGATGCCCGTCAGGGCCAGGGCCAGGGCCAGCACGGCGGCGGTGGCCAGGTGGCCCCGGTGCCGCAGGCTCAGGTAAAAGGGCATGGGCAGGGCCGTCAGCAGCACGGAGGTGGCAAAGTTGCGGTAGGACAGGTACAGCACGCCGCCGATGTGTCCCTCAGCCAGCCAGGCCTTGCCATAGGCCAGCAGCACCGCCAGGGCCATGCACAGGCCCAGGGCGCAGAAAATCTCCGCAAACCGGCGGTGCAGATCATAGGACCGCTTTTCCGTCAGGTGGGAGCGGAACAGCACATACAGCACCAGCATCCCCACGCCCAGGCCCAGGGTATAGTACAGGGACAGAGGCTCCATGGCCTGCTTCCGGGAGATCACGTCGCAGCCCCCCAGCAGAGTGGCGATGGACACCAGCGCCAGGCCCAGGCCGCTGCGGCCGATCCGCAGGGTCACCGGCCAGACGGCGAAGTGCCACAGAAGGGCCACCAGCAGCGGCGGCACCAGCGCCGCGCAGGGCAGAAAATCCGTCAGCTGCCCATAGCACTGGGAGGACATGAGAAAGGCCATGAAAAACGGGCAAACCGGGGCCAGCAGGTCCGGGCAGGCGGCCAGCAGCCAGATGACGATGCACCCCAGGGCCGCCACGCCATAGACCGGCTCACCGGCGGCCATAAACGCCGCAGACACGGTCAGAAGAACGGGGAAATAGGCCCGGCTCATCCAAAAGCGCTGGGCAGCCCGGCTGAGCCGGGAAAAAAGTGTATACAAAGTCCGGCGCATCCGGGCCCACAGGCCTGTCGCCAGATCAAGGGACGGCATCCACATAGCACACTGCGCTCCTTTACCGCAGAAACTACCTTTTTAGATACTTAGAAAATCTTTTTTCATCATCCAAGCCCGGCGCATCCCTTCCTGTCAGGTGCGGGGCCGAAAAATCTTACTCTCGGGACATTATATCATAAAAAGTTTGAAGGATTTGTAAACTTTTGGGCCCATTCGCTGCAAGCAGCGGCCTGGTACCCCAGTATCGTGTACTTTATCACGTTCAGGGCCGTCTGTCAAGTTGTAAACTCCACATTTTCCTCCGAATAAACCTGCCATTTACTGTATAGCTTTGCAGAATTTTGCCCTTCTGCAGCAGACAAGCGGAAGGGAAGCACGAAAGCCCTCCCTCTGCCGTTCGGCAGAGGGAGGGCTTTTGCGGCTCTATAAGCCAACGTTATTGATAGCGGTTCTTATAGTACTTCTTATAATAGCCGCTGCCGTTTGCGTGGATGTTGTTGCGCACGACACCCAGGATCCGGCTGCCGCATTTTTTCAGCTGGTCCACGACCTCCACCGCCTGGTGGCAGCGCACCTGATGGTCGGAGATCACCAGAATCGCTCCGTCGCACTTGGCGGCCACCACTGCCGCGTCGATGACGCTGCCCAGCGGCGGAAGGTCGATGAGCACATAGTCATACGATTCCCGGACCGTGCCCAGCAGTTTGTCAAAGCTCTTTCCTCCCAGCAGCTCCACCGGGTTGGGGGGATACTTCCCGGCAAACATCAGCTCCAGGTTTTTGTACTGGGTCTCATACAGGCAGTCCGCCATGGCCCGCTGGCCGGTGAGGACCTCGCTGAGTCCGGCGGGACTGGCGGCGGTGGTATTCCGCCCGGCCATCACCGATTTGCGCATATCGGCGTCGATGACCAGCACCCGCTTGCCCAGCTCCGCCAGGCTTTTGCCCAGCTGGAGGGTCACCGTGGTCTTGCCCTCGTTTTCGTTGCAGCTGGTGATCACCACCGTGCGGATATCCTGCCCGCAGAACTGCAGATTGGTGCGCAGCGTCTTGAAGGCCTCCTGGGTGAAGAAATCGTCAGCACCCGGCAGCTTTAAAACAGTCTTGTTCACTTCGCCTTTGCCCCCCGCTTCTTCTCTTGATAGGGCCTGCGCTCCTTGGCGCCATAGGCCCGGTAGTAGCCGTATTTCCCCGTCTTTTTCCCGTCGGCGCAGGGGATGCTGGCCAGAACGCTGAGGCCCAGCATCTGCTGGATATCCTCGTCGGTCTTGATGCGGTCGTCCATCAGGAAGATCACCAGCAGCACAATATACGCCGCCAGAGCCGCGGCAATGGCCGCCAGCAGGAAGGTCGTCAGGCCGGTGCGGTTGCAGGGCTCGGGATCGGTGGTGCCGAACTCGTAGAGGTTCACCTGCTGAAAGCCCATGGCGTCCTCGATCCGCTGGGCCCCGATGGTGCAGACCTGGTCCACGATGCGCTTGGCGTTTTCGGGGGAATCCGACCGCACGGTCACCTCCAGGATCCGGGTGTCCTCCGGGTTGGAGGTGGAGACACAGTCGTACAGGTCCTCGTAGGAGACATCCAGGTGCAGCCGGCCGATGACCTCGTCCAGCACCGTGTGGCTTTTCAGAAGATAGGTGCAGTCGTTGACCACCTTCAGGGCCAGGGAGAAGTCGGAGCTGGCATCGCTGGCGGTTGCGCTGTCTGCCTGGCGCAGAATGTACAGGGTGGCCGTTGAGGCGTACTGCGGCGTGAAGCTGATGCGGTCAACGGCAAGGAATCCGCCGCCGGCGACAACCGCCGCCAGCAGGATGATCCAGAGCCGGTGAACGAACACCTCCCACAGATCCTTCAGCGTGACGATTTTGCTTGCAGAATTCTGTTCCATCTCAAAAAAAGTCCTTTCCTGCGGCGCTGCCGCACAGCAGCTGCTGCGCGGTGTCCCGGCACAAGGACTCTGCACAGGCTCTGCCGTATTTTTTCGTGATATAGTCAAAACAAGCGTCCATCTCGGGGGGGCGGGCGGCGCAGTCGTGGGCGTCCGAGGAGAACAGGTCGATCAGCCCCTCCGCCAGCAGCTTCCTGCACTGCCGCCGGACCGCGAAGCCGAAGCCCCGGAACAGCGACTGGGTGTCAGCCTGCAGAAGGACGCCGTTGCGCCGGAAATCCCGCAGGGGGGCCAGCTTTCCGTGCAGGGCCTCGTACCGCTCCGCGTGGGCCAGAACCGGGGTATATCCGGCGTTTATCAGGCTTCCCAGGCCGCTTTCGATGAGCCGGGCCGGTGCGTCGGATGAAAAATCCACCAGAACGCAGCGGGTCTGGCCCAGGGTGCGGCAGTCACCCTCCCGCAGCCAGGAGACGCACTCCGGGCTGTAGCGCAGCTCGTTGCCCAGATGCAGCCGCAGGTCCGGATACCTGTTCCGGGCGGCGGCTGTCAGCCTGTCATAGGCCGCGGCGGAGCGCTCCCGGTTATGGCCCCAATAGCCCGGGTGGAAGTGGGGTGTGCAGCACAGAAGCCGGGTTCCGGACTGATATGCCGCATCCAGAATGGCGAGCATCTCATCCTCGTCCTTCGCGCCGTCGTCTACCCCAAACAAAAGGTGTGTGTGAATATCTGCAAATGTCACGGGTTCACCTGTTTCCTTTTCTGCCTCCCGCTGTGGGAGTCCCGGGAAGGAGTCCATAGAGACTTCTGTGGACTCCTTCCCGTTGTTTACGTTAAGCTGGGGATGATGCGGGGAATGATTTCAGCGCTCCACATAGGCAATGCCGTTGCTGATGGCGTACTGCTTGGCATAGCTGTCCCGGGCCACGCTGAGGACCACCTTGCCGCAGTCCCGGAACGCGCCGCCGGTGATGTAGGACACCGTATCCGGCAGATAGACAGAGACGAGGTTGGAGCAGCCTCGGAAGGCGTTGCCGTAGATGGTCTTGACGCCCTGGGGCAGGGTCAGCTCCTTCAGACTGGTGCAGCCGTTGAAGGCAGAGCCGCCGACGGTGGTCAATTTGCTGCCATCCTCAAAGATCACCGACGTCAGGCTGGTGCAGCCGAAGAACGCAAAGTCAGACAGATTGGTGATGCCCGCCGCGATCTCCACCGTGCGGATGGACTCCCGGTAAGCGGCCCAAGCCACCGCACCAGCGTAGGTGGGGTTCGTCAGGCTGCCGGTGCCCCGGATGCTCAGCGCGCCGTCGCTGTACAGCTCCCAGGTGGCGTCAGCGCCGCAGGAGCCGGAGGCGGTAACCGCGCGTTCGCGCTCCACATAGGCAATGCCGTTGCTGATGGCGTACTGCTTGGCATAGCTGTTGTAGGCCACGCTGAGGACCACCTTGCCGCAGTCCCGGAACGCGCCGCCGGTGATGTAGGACACCGTATCCGGCAGATAGACAGAGACGAGGTTGGAGCAGCCTCGGAAGGCGTTGCCGTAGATGGTCTTGACGCCCTGGGGCAGGGTCAGCTCCTTCAGACTGGTGCAGCCGTTGAAGGCGGAGCCGCCGATGGTGGTCAGGCGGCTGCCTTCGGCAAAGCTTACCGTCTCCAGAGCGGAGCAGCCATAGAAGGCGAAGTCAGGCAGGTTGGTGATGCCGGAAGCGACCTCCACCGTGCGGATGGACTCGCGATAGGCGCTCCAGGCCACGGCCCCGGCATAGGCGGGATTGGTCAGGCTGCCGGTGCCCCGGATGCTCAGCGCACCGTCGCTGTACAGCTCCCAGGTGGCGTCAGCGCCGCAGGAGCCGGAGGCAGTAACCGCGCGTTCACGCTCCACATAGGCGATGCCGTTGCGGATGGCGTACTGCTTGGCATAGCTGTTATAGGCCACGCTGAGGACCACCTGGCCGCAGCCCCGGAACGCGCCGCCGGTGATGTAGGACACCGTATCCGGCAGATAGACAGAGACGAGGTTGGAGCAGCCTCGGAAGGCGTTGCCGTAGATGGTCTTGACGCCCTGGGGCAGGGTCAGCTCCTTCAGACTGGTGCAGCCGTTGAAGGCGGAGCCGCCGATGGTGGTCAGCTGGCTGCCCTCAGCAAAGCTTACCGTCTCCAGAGCGGAGCAGCCGAAGAAGGCGAAGTCAGGCAGGCTGGTGATGCCGGCGTCCACATGGACCACGCGGATCATGTGGCGATAGGCATACCAGGCGGTGGCGCTGGAAACCTTGGGATTGCTGAGAGCGCCGCTGCCCTTGATATGCAGGACGCCGTCGCTGTACAGCTCCCAGGAAGCGTCAGCGCCGCAGGAGCCGGAGGCGATGATCTCAGGCTGACGCTCCACATACCGGATGCCGTTGCGCGCGGCAAAGTCCTTGGCATAGCTGTTGTAGCCCACGCTGAGGACCACCTGGCCGCAGCCCCGGAACGTGGATGCAGCCAGATAGGACACGCTGTCCGGCAGATAGACGGAGGTGAGGTTGGAGCAGTTGCGGAAGGCGTTGCCGTAGATGGTCTGCACATGCCGGGGCAGGGTGACCTCCGTCAGGGCGGAGCAGCCGCGCAGGGCGGAGCCGCCGATGGTGGTCAGCTGGCTGCCCTCGGCAAAGCTTACCGTCTCCAGAGCGGAGGAGCCATAGAAGGCGAAGTCAGGCAGGCTGGTGATACCGGCGTCCACATGGACCGCGCGGATCATGTGGCGATAGGTATACCAGGCGATGCCGGAGGCTGCCTTGGGGCTGGTGAGAGCGCCGCTGCCCTTGATATTCAGGACGCCATCGCCATACAGCTCCCAGGAAGCGCCTGCGCCGCAGCTGCCGGAGGCGATGACCGTGGCGGCACGCTCCACATAGGCAATGCCGTTGCGGATGGCATACTGCTTGGCATAGCTGTTGTAGGCCACGCTGAGGACCACGCCGCCGCAGCCCTGGAACGCCGTGGAGGAGATGAAGCTGATCCCATCCGGCAGATACACGCTGTTAAGAGACGTGCAGCGGGCAAAGGCGCGGCCGTTGATGGTCTGCAGGCCCTCGGGCAGCACGATGGACGTCAGGGAGCGGCAGTCATAGAAGGCCGAGCCGCTGATCAGATTCAGCTTCGTGCATTCCTCCAGATTGATGCGGACCAGGCGGGAGCATCCATTGAAGGCGGAGCCGGAAATGGTGGTCAGCTGGCTGCCGCTTTCGAAGATGAGGTCCGTCATCATGGAGCAGTAGTAGAAGCACTGGGTGGACAGGGTGGTGATACCGGCGGACACATAGACCTTGCGGATGCCGTCCTTGGCCGTCTGCCAGGGAACGGTGGCGCGGCTTGTGGTGGACAGGGGACCGGAGCCGGTGATCACCATCCGGCCGTCGCGGTACAGCACAAAGCACGCGTTCTCACCGCAGATACCGGCCAGCAGGATATTCTCCGTGGGGACGAACTGTCCGTCCAGGAAGGTGCAGCGCTGACCATCCATGATGTATTCGCCCGTATAGGCCAGGCCGTCTGCATCGAAGTTATAGTTGACCTCGTCCAGGAACAGATAGCCGGTGACATACCGTCCGGCGGTGAAGTACATTCTGCGTCCGGACTCGCTGTCCGTCGCCCAGCCGTTGTACTGCACCTGGGCCGCGTTTTCGGTGTGGCCGCAGACGGAGCACTCCAACTGGCCGGTGGAACGGTCATACACATAGGTGTGCTCATCGTTCTGGCAGATGGGGGCGGTGCGGCGGGTGAACTGATCCAGCACCGTCCGGGTGCCGTCGGTGGCCACGTTATAGGCGGTGACGGTGGCCTGGAAGCGGTCGGCGGTGACGTCCACATAGACGCTGTCGAAGTCCAGGGTGGCCACGTCAAAGTGGAAGTCGGGATTGTTCACGATGGAATAGGACTTGCCGCCGGTGGAGCCGCAGATGTAGTACACCGTGCCGTTTTCGTCCACCTGACCGCCGGTCATGGGGGCGGTGCGGGCATAGCTGTGGTCGTTGCCGGAGAAGTAGAAGTCGATCCCCGCCGCATCGCAGGCAGCGGGCAGATACTGCACATAGGTTTCGCCGCCGCCGGTGGGATTGGTGTAGTAGGCGGGCACGTGGGTCACCAGCACCTTCCAGGTGCAGGCGGTCCTGGCCGCGTCCTCCACCAGCCACTGGGTGAACTGCTGAAGGGTATCCTTGTCGGAGGTGTGGTTCAGCACGGCAATATACACGTCGCCGCGCTCCACGGAGTACCAGGCGGCGGGCACGCCGAACACGCTCTTGGCGGCGATGGCGTTATTGCCGCCGTCATCGGCCTCGTGGTTGCCGATCACGTGGATCATATCCGTGTTGCGGATGCCGTCCAGAGTGAACAGGGACAGGGCGTCCTCCCACTGGTTATAGTAGCGGACGTTGTCCACCGCGTCGCCCAGTTGGACGCCGAAGGGATACTGCCCGGCCAGATGATTGGCAATGCGTCCCATGCCCTCCAGGGCGGCCTCCTCCTGGATATCGGCCAGCAGGAAGAACCGGGTCTGCTTTTCGGCGGCGGGCACGGTGAAGCTGCGGACCTCCGACCAGACGGAGCCGTCGCCCACCTGGTAATAGTAGGTGGCCCCGGCCTCAAGGCCCGTCAGGGACACCGCGTTGACGCGGTTGATCTGCTTGCTGGAGGAATAGGAGATCAGGCGGCTTTCGCCCTCCACCTCCGCAGCGCCGGTCATGTCGGCGTTGGCCGAGATCCGGGCCACGGCCCGGGCGGCGCTGTGGACGGGATTGCTCATCCAGGTGACGGTCTTGCCGTCGGCGCTCTGGGACAGGTTATAGATCACATAATAGGGAGCGCCGGTTTCATCCCCCACAGCGTCATAGCTGTACAGGGTGATCTGATAGGAGCAGTTGCCCTCCGCGTCGGCGGCCCGCAGGTTCACGCTGCCCTGGGCGGCCGTCAGGCTGGAGATGTCGATCCGGCCGTTTTCATCGGTAACGCCCAGCAGCACATCGTCGGCGTACACGCTGACGCCGGCGGCGGCTTTGCCGTCCCGGATCACGGTGACGGAGGCGGCGGCTGCGCTGCCCACCACGGCGGTATCCGCCTGGATGCGGTACATGGCCTCAATGGGGCGGTTCGTCACGGGAGTGGTGAAGCCGGTGGCATACTGGTTCAGGTCGCTGATGCCCAGGCCCTCCGTCTGCTTGCAGCCGTAAGACCCCTTGGTGACCTGCACGTTGACGCTGCTGCCCTCGGTGACGGAGGTGGGGATGGGGATGTCGATCGTGGCCAGCGCACCACCGGTATATTTCTCGTGGTCAATGGCAGTGATGCTTACGGATGCGAGGCCGGCATCGTAGCTCCATGTACCCGTTACGCCCTCGGGGAAGGCAACATTGGTAACGGGATAGCTGCGCGTGACGGAGATGGCTGCCGTCAGGGAGGTGATGGACGCCGGGTCGCTGCTGCTCAGCGCCAGCTCCCAGGTCTTGCCCACAGTGGGCTGGCCCTGAAGCTCCAGGGACACGCTGGGCACGTCCGTCTGCTCCGCGTCCACGGTAAAGTACCGGGTCTCCCGGGTGACGTTGCCGTAGCCGTCCTTCAGATAGAAGGTGATGGAGTGCAGGCCGTTGCCGAAGTGCATCAGACCGGAGGTGCTGCCCAGGTTGTCCCGGTCATACGTGCCCCGGTAGGTGCCGTCGAAATAGAAATAGGCGGACTCCACGCCGGTGGCGTAGGGGTCGGTCTCCTCACTGTCGTCATAGGTGACGAAGAAGCGGAGATTGCCGGAATTCAGGACCGCGCCGTCCTCCAGCTCCGTCTTGGTGCCGTCATCGTTGACCAGCTGGATGGAGCTCACCACCGGGGCGGTGACATCCTGGTTGTTGGCGCCGTACACCACGCACAGGTTGTCCAGCAGGATATAGCCCTTCAGCTCGCTCTTGTCCAGCTTCACCCCGTCGGTGGTATACCAGCCGATGCCGCCGGTGGTGACCATGGCCCGGAACAGCATGCCGCTGTTGACCCGGATCTTTGCGCCGGCATAGGAGGTCAGGTCAGCCTCCAGATACTGCCAGCCGGACTTCAGCCCCTCACCGGCGCCGGCGCTGCCGTTGCTGAAGTTGATATAGGCGTTGGTCCAGCTGTTGCCGCCATCAGTACTGGTGGCAATCTGGGCCCGGAGCCAGGGGACGGGAACGCCCTCGGGGATGTAGACCCACACGCCCAGAGCGGTGGGGCTGCCGTCGATGGCCAGATTGTCGCCCAGGCCCAGGCAGGCGCCGTCGGTTCCGTTGATATTCGTCCAGTCATACTCCAGCTTCACGGCTTTGTGGCCGAAGCGGACGATATCGGCATAGGCCTCGTCGGTGTCGGACACCACGGAGCCCTTTACCACGCCGCCGCGTCCGGCATTTGCATAATGGCCAACGGCCACAGCGTTGGACGCTATGCCGCTGAATGTCTCATCCACGGTGGTGCCGATGGTGGAGTAATCCCAGGGATCCGCGTCGCCGCCGTCAATAATCATGGTGGGCTCCATGCCGATGTTCACGGTGACGGAGGCCGTCAGGTCGCCCCGCACGGCGGTGACGGTGGGACTGCCGGAATACTTCACATTGTCGGTAACGGTGAACCGGTTGCCGCTGAAGCTTCCGGCGCCGGGGTCGGAGATGCTCCACTGGATATCGTTATCCTGCAGATGGACCGTCTCCGTCTGATAGGTGGCCTTGAAGCCCAGATCGCTGACGTCCTTATAGTTCAGGTTCACCTCGTCAGAGGCAAAGGCCAGCCGGTCGGGGTTCTGCACATGCAGCACGGCGGAGCCCACCGTCTGACCGCCGCTGACCAGGTTCACCGTCACATCCCCGGTCTTGCCGGAGGAGGTGAACACGGCGCTGGCGCTGCTGCCGGACAGGTCGGTGGCGGTCACCGTGCCCATGGACGCGTCGCTGACGGTGAAAACCGCGTCCTCCGGCAGGGCCTTGGCGGCAGCGCCGGAGAAGTCCATGGCCTCCGCCGTCAGGGTGACGGAGGAGCCGGGGGTATAGTACTCGTCGTCGGGGGTGACGGCGGCGTGGTCAAACTCGCCGGAGGCCGCCACGGTGGACACCACCAGGATGGTGCCGGACACCACGCGCTCGCTGCCGCCGGCAGGGGTGTTGCGCATGGTCACATCCTGCTCACCCTCCCGCTGGGAGATGTAGGTGGAGGAGCCGCCCTCGTCCAGCTGGATGGCCGCCACGCAGCCCAGGGCCACCATCATCCGGGCCTCCTCGGCCGCGGTATAGCCCACGGAACGGGGGGCCATGGTGCCGTCGGCCTGGAACAGCACCACGGTGCCGTCGGCCTTGATGCCCACGCAGGTGCGGGGATAGTAGCCGCTGTTGCCGGACTCGGTGATGACCACCTTACCGTCCCAGACCATGGCCACCAGGGCGTCCACGGCCTCCAGGATCTTCACGGTCTTGCCCTGCTTGGCGCTCTGATCCGCCTCGGCCTGGGCCAGGGTGGTGCCCTCCCGGAACACGTTCACGGAGCCGTCGTCAAAGGCGGCGATGAACGCGCGGCTGGAGTTGTCGTGATGCACCACGCCGTTCATCACCAGATAGCCAGAGGGCTCGCCGGTGTTGATGTTGAACCAGGAGGCGTTGACGCCGCCCACCACGTTCAGACCGGACTCTTTTTCATAGACATGGGCCTGGTCCGTGGTGGTTTTCAGGGTCCAGCCCTGCTCCTTGGGGTTGCGGTTGCCGTAACCGGCCACGATTTTGGCCCGGCCGCCGGAGGTGTTGACCTCCATGACGTTTGCAACCGTCTGGGAATTGCCCGCGTCATTGTTGGTGATGATGACACGCTCGGAAATGTCGGGTGCGATGGAGTAGTTCTTCACTGAGGTGACATGGTAGCCGGTGCCGGGGATGCTGCTGCCCTTGACGACCTCTGTGCCCTGCGACTGTGTCTGCGCCGCTGCGTCCAGTCCCAGAGCCGTTGCCGGGAACAGGGATACAAGCATGCACAGCGTCAGAACAATCGACAGAATGCGTTTTGTCCTGCCATTCATTGGTACTTTCTCCTTCTTTTTTTATTTATTCATTGCCTGCCAAGGCAAATAAATACCGCTTCAACGATACCAGGCCCGGAAATGGTGGTGGGAGACCTGCTTGTCCGGAGGGGGATCCGGAGCATAGTCGCCGTACAGCCGGCGCAGATAGGTGTCGTACCCCCCGGGGGCACAATAGGTATGCCCCTCAAACCGCACAGGCACGGAGGAGCCGAAAACCTCCGCCGGGATCAGCTCTCTGCCGCCGTACAGGCTCCAGACCACGCAGCCCAGATAGGCCGGTGCGGCAAGGGCGCGCCCGCGCTCCGCCTCGCGCCGGATGCGGCGGCAGAAGAAGCCGCAGCCCAG
>ERZ779888.2038-NODE-2038-length-17839-cov-3.867128_pt1 | contig 17839 bp, 28 predicted proteins | sample MGYA00511245_ERZ779888 | MGnify/ENA primary metagenome ERZ779888 (study PRJEB29588, sample SAMEA2155255) | human gut metagenome | biome: human gut; feature: human-associated habitat; material: faeces | place: Denmark | collected 2008/2010 ... | reverse complement strand
GGGAACGAGTGCATGGTTCGGTTTTCCCTGCGTGACGGTGTGCCACCGCGGCTCGTGGCCAGACACTATGCCGAGATTGGCACTGGCTATATCGAGGGAAAGAAGTTCATCCACTACCGCGCACTCAAAGGCACCAGCGAATACACCAGCGCGGAGATGGCTGTTTTCCTCGACGGAATCATTTCCGAGTGTGAAGAACTGGGCATCAAGACGGAGCCGCCGGAGAAATCAAAGGAGGCAAAGAAACCTTGACCGTTTACTGCGATTACTGCGGTCACAAAGCTGCGCTGGTCGATGATTCCGAAATCTACGGACGCAGCTTTGGACACACCGCCTACCTCTGCAGAAACTGCGGCGCGTATGTAGGCTGCCATGGCAGAACGGATAAACCGCTCGGGCGCCTTGCAGATGCCGCACTCCGCAAATGGAAGATGGCAGCACACGCATCATTCGACCCTCTCTGGAAAACCGGTCCTTTCCGCGGGCGGCGCAAAGCCGCCTACGGATGGCTCGCCGAGCAGATGGGGCTTCCGATCGAGAAGACGCATATCGGAATGTTTGACATTCCGCAGTGCCAGGAAGTTATCAAAATCATCGAAAAAGGAGATTTCAAAAATGCTCAATTTCAATAAAAAAGACGCTCACGTTTATCCGTTTGACGAATCGCCCGGCGCCGGCATCATCATGGACGTCGACTTGGAGCAGATGATTCGCGAGTCCGAGCGGCTGCGGGTCTGTGAAGCAATTCTTCACAGCAAAAACCAGCGCGACGCACTCGAAGCCATTTTGGGAATGCCCCGCGCTATTGTGATTCCGAATGATGACGCGCCCGAAGCAGATGCAGTGTCTTCGCAGGAGGCCGATCATGCTTAACCGCATTGTTCTCATGGGACGTCTGACGCGCGACCCAGAGCTTCGCCGAACGCAGAGTGGCACGGCGGTTGTCTCCTTCTCCATCGCCTGCGACCGCGATTACGCGGCGCAGGGCGCGGAGCGGGAAACGGATTTTATCGACATTGTTGCGTGGCGCGGTACGGCTGAGTTCGTAGAGAAGTATTTCAGCAAGGGGCGCATGATCGTCGTAGCTGGGCGGCTTCAGATCCGTAACTGGCAGGACAAGGACGGCAACAAGCGCCGCTCGGCCGAGGTTCTTGCCGATAGCGTTTACTTCGGCGATTCCAAGCGCGACGGCGACAGCGGCAAGGCCAAGGGCGAACCGGCCTATGACCCGACCGGCGGCTTCTCCCAGCTCGCGGACGATGACAGCGAATTGCCGTTCTAAGGAGGTCTCTCATGGCAACAGGCAAAAGATTCTACTGGATGAAGCTCAAGGAGAGCTTTATGACCTCCGACACCATTGACTACTTTATGTCACAGCCAGACGGTGCAAACTACGTTGTTCTCTATCAGATGCTTTGTCTCAAGACCATCAACACCGATGGCCGCTTATCTCGACAAATCGGTGAGGTCGTTATCAAATACGACATTCCGAAAATCCAGCGTGATCTCAAGTGGTTCTCCGCTGATACGATCCGCGTGGCGCTCAATCTCTACAAATCCTTCGGCCTTGTCTACGAAGACATCGACGGTGTTCTTGTTCTCGCAGATCACAACAATCTTGTTGGGTGCGAGACGGACTGGGGTGAAAAGAAGCGCAGGCAACGTAATTCCCCGGCGCTCCGAAGTGGGGACAATGTCCCCACTGATGTCCCCACAACTGTCCCTATAGAGATAGAGAATAGAGATAGAGATAAAGAGATTAGAGATAAGAGCTTAGATACAGATATAGAGGATACGGAAGATTCTTGCGCAGAGCCGGAAACCGTCTCCGCGCCGCCGATCATCAGCATCATTCTGAACGACAAGTCGCTCTTTGATGTGTCTCCAGAGGATTACAACCGCTGGTGCGAGCTGTACCCAGCCGTCAATGTCATGCAGGAGCTTCGGAAAATGTCGAGCTGGAGTACCGACAATCCCAAAAGACGCAAAACAAAATCCGGAATCCGTCGGTTTATCAACGCTTGGCTTTCCAAGGAGCAGGACAAAGGTGGCCAGTATCGCTATCAGGGCAGCGGCTCCAGCGGCAACGTCTTTACTGACATCGCGGAGGGCATGAGAAATGGACAGGCTTGAAACGGCTGATATTCTGGCGGTTCTGAAAGCGGCCTACCCGCAGTTCTATAACGGCCTCAGCCCCAAGGAGGCAAACAAGATCGTCGATCTCTGGGCTGAGATGTTCAAGGATGAGCCTGTCATGGTCGTTGCCGTTGCAGTAAAAGCCATGATTGCCTCGCGGACAAACACGTTTCCCCCGAATATCGGCGAAGTCAAAGAGCAGATCACGAAGATGCGTATGCCGAAGGAAATGACCGCCGCCGAGGCGTGGACGCTGGTCTACCGGGCGATTGCAAACAGCGGCTACAACGCAAAAGAGGAATACGACCGTCTGCCGCCAACAATTCAGCGGCTTGTCGGTTCGCCGCAGCAGCTCCGGGAATGGGGCATGATGAACGCCGAAACAGTGCAAAGCGTGGTCGCTTCCAACTTTCAGCGCTCCTACACGGTGCGCATCAAGAGCGATCGGGAGTATATGGCGCTCCCGTCAGACATAAAACAGATGATTTCCAGCGTCGCGCAGCAATTTGCGCTCGGCGACGGAAATGAGAATGGAGGATGAGGATATGAAAAGATGGGCAAGGCGCAACCTGCCTACGGTTGTTCTTCTGGCGGCGCTGATTCTGCTCGCCGCGCTGGTGCTTGCGGTTGCAATGCCGCGTGAAACCGAAAATACACCCGTTGCTGCCGTGACAATTTCGCCGACGTTTGACGAAGCGGCCTACCAGAGCCGCTTGGAGGCCGAAGCCTTCGCGAAAGTTGAACACGAAACCGCCGATATTCCCAGTACATACGATCTGCCAGAGCCTCCCCAAGAGGCAAACAGTGAGCCTTGCGGGAGAGGCGGCTTCGAGTGCCATGACAAAGAGGACTGGGAGCGCCTTGCCATTGTGATCTATCAGGAAGCCGGCGGCGACAATGTGTGCGATATGTGCCGCTACCGTGTGGCCGACGTTGTTCTGAACCGCGTGGCCGATCCTCGCTACCCCGATACCATTGAAGGCGTTCTGATGGACAACAAATACGGTCTGCAATGGGGGTTGCTCTCCGTGACCGGAATTGTCTGGCCTGATAAGGCGAGCGAGCCGGGCGAAGCCGCCGCCGTGCAGCGAGCGTGGGACATTGCAGCCGACGTTCTCGAAGGGCATCACAGTGACCTCGATGGCAATTACATTTGGTGTTCCGAGTACAAGCAGGGTTCCGAAGTGATCTACTGCGACGGCATTTACTTCGGCGTGGGTTAGGAGGCAGCCATGGCGAAAGATCCAAAACGGCAGCTTCTCGGCAAGATCGCCCGCCAGAAGGGCCAGTATTTCGAGCAGCGGCTTGACAGCACCTTCGATTACTACCGCGAGCGCGGCTATGCAGAGATTGAAAAGACGCCTGAGCCGATGAAGGTTATCAAACCGGAGGGCAACGGTCGATTCCTCGCCTGCTACACCAAAAAGGCGCAGGTCGACTACAAAGGCACAATCAAGGGCGGCAGGACGGTCCTGTTTGAAGCCAAGTTCACAGCCACAGACCGGCTGACGCAGGATCGCGTTATCGACAAGCAGGCTTCCTACATGGACAGACACCAGCGGCTCGGCGCCCGCTGCTTCGTCGTTGCCGGTTTCTCGACCGGCGAGGTCTACAAAATCCCTTGGAGCGACTGGCAGAACATGAAAACGTTGTTCGGCCGAAAGTACGTAAAAGAAACCGATCTACAAAATTACAGAGTGAAGACAGCTTGGAATGGAACGCTGTTTTTGCTCGACTGATGACTGAAAGGAGTCACTACCATGAGTGAAATTTCGATGTATGAAGCGCAGAAAAAGAAGATGGAAGGTTTATGCGAAGAACACGACCTGACGTATCGCTTCCAGAAGGACACCTATCCGCCCACGTTCACGATCTCCCCGATTCAGGGCATGGACGCCCAGCTCTCCATGCTGGAGAACGTCGAGGAAGCCGGGTATATCAGCCCCGAAGCCAAAATGACGTGGATCTTCAAGGACGGTTCGCTGGAAACCAAGGTCACCGGCGGCACCTTTACAATTACGAAGACGCTGCGGACAAAGATCGAATCCGTCCTGATGAAGATGCTGACGTACTGGATGCAGTATTTCTTCCGCGACGTCATGGAAAAGCGCAGCCTCAAAGACGGCATGATGCCTGTCATCAACGAGGACGAAGTCGAAGATGATGATGCCTACGAGGAAGATCCGGAAGATTCTGATGACGCCGAGGCCCCTGAAATGCTCGACGGCGATGACGCAGAGGATGACGCGGACGATGATCTCGGCGACACTGCCGACAGCTCCGATGCCACGGACGATGATCTCTACGATCAGGCTGTCAGCATTGTGCGCATGGAGAACAAGGCGACAGTTTCTCTCCTGCAGCGCCGCCTGAATGTCGGCTATGCCCGCGCAGCCCGCATCATGGAGCTGCTGGAGGAAAACGGCATCGTTGGCCCGTATGCTGGCTCAAATCCGCGCGAAGTGCTCCCGGCTGATGAACCGGACGATATGGAGGACGCGGCTGATGAATGAGTTGAAGCCGCCGATGCTCAAGCGCGAGGACTACAAGGCTATCAAACACATGAACCGTGAGGACATGACGAAGTACCTCTATCGTGTCTACCGGCGCGGCTTCGATGCTGGCGTCGAGTCCACCAAGGGCAAAGTCACCAAGCGTTCCATCGTACCGCCCGAACCGGTGCAGACGGAGGAATAAGTCATGGGAAGAAGTGTGCCGCACAATCTGAAAAGTACCCACCAGACGGAATTTGTGAAGATCTTCAACTCCCTCTGCGGCCGATATGGACGCTGGGAAATCTGGCAAGATTTCATAACACTCGCCGCAATCGCGATCTCAAATACCGTTGACCGGAGCCACGCTGCCGAGCGTGAAAAGACGTATATGACGATTGCCGGAAAGTACAAGCCCGAAGAAATGCTCAAATTCTCGCAGATGCTCCAAGAGGTCGTGATCGGTATGGATTTCAATCCAGATCAGGACTTTCTCGGCGAGCTTTACATGGCACTGGATTTGGGCAATGACCACGCTGGACAGTTTTTCACGCCCTATGATGTCTGCCGCCTGATGGCTGAGATCACCGACACAGACCTCCAAGCGCGTGTAGAGCGGGACGGCTGGATCTCCGTCAACGATTGCGCTTGTGGTGCAGGAGCGCTGCTGGTGGCGTTTGCAAATGCCTGTACGCGGCAGAAAATCAACTACCAGACCTCCGTGCTCTTTGTGGCGCAGGACATTGACTACGTCGTTGGCCTGATGTGCTACCTGCAGCTATCGCTCATGGGCTGCGCCGGGTACGTTGTGATTGGCGACTCACTTCTTCATCCCTCAACAGCACTTGACCGCCGGGGGCTTATCCCCCGGCCAGACCAGAACATATGGTACACCCCGTTTTATTTCCGCGACATCTGGCACTACCGCCGCATTTGGGCGCAGATGGATTTACTGCTTCAGGCAGACGAAAAACCCGCCGAGCAAGTTACCGGCAAGTTAAAATCGTCTGCCGCGCTGCCGCCCTTGCCCTTGCAGGAAACGAAAACCGGGCAGCTCACACTATTCTGACAGAAAGGAGGAATCGCCTGACACATGGGAAAATGGACGGACGATCAACTTCAATATCTCCGCGAGCATAGTCGCTCACAGCCGGCAGCGGCTATTGCCGCAGCGCTTGGCCGGACGGAAGGGTCTGTACGACAAAAGAGGCGTTCGCTCGGACTGCAAAGCTATCACGCAGGATGGACAAAAGCAGAAGAACAATTCCTCCAAGATCAATGGGGTGTCATGTCAATCCCCGCGATTGCGAAGCGTCTTAACCGCTCCGTTGAGGCTGTCATCGTACGGAAAAACAGACTGGGGCTTGGCCCGGTTCTATTCGGTGGCGACTACATATCCATGAATCAGCTTATAATCGCCGTTTGCGGCACCAATGCCGGTGGGAACTACAAGCTGAAAAGCTGGGTTGAAAACCGCGGCCTCCCGATTCACACAAAGCGCGTCAATCAGAACAGTTTTCGTGTCATTCGGCTCAATGAGTTTTGGAAATGGGCAGAACAGCACCGCTCGTTCATTGATTTTTCCAAAATGGAGCCGTTGGCGCTGGGCGAGGAGCCTGCATGGGTAGCCGAGCAGCGCAAGAAGGACTTTCAGGCATTTGCCATCCAGCGGAAAGACCCATGGACACCCGATGAAGACGCGCGGCTGAAAATGCTGCTTCAGCAGCATCGGTACGGATACGCTGAGCTTTCTGATATACTGCGTCGGTCCGCAGGCGCGATCCAGCGCCGGTGCAACGACCTCGGTATAAAAGAGCGTCCTGTCAAGGCCGACAATCATGGTTCATCCGCAGCTTGGACACAGACCGACTTCGATGTGCTGGCAGACGGAATCCGAAAAGGCAACAGCTACACCGCCATTGGCAAGGCACTCGGCAAATCCGAAAAAGCCGTGCGTGGGAAAGTTTATTTCGTCTATCTGACCGAGAATCAGGACAAAGTACGCGCCATGCTCAAAGATCAGCCTTGGGGTTATGGCGCGCCAGACCCGACCGTAAAGCAGGCGGTACACCTGTCCAGAACGCGAACAGAAACCCTGCAAACACTTGAAATGCTCTGCTCAGTGCTCCGCAAGCGCATCAACGACATTGACGATAATCCCTACTGGCAGCGGCTCATGTGCGCAAACTGGGATGAAGTCAAGGGTTGCAATCTCTGTGCCAACTGCGACGAATGCACCGAGTTCCGCAGAATCCCACCACAGCATTGCGCCCGGTGCGGCCGTTCTTTTATCGAGCGCAAAGAAAATACCTTCTGCCCGGCCTGCCGGCTGGCGCGGAAGAAACAAGCGCAGCGCCATTGGTGCCGCGTGAATGGAGCGCAGACGCGCTCCTGAATGAAAGGAGATTCGCAAATGCCTCAAATTGTAAACATCGCAATCGACCGTCTTTTCCCTCACGCTGACAACCCGCGCAAGGATCTCGGTGATCTGTCGGAGCTTGCTGCAAGCATCAAAGCCAGCGGCATCCTGCAGAACCTGACGGTCGTTCCGGATGAACCGGACAACTCCAATACGGACTTTACCATCATCATCGGTCACCGCCGTTATGCCGCCGCGAAGATCGCGGGCCTGACAGAGCTGCCGTGCGTGGTGGTCGAAATGTCCGAGCGCGAGCAGCTTCAGACCATGCTTGTTGAGAATATGCAGCGCAGCGATCTGACCGTCTATGAGCAGGCGCAAGGCTTCCAGATGATGCTCAACATGGGCGATTCCGTAGCTGAAATCGCCGAAAAATCCGGCTTCTCTCAGACCACCATTCGCCGCCGTGTAAAACTGCTTGACCTCGACCGGCAGAAATTCCAGAAAGCTGAATCCCGCGGTGCGACGCTCAACGATTATCTGGAGCTTGACAAGCTGGACAGCCCGGAGGATAAGAACAAAGCACTTGACGCTATTGGCACGGCAAACTTCAACAGCGTTCTGAAAAGCCTGATTTCAGAGCAGGAAATCCGAAAGAAATTTGCTGAATGGACTGAAATTGCAGATAAGTTTGCATATCAGATTGAAAGAACCGGCGAGTTCAACGGTCAAAACGTCGGTATGGTCTATTGCGACGGGTATCACCGCTGGGATTTGAAAAGAGAAATGACCGTGCCGGAGGATGCTAACGACGTTCGTTACTTCTACAGGACAGATTCGTCCGGAATCACGCTCTACAAGGAGCGCCAGCAATCGCAGCAGTCAGACCCCGAAGCCGAAGCCCGCGAGGAACGGCGCCGCAGAGACGAACAGGCCGAAAATGAATTTGCGGAAGCCGCGGAGGCCCATTTTGAACTGCGCAAGGATTTCATCAAAGAGCTTCCGAACAGCGTATTCAAACAGCACATGAAGGAAATCGCCTTGTTCTGCGTGGCAACGACAGAGTCAATCGACGGTGGCTACTGCAATTCCATCAACCCTCGGCTCTGTGCCCAGCTCCTTGGCATGAGACTTTCGCCAGACGATGAAAACGAAGATTTCTGCGATATGGGCTTTGTCCGCAGCGCGGCGGAAGCCCAGCCGGAAAAGCTGATTTTCTGCTGCTGCTATTCTGCCCTCGATGACGAGGACATGAGCTACTACCGGCGCGTGTGGAACATGAACCACTACGAATATGAGCTTTGCGAAAATTCGGACTTGGATCACATCTATGAAATCCTCGAAACGCTCGGCTATGAAAAGTCGGACGATGAAGAAGAAATGGCAGAAGGTACGCACCGGCTCTTTGACACATACGGTGCGCAGCCGGACAAAACTGCGGAGGATTCCGATGATGAGTGATGTTTTGACCGAAATGTGCGTCTTGGGCGGCTGTGCCGCCCATCGCGCCATCACGGATGAATGCAAGCACTGCGGCAATTACCGGGCCGAGATTGAGCGCCGCCGGGTGCTACCGCTGCCGGAGAAAGGAGAACATCATGAGCCAGAAACGTGAAAAACGGAAGCGCCGTGAATATGCACTGGAACTCCGGTGCTGGCAGCACAATGAGCCGCCGAAGATTCTGTTCTGGCGCTGGCGCAAATGGTATCGCTCGAAGCCGACATTGAAGGATGGTGGGCATTGGAGCGTAAAAGGCACGTGGAGGATGTTCTATGATTAAGACGCTTCTACTTGGAATCGGAGCTATAGGACTTGGCTTGACTCTTGCGCTTCTGCTCATCTTCACCTACATAGGGATTCGGGAGCTTATTTTCGAATTGCGGATGAAAAAGGTTATGCGTTTTCTCGATATGCCAGAGGGCAAGCAGAAGCTAGAAGATCTTTCGGACGCGGTTAGCCGGGAAACCGGCCTGCCGAAATGGGCGCTTTTCTGTGGTGCCGATGAGTTTGGCAACATCATCGTTTCGCCAAGATCACCTGATGCTCATATCGAACAATACGAAATGGAGGATGAAAACAATGGCCGCTTGTAAAGCGTGCATGGCTGTGCTCGTCTGGATTACGACGCCAGCCGGGAAATCCATCCCCTGCGATGCTACCCCGCGCTACTACATCGAAAAGCCGCGCGTCGGCAGCAAGAAAATTGTCACCCCAAACGGGCAAGTGCTTTCGTGCGAATACACGGAAGACCCAGCCAAAGCAACCGGCGTGGGCTATGTGCCGCATTGGGCAACCTGCCCCTATGCTAGACAGTTCAGGAGGAAGCAGAATGGATAAGCTCACATGGTACGACAATGACGGACGGATTATGTGCCGCCGCGGATATGAGGTTGCGTTGGCTCGTCTGGCTTCTTACGAAGCTACGGGGCTGACACCGGAGCAGGTGGTGAAAGCCAAAACCATTATAGAATCCGCTTTCGCGGATGATACGTCGAAAGCCGAGCGAATCAGAAAGCTAATGGCGGCTGATGATGAGGGGCGCGTTGTGATGCTGCCTCCCTGCAAATACGGCGATACGCTGTACTGCCTTGAAAATGGAAAGATCTATCCAAAAACCATTACCCTGATAGCTTTTTACCTCCAAGATACACTTCGCACCATAATCATATCCGCAAAAAACTACCGGGGCGAGACGAATGGCTTTTTGGCAAGCGAGCTTGGCAAAACCATGTTTCTCAGCTTAGAAGAAGCCGAGCGGGCTTTGGAGGAACAGAAAAATGTCTAAGCCGAAAAAGCTGGGTATGCCAGCCGCCTACACCTCGAATGCCAGAGCTGATTTCCTGCGCCGCCCGAAAGCGGCAGAACGTCGGAAATGGACTGTCGCAAGCGATGATCGGCTGGAACGTATGGAACAGAAACGTATGGAACGTGAAAAGGAGGCTGTGAGGAGCAATGAATGATACTCAGTTTGCTGCACGGCTCCGTGCTGCACGTGAGGAAGCTGGATTGACACAAGCTGAACTTGGTGCGAGGATTGGCGTTTCTGGCTCAATGATCGCACAGTATGAAAGCACATCCAGCTACGCGCGAAATCCAAAGCCAGTCACGATTGAACGATTCGCAGAAGCATTAAGCATTCCAGTGTCAAGGTTGCTCGGACTTCCCTATGGTGAGGGTGTCCGTCTGGTACGCTACCCTTGCAATATTTACACTGGCGATTCCAACGAGCCTGCCCTCAAGGGAGAAATTATATCAGCGCACCGCTGCCCGATTTGCAGAAGCAAAGTCAACGGTTTTCGCGATAATTTCTGCTGGAACTGTGGCGTGAAATTTATCAGGAAGGAAAGAGACACATGACAAGAAAACGCGCAGTTAAGCTGCTGATGGCTCGCGGGTATAGCCGAAATCATGCAAACGGACTTATGCGGAACAAGGCACCCGGCGACAGCAATTTCCAAGCATATAACGCATATCTGCGTTGTGAGAGAATCTGCGATGCATTTGACCGGCTCTCAAGCTGCTTTTACAATTATGGTGCTTCTGCGGACGTTCTCGCCAAAGCTCTTTTCTCTTTTGGCAAGTCTTTGACTGGGAGGTGACGCTATGCCGAGAACCGATGAATTGACCTGCCGATTTTGCGGTGCAGACAGTCGCTGCAAGATCGAGGAAGTATATCTGCGTTCAAGAACACCGCCCATGTTTTGCGTCAGGTGTTATAATTGCGGTAGAGCGGGTACACCGAAAGGCACAAAGAAAACCGCAATCCGGGCTTGGAAAAAAGCAAAGTAACGATGGAAAGGGGCGGCGCACATGACTCTGGCGGAACTGAATGGACACCTCGATCTTGTCCAGCAGCTTCAGAAAACAGAAGAATTGATTCAGGGCTTGTGGAATGCTGCCGTTCCCGGGGCGCAGAAGCTGGATGGAATGCCGCACGCCTCCGGCGTCAATGACAAGGTCGGCGTCCTCGGCGCGGAGATCGCGGATATGGAGACGCAGCGCGACGCGCTGAAAGAACAGATTGCCAGAAGTGAGGAAACGATCGCTGTCTGGATCGCCGGAATCGAGGACAACACAACGCGCCTTGTATTCCGGCTGCGTTTCATCCGAGGTATGCCGTGGAAGGTAGTTGCAAGTGTGCTTGGTGGGCGAAATTCCGAGGATGGCGTCAAGTCCATATGTTATCGCTTCCTCGGAACTTGCCCCGCCATGACACGCACTGACGCGCTGTGACGCTTGCAATCACCCCTAAGATGTGATTTCATGTAAACTGTAAAATTCCAAATCAAGCCGGGCGGCGCTCCTGATCGGGGCGCTGCTCATTTTATTCGGAAGGAGGACTTGCCTCCACGATGCTCCTTGCGTGGAGGATGGCTCGGGCCTGCGGCGTATCGCCAACGCTGCCGGCTGCGGGTACATCGAAAAAAGGAGGAAACCCTATGTTGCTCACATGAGCGGCGCGGGGTCAGCAGCAATGATCTATTTGCAAAACAACGTATTCGATGAAGCGTTGGAGCGGCTGCGGATGATCTTCGACGGCCACGACGATGTAATCGTCAGCATGTCCGGCGGCAAGGACAGCACAGTTCTTTTCCGCATGGCGCTTATGGTTGCGCAGGAGCGTGGCCGTCTGCCGCTCAAGGTGTTCTGGCTCGATCAGGAAGCCGAGTGGCAGGCAACCGTGGACTATATGCAGCACATCATGGAGCTGCCAGAAGTCACGCCGTATTGGTTCCAGATTCCCTTTGAGTTCACAAACACGCTCTCCCCAGAGAAGAATTTCATCAGTGTTTGGAATCCAGAGGACAAAGCGATCTGGATTCACCCGCAGCACCCGCTCTCCATCAAGGAAAACCCCAGCAGCGAAAGCCGGTTCCATGAGCTTGTCAACGTCCTCCCGCCCTACTGCACCGATTCTGAGAATTGTGCCGTGCTGGTGGGAATGCGCATGACGGAAAGCCTGAACCGGCGCGTTGCTATCACGCAGCATGAAGCCCGATACAAAGGCGTGACGTGGTGCAAGAAGAAAGTTGGCAGGTGTCAGGTGTTCTGGCCGATCTACGATTTCACCAACGATGACATCTGGACAGCCATTGCCAAGAATCACTGGGGATACAATCGCGTCTATGATCTGCAATACCAGTGGGGCTTGGCGAAGGAGGCAATGCGTGTTTCGGCGCTCATCCACGAAACCGCCTGGCACTCGATTGAAATGCTGCAGGAGTTTGAGCCGGACACCTACAACAAGTTCATCCGTCGCGTATCTGGCGTCGGTACATTCGCCCATACCTTTGACAGCGGCGACATCATCCCGCGCCAGCTCCCCTTTGCATTCCGTTCGTGGCAGGAATACCGCGACTATCTGCTCGTCAATATCGTGAAGCCCGAATACCACGAGCTGTTCCGAAACCGCTGGAAGAATCAGACCGGAGACGAATGGTATCGTGTCCATGTCAAAGAGATCGTCCTGAATGATATTGATGGCACGAACAACGCAAATGCCCGCTCCCGTTTCCGCATCCGGGAAAAGGCTCCCACCTATCGCAAACGCGACGCCGCGCAGTTTGAGCAATATATGGGCAGCAAGAAATGATTTCAGATCAGCCCATTCATCAGGTCGAGTGGATACCCATTGAAAAGGTCCACGCAAACGACTACAACCCCAACAGTGTCGCCACGCAGGAGATGAAGCTGCTTTATCGCTCCGTCAAAGCGGACGGCTACACGCAGCCCGTCGTTACCATCTACGACGAAAAGAAAGACCGGTATGTTATCGTCGACGGCTTCCACCGATACAGCATCATGCGCAGATTCAAAGACATCTACGCTTCATGCGAGGGGAAGCTGCCCTGTGTTGTGCTTCATGGCAAGACCATGAATGATCTCATGGCCTCGACCGTTCGGCACAACCGCGCCAGAGGCAAGCACTCCATTAACGGTATGTCCAATATCGTCATGGAAATGCTGATGAACGGCGCGACCGATCTGCAGGTCTGCAATGAGCTTGGCTTAGAGCCGGAAGAGCTGGTGCGCCTCAAGCACATCACCGGATATGCGAAGCTCTACGAAAACAATTCATTCACACGCGCTGCGATCTCCGAGAATCAGGCACGTCAGCTTCAGAAGTATCGAAAGGAGGCTGGCACTGATGGAGATTGTTAATCAGATCGTAATGAAGAAGATTTCCGAGGTCAAGCCCTATGTCCGCAATCCCCGGAAAAACGATAAGACGGTCAACCTGCTTGTCGAGATCATTCCGAAGGTTGGCTTCAACGTGCCGCTGGTCATCGACCGCAACGGTATCATCGTCAAAGGTCATGCCCGTTATGCTGCCGCCATTCGGCTCGGCATGGAGGAAATACCCTGCGTCGTAACAGACGCCGACGAAGAAACGATCAAGCTCGACCGTCTGGCCGACAACCGCATTTCCGAATTCTCCGAGTGGATCAACGACGAGCTGCTCCACGAGATCGATATGCTCAACCTTGACTTTGACTTCGATCTCGAATCCCTTGGCTTCCCCGCTCCCAGCGACGATTTTGACGCCGATGCTCTTTTCGATGATGGGGTGGTCGGTGAATCCGAAGAGGACCGCCGTGCCAGATACCAAGCCTATCTGGATAACGCCGCAAAGGAAGAAGCACAGAATGTTGCAATCACCACGCAGGAGCAAGTAGACCGCGCCAAAGCGTCCGCTCTGAGCGTAGCCGAGAAGCCGCCCAAGTATGCGAAGGTCGTTTGTGAGCATTGCGGCCACGTCATGTTCATCAAGGAGGGCGATGCAGTTTTCTCCGTAGAACAATCGTAGCCACCGGTAATTATTCATAAGGGCTGGGTGGGTATGCAGCCAATCCCCTGTCAAATCCGTACCGATGTGAGGCGATAAACGATGCAAGAACAAGAGAAGATTCCTGTCTGGGTGCAGATCGTCAATGGAAAGACGGTGTGCATCTGCCATCGAGGGCGCAAAGGCTGCAAGAAGCCCTGCGAGAAGGACGTTGTCACGCGCGATAAGTTTGCTGGGTGGCAGGGTATCATGCGTCGTGATCGATTCGGCCGCTGAAAAGGTACTGTCGGGAGGGGGCGGCATCTGTTGCGGGCTCGACGACCCCATTTTTCGCCTAGTTAGTTCTACGTTTTTTTGGTAATTTCGTTACGATTACCGCTGGAATGTGCGCAGGTATCGACGCAGATACCGCGCATTTTTCATACCACAGCGCGGGTGAGGCATACCGCGCTGACCTCCTAAGTTCATATGACCACATCGGGGTAAGGGTCACGCCCGTGCAGCACGGGTGCTGCGGTGCAATTCCGCTGAGCCCCATCAGAAAAAGCGTGAAAGGAGCTTGCTATATGGCTGAAACGAGACTCAAGATTGATGCTGAGGCGGAAGTCAGCACGACAGAGCTTGCCGCGATCCTCGGCGTGACAGCACGCCGGGTGCAGCAGATGGCGCAGGACGGCACGATTATTCCCGTCAGGCGCGGCTACTTCCAGCTCGGCGACGCTGTTCAGCGATATATCAATTTCCTTTCCAAGCCGCAGATCAGCGAAGTCGAGCAGAAGCTGGAAACAGCAAAACGGCAGTCTGAAGCACAGCTCAAGTTATCCAAAGCCCAGCTTGCAAAAATGGAGGTCGAGGAGCTGAAAGGAAAGCTGCACCGCTCGGAAGATGTGGAGGGCTTCACGGAAGACCTGATCTACACCATCCGCGGCGCGCTGCTGTCGCTTCCGGGACGGCTGTCCGTTGACGTCACCGCCGCGCAAAGCCCCGCCGAAGCTGCTGAGATCATCCGCAAGGAAGTCCATAAGGTCATGCGGGAGCTGGCAGCGTATCACTATGACCCTGAAAAATATGCAGAAAAGGTGAACGAGCGGCGCGACTGGAGTAATGCGGGGCGCAGCTATGACGAAGAATGAGGCATCGACTGATGCGCTGAAAAAAGCCGAAGCTGAACGTCAAGCCAGACGACGCGGAGCGGCGCGTCTGAATAGAGCCATGCGAAAGGCTCTGTCCGGCATGACGCCGCCAGACGATCTCACGGTATCCCAGTGGGCAGAAGCCAAGCGCCGCCTTTCAGCTGAAAGCGCAGCCGAGCCCGGACCTTGGCGCACAGAGCGCACGCCTTATCTGCGCGAGCCGATGGACGCTTTTACGGACCCAAAGGTTCGGCACATCGTCATGGTGGCCGCATCGCAGGTCGGCAAGTCCGAGTTTCTGAATAACTGCATCGGCTACATCATTGACGAGGACCCCGGCTCTATTCTGTTCATTCATCCCACAACCATCGACGCACAGGAATATTCCAAGCTCCGTATCGCGCCGATGCTGCGCGACAGCCCGGCTCTGCGGCAGAAGATCGCCGCGCCGAAAAGCCGCGACTCTCACAATACGATTCTCCAAAAGGCCTATCCGGGCGGCATCCTTACGATGTGTGGCTCGACCGAGGCACACGCGCTGGCATCAAAGCCTATCCGCTATGTGTTCGGCGACGAACGCGACCGATGGGCAACGAGCGCCGGCAATGAGGGCGATCCGTGGGATCTGGCAATGGCCAGGCAGACCACGTTCTATAATGCGAAGGCCGTCGAAGTATCAACTACGACGATCAAAAATGCCAGCGCCATCGAATCTGCCTACTACACAGGCACGATGGAGCGGTGGAACTCCAAATGCCCGCATTGCGGCGAGTACCACGAAATCCGCTGGTCTGATATTCGCTTTGAGTACGACGAAATCATCGTCTCTCACAAGAAGACCTACAAGGTCAAGAAGGTGTACTACACCTGCCCCGGCTGTGGCTGCATTTCCACGGAAGCGGAGATGAAACGCGCCCCGGCAAAATGGATTGCCGAGAATCCGGAAGCCTACGGCCAAGGAACCCGTTCTTTCTGGCTGAACGCTTTCGTCAGCCAGTGGGCTTCGTGGGAATCTATCGTCCTGAAATATCTCAATGCGCTTGGCAGCACGAAAAAGATGCAGGTCGTTTTCAACACCTGCTTCGGTGAGCCGTGGGAAGACCGCGGCGACATTGAGGATGAGGATTCGCTGCTCGCTCGCCGCGAGGACTACGGCAAGGACAAAAACGGCGAGCCGGTCGAGCTGCCGCCGGGCGTCCTCGTTTTGACGGCTGGCGTTGATACGCAGGATGACCGCATGGAGTATGAGATCGTCGGGCACGGGTTCTTCGGCGAAACATGGGGCATTGAAAAAGGAATCGTCATGGGGCGCCCGGATGATGATGCCACATGGAACAAACTCGATGAAGTTGTGTTCGACCGCGTGATGCGTTTTGAGAACGGCGTCGGCCTGCGGGTGTCTATGTCCTTCGTGGATGAGGGCGGTCACTTCACGCAGAGCGTTCGCGCTCAATGCAACGCCAGAATCAGCAAGAAGGTATTCTGCATCAAAGGTATGCCAGGACAGGATAAGCCCTATATCTCGCCGCCGAAAAAGCAGAAGATCTTCGTCAATCAGATCGCTGTCGGCACCTGCTGGCAATATCAGCTCGGCGTCGATTCCGGAAAGGAAATCATCATGGATAATCTGCGCGTACAGACGCCCGGACAGAAATATTGCCATTTCCCGAAGCGCGACGATTACGGTAGCGCCTATTTTGCGGGCCTGCTGTCGGAAACGAAGGTTTATGATCCGAATAAGAAGCAGCCGTGGTCGTGGAAGAAGATTCCCGGACACGAGCGCAACGAGCCTTTGGACTGCCGCAACTACGCGCTGGCCGCGTTCAAGGCTCTGCCCAAGAATCTTGATGAGATTGACCGCCAGATCAAGGCCGCCTCCGGTGTCCGTGTGCCTGCTCCGCCCTCGGCGAACATCACACCGCCGAAGCGCCGCACGGCGCAGCGCGGCAGGCAGAAATACTACGACGATTGGTAAGGAGCGTGTTTTATGGCAAGCAGAATCATCATTGAGAAGCGGCTTGCGTTCCGCGAAGCGGCGCTTGAAAAGCTCTACGACGCATACACGGCGCTGGTAGACGGCGGCGTAAAATCCTACATGATCGATGACCGGCAGCTCACCCGTTTTGATCTCCCGGCGCTGTCTGAGGAAATTAAGCAGATGGAGAACGAGATCGATCAACTGACCTCGGAGCTGAACGGCAGCAAGCGCCGCAAGGCATTCGGCGTCATCCCCCGCGATTGGTGACCTTTTTCGTGAGGCCACGAAAATGATAAATACAGCAATTCGCCCGAAAGGGCTTTTGCACGGACAGTCTGGCGGAGTTTTCTCCTTTCGCCGCCAGACCGTCCGTTTTCTATTTCACAGGAGGCGAAAGCATTGAGCAAGAAAAATCATCGCCAGAGCGCCGCACCGTATGCCAAGGGGTATAGCGAAGCTGGCGCGAGCGTCACCCGGCGCGCGCTCAAGGGGTTCACTCCAGACAGCGGTTCGCCCAACGAAGATATTAACCGCAACAACGCCACGCTGCGCCAGCGGTCGAGAATGCTTTATATGGCATCGCCCGTGGCCACGAGCGCCATCAACACCAACCGCACAAAGGTTGTCGGTACCGGCCTGACGCTGAAAGCGACCGTCGACCGTGACCTGCTGGGGCTTTCTCCGGAGGCGGCAAAAGAATGGCAGCACAAGGCCGAGATGGAATTTCGGCTCTGGGGCGGTAAAAAGCAGAACTGCGACGCGCTCGGCCTGAACAACTTCATGGCTCTGCAGCAGCTCGCGCTCAAATCGTGGCTCATGTCCGGAGACGTGTTTGTCCTGGTGAAGCGTTACCCGGCGACGCCGCTGAATCCATACTCCATGCGGCTGCACGTCATTGAGGCAGACCGTGTTTCCACGCCTACCGACTTCAGCGGAGGCTATACCTACGGCGG
>ERZ779888.2035-NODE-2035-length-17847-cov-3.145964_pt1 | contig 17847 bp, 17 predicted proteins | sample MGYA00511245_ERZ779888 | MGnify/ENA primary metagenome ERZ779888 (study PRJEB29588, sample SAMEA2155255) | human gut metagenome | biome: human gut; feature: human-associated habitat; material: faeces | place: Denmark | collected 2008/2010 ... | reverse complement strand
CGTCATCGCCTTCCCGAAGACGCAGAGCGCCCGCGACGTCATGTCGAACGCTCCGTCGCCGGTTGACGAGAAACAGCTCCGCGAGCTCTCCATCCGCACGGCCGTCAAGAAAAAAGAGAAGAAAGAAAACTAATCCTTAAGTTTAGCAGGGTTAGTATAGAAAAGCCCCGGGCATCAAAATGGTGCTCGGGGCTTTTTATGTCAATAGGAGAGAAAAAGTAAGGGAGGCAGCCGGTACTGTCCATAAGCGAAGCTTCAGCCTGCTGCGCGGAGCGTTGAATAGCACCGGCTCCCTCCCGCCTTTGGTTTACCTTTTTCCTTTTGCTTGGAGAAGTTTGGTGAGCTTGGACAGGGTGTTTTTCCTGTAGCAGCAATAGTAGTGGATGTTGACCGCTTCATCCTCAATCGGGACGATGACACGGCCTTCGGGGGGATTGTAGCGCTGCAGGGCCAGGTCGGTCGCGAAGGTAGGCAGAATGGAGAAGCGGACGAGTTCGTCAAAGACATTTTCATCCTGCGTCAGGAAGGTTGTATCCGGCATAGCTTTTTTGACGATGTCGGTCCAGAAGCCGAGGTTGGAGCGCAGGAGCATGGTTTCGCCGTTGAGGTCAGCGAGATGCAGAGATTTTTTTTCGGCAAGGGGATGTGCCGGGGGCAGGGTGAAGTAGAGATGTTCTTCACCGATTTCCTGCGAGGCAAAGCCCGGCTCTTCTATAGGATAGGGCAGGGCGATAAGCTGATAAGTCTTGTCGAGCAGTTTTTCTTGGAGTGTGTCGAGACCGCGGATTTCTGAGGTAATCGTCATATCGGGATAAAGAGACGAAAGATTGGGAAGCAGGGTCCATAATGGTGCCGGCGCACAGCTGCCGAGGAAAATCGTGTGGCGGGCTCGTTCGTGAGCGACAAGGCTTTCCTTCATTTCTTTCGCTTCGCGGACAATCTGCTCGGCGTATTTGACGGCGAGCTCACCGTTTTCATTCAAAGCAATCTTATTTTTCGCATGGTCAAAGAGCGGTACGGAAAGGTCCATTTCGAGACGGCGCATGGAACGGCTCAGGGCCGGCTGCGACAGATGGAGATGTTCGGCAGCGGCCGAAAGGGTGCCGTATTCGGCAAAGGCCAGGAGCTGCTCGAGCTGATTGAGTTCAAACATATTTATCACCTCTCCTGCAGTGTAGCACATTTGTGCTGCTTTACAAAGAGGTTTGTATGCGTTTCCATCATAGTACTTTGCGGAAACGGAACTGTACTTTATGCCGGAATCCTCGTATGATAAGAGTCAAAGAGAAACAAATGAAAGAACATAACGCGGATGCTCAAATCCGTATGTATAATGAAAGGACGATTTTTATGGAATTCACAACGTTAAGCAATGGCATAAAGTCACCTCTTCTCGGCGTCGGCACGTTCCTCCTGAGCCTCGAGGAGACGGAAAAGTCGGTTTATGAAGCCATTCGCCTTGGTTATCGCATGATTGATACGGCCAACGGCTATCTCAACGAAACGGCCGTGGGCAAAGCCGTGGCCCGTGCTATAAGCGAAGGCATTGTCAAACGCGAGGACCTCTTCATCTCGACGAAGCTCTGGCCGACGGTGTACGAGAAGGACACATCTGTTGAGGATACGCTGAAGCGCCTGGGTCTCGATTATGTCGACCTGCTCTTCATCCATCAGCCGGCCGGCAATTTTATCGCGGGTTATCAGCAGCTGGAAAAGGCTTATAAGGAAGGCAAAGCCAAGGCTCTTGGCATCTCGAACTTCCACGACGGGAAACTCAAAAAGCTTTTAGCAGCAGCTGATGTCAAGCCACATGTCATCCAGCTTGAGACGCATCCGTACTATGCTCATCATGCGCAGATGGACCGCCTCAAGGAATACGGCACGAAGCTCATGGGCTGGTATCCGCTCGGACACGGCGATGCGGGTCTGCTGCATGAAACGGTTTTTGAAGATCTCGCCGTCAAATACCATAAGAGCACGATTCAGATTATCCTGCGCTGGGCCGTTCAGTACGGCGTCATGACGATTCCGGGCTCGAAGAATCCAGAGCATCTGCGTTCGAATTTTAACATCTTTGATTTTGCCCTGACGGATGAAGAGATGCAGGAAATTGCCAAGCTCGACGGCACGAAGCGTTATTACCACGCGGACAACGCAATGGAAGAACGTTATGCCAGCATGCACCTTTGCATTGAAAAATAAAATAGATTAATTGGATGAAAGGGGATTCTTTTACGATGGAATATGTAACACTCAACAATGGGATCAAAATGCCGCAGCTCGGCTATGGTGTCTACCAGACGAAGCCCAGCGAGACGGAAAAAGCCGTCAGCACGGCACTGGAAGTTGGCTATCGTCTGATTGATACGGCAGCATCTTACGGCAATGAGGAAGGTGTCGGCGAGGCCATCAAAAAGAGCGGCCTGCCGCGCGAAGAGCTCTTCGTGACGGCGAAGCTCTGGGTGCAGGACCACGGTTATGACAATACGCTGAAAGCTTTCGATACTTCAATGAAGAAACTTGGCCTCGATTACCTCGACCTTTACCTCATCCACAAACCGTATGGCGATTATTACGGGGCCTGGCGCGCGATGGAACGCCTCTACAAGGAAGGCCGCATCCGCGCCATCGGCGTGACGAGCTTCTGGAATGAGCGCCTCGCGGATCTTTTCAACTGCAACGAGGTAAAGCCTGCCGTCAACCAGATCGAGACGAACGTCTGGAACCAGAAATGGGATGAAGCAGCTTTCATGAAACAGCACCATATCCAGCAGGAAGCCTGGGCACCGTTTGCCGAGGGCAACAACGATGTTTTCAAGAATCCGGTTCTCCTGCAGATCGCCCATAAATACAATAAGACGACGGGGCAGGTCATGCTGCGCTGGCTGCTGCAGCGCGGGATCGTCGTCATCCCGAAGTCCGTGCACAAGGAACGCATGGAAGAGAATATGAATGTCTTTGATTTCCAGCTTGACGAGACGAATATGGAAGCCATCCGCTCTCTCGATACGAAGAAGAGTACGATCTACGACGAAATGGACCCGCAGATTTCCCTCTTTATCGGCTCGAGGAAGATCCATGACTGACCGTTCCGATAATTTTCTGCAGGGGCCGCTGGCTGGCAAGCTCTTCCGGTTTGCCATGCCCATGGCCTTTACCATTATATGTGAGCAGCTCGTCAATGGCACAGACGTACTCGTACTCGGACAATTTGTCGGCCTATGGGCGTCATCCTTGTAGAATAAAGATGTCAAAGGAAATCAGCAAGGATTTCGAATGATGTTTGGTATACACAAAACAATGAAGCAATACAACGAAAAAACGAAAGGATGATATACATGGAAAACTTCGTTTTCTCCTATCCGACAAAGAATTATTTTGGTAAAGAGGCAGCGAAACAGGCTCTTAACGCTGAGCTTCCGAAATATGGCAAAAACGTCCTGCTGGCTTATGGCGGTGGCAGCATCAAACGCAACGGCATCTATGATGAAGTCATGGCACTTCTTCAGGAACAGGGCAAAGAGGTCACGGAGTTTCAGGGCATCATGAGCAATCCGACTTATGCCAAAGTCCAGGAAGGTGTGAAACTCTGCCGTGATCACAAGATCGACTTTATTTTGGCCGTTGGCGGCGGCAGCGTCTCAGACTGCTGCAAAGCCGTATCGGCACAGGCAAAGCTCACCAGTGACCTGTATGACTACGAATACCAGGAAAAGAAAATCCCGCAGGACGGCATCCCAATGGGCGTGATTGTCACGGCCGCCGGTACGGGCAGCGAGCAGAATGCCGGCGCCGTCATCACGTACGAGGAGAAAAACTGGAAAGGGGCTCTCTGGGGTACGTCGGCATCGTTTGCCGTGTTGGATCCGTACTACACAAAGACCGTGCCGCAGAAACAGGTCCTCTCGGGTGCGTTCGATACGCTTTCCCACTGCATGGAGACGTATCTTGGCACGCCGCGCCAGCCGAATCTCTCCGACCGCATGAACGAAGCCGTCATGCGCTCCGTCATTGAGACCACGCGCAAAGTTGCCAAAGACCCTGAAGATATGAACGCACGCAGCGAACTCTTCTGGGCCGCGGCCATGGCCGAGAACGGCATCCTGAAACTCGGCAAAGTCACGGATTTCCAGGCGCATATGATTGAGCATCAGCTCGGCGCTTTCACGAACTGCAATCACGGCTGCGGCCTCGCGGCCATCCAGCCAGCACTTTACCGCCATCTGGCTCCATCTGCCCGCAATCAGTACGCCCGTCTGGCCGAGAATGTTTTCGGTGTCGATGGCCATGCGGATAAAACGGCATTCGAGATTGCCACGCAGGGCATCGATAAGCTCGAAGCCTTCATTAAAGAAATCGGCCTGCCGACGACCTTGACGGAACTTCTCGGCACGGTTGACGACGCGATGCTGCGCAAAGTAGCGGATACGGCCATCGTCACGAAGGGCTGTGCAAAACAGCTGACACCGGACGAGATTTATACGATTTTGCAGGAAGCAAAATAAAAATAAAACACCAGAAAATCAGGAAGATGATGTGCATAGATTCGTGGAATGAAGAAAGGGGCAGAATTTTATGTGGAAACAGATGCTGATTACGGCGCTGTCATTCGGTTTTATGAGTGCTTCGGCTTTTGCCATGAGCCATCCGGTGACGCTTGAGGACCAGGGCAGCTTTTACGCGGGCGGCAAGGTCGTCACGGCGCCGGGCACGTATAAGGACGATGAGCCGACGAATTTTGACGGCGAAACGCTGCACGGCGATGCCGCCTATGTCTTCTGGCAGAAACCGGCCAAGGCGAAGAAAAACGCCATGGTCTTCCTGCATGGCTACGGCCAGTCGGGCAAGACCTGGGAGACGACGCCGGACGGCCGTGACGGCTTCCAGAATATTTTCCTCGAGAAGGGCTATTCGACCTATGTGGTCGATGAGCCGCGCCGCGGCCGTGCGGGCAATTCTACGGTACCGGCAAATCTCAAGGCGCAGCCGCAGGATCAGCTCTGGTATGACAATTTCCGCATTGGGCAGTGGCCAGATGTTTATGACAATGCTGCCGTGCCGCGCGATCAAGCGTCGCAGGAGCAGTTTTTCTACCAGATGACGCCGGATACCGGTGCTTTTGACCAGGATGTTGTGGCGGATGCCATGACTGCCGTCATGGAAAGGGCGGGCAGGGGCGTGCTCGTCACCCATTCCGCTGGCGGCGGCCCGGGCTGGCTCACGGCAGCACACAGCGATCATGTCAAAGGCGTCATTGCCCTCGAGCCCGGCACCTTCCCATTCCCGAAGGGTGAAGTACCGGCCGTAGAGGAAACGACGAGCCCGTTCCCTGCACGCGGGATGGAAGTCAGCGATGAGGACTTCCAGAAACTCTTAAAAATCCCGATGGTCGTCTACTTTGGCGACAACATCAAGACGGGCAGTACGCCGGACTCTCATTGGGGCCTCGACAACTGGCGTGTGCGTCTGAACCTCGCGAACAAATGGGCCGAAGTCATGAAAGAGCACGGTGGCGATGTGCAGGTCATCGTCCTGCCGGATATCGGCATCAAGGGCAATACACATTTCCTCATGGCCGACCTCAATAATCAAGATGTCGCTGATGAAATGGTCCGCTGGATGCACGAGAAGAAACTTGACCGTTAATATAATAGGAAAATTGCACGAAAGAGAGATATAAGATGAAGAAATTGTATACGCTGCGCAGCAACCTCGATCTTTTCACGTTTGACGCAGCGGCCAATATGGACCTCATCAACCAGCCTCTCCTGATGATTGCCGGCAGCGACGCGGACACGCTCTACATGACGAAAGACACTTTCGCCAAGGCAACGGGTACGACCAATAAAGAACTTTATCTCGTCAATGGTGCTACGCATATCCAGACATACTGGGTACCGAAATACGTCAAGGAGATTTCCGCAAAGCTCATTACCGCATCAATGTCTATGGTCAGGAACTGCCGGGCGACCAGCTCGATGAAGTTCTTGCCAAAATCAAAGGCGCAGATGTTCTCGTTATCGGCTCGCCGCTTTACTGGCACAATATCTGCGGCAGCGTCCGCACGCTGCTCGACCGTTTTTACGGTCCGGTAGAATCCGGCAGCCTGAAGGGCAAGCTGTTCTTCCTGTTCCAGGGAGCAGCACCGGAAAAATGGATGCTTGAAGCCGGCGATTATACGATGCGCCGCTTTGCCAGTCTTTATGGCCTGAGCTATGAAGGCATGGCCACGAACCGGAAAGAAGCAGAACGTCTTTCTGCTAAAATATAAATCTCATGAAATCCCCAATCCTGTTTTGATCCCCTGCAGGAAGCGCGTTTTCTTCTTTCAAACCGCTAGGGAAGCAGCTGCTAGGGAAGCAGCTGCCGAAGCTCAATGCTCTGGCAGCTGCTTATTTTTTTGCTTATGCAACTCGCACTTGTAAAATACACGAGCCCTATGATAAAATTAACCTTATATCATAAGGGCTTGCAGTATTTCAGCCTAAGGGGGTAATGATTTGCCGAAGAAGATAGATATTCTGGGCGTCAAGGTGGATTCCGTCACGATGGACGAAGCCGTGGCTCAGGTGGAGACATATATGGATGAGATGAGCGGCGTGCTCATCGCGACGGCTAATGCGGAGATGATCATGCGGGCGACGCATGACCAGGAGCTCATGAAGATTTTGAACGAAGCGGCTCTTGTCGTGCCGGATGGTGCCGGCACGGTCTGGGCAGCGCATCACCTCGGCCACGATATGCCGGAGCGTGTCGCAGGCTACGATCTCGCGCAGGAACTCATGAGACGTGCGCCGGAGAAAAAACGCCGCATCTATTTCTTCGGCTCGGCCCCGGGCGTTGCCGAACTCGCCAAGAAGAAGGCGGAACGCCTGTATCCGGGCATCGAGATTGTCGGCACGCGCAACGGCTTCTTCTCGGAAAAGGATGAACCGGAAATCATCGAAAACATCCGCAGGGCTAAGCCGGACCTGCTCTTGGCGGCGCTTGGCGTGCCGAAGCAGGAAAAATGGCTCTACAAGCATCAGAAAGAACTCGGCGTGCCCGTATCGATTGGTGTCGGCGGCACGCTCGATGTCATGGCGGGCGTCATGAAGCGCGCCCCGCGCTGGATGCAGAAGGCGAAGCTTGAATGGCTGTTCCGCGGCATGCTGCAGCCGAAGCGCGCCGGCCGCCTCATGGCCCTGCCGAAATTCGTGCTCAAGGTCCACAAGGAAAAGGGCAAAAAATAAAAGGGATATTTTGCCCGGACTTCCGGAAAGAAGGGCAGCAGACTGCCCTCTGCTTATGGACAAAGGCTGGGCAATCCGTTATAATGATAAATTAGCAGGCAGGCCAGTAGGGGAGACTGGCCTGCTCCGTATGCGGCCGCTTCGACAGCAGCTGCGGACTGATCACGGAAACAGGAGGTGGAGTTTTGACTCCGATCATTTCAGAAGGGTATCCGTTTATCGGGGGATGTTTTGTACTGACGCTGCTGTTGGGCTGGTCGTTTCATCCGCTGATCGCGGTCATCCCGTTTATCTTCATGCTGTATTTCTGCTATTTCTTCCGCAATCCGAAGCGTCATATCGAAAAGGATGCCTCGGTCATCCTGTCGCCGGCCGACGGCACGGTCACGGACATCGTCGAGCTCGAGGCGGATGAAGACGGCTTTGTCAAAGGGCCCTGCACGAAAATCGTGATTTTCATGTCGGTCTTCAATGTGCATGTGAACCGCAGCCCGATGGACGGAGAAATCAAGCTTCAGAAATATTACTGCGGCCGTTTCCGTCCGGCTTACAAGGACACGGTCGGCTTTGAGAACGAACACCACCTGCTCGGCATCGAGAACGGCAGCCTGCGCATCACGGTCAAGCAGATTGCCGGCATCTTGGCACGCCGCATTGTTTCGTATGTTACGCTCGACGACAAGCTCGAGCAGGGCGAGCTCTACGGCATGATTAAGTTTGGTTCGTGTCTTGAGGTCGTCATGCCAAGGGAGGTTTCCGTGACTGTGGCGAAGGGCGAAAAAGTCGCCGGTGGTACAACGATTATCGGGAGGATGAAAGACTGATGGATTATCGCAGGTTAATACCGAATATGTGCACGTCGTCGAATCTTGTTTTCGGCATGTGTTCAATCTTGTCGACGTACAGTGGCAATCTCACGTGGGGCTCGATTTTTATCCTGCTCGCGCTCGTCGCTGACGGCCTTGACGGCCGCACGGCACGTTTCTTCGGCGTGGCCAGCGAGATGGGCAAGGAGATGGATTCGCTCTGCGACCTCGGCTCGTTCGGCATCGCACCGGCATTTCTGGCCTGGGCGTTCGTGCTGCATAACCATGGGATTCTCGGCGTCATCGTCGTGATTTTCTTTGCCATCTGCGGCATGTGGCGCCTCGCACGCTTCAATGTCAATGCCTCGGTTGTGCACGGCTACTTCATGGGCCTTGCCATTCCGGCCGGCGGCAACATCGTCGCCATGACGACGCTGCTCTTCGTGAACCTCGGCATTGACCCGATGTGTTTTGGCATCTGGTATCCTATCATCATGGCCTTGGTCGGCTGGCTCATGGTCAGCCATGTTCATTACCCGAATTTCAAGGGCGATGGCGGCGAGCCCATCTATCTCGTCTCGAAGATTGCGGCTCTCGTCATGTTCATCGCTATTCTCTGGCTCGGCCACGCGTCGCTTCTCGCAGCACTCGCTGTCGCGATTTTCTCTACGTATGCTGTGCTAGGCATCGTCAATTCTCTGCTGGCAAGTTTTGCAAAGAAAGGCTGATTGTTTTTGTTCACACATCCTTTTGACATCATCATGGTGCCAATGCAGATCCTGATTTTCCTCTTTACGCTGTACTTCTTCGTCATCGGCTTTTGCGGCATGTGGCGTAAGAAGGAAGTCAAGATCAAGACGCCGCGCAAGACGTTTGCGCTCATCGTCGCGGCTCATAACGAGCACGCCGTCATCGGCCAGCTCGTCGAGAACCTCAAGCAGCTCAATTATCCAAAGGACATGTACGACATCTATGTCATCGCGGATAACTGTTCGGACAATACGGCGGAGATTGCGGAAAAGGCCGGCGCGATTGTCGAGGTGCGCACGCATCCGACGAAGAAGAGCAAGGGCTATGCCCTGCAGTGGATGTTCGACCGCCTGTTCAAGATGGACAAGCAGTACGATGCGGTCTGCGTCTTCGATGCCGACAACCTCGTGCATCCGCAGTTCCTCATGGAGATGAACAACCGTCTCTGCAAAGGCGATAAGGTCATTCAGGGCTATATGGATGCCAAAAACCCGTACGATACGTGGGTTTCTGGTACGTTCGCCATCGCGTTCTGGGTCATCTGCTACATTTCACATCTCGCGAAATCGAACATCGGCCTGTCGGCCTGCCTCGGCGGCACGGGCATGTGCTTTGATTCGGAAATCCTCAAGAAACACGGCTGGCAGGCAACGTGCCTGACCGAGGATATGGAATTCACGATGAAGTGCATGGCCGAGGGCATCAAGACGAGCTGGGCACACGACGCCATCATCTACGATGAGAAGCCGCTGACGTTCAAGCAGTCGTGGAATCAGCGCCGCCGCTGGGCGCAGGGCCAGTTCGATGTCGGCAACCGCTTCATCCCGAAGATGCTCAAGGCCGGCTGGAAGCACAAGGACATCCGCATGTGGGATGAATGCATCTACCTCATGCAGCCGCACTTCCTGATGATTTCGACCATCTTCATCATCATCAGCTACATCCAGCTCGCGTTCCCGCCGTTCTACACGAACATCTATAATTTCATGCCGTCGCAGCTCATGACGGCCATCATGCTCGGCCAGTACATCCTGCCGATGATCATCCTGATTAAGATTCGTGCCAAATGGAAATCTTGGCTTTACATGCTGCTGTATCCGGTGTTCATCTACTCCTGGATTCCGATTATCTTCCTCGGCTTCATCCACCGCAATGAACACGAGTGGAGCCATACGCAGCACACGCGTGCCATGAGTATGAACGACATCGTCGGCAACGTCAAGAACACGAAGTCTATCAAAAAGACGGAACAGGACTGATGTAAGCCCCTTTTGCATGTTTTACCTCTCTTATGTATGAAGGGAGGTTTCGTTTTAGTAACCCTGATATATTTGCTGCATTGAAAAGGAGATTTTTTATGTATACGTTAAAAGTAGAGGGCGCGTTTGAAGCCGCCCACCGCGTCGTCGATTATCCTGGCAAGTGCGACCGTCTGCACGGCCACAACTGGAAGGTCGAAGCCATCGTCAAGGGCAAAGAGCTCGATGAGCTCGGCATGCTCGTCGATTTCAAAGTCGTCAAGAACGTCCTTAAGGAAACGCTCGACCGCTTTGACCATCGTTTCCTCAATGAGCTCCAGCCGTTCAATGAGGGTGTGAACCCGACGGCCGAGAATCTCGCGCGCATCATCTTCAAGGAGATGGAACACAGCAAGGCCTTTGTGCGCGACAGTTATCTCTACGCCATTACCATCTACGAGACGCCGAATTCCTCGGTCACGTACACGAAGGAATAATAGGGGGCACTGTAATGCAGGAAAACCTTATTGAGATTTTTTCATCGATTCAGGGCGAGGGCAAATACGTCGGCTGCCGTCAGGTCTTTGTGCGGCTCGAGGGCTGCAACCTCGACTGCAGCTACTGCGATACCGAGAATACGCCCAATACGCATCCATTCTGCAATGCGGAGACGGCAGCCGGCTCGCGTCAGTTTGAGAGGCTGGCCAATCCGCTGACGGCAGAGCAGACGGCAGAACACATCCGAAAGCTTCTGCAGGAAGTCCCGCATCAGGCTGTGAGCTTCACGGGAGGGGAGCCGCTGCTGCATGCCGCTTTTATCCGCGAGGTCGCAGACCATCTGCGCGAACACGGCAGCGAGGTCAAAATCTTCCTCGAGACGAACGGCACGCTCTATAAGCAGCTCGCATCCATCCTCGATATCACCGATATCATCAGCATGGACATCAAGCTGCCGAGCATTGTCACGAAGCCGCAGTGGGAGGCCCATGCCAAATTCCTCGAGCTGGCGCGCACGAAAGACCTTTACGTCAAGCTTGTCGTATCGGACGAGACGACGAAAGAGGAATTTGAAAAGAGTGTGGAACTTCTCAAGGAATATGCACCGGACGCGCTGTTTATCATTCAGCCGGTCACGCCGTACGGCGGCTGTAAGGCCGCGAGCCCTGAAAAAATCCTCGCGTGCCATGCCTATGCCCTCAAGAATCTCAGGGATGTCCGCGTCATTCCGCAGACGCATAAGATGATTGGCCAGCTCTAAGCGGGGCCGATTGGGTATCCAGAGATGTTGAGATACATCCGCGTTAATTTTGTTGTTGATTTGCTAAGGGAGAGTCAAAAGAATCATGAAACTGTTGGAAGAGAGAATCAAGCAGGATGGCATCGTACTGCCGGGCAATGTGCTCAAGGTGGATTCGTTCCTCAATCACCAGATTGACCCGGCGCTTTCGAAAGCCATGGGAGAGGAATTTGCACGCCTCTTTAAGGATGCGGGCATTGACCGTGTGCTGACGGTCGAGGCCTCGGGCATTGCGATTGGCGTCATGACGGCCTTAGAGCTTCATGTGCCGCTCGTCTTCGCGCGCAAGAAGAAGTCGGTCCTCATCAATGAACCGATTTACACGCACCGCGTCTTTTCCTATACGAAGAAGGAGTACTCCGACATCCTCGTGCTGCAGAAATTCCTGCCGGCAGGGGAGCGCGTGCTGATTATCGATGACTTCCTCGCCAACGGCGAAGCCGCCCTCGGCCTCGCAAAGCTCGTCGAAGACGCGGGCTCTGAGGTCGCAGGCATCGGCATCGCCATTGAAAAGGCCTTCCAGCCGGGTCATCAGCGCCTGCTTGACAAGGGCTACCGCCTTGAAGCCCTCGCGAGTGTCGCTTCGCTTGCTGACGGAAAAATCCGCTTTACGGATGCCGCCGATAAAGACTGAGGGGGCGACTGACGTTGACAACTACCGCTGCGGTCCATCCCGTTGACCAGAAGCTGCCTTGGGGCAGGACGCTCGTCTACGCCTTCCAGCACGTGCTCGCCATGTACGCGGGCGCTGTGGCTGTGCCGCTCGTGCTCGCCGGCGCCGTGCACCTGAGCACGGAACAGCTCATCTACCTGATCAACGCCGACCTTTTCACCTGCGGCATCGCAACGCTCGTGCAGTCGTTGAGCATCAAGGGCTATATCGGCTCGAAGCTGCCAATTGTACAGGGCTGTACGTTCACGGCCGTCACGCCGATGATTATCATCGCCAACACGCATGGCGGCGGTGCCACGGGCCTGCAGGTCGTCTACGGTGCGGCGATTTTCGCCGGCATCGCCTGCTTTGTCATCAGTAATTTCTTCAGCAAGATGCTGCGCTTCTTCCCGCCGGTCGTCACGGGCTCTGTTATCACGGTCATCGGCCTGTCGCTGATGCCGGTTGCCGTCAACTGGATTGCCGGCGCGAATCCGACGGCCCCCGACTACTGCGACCCCACACATATTCTCATGGCCGCACTCGTCCTCGCCATCATTCTCGTCATCTACCGCGTCTGCCGCGGTTTCCTGCGTCAGATTTCGGTTCTTCTCGGCCTCGTCATCGGCACGATTATCGCCGATTTCTGCGGCATGGCGGATTTTCACGCCGTAGGGGAGGCAGCGTCTCTTGGTATCACGACGCCGTTTGCCTTTGGCTATCCGATTTTTGAGCCGGTCTCGTGTCTTGCTATGACGCTCGTCATGCTCGTCACGATGGCCGAGACGACGGGCGATATCGTCGCCATCAGTGAAATCGTCGACAAGCCCATGACCGAGGACATGCTGACGAAGGCCCTGCGTGCCGACGGCTTCTCGACGGCCCTTGGCGGTATCTTCAACACGTTCCCGTACACGGCCTTTGCGCAGAACATCGGCCTCATCGGCATGACGGGCGTGCGCAGCCGCTACATCGTCGCGACCTGCGGCGTCATGCTCATGATTCTCGGCCTGTTCCCGAAGATGGCGGCCGTCGTCGCCAGCGTGCCGACCATGGTCCTCGGCGGTGCGGGCCTTGCCATGTTCGGCATGGTCGCCGCCAGCGGCTTTCAGGCACTTTCGAAGGCCAACCTGCACAAAAAGGGCAATATCATGGTCGTCGCCATCAGCGTCGCCGTCGCCCTGATTCCGATTGGCGTGCCGAGCTTCTACAGCAAATTCCCGACCTGGGTCCAGATCATCTGCAACAGCGGCATCACCATCGGCAGCATCACGGCCATCATATTAAACCTGTTCCTGCGCGACGCGCCGGACCCGGACGAAGAAAAACCTTTGTTTTCCAAGTCCGCACAGAAATAAAAGACCTTACCTGAATTAATCAGATGGAGAATTGATAATGCGTACAAAAGAAAGAAACAGCGGCATCGCCAAAAAGTTTCGTCACATAGTTCTGCTTGTGCTGTTCTGTCTTTGCCTGTCCTGCAGCATGGGCATGGCCGAATCCCCGGAGCAGCCGGCCTATCTTCATGAGCTTGAGGACTTAGAGCAGCAGTATCAAGCCGTCGTCGGCGTGTATGCCATCGACACCGAAACGGGTAGGACCATCGCGTATCATGAAGACAAGCGCTTCTCCTACTGCTCGACGCACAAGGCTTTGCTGGCCGGAGCCATCCTGCAGCACTTTTCCCTAGCTGACCTGAACGAAGTCATCCACTACAGCGCAGATGACATCCTGTCCTATGCGCCGGTGACGAAAAATCACATCAGCGAAGGCATGACCCTCGGCAGTCTCTGCGAGGCAGCCATACGCGTCAGCGACAATACCGCGGCCAACCTGATGATGCAGAAATTAGGCGGCCCGAAAGTTTTTAAGGACTGCCTGCAGGAAATCGGGGATAAGACCACGAGACCCGTGCGCCTGGAACCGGAGCTTAATACGCGGGACGGCAAAAAGGATACGAGCACCCCGCGTCAGCTCGCCCTCGACCTGCAGGCCTACGCGCTCGGCGACGTCCTGACTGACGAGAAAAAAGCCCTGCTGCTCGATTGGATGCAGGGCAATGCGACCGGCGACAATCTCATCCGCGCCGGCGTCCCTGAGGGCTGGCAAGTCGCGGATAAAAGCGGCAGCGGGGCCTACGGCACGCGCAATGACATCGCCGTCATCTATCCGCCGGACAGAAAGCCCATCGTACTGGCGATTTTGACGACACATAAAGACCGCGATGCCAAAACAGACGATGCCCTGGTGGCGGAGGCTGCGGGCATTATCGTAAAATCGTTACGCGTAAAATAAAATATTTGTGATAGCCCCGATGACTTCCATCAAAAGCGGAATAAAGGTACCATTAAACTTCCATAAAAAGGAAATAATATTTCGAGAGCTGACAGCCGTTCAGCTCTCTTTTTTTGCGCCGCAGAGAATTTTAATTTCAAAAAGTGAATATGGTTCATAATATATTCATTGACAGAGTATATTTGGCATGCTAGAATATGCTTATCATTAATGATAATGAATATCAAATATAAAAATGAGAATCAATAGTCAATAGAATCTATAAAGGAGGATAGAACATGTCTCTGAAAAAATATCTCGAAGACCTCGAACCTGCTAAACGCGAAGTCCTGCTGGGCAGGGAGACAAAAGATGCCCTGCACGAGGCCTTTGCGGCAAAACGCGTTGTCCATGCGGGCCTGCTCGGCACGCCTGTCATGAAGGACGCACAGCAGGAAGCCTGGGCAAAAGTCATGGCGGAGCCGGCCGATGCCAGACGCCAGCATGCCGTCTACATCCACATCCCGTTCTGCCAGACAAAATGCCTTTACTGCAGTTTTTTCCAGAATGCGAGCCGTCAGTCGGTGGAGGACGAGTACATCGATGATTTGCTGACGGAGATGAAGCGCGATGCTCAGCAGAAGCAGCTGCAGACGGCCGTGATTGACAGCGTATTCATCGGCGGCGGTACGCCGACCTCGCTTTCCCCGGCCAATGCGGCGAGACTGCTGCAGGGCATCAAAGAATGCTTCCATCTGGCCGCTGACTGCGAACTGACGCTTGAGGGCCGCATCCACGACCTCGTACCCGAAAAAATCGAAACATGGCTCAAATACGGCGTCAACCGTATTTCGCTCGGCGTGCAGTCCTTTGATACGTCACTGCGGCGCCGTGTCGGCCGCATCGATGCGCGTGAAGAAGTCCTGCGTCGCCTTGAATTGCTGAAATCGTACGATGTGACGGTCATCGTCGACCTCATCTACGGACTGCCGGGTCAGACAAAAGAACTCTGGCTTGAAGATATCAAGACGCTGCTGGCGACGGATGTTGACGGCATGGATCTCTATCAGCTCAACATTTTCCCTGGCGGCGACCTCGACAAGGCCCTGCAGTCGGGGAGAATCCCAGCCTGTGCGGATATTGCCGGTCAGGCTGACCTTTACATGGCCGCACGCGACTTACTGCTCGGTGAGGGCATTGAACGCCTGAGCCTCTGTCACTGGCGCCGCCATAAGAGAGAGCACAGCCGCTACAATACCATGGCCAAGACGGGTGCTGTCGTTTATCCGTTCGGCTGCGGTGCCGGCGGCAACTGCGGCGGCCTGAGCTTCATGCAGCAGCGCGGGCTGAAGTCCTACAGTCAGGCGGTCCGCGCCGGCCAAAAGCCCATCATGATGATGGCCCATCAGGTCGAACAGAAGCTGCAGATGATCAGCGATACGGTTATCGCCAACCTCGAGAAGGGGTTCGTTGATTTCCGTCAGCTCTGCCTTGTAGATTCGCGCTTTGAAGAGCTCGAAGAAGTGCTGGAGCTATGGAAGGAACGCGGCCTGATGACAGAAGACCTTGGCATTTACCGCCTGACGAAGGTCGGTGAATTCTGGTATATCAGCCTGACGCAGAGCCTGATTGAATGCATGCAGGCCATCTGTCAGTCAGAAGATACAGCTTCGTCGCCGACAGAGGAGGGGCAGAGCGAAGATGCTCTTGATGCCTGCCTTGCGGAGATGATGCCGGACTCGACTTTTGCAGAGCGCAGTGCCATGGTCAAAAAAATCCCGATGCCCGTGCGCATGATGCTCAAGCGTTCCTCGAAGGACGCCTTGAAAACCATGCTGGCCGGCCTGCCGCCGACCATGCTCGAACGCATGCTGAGCAAGGCAAGTTCCTGAAGTCAGCAGCTTATATAGAAAATATAGAAGAGAATTGCATACAGACTCTGTTTTGCTGAAAAAGCTTTTTCGTGCCATGGGCAAAACAAGTCTGTATTTCTTTTTTGCTTTTATAAATGATAATGAGTATCATAAATGCCTAAACATTTGAAGGGAGTATAAAAATGGATCTATTCGGAACAGCGGCTCATTGGTTTGGACGCGGTGGTTTTGTCATGTACCTCTTACTTTTGGCTTCGATTGGTGCCGTCAGCATCATCATCGAGCGGGCACGTTATTACCGCCGCAAGCGCCAGCGTTTTCATTTTTTCATACAGCAGGGGCGCAAGGATGCCGCTGTCTATGATGTCTCGGAGCTTGCTGTGCGCTACGGCAAAAGTCACCGTGTCCTGAACCGCTTAGCGGCAGCCGCCTGCCATGCGGCAGAAAATGGCCGCAGCGTCGAGATTGCCATTGAAAGTGCCGCACAGCTCGAAGCGGCCAAGCTCAAACGCGGTCTGCCGCTTCTCGGATGTCTCGTTACATTGGCGCCGATTCTCGGCCTCATGGGCACGGTCATCGGCATGATTCAGTCGTTCAGTGTCTTCAACCTGCAGTCCGGCGGCGCGCCGATGGCCATCACCGGCGGCGTTGGCGAGGCCCTTGTTGCCACGGTCACGGGCCTTGGCGTGGCTACCATCGCCCTGCTCGGTCACAGCTGGTTTGGCTATCGCCTCGATATCATGGTCACGGACATGGAGCAGACCGGCGGCGTCCTGATGGATGATTTAATGATGAGTCAGGAGCATAGGGGGCAGATTCATCAGGAACGGGGGAAATGCAAACATGAAGCTGCGTAATGCAAGAATGGAGCACAGCCCGCAAATCATGATCATCCCGATGATTGACATCATCTTCTTTCTGCTGGTCTTTTTCATGATGAGCACGCTCTACATGACGAATCAGCAGAGCATTCCCGTCAATCTGCCCGTGGCGGCCAGCGCGCAGCAGGACATCGTCAAGAGCTTTCAGGTAACAGTAGCCAAAGACGGCGCGCTTTATCTGGGCACGGACCGCATGGACCTTGCCGCGCTCAAACAGCATCTGCAGGAAGAATCGCGCTCGGCGGAAGTCGCCGTCTCCCTGCGCGCCGATGAGGACGTGGACTACGGCCATTTCATCGAAGTCATGGATGAGCTCAAGACCTCCGGCATCTCGCGCATCAGTCTGGCGGCCAAGAAATGATGAATAGGATGAACAGCGTAAAAGACGTAAAGGATAGGATGAAGAAGATGTTTCTTAGGAAGACAAAGTGCAGAAATGATGAAAAAAGCGGCAGGAGGCGCAAAAAGCTCCTGTTGCGTCCGCTGCCTCTTTCCTGCCTGCTGCACCTTATCGGACTCATCCTTTTGGGACTCGTGCTTCATAATAATGCCGTGCAGTCCGAAGAACAGCCGCCCGAGGCTGAAATCGTCATGGAAACAGCAGAGGCAGAGATGCCGCCAGAAGCTGTACCAGAGGAGCAAAAACAGGATACTTCATCATCTGAGCAGCAGGAAACGCCGAAGCCTGCGTCACCTGAGCCCACGGAATTTCCTGAACCTCAGCAAAGTCCTGAGCAAAGTCAGCCGGCACCGGCCGCGCAGCCTGCAAAAAAGGCAGAATCGGCTAAGGCAGAAAATAAACCGGCCAAGAATGCAGAAGTACCGAAACCTGCTAAAGCTGCC
>ERZ779888.2024-NODE-2024-length-17930-cov-2.838042_pt1 | contig 17930 bp, 10 predicted proteins | sample MGYA00511245_ERZ779888 | MGnify/ENA primary metagenome ERZ779888 (study PRJEB29588, sample SAMEA2155255) | human gut metagenome | biome: human gut; feature: human-associated habitat; material: faeces | place: Denmark | collected 2008/2010 ... | reverse complement strand
ACCGGGGCAGACACCTTGGCATCCGGAAACGCCAGAGCAGCAAATGTCCGATGAAAAGACATTTAATGCAGACTATTTTAAGGAATAGACGAGTGAAAAAAAGCAAAGCGCTGGCTTTGCAAGAATTGCTAAAGCAATTCTTGGTAACATCACACTATATAACAGCAATTTCCTATTAAGTGAAATAAGAGGCATGTATGAATGGTATTCGTACATGCCTCTTTTGATACTTTATAGGAAACTACTCTTTCTCAGGTTGTTTCAAGTTTTTTGCGGCTGTTGAGAGCATCAATTTGATTCGGTTTAACTGGTTCACTTCGCTGGCACCCGGATCGTAATCAACAGCAACAATATTGGAATCCGGATAGCAGTGACGTAATTCTTTGATAACACCCTTGCCGACAACGTGGTTTGGCAGACAGCCAAAAGGCTGTGTACAAACAATATTTGGAACACCGGAATGGATCAATTCGATCATCTCACCGGTTAAGAACCAACCCTCACCGGTCTGGTTACCACAGGAAACGATCGGTGAAGCATATTCTGCAAGTTTGGCGATTGGAACCGGTGGGTCAAAGCGTTTACTCTCTGTCAGGGCATCGTGCATCGTCTTGCGATAATGTTCAATAAAACGGATCGCAGCGTTGTTGATCAAAGCACTGGATTTCTTTTTGCCTAAATAATCTGCCTTAAAGTTTGCATTGTAAAGACTGTACATAAAGAAATCGATCAGATCCGGACATACTGCCTCGGCACCTTCAGACTCCAATAATTCGACTAAGAAGTTATTGGCAAGTGGAAGGAATTTAACTAAAATCTCGCCGACAATACCAACACGCGGTTTCTTTGCATCCGGAAGGAATTTTACAAGGATTTCTCCAACGATACCAACACGAGGTTTCTTCTCATCTGTGATTGGTAATCTGTCAAAGTCGCGGATAATGCCGCGGATATTTTTCTTAAATTCGCTGTGTTTTCCGTTTTGAACGGATTTTTGTGCGATCTTCAACCATTTTTCATGCAATGCATTGGCAGATCCCGGAACTGCCTCATAAGGACGTGTTTTGTAGAGGACACGCATAAATACATCGCCGTAGATCAATGCCTGTAATGCACGGTCAGCCATCTTGTAGTTGATGTCTAATCCCGGATTCTTTTCAATGCCGGCGCTCATGGAAATGACAGGAATCTGCTCCATGCCTGCTTTTTCCAAAGCACGACGGATAAATCCAATATAGTTGGTTGCACGACATCCACCACCGGTCTGCGTAATGATCAACGCTACTTTGTTAAGATCATATTTGCCGGAAAGCAATGCCTGCATAAACTGTCCGACAACGAGCAGGGATGGATAACATGCATCGTTGTTTACATACTTTAATCCGTAATCCAGGCACTCGCCGGTGCTAGGTAATACTTCCAAATTGTATCCGCAGGATGCCAGTGCCGGTTCGAGAATATCGAAATGGATCGGAGACATCTGTGGAACAAGGATCGTATAATCTTTACGCATTTGTTCTGTAAAGACTACGCGGTGGTGTGCAGTATCTTTTTTGACCGGTTTGATCTGCTTGCGCTCGCGTTCGCGAACGGCGGCGAGCAGAGAGCGGATACGAATACGTGCAGCACCTAAGTTATTAACTTCGTCAATCTTTAATACCGTATAGATCTTATTCTGCAGCGTCAGTATATCGCTGACCTGATCGGTCGTTACCGCATCCAGTCCGCAGCCGAATGAGTTGAGCTGGATCAGATCTAAGTCGGAACGGGTTGCTACATAAGAGGCCGCTTTGTACAGACGGGAATGATACATCCACTGATCCATAACGATCGTAGGACGATCTACGTTGCCGAGTTCGGATACACTGTCTTCAGTCAATACGGCAACACCGAAAGAGGTGATCAGTTCCGGAATACCGTGATTGATCTCCGGATCGGTGTGATATGGTCTACCGGCGAGCACGATACCGTGGCAGCCGTTTTCTTCCATATAAGCGAGTACTTCTCGTCCTTTGGCGGACATATCATCACGTACATGCTGCATTTCTTTCCATCCTGCAGCAGCCGCACGGCGGATTTCCTCTTTGGAAATGCCGTTTTCTTCCGTGAAGTATTCTACCAGACGTTTTGTTAATATTTTTTCACTTTCAAACGACAGGAACGGGTTTTGATATTTGATCTTGCCATCCTGCAGTTCTTCGACATTATTTTTGATGTTTTCGCCATAAGAGGTGACGATCGGGCAGTTGTAATGGTTGCCGGCACCCTCTACCTCACAGCGTTCATATGGCACGCAAGGATAGAAAATGTAATCGAGTCCCTGCTTGATCAGCCAAGATACATGCCCATGCGCAAGTTTTGCCGGATAACATTCGGATTCGCTTGGAATGGACTCAATACCCAGTTCATAGATTTTGCGGCTGGACTCCGGAGAGAGTACCACACGATAGCCAAGTTCGGTAAAGAAGGTAAACCAAAACGGATAATTTTCGTACATATTCAGTACACGTGGAATACCGACCGTACCGCGTACGGCGTGCTCTTCATCCAATGGTTTATAGTGAGCGAAGAGTCGTTTGTTCTTGTATTCAAAAAGGTTTGGAATATTCTTCTTGTTTTTCTGACCGCCAATACCACGTTCACAACGGTTGCCGGAAATAAACTGTCTGCCGCCGGTAAAACGATTGATCGTGAGAAGGCAGTGGTTGGTACAGCCCTTGCAGCGAGACATGGACGTTTCGAAACGAAGCTCGTTGATCTGGTCAATCGTGAGCATCGTGCTTTCCTGTCCGGTATAATGATCTCTGGCAATGAGTGCGGCACCAAACGCACCCATGATACCGGCGATATCCGGACGTACGGCTTTGCAGCCGGAAATGCGCTCAAAGCTTCGCAGTACCGCATCGTTATAGAAAGTACCACCTTGAACAACGACTTTTTCACCGAGATCTTTTGGATCAGTCAGCTTGATCACTTTTAACAAAGCATTTTTGATAACGGAATAAGCAAGTCCGGCAGAAATATCTGCAACGCTGGCACCTTCCTTCTGAGCCTGCTTTACTTTGGAATTCATAAATACGGTACAGCGGGATCCAAGATCGATCGGATTCTCGGCAAACAACGCAACTTTCGCAAAATCAGCGACCTCGTAATTGAGAGATTTTGCAAAGGTTTCGATAAAGGAACCACAGCCGGAGGAACAAGCCTCGTTTAACTGAACTTTATCAACGGAGTGGTTTTTGATCTTGATGCATTTCATATCCTGACCACCGATATCCAAGATACAGTCTACTTCCGGTTCAAAGAACGCAGCAGCATTGTAGTGTGCTACCGTTTCTACTTCACCCTCGTCCAAAAGGAGCGCAGCCTTTAACAGTGCTTCGCCATATCCGGTAGAGCAGGATCGAACGATCTGTGCTCCAGCCGGCATTTTACTGTAAATATCTTTGATCGCCTTGATCGCTGTTTTCAGCGGGCTTCCGTTGTTGTTGCTGTAAAATGAGTACAGCAGGGAACCGTCTTCGCCGATCACAGCTACCTTTGTTGTAGTAGAACCGGCATCGATCCCTAAGAATAAATTGCCTTTATAACTTGCAAAATCGCCTTTCTTTACATCATTTTGCGAATGCTTTTGCAAGAAATCATCGTATTCTGCCTGATCCTTAAAAAGAGGCTCCATACGGGTTACTTCAAATTCCATCTTGATCTCTTGGGAAAGATCGGTGTGTAATTTGCCAAGGCTTGACATATCTTCTTCCTTGGCGTTCATTGCTGCACCGGAGGCTGCAAACAGATGAGAATGTTCCGGAGCGATGATCTGGTCGCCTTCCAGACCGAGAGTACGGATAAATGCCTGCTTTAATTCGGTCAGGAAATGAAGCGGACCGCCTAAGAATGCAACATTACCGCGAATCGGTTTGCCACAGGCAAGACCACTGATCGTCTGATTGACCACTGCCTGAAAAATAGAGGCTGAGAGATCTTCTTTGGTTGCACCTTCGTTGATCAGAGGTTGAATATCCGTTTTGGCAAATACGCCGCATCGAGCTGCGATTGGGTAAATTGCTTTATAATTTTTAGCATATTCATTTAATCCGCTGGCATCCGTTTTTAATAAGGTAGCCATTTGGTCAATAAAGGACCCGGTACCACCGGCGCAGATTCCGTTCATACGCTGGTCGATACCACCGGTAAAATATATGATTTTAGCGTCTTCCCCGCCTAATTCGATGGCGACATCGGTGTGAGGGGCGTAATCTTTGAGTGATGTTGCAACTGCTACTACCTCCTGTACGAAAGGAACGTTCAGATATTTGGACAGCGTCAGTCCACCGGATCCGGTAATGACCGGAGCAACCGGCAGATCACCAAATTCATCATAGGCTTTTTCAATAATAGCAGCAAGAGTTTCCTGGATGTTGGCATAGTGCCGTTGATAATCGGAAAAAATAATTTCGCCATCTTTATTTAACAGCGCAATTTTTACGGTTGTGGAACCGATATCGATTCCCAATGTATTCATGTGTAATTTCATAAATACCCTCCATCTAGTATCTTGTATTACTCTTAGTTTCTAATGGTATGTCAGCAACGATAAATTATGAGTTTGTGCTTGATTTGCGAGGCACAAAAATTCGTCGCATTTTCCTATTATAATGCTATTATGAGAGGAATGCAATAAACATTTTTTGCTTTTGTGGAGTGAGATCCGGATCCGCGGCTGCGAGTAGAGTCACCATTTCACGGAAAGCAGAATATACTGTAGCAAATAAAGGCATAAGGTGAATACACCATGAATCATGAGTATTGTAATGGACATATGCATATGATAAAGAAAGGAGATACACTGTACGCTTTGAGCCGAAGATATCATGTCCCGCTGGAAGTGATGTTACGTGCCAATCCTTATGTAGATGTATATAATCTACAGCCGGGTGATACCGTTTGCATTCCGGGAAAAAAAGCAGATGGATGCAATATAAATCTGATCATGCCGCGGATGGGTAACGAACAGGAGGAGATGACACCGGACGTGCAGGAAAATATCGCAGAGACTTCCGTTGATGCTGACCGTTCCGAAGAAGATCAGGAGAGACAATCCAATGAAATGACGCGGGAGTTTGACACGACAGTTCCCTATGATGACAGGTATGTGACCGAGCAGGGAGATTCCCTACAGTCTTTCTTACAGAGAATGAACGTTTCGCTGAATGATTTTTTGGAGCAGAATGAGCCAGAGGACGTCATGCTGCTGCCAGGTATTGCATATCGTAAATAGCAGAGATGCAGCCTGTTGTAAATAGCATATTTTGTCGCAGGATACACCCGCTTGCGGACTGGGAATCCAATTGACAAAGAATACGCGTCACACTATAATGAAATGTACTATGGCGTTCTTTTCGATTGCTGTAAAAATACGCTGTAGTACATTTTTGAATTGCATGTAAAATATCCTGTGAACAGATGGACTTTTGCAGGGAAAATATCAGGCATAGAAAGGACAAGTATATGATACAATGGTTAAATAAGATGGAACGCAAATTTGGAAAGTATGCGATCCCTGACTTGACACGTTACGTAGTTGGTGCATATTGTCTCGGTGCTTTGTTAGAGATGCTGACAAATTTTGGGATAATACCGTTTGATATTTATTATAACTGGCTTTGTCTGGATATGAGCAAGGTGGCGCATGGACAAGTCTGGAGATTGTTTACGTATTTGCTGGAACCGTATGGCTTTAGCGGCAGCACGTCCTTTGTACTCAGCGTGTTGTTTTTGGTGATCCAGGTTAATCTGTTTTTCTTGTTTGGACGATCTTTGGAACGGGCCTGGGGAACGTTTCGGTTTAACATGTATTTCTTTAGTGGTTATCTGTTAAATATTATTGCAGCACTGATCCTGTATTTATGTCCGTTTCATATTGCAATTTATGATTCCGGTTTTCAGTATGTTTACTGGGCGATGTTCTTTGCTTTTGCACTGATCCAGCCGGACACGGAGTTACTTTTGTATTTTGTGCTTCCGATCAAAGTAAAATGGCTTGCGCTATTGGATGCGATTTATATGTGCTATTTGATAGTGGGCAATTTTGTGGCAGGTTTTCGCATGATGGGAATGACAGCCATGTATGGAGCACAGGCACAGGCGTATGGCTGGATGCATATTAGTCAGGCGTTTGCGGTTATCGTAGCAATGGGGAACTTCTTACTGTTCTTCTTCATGACGCGGGATTACAAGCGGATGTCATATGGAGAGCAGAGGAGACGAAGAGGTTTTAAGAAGAAGATGAAAGCAGCGGGTGCCGGACAGCGTATTGTGCATCGCTGTGCAATTTGTGGCAGGACTCAGGAGGAATTTCCGGATCTGGAATTTCGTTACTGCTCCAAATGTGAGGGCAATTATGAATATTGTGCGGATCATTTATTTACACATCAGCATGTCAAAAAATACATGTAATTATTTAGGAGGAAGGTTGAAATGACAGCAATTACAGTTATTGCTATTTTGGCTGCGGCCGCAACGATCTATGGCTTTGTTGCAATGGATTCGTGTGAGCGCATTAAAGTAGCACCAAAAGGAAAGAAGAAGAAATACCAGGTACAGGAGGTTCCGGAGACGGGTATCCTTTTTATGGTGATCATGGCGGTTGCATTGATCGTTCGCTATATTGCGGCAGCAAAATATTTTGGCAATGAAACGGATATGAACTGTTTTATCGCTTGGGGGGACATGATCTTTAAGGACGGGATTGGTAATTTTTATTCTTCAGATTCTTTTACAGACTATCCACCTGGATATATGTATATTCTGTATATGGTCGGTGCGATCCGTCATGTACTTGGGGTAGCTTGGAATTCTACGCTTAGCGTGATGCTTACTAAGACACCGGCAATCATTGCCGATCTTGCCACGGCTTACCTGCTGTTTCGCATTGCCGGAAAGCGTTGGACGCAGAAGGGTGCGGGAATCTTAACAGCAATCTATCTGTTTGCACCGGCGGTACTGCTCGATGGAGCAATCTGGGGACAGACAGATGCAGTATTTACCTTTTTCGTTGTATTAATGATCTATTTGGTGACAGAGCGTAAGCTGATCCCGTCGTATTTTGTATTTGCGGTTGCAGTATTGGTAAAACCGCAGTCTCTTATTTTTACACCGGTATTGATCTATGGCATTATCGATCAGGTGTTTTTAGACGGCTTTGACTGGAAGAATTTTTGGAAGAATCTGGGGCTTGGTCTGGCTGCGATTGCGATGATCGCCCTGCTGATGCTCCCGTTCGGATTTAAGGATGCGTTATCACAGTATACGGAGACATTGGCATCTTACAAATTTGCCAGTGTAAATGCTTATAATATTTGGACATTGTTTGGACAAAACTGGGCCGAACAGACGAAACACTTTATGGGTATCACGTATCAGACTTGGGGAACTATTTTTATTATTTTGATCGTGGCAGCAGCTACCTGGCTTCATTTCCGTGCAAAAAATAATCCGGCACGTTACTATTTTGTCGGGGCATTTATCGTAACAGGAATGTTTTTGCTGTCAGTTCGCATGCATGAGCGTTATGTGTATCCGGCGATCATTATGCTGTTGTTTGCATTTGCGATGCGTCCGAAACGTGAGATTGCCTATTTATTTACCGGGTTGTCAGGAATGGCATTTTTCAATATGGCACATGTTGAGTTTGTGTATGATCTGAATAATTTTAACGCCAAGGAACCGGTGACCTTAGCAATTGCAGCCGGTATGGTGATCGTATTTGGCTACATGGTATATGTAGCGTTGACATGCTTTAACGGTTATTTGTCAGAGGGTGAGATCGCGCGTACTTCGACCGGACGGACTGCACAGGCAGGACGTAAGAATACGCGTGCGAATAATGCACGTAACAATGTAAGCAAAAAGGAATCAGAGGGAAAGATCGCCCGTTCTGTAACGCTCAGCAAGATGACGAAAGTTGACTGGATCGCAATGGCAGTGATCACATTGATCTACGCAGTGGTAGCATTTGCGCGTCTGGGGAATATGTCGGCACCGGAAACAGCATATTCTGCTGTGAAAGAAGGAGCGATCGTTCTTGATTTCGGTGAAACTACCAACATTTCACAGTTATGGGATTATCTGGGGTATGAAAATAATCCGCACTATAACATTGAATACAGTAACAATAAGGATTCCGGTTATACAACATTTTCGACCGGTGTTACAGATGACAATGGTAATACGCAGAGCTATTGGGATGCAGGTTCTGTATTTTGCTGGAACAGTCTTACCTTGAATGTTCAGGCAAGATATGTCAAAATTTCTCCGACGGAGGATAATTACGAGGATAGTCTGTTAGAGCTTGTGTTCTTGGATAGCAATGGCAAAAAATTGGAGCCTGTGAATCGAGATGAGTATAAGAATTTGTTTGATGAGCAGGATGAATTTGAGGGACGTGCCAGTGCAATGAACGGTACGTACTTTGATGAGATCTATCATGGACGTACGGCATACGAGATGATACATAAGCTGTACTGTTATGAAAACACGCATCCGCCACTTGGTAAAATATTCATCGCCTGCGGTGTACTCATGTTTGGAATGAATCCATTCGGATGGCGTTTTATGGGAACCTTATTCGGAGTATTTATGGTTCCGATCATTTATTTGTTTGCCAAACGTTTCTTCAACAAGGAATGGATCAGCATTGTGACAACGTTATTGTTTGCGTTTGACTTTATGCATTTCGTGCAGACAAGAATAGCGACGATCGATGTGTTTGTTACACTGTTTATTATGTTGTCGTATTACTTCATGTACTGCTATCTGCAGAAGAGTTTTTACGACACAAAGCTGCAAAAGACATTCATACCGCTTGGACTTTGCGGTGTTGCAATGGGGCTTAGCTGGGCCAGTAAGTGGACCGGAATTTATTCCTCGGTAGGTCTGTGTATATTGTTCTTCCTGCATATGTATCGCAGATATCGTGAATATGTCATTGCCTGCAAGACACCACGCGGTCAGACGAATGGTATTTCACATGCGTATATTATTGATAATTTTAGCAGTTATTTTTGGAAGACGATTGGATTCTGTTGCGTCTTTTTTGTGGCAGTTCCGGTGATCATTTATATATTGTCTTATATTCCATTTAATGATGGAACAGACCATAACTTATTGACGCGCGTGATCAATGCACAGAAAACGATGTTTGATTATCATTCTGCTTTGAAAGCGGATCATCCGTATTCTTCCAAATGGTATGAGTGGCCGATCATGACAAGACCGATCTGGTATTATTCCGGAACGATTGGCAATCTGCGTGAGGGTATCAGTGCCTTTGGTAATCCGCTTGTTTGGTGGGCCGGCATTCCGGCAGCGTTTTATATGCTGTATCTGCTGTGGAAAGAGAAAGACCGCAAGGCTGGATTTTTGCTGATCGGGTATCTGTCGCAGTATGCACCTTGGTTCTTGGTAAGCCGTGTGGTATTTATTTATCATTATTTTCCAAGCGTACCTTTCGTTGCCGCTATGGTGGGATACAGTTTCTTTAAGCTGGCACAATGGAAACCAAAGATCAAACCGGCGATCTATGTCTATGTTGCCTGTGCGATCGGGTTATTTATCCTATTTTATCCGGTGTTGTCCGGGCTTGCGATCGATCCGGCATTTGCAACCAAGTATTTGAAATGGTTTGATAGTTGGGTATTGTTACAGACTTGGTAATTTGATCAAGAACAGGGTGGTAAAAATGTCATAAATTTGATGATCTGACAGAATATGGATGTCAGGTCATCACGGAATAGAAAGGTAAAAATATGAGCAATAAGTTACGAGAGTGTGTCAATAAATTACATAGTAATAAAGAAGTTGGGGATCTGTTACCAGAATATCTGAAGCAGAGCATGATCCTTCATGATGGATATACAAGGATCAAATTGATGATGGAATATTACATGTTTTACGAGGTGGTCACAGAAGATATCAACCCATATATTGCGATGGCAAAGGAAATGATCACTTCTTTGAATGAGACAGTGGGACAGGCGATGTCTGATACATTGGATGATACACAGAGAAAACAGTTGGTCGATCATATTTTAGCAATGCGTACGGAAGTGATCGACCGTATGCAGGTGTTAACCGGATATGTGGACTGCTTTGTCGTATATGAATATATTTTAAACCGTATTCAATATCGGTTTGATGAGAAAGAAGTTTTGCCGGAAGACACTGCATTTGCACAGGAGGTTATGAATTTTATCTTTGGTTCAAATGATAATGTGACGATCAATGATAATTTACGCGTGGTACTGGGACAGCTTCCGATGCGAATGACCCGTTCTCATTATTTTGATCTGATCAAAAACTGCATTTCTGTTTATAAGGGCAGTGAGATAGAATCATTGGAGGGATTTTTGTATATGTTCCGTACCAGTGCCATGTTGTATAAGCATCCTGCACAGGAACAGTATTTTACGGAATTTGCCGGTGTGCTTCAGGAATTGATGGAAGCAGACTACGAGCATATGGATCGCACATTATATGAATTGTACGCAGAAAAAGTACGAGTCAGTGCTTCAAAGCTCAATGATCTATCTGATCTGTATATGCAGATTGGACAGATTATCAATGGTGTGTATACGTTAGTGGTGACAGAACCTTATTGTGTTGATGAAGAGAAAATGACGGTAGTAGATGATGTGATCCGAGGCATCAATGCACTCTTTTTGGAAAAAGAGATTGATCTTTGGCAGAGGGAGGATCTTTTGACAGAAGAGGATCGCTTAAATTGGCTTGCCGAGAAGCTTCCTGCGGTTGAAGGTCAACAGGAAAAGTTATATCAGTCTGTTAATGTAGCGGAAGCGGCACTGGATGAACTATTGGAAGGACGAGCAGAGGAAATTGAGGCAGCAGGGCTTAGTGATGCTTTTATCAAACTGCATCATTTGTCACAGCTTAATTCGAGCAGTGTCTTTGCACCATTGGAGAGTCAGGAATCAGCAGGGATCGTTACGGCAGAGATCGCAGAGCAGGAAACAGAAAAGCTGCTTAGTGAACTGAAAGAGTTATTTCAAGGACGCAGCCGTATGTTTCGCCGTGCCATCATGGCCGCCACTGTGGAAAAATTACCAACCTTTTTCAAGAGTGCACAGGAGATCGCAGACTACATGATGAACGCACTGAACCAATGTGACGATGAAGCAGAAAAGTATGCATCCAAACAACTGATCCTCGAAATGATCCGGTAATCACACCCAACTTTGCATACCCACTATTGCTTTAGGCTCACATATTGCTGATATAATAAGCAATATGTGGTTCGATAGCGACTATAGGTATGTAAAGTTGGAGGAAGTATGATAAGTAGCAGTGCGGAAAGGCGGAGGTGTTATGATCTGGTGGGATGAGAAGTTGTATACCGATGATAAGGTGGCCAGACATCCGGCTCGATACCGGAAACGGGTCGAGAAAAAGGGGCTGCGTGGATGCTTTTGTGTAGTGCTGGGGCGTAATCCTGCGAACAGCCTGGAAATCTATGCGTCGAGAACGCTATGGTTCCGCTATGAAAAGGAATGCGGTGTACAAGTAGTGGGGCTGGCGGCCTCTTATGACAGTGCTGTGGAGCTGTTGCAGCAAATGATCACGGATGTCTATCGTGATCGAGGGAGCGTTGATTCCGATGCGATCCGTGCTTATTTTACGGGGAGGTGACAGACCGGGCGATGGAAAAGATCATATTATTGGTTTTGGTTACCATAGCAAAAGTGATAGGGATCCTTTTGGCGGTACTTGTTATCGTGGCATTGGCGATATTGTTTGCGGCAGTGCGTTACTGCGGAAAGATCTCGTTCGATGATAAAAAAGCACAGATCAGTATTCGATGGTTAGGTGTTGTGCTTTGTGTGCCAATCCTGATCACTGAAAAGGATCTGCAGTGGAAAGTCCGTGTTTTTGGCGTGCCGATCCTGCGCAGTGACGGCGCACATAAAAAACGCCGTTCTAAAAAGTCTTCTGCCCCAAAAGCACAGAAACGAAAAGCTGAGAAGGCAGCCGAAACAGTTCAAAAAACACAGGAATCCTCGAAACAGGAGAAGAAAGCGCTCTCTGTGAATTTGGAGAAGAGTCCGACAGCACCTGAACAAGAGAAGCAGATAGCACCTAAGCAGACGACTGATCAAAGAGAAGAGCAATCGGCTTTTAGGCAGGCTGATGAAAGAGAGAAAAAGCCGCGGGGGATCCGACAGTTGTTTCTTTGGCTTCAAAATGTAATAAAGATTGTGCGAAAGATGAAGAAAAAAGTACATTCTGTGCAGGATCTGGTTGATATTTTGCGCAGTGATGCGGGAAAAGCATTTATTTGCATCGTCAAAGAGAATGTGATACATTTATGGAAACAAATACATCCGCGGCGTATGCGCGGTAAAGTAATATTTGGAACCGGAGATCCGTGTTCTACCGGTGAGCTGCTGGGAGTGCTCGCACTTTTTTATGCATGGTATGGGAATGGAGTACAGATTATTCCGGATTTTGAGCAGAAACGCATAGAGGGGAATGTTTCATTTCGTGGAAGAATCCGCATGATTACATTAATTTGTATTGCGTGGCGCATAATAAAAAATAAAGATGGCAGAAAGCTTCTACACGAATGGGAGAAGTGGAAGGAGGAAAAGTAAATGGCAGACAATTCTTTTAACGCAAATGTAGGATCCTTATTTCAGGGGATGGAAGGATTTATTACCGGAAAGACCGTTGTGGGTGATGCCGTGAAATTTGATGATGGAACGATCATTTTGCCACTGGTGGACGTTAGCTTTGGTGTGGCTGCAGGTGCTTTCGCAGAGCCGGGCAAGAAAGAAAACAGTGCCGGAGGTATGGGCGGAAAGATCCAGCCGAGTGCGATCTTAGTGATCCGCAATGGTGAGACGAAGCTTGTCAATGTAAAAAATCAGGATAGCATTACAAAAGTATTGGATATGGTTCCTGATCTTTTGGACAAATATGTTCCTTCCAAAAAGGAAAAAGCGCAAAAAGCAAAAAATTAAATTTTGTTCTTGCATTTTTGTTTGATTTTTGGTATTATGTTCATGTTGTGCTAATAACACTGACAGAAATGACAGGATAAATGAGACCATCAGGAATAAAGGTAAGGAGGTGCTTACGATGGCAAAGTGTGCAGTATGTGGAAAGAGTGTTCACTTCGGAAACAAGGTGAGTCATTCACATAGAAGAAGCAACAAGATGTGGAAGCCGAACATTAAGTCTGTTCGTGTAAAGGTGAATGGTGGAACCAAGAAAATGCCAGTATGTACAGGATGTTTACGTTCTGGAGCTGTAGAGCGTGCATAATCGCAATCACCTTTTATATGAGAATCCACAGGATCGGGATAATTCCCGGTCCTTTTTCTTGCTTTTCTAGCGAATAGCAAATATTACTGTTATGTAGTGTGCAGCCAACAAGAATTGCTTTAGCAATTCTTGCAGAAGCAAAGCGCGGGCTTTGCTTCTATGAACAGAATAAATTATAGCCTAAAACAAGGCAGAGCAGGATGATCAATACAGCAATAACAGCGTTTGAAATAAAAAACATGATTGTCATGCCGATGGCGATCCAAAACAATATAAAACCAATCATATGACGCATAAAACCCCTCGCTTGCACAATTGTGTAGAATAGGATATACTAATACAGTGTATCTTAATGTTAGTATATGACAAAGATTTTAAATCTTGAATAAAACATATTTAAGATGTAACAGCATAGAAATGGAGGAGTATTTATGAAAGGCAAAATGAATGCAAAAATGGGCAACATTATTATTGACCGTGATGTTTTAGCAAAATATGCCGGGGCTGCGACAGCAGAATGTATTGGTATCGTGGGCATGGCGGCCGTTAATGTAAAAGATGGCGTGATCAAGCTCCTAAAGAAAGAGAATGCAGGACGCGGTGTGAATGTATATGTTGTGGACAACCGTATCAAAGTGGAACTTCATATTATTGTAGCATATGGTGTAAGTATCCGCGCAGTTGCTCAAAACGTGCTTGAGCATGTACGTTATAAGATAGAAACTTTTACCGGAATGGAAGTAGAACAGATTAACGTCATCGTTGAAGGTGTTCGTATTGTAGATGAAGATTAATTTACCGATTTGCAAACACAAGGAGGATTAAAGCAGTGAGCGTTCAGACAATTGATGCAAAGATGTTGCAGAAAATGTTTTTGGCAGGAGCAAAGGGTTTAGAGGCGAAGAAGGAATATATTAATGAATTGAATGTATTTCCGGTACCGGATGGAGATACCGGAACGAATATGACGATGACCATAATGGCTGCAGCGAAAGAAGTAGCCAATCTTCAGAATCCGACATTGACCGAATTGGGTAAAGCGATTTCCAGTGGTTCACTTAGAGGAGCAAGAGGAAATTCCGGCGTTATCATGTCCCAGATCTTTCGCGGTTTTGTCAAAGAATTAAAGGGATTAGATATTATCGATGTGACAGCGTTAGGAAATGGCGTGCAGCATGCTGCAGAAACGGCATACAAAGCAGTCATGAAACCGAAAGAGGGTACGATCCTTACCGTTGCAAAGGCAGGAGCGGACAAGTCGATGGATCTGTTAGTGAACGGAGATACGGACGATATTATCAAATTCTGCGATGAAGTCGCTGCTGAAATGGAGGAAGCATTGCTGCAGACACCGGAATTACTGCCGGTACTGAAGCAGGCGGGAGTTGTTGATTCTGGCGGGGAAGGTTTGATGACATTTATTCGCGGTGCGCTCGATGCCTTGAAGGGTAAGGCAACGGATTTCACAGTGAATACAGGTACAGCAACCCGCGTGGTTAATGGATCTGTCGGCGCTTCTGAAGAAGAGGATATCCGCTTTGGTTATTGTACGGAATTTATCATTATGCTGGAGCGCGGCGAAGATGTAGTCGAGAGTCAGCTTAAGGAATATTTGCAGAAGATCGGTGACTGCGTTGTAGTAGTAGCTGATGATGATATTGTAAAGGTACATGTACACACCAATGATCCGGGTCTGGCGATTCAGAAAGCACTTACGTATGGTTCTTTGACCAGCATGAAGATTGACAATATGCGTGAGGAGCATCAGGAAAAGGTGATACGAGATGCACAGAAAGCGTCCGAGTCGGCAAGCGCACCAAAGAAAGAGGAGCCACGTAAAGAAAATGGTTTTATTGCCGTAGCAGCCGGAGATGGATTGGCAGATATTTTCCGTGATCTTGGAGTGGATTATGTGATCGAAGGCGGACAGACAATGAACCCAAGTACGGATGATGTATTATCTGCAATTGAGCAGGTGAATGCAGATAATATCTTTGTTTTGCCAAATAATGGAAATATTATTTTGGCAGCAAATCAGGCAAAGAATCTGACAGAAGATAAGGAAGTGTACGTCGTTCCGTCCAAAAATATTCCGCAGGGAATTGCTGCAATGATCAGTTTTGTCAGTGGAAGATCTGCTGCAGAAAATGCAGAATCTATGGAAGAAGAGATGCAATTGATCAAATCCGGTCAGGTTACGTATGCGGTTCGTGATACGAATATGGATGGCAAAGATATTAAGCAGGGTGACTTTATGGGCCTTACTGATAAGACGATCGTATCGGTTGGCAGTGATCTGCAAGGTACAGCAAAGGAATTGATCGAGTCTCTGTTAGATGAGGACTCTGAGTTAGTCAGTCTGTATTATGGCAGTGATGCAACGAAGGAACAGGCAGAGCAGCTTGCAGAGGATATTGAGAACACACATGAAGATGTTGAAGTAGAAGTACAGTACGGTGGTCAGCCGGTATATTCTTACTTTATTTCTGTAGAGTAATAAGCGAGTATTAAGAAACGTTTTCGAGAAAGGGTTGTCATACTGGTCGGACAGAGCAGCGTGATGATCCTTTTTCAATAGAGACTCTAAATCTTCTAAAGCCGGAGTAACTGTAAAGTGATGGATGATTTTCGAGCTACGGAGGGAGGAGACATCGTTGCGAGAGAGGGATAGTATACGCAATATAAAAGGGGTGGGACAAAAAGCAGAAAGTTTGTATGCAAAGCTGGGAATTTATACGATCGGAGATCTGCTTGCTCATTATCCCAGACAATATGATGTGTATAAGCCGGTACAGCCGGTATCGGAAGCGGTGGACGGAAATGTGATCGTTCTGGATGTAAGCTTGGCAGCTAAGCCTAAGATCAGTTATGTGCGTAATCTTAAGATTGTAAGTTGTACGATGAGGGATTCCAGTGGCTCTATTCCAGTGAGTTGGTTTAATATGCCATATTTACTCCGTTCTCTTAAAATGGGAACGCATTATCTTTTGCGAGGAAAAGTTATATCAAAACGGGGACGTCTGATGTTGCAGCAGCCCAAAATGCTGCAATATGAGGAATACCGCAGTATGTTGTACCGTTTGCAGCCGTTGTACCCATTGACAGCGGGACTGACAAACAATGCGATCAAAAAAGCTGTAGATCAAGCACTATCGCAGGCTGAGTTGGATGCAGAGTTCCTTCCGCTGGATATGCGTAAAAAATATAATCTTGTACTGCATAAAAAAGCGTTGCAGGATATTCATTTTCCGTCAAAGGAAGCGGATTTTTTTGCTGCAAGGAACCGTTTGGTTTTCGAGGAGTTCTTTTTATTTACGCTGGCAATGCATCAGATGAAACAAAATCGTCATCAAAAACCATCAGACTATATACTGCATCCGGGGGATAAAGTATTTGCACTGCTAGAGAACCTTCCTTATGAGCTGACAGAGGGACAGAAACAGGCAGTGGACGAGATCGCGGCAGATGTTTCATCAGGATTTGTGATGAATCGATTGATCCAGGGCGATGTTGGATCCGGTAAAACCATTGTTGCACAGATTGCGTTGCTAATAGCTGTGGAGCAGGGACATCAAGGGGCGATCATGGTGCCGACAGAAGTGTTGGCAGAGCAGCATTATGAGACATTTTGCGAAATGTTTGATCCCTTGCAGGTTCGAGTCGGTCTTTTGACCGGTTCTATGACGGCAGCGGCAAAGCGCGATATGCAGGCTCAGATCGCAGCGGGAGAGATTGATATTGTCGTAGGAACGCAGGCACTCATTCAGGATAAGGTAGAGTATAAGGATCTTGCGATGATCGTCACCGATGAACAGCACCGTTTTGGTGTGCGTCAGCGCGAAAGTTTTTATGCAAAAGGGCATACACCACATATGTTGGTCATGAGTGCCACACCGATCCCACGCACGTTAGCGATCATTTTATACGGAGAACTGGATATTTCAGTTATCAAAGGACTTCCTAAGGGTAGACTTCCAATTCAAAACTGTGTTGTGGATACCGGATATCGTCCGCAGTCGTATCGATTCATTGAGAAAGAAGTAGAAAAAGGGCATCAAGCATATGTGATCTGTCCGATGGTGGAGGAAAGCGAGAATATGGAGGCGGAAAATGTCACGGATTATGCTCAGACACTGCGGGAAGAGATGTCGACTAAGATACGGATCGAAGTGCTGCATGGCAAGATGAAACCGGCACAAAAAAATGAGATCATGGAGCGATTTGTCTCTGGAGCGATTGATGTTTTGGTATCTACGACGGTGATCGAAGTTGGTATCAATGTGCCAAATGCCACAGTGATGATGGTCGAAAATGCAGAACGGTTTGGTTTGGCGCAGTTACATCAGCTTCGTGGACGTGTTGGAAGAGGTTCGGCGCAGTCTTATTGTATTTTTATGATGGGCAAACCTTCCAAAGAAACGAAGCAGAGACTGCAGGTGCTAGAGCAGTCCAATGATGGATTCCTGGTTGCAGAAGAAGATTTGAAACTGCGCGGTCCCGGGGATCTGTTTGGCATCCGACAGAGTGGAGACTTGAATTTTAAGCTGGCAGATATTTATCAGGATGCAGCAATACTAAAACAGGCAAATGAA
>ERZ779888.2014-NODE-2014-length-18015-cov-4.212249_pt1 | contig 18015 bp, 16 predicted proteins | sample MGYA00511245_ERZ779888 | MGnify/ENA primary metagenome ERZ779888 (study PRJEB29588, sample SAMEA2155255) | human gut metagenome | biome: human gut; feature: human-associated habitat; material: faeces | place: Denmark | collected 2008/2010 ... | reverse complement strand
CGTTGAGATCGGACGTTGCAAAACGGCCGCCGTCGAGCTGTACCATTGGGCGCAGGTCCGGCGGAATGACCGGCACAACGTCGAGAATCATCCACGACGGCTTGTTGCCGGATTTGCGGAAGGCCTCGACAACTTCGAGACGGCGGATGGCGCGGACTTTTTTCTGGCCGGAAGCCGTGCGGACTTCCTTGCGCAGTACCTCGCTCATGCGGTCGAGGTCGAGCTCCTCGAGAAGCTCTTTGATGGCCTCGGCGCCCATGCCGACACGGAACGTGTTGCCGTATTTCTCAAGTGCTTCATGATAGTCCTTCTCGGAGAGCAGGCTCTTCTTCGTGAGGTCCGTCTCGCCCGGGTCAAGGACAATGTAGTAGGCAAAGTAGAGGACTTTCTCGAGGGCACGCGGCGAGATGTCAAGAATCAGGCCCATGCGGCTCGGGATGCCTTTGAAATACCAGATATGGGAGACCGGAGCGGCGAGCTCGATGTGGCCCATGCGCTCACGGCGGACTTTCGCCCTCGTCACCTCGACGCCGCAGCGGTCGCAGATGATGCCCTTATAACGGATGCGCTTGTACTTGCCGCAGTGACATTCCCAGTCACGCGTCGGTCCGAAAATGCGCTCGCAGAACAGGCCGTCACGCTCTGGTTTGAGCGTGCGGTAGTTGATGGTCTCCGGCTTCTTGACTTCGCCGTAGGACCACTCCCGGATTTTCTCCGGCGAAGCAAGCCCGATGCGCATCGAATCAAAATTATTTACATCCAGCAAAGAGATGACACTCCCTTCTTATTTCTCATCTTTTCCATCATCCGACGGCTCTACGATAGAACCAAGGCTGCCAATATCTGCAATGATATCATCCGGCTTCTCATCATCAGACGGAGCGCCTTCATCATAATGGTCAGCGGCATCGGCCTTAGCAGCAGCGTCCTCCCCCTTCGTCGGGTCAACACCTGCTACATCGAGGTCGAGATTCTTTGCTTTCTCATTGATGTTCTCGTCATCATCGTCGTCATCCTGGATCGTGATTTCCTTGGCATCCTCGTTGAGGACCTTGATATCAAGACCGATGGACTGCAGTTCCTTGATGAGGACCTTGAAGGATTCCGGTACACCCGGCTCAGGGATGTTCTCCCCCTTGACGATGGCTTCATATGCCTTGACACGGCCGACGACATCATCGGACTTGACCGTGAGGATTTCCTGCAGCGTGTAAGCTGCACCATAAGCCTCGAGTGCCCAGACCTCCATTTCGCCGAAGCGCTGGCCGCCGAACTGTGCTTTACCACCGAGCGGCTGCTGCGTAACGAGGGAGTACGGACCCGTGGAACGGGCATGGATTTTATCATCAACGAGATGATGCAGTTTGAGGAAGTACGTGCAGCCGACCATGACGCGGTTCTCAAACGGCTCGCCCGTGCGGCCGTCATAGAGAACGGTCTTGCCGTCGACTGGCAAGCCGGCAGCCTTGATGGTGCCGAATACTTCTTCGTCGCTTGCGCCATCGAAGACCGGCGTAGCGATGTGGAGGCCGGCAACATCCGGTTTCGGCATGCCGAGGCGGTCGACATCATAGCCGAGGTCGCGCAGACGCTGTTCAATCGTCGGGTTGTGCTCCTTGATCTGCCTGCCGATTTCAAGAACGGCGCGGCCAAGATGAGCCTCGAGGATCTGACCGATGTTCATACGGGACGGGACGCCTAATGGATTCAGTACGATATCGACCGGCGTGCCATCCGGCAGGAATGGCATATCTTCCTGGCGCATGATGCGCGAAACGACACCCTTGTTGCCGTGACGGCCTGCCATCTTATCGCCGACGGAAATCTTACGCTTCTGGGCGATGTAGACGCGGACGAGGCGGTTGACGCCTGGCGGCAGCTCATCGTTGTTCTCGCGGCTGAAGATCTTGACATCGACAATCTTGCCCTGTTCGCCGTGCGGCACACGCAGGGACGTATCGCGGACTTCACGTGCTTTCTCACCGAAGATAGCGCGCAGCAGGCGCTCCTCGGCCGTCAGCTCCGTCTCACCTTTCGGCGTGACCTTGCCGACGAGGATATCGCCAGGACGTACGTCAGCACCGATGGAGATAATGCCTTCTTCATCGAGATCCTTGAGGGCTTCTTCCGCAACATTCGGGATGTCGCGCGTGATTTCCTCAGGTCCAAGCTTCGTATCACGGGCATCGCATTCATACTCTTCAATATGGATGGACGTGTAGATATCGCGCTTGACGAGGTTTTCAGACAGCAGGACAGCATCCTCGTAGTTGTAGCCTTCCCAAGGCATGTAGGCAACGATGATGTTGTAGCCGAGGGCGAGTTCGCCGTGGTCCGTAGCCGGGCCGTCAGCGATTGGCTGCTTCTCTTCTACTTCATCGCCTTTATAGACAATCGGGACCTGGTTGATGCAGGTGCCCTGGTTGGAACGCAGGAATTTCTGCAGTTTATAGTGATCAAGTTCGCCGTCTTTCGTGCGGACATTGATGTAGTCTGCCGTGACTTCCTCAACGACGCCGGCATGCTTGGCAAGGACCATGACGCCCGAGTCACAGGCAGCCTTGTACTCCATGCCCGTACCGACGAGCGGAGCCTGCGTGCGCAGCAGAGGAACTGCCTGGCGCTGCATGTTCGCACCCATCAGGGCACGGTTCGCATCATCGTTTTCGAGGAATGGAATCATCGTAGTAGCAATCGAGAAGACCTGACGCGGGCTGACGTCCATGTAGTCAACCGTTTCGCGGGCATGCAGGCCCGTCTCTTCGTTATAACGTGCCGTGACACGCTCATTAACGAACCATTCATTGTCATCGAGCGGTTCGTTGGCCTGAGCGATGACGAGCTCGTCCTCTTCATCGGCCGTGAGGTAGCGGACTTCGTCCGTTACGCGATGGTTTTCTTTGTCGACGCGGCGGTACGGCGTCTCCATAAAGCCAAACTGGTTGACGCGCGCATACGTAGCGAGCGAACCAATAAGACCGATGTTCGGGCCTTCTGGGGACTCTACTGGGCACATACGGCCGTAATGGGAGTTGTGAACATCGCGGACTTCGAAGCCTGCGCGCTCACGCGAAAGACCGCCAGGGCCAAGAGCCGACAGACGGCGTTTATGTGTAAGTTCGGACAGCGGGTTGTGCTGGTCCATGAACTGCGACAGCTGGGAGGAACCGAAGAATTCCTTGACGGCTGCAACGACCGGACGGATGTTGATGAGTGCCTGCGGCGTGATGACATCGACATCCTGAATGGTCATGCGCTCGCGTACGACACGCTCCATGCGGGAAAGACCAATGCGGAACTGATTCTGCAGCAGTTCGCCCACAGCGCGGACACGGCGGTTGCCGAGATGGTCAATATCATCCGTCGAACCAAAGCCATCCATGAGGTTCAGCAGGTAGCTGATGGAGGCAAGGATATCATTCTTCGTGATCGTGCGGTCATGAATGTCAAGCGTCGGCGAGCAGAGCAGGCGGACTTTCGTGCCGTCTTTCTTGAGAAGGTACAGCGTGATGAGCTTGCCTTCGCCAAAAATCTGTTTCTCGCGCTCAACGTCAACAGCATCGAGCATGTCTTCCGTGACCGTCTCGCCCTGCGGAATGACGATTTCGCCCGTCTCCTGGTCGACAATCGGTTCAGCGAGGACCTTGCCGAGGATGCGGCGCTTCCAGCCGAGCTTCTTCGTGAGTTTATAGCGGCCGACCGTAGCGAGGTCGTAGCGTTTCGGGTCAAAGAACAGCGAATTGAGGAGCTGCGTTGCGTTGTCCTCATTGGCCGGCTCGCCCGGACGCAGGCGTTTGTAGATTTCGATGACAGCCTTGCCCTGCGACTTGACTTCCTCACCATCGCGCTCAATCGTGTTGAGCATGCGCGGGTCATCGCCAAAGAGTGCGAGGATCTTCTCATCCGTATCGAAACCGAGTGCACGGATAAAATACGTCACCGGCATCTTGCGCGTGCGGTCGATGCGGACGGAAACGACATCGTTCGTATCCGTTTCGAGCTCGATCCAAGCACCGCGGTTCGGAATGACCGTGGCATTATAGAGATGTTTACCCGTCGGATCAATTTCTTCGCCATAATAAGCGCCCGGAGAACGGACGAGCTGGCTGACGATGACACGTTCTGCACCATTGATGATGAACGTGCCCGTATCGGTCATGAGCGGGAAATCGCCCATGAATACTTCCTGCTCTTTAATTTCACCTGTCTCGCGATTGATAAGGCGGACATTCACCCGAAGAGGTGCTGCCAGCGTCACATCGCGCTCCTTGCACTCGTCGAGATCGTACTTCGGCTCGCCGAGCGAGAAGCTCTCGAAGGACAAGACCAGATTTCCGGAGAAATCCTGGATTGGTGAGATATCATGGAAAATCTCCTGCAGTCCTTTGTCGAGGAACCACTTGTAGCTGTTCCGCTGGATGTCCAGCAGATGCGGCATTTCCATGACCTCTTTGATTCTGGCATAGCTATACCTGGTTCGTTTGCCCACCGGCACAGGATTAAACATTAAATCCTTCACCCCTTAGCCTGATTTTACTAGAATGTTTTTTGAAAGATAGGGAAACAACACAAATAGACACGGAACCATAGAACAAGAAAAAAACAAGGTTTGCTTATTTTTTTGCACCTTGCTTCCGTTCCTTTCCGCTGACACATAGTTATCCCTATTCAATTTCCTGTAGTTTAACACTATACCATAGCTTTTTCCGCATGTCAAGTAAAGTGTATAAAAAAAGAACCGTCCACAAGGGACGGTTCCTGTTTCAGCAAAACTGAAAAACTGAAATTACTTCAGTTCAACCGTAGCGCCAGCCTCTTCGAGCTTAGCCTTGAGGGCATCAGCGTCAGCCTTGGAAACGTTCTCTTTGATCGGAGCCGGAGCGCCATCAACGAGAGCCTTAGCTTCCTTCAGGCCGAGACCCGTAGCTTCACGGACAGCCTTGATAACGTTGATCTTCTTGTCGCCAACAGCGGAGAGAACGACCGTGAACTCAGTCTTCTCTTCAGCAGCAGCACCAGCAGCAGCGCCAGCAGCAGCAACTGCAACCGGAGCAGCAGCGCTTACGCCGAACTTGTCTTCCATAGCCTTTACGAGCTCGGACAGCTCGAGGACAGTCATGTTTTCAATGGCTTCCATGATTTCTTCTTTAGTCATTTGATTTTTCCTCCAATGTTTTGTTATTTTCGATTTAAATTCTTCGTGTTTATTTCTTAAAACCTCAGGCAGAAATTCTCTGCCCAGTGGAATTAAGCGGACTCTTTCTGCGCGCGGATTGCGTCAAGCACATAAACCGCATTGCGGATAACGCCCTGCAGAACATTGACCGTATTCGAGATCGGAGCGTTCATGCTGCCAAGCAGTTTGGCAATGAGTTCCTCGCGGGACGGCAGAGCTGCCAGAGCCTTGACTTCGTCAACGCCGATGACTTTGCCTTCGACCATACCGACTTTAACCGTCAGTACCTCAGCATCCTCAAGCTTATTCTTCTTGATGAAGCCGCAGATAACCTTTGCCGGAGCAACAGCATCCTCTTTGGAGAATGCGAAAGCCGTCGTGCCTTCGAGGTGCTCTTCGATGCCTTCGATACCTGCCTCTTTGGCAGCGATGCGCAGCATCGTGTTCTTTACAACGTGATAGGAAACACCGGCTTCGCGGAGCTCACGGCGGAGTTCCGTATCCTGTGCAACCGTAAGACCTTTGTAGCTCGTGAGAACGACGCCCTTAGCGGACTCGAGCTGCTCCTTGAGCTGAGCTACAACAGCCTGTTTTGCGGAAGTAACACCCATTTCTTTACACCTCCTGTCATTTTAGATTTTAAAACAGATCAAAAAAACCTCCGGCTGTCCGCCGGAGGTCACAATTTTCAAAGTTAGGTGACTCCGGCCTCGGCAGGCGACATAATCGTCGTTAGATGATGAAATATCAAACCTGCTGTCTACAGCCTTCGATATGCGATTGGAGACCGGAGTCTCGTCTGACCCTTAGATTAGAACTGGACTGGGATGCCAGGGCCCATCGTAGCGCTTACCGTAACGGAGCGGATGTACTGGCCTTTAGCAGCAGCCGGTTTAACGCGGATCAGTGTATCAATCAGGGCCTGGAAGTTCTGCTGAAGCTTCTCAGCGTCGAACGATGCCTTGCCGATTGGGCAATGAACATTGCCGGCTTTATCGGTGCGGTATTCGACTTTACCTGCTTTAATCTCGCTGATTGCCTTCGTGAGATCCATCGTTACCGTACCGAGTTTCGGGTTCGGCATGAGGCCGCGAGGGCCGAGGATCTTACCGAGACGACCAACCGTACCCATCATATCCGGCGTAGCGACAGCGACATCAAAGTCGAGCCAGCCGCCCTGGATCTTCTGGACGATTTCATCGGAGCCAACGAAGTCTGCACCTGCAGCTTCTGCCTCCTTGACTTTCTCGCCTTTTGCAAAGACGAGGACGCGCTTGGATTTGCCCGTGCCATGCGGCAGGACCATAGCGCCGCGGACCTGCTGATCAGCATATTTCGGATCAACGCCGAGACGGACGTGCAGCTCGATCGTTTCATCGAACTTCTTCGTAGCCGTCTTCTTGACGAGTTCCATTGCTTCAGCGGCCGTGTAAAGCTTGCCAGCCTCTACGAGTTTGGCAGCTTCCTGATATTTCTTACCAGCTTTAGCCATTGTAGTGTTCTCCTTTTTGTGGTTTTAACGGTATTGCCTCCCACGGGAGGAAGGATGGAGATGTCGATTAGTCGACGATCTCGATACCCATGCTGCGAGCCGTACCCTCGATCATGCGGGTAGCAGCCTCGATATCGCCAGCGTTCAGATCTTTCATCTTGCTCTCAGCGATTTCCTGTGCCTTAGCACGCGGCAGCTTTGCAACTTTGTTCTTGTTCGGTTCGCCCGAAGCCTTTTCAAGACCAGCGGCCTTCTTCAGAAGGACAGCAGCCGGCGGAGTCTTCGTGATGAACGTGAAGGATCTATCCTCAAAAACCGTGATGACGACTGGAATCGTAAGACCAGCCTGAGCTTTGGTTCTCTCGTTGAATTCCTTACAGAAGCCCATGATGTTGACACCAGCCTGGCCCAGTGCAGGACCTACCGGAGGAGCCGGATTAGCTTTGCCAGCCATAACCTGAAGCTTTACAATCTTAGAAACTTTCTTAGCCATTGTTATTTTCACCTCCTAAAAATGATGATTTGGCGGTTCCGCTCAAAGTTTTTCGACCTGATCGAAACCAAGATCAATCGGCGTCTCTTCAACGATGACTTTCAGGCGTGCTTTTTCCTCATCGATTTCGGAAACCGTGCCCGTATAGTTCTCAAAGACACCGGAATTGATGCGAACGACATCCCCGACCGCGACATCGAGCTCGGGTTTGTGCTGCTCTTCTTCGCCCATGGATTTCAGAATACGTTTTGCTTCAGCATCGGTAAGCGGTATCGGATGCTTCTCAGAACCGACGAAACCGGTAACACCGGTGGTGTTGCGCACAACGTACCAGGAATGTTCATCGACAATCATGTCGACCAGGACATATCCGGGGAAGACCTTTCTAGGAACGACCTTCTTCTTGCCATCCTTGATCTCGACCTCATCCTCAACTGGCACGACCACATTGAAGATCATGTTGCCCATGTTGGCCGTGTGAATCAGGCGTTCAAGATTTGCCTTGACCTTATTCTCATAGCCGGAATACGTATGAATGACGTACCAGGCTCTGCCAGGATTATCCTTTTTAAGGTCCATCTCGTCTTTATCTGCCATGCTTATCTCACCCAGCTTACTTTAAAATGATGTGGAACAATCTCGCGAAGAACGTATCGCAAATCCAGATTAAAGCGCAGACCACGGCGACGGCAATGCCGACGACGATGGTATAATTGACAAGCTCCTTTTTCGTGGACCAGGATACCTTTTTCATCTCTGCGACGACTTCGCCCAGGAATTTCTTCACAGTTACTTCACATCCCCGTTCGTACTGACAACGTGTTCTTACTTCGTCTCTTTATGCAGCGTGTGCTTTTTGCAGAACTTGCAGTACTTGTTGAACTCCAGACGATCCGGGTTGTTCTTCTTGTTCTTGTTCGTGCGGTAGTTGCGGCTGTGGCACTCCGTGCACTCCAACGTGATATTGTTGCGCATCCTTTATTACACCCCTTACGTTGCGAAAGTTGACTTTTTCATAATGTCACTAATACAATTTAGCACAATCAGCAGGCGCTGTCAACATAAAATCCTTGACAAAAGAAAAATCTTTTTGCACCTGCATCATCTGCCGCATGACATAAATAAAACCCCTGCATCAGGGGTTCGTTTGATGATTTGGTGGCGGCACAGAGATTTGAACTCCGGACACTGCGGGTATGAACCGCATGCTCTAGCCAACTGAGCTATGCCGCCTTGTATGATGGAGCTGATAACCAGGATTGAACTGGTGACCTTATCCTTACCAAGGATACGCTCTACCGACTGAGCTATATCAGCGATCTCACATTTGGTTGCGGGGACAGGACTTGAACCTGTGACCTTCGGGTTATGAGCCCGACGAGCTACCGACTGCTCCATCCCGCGATGTTTTTGCATCGCCGTATCACTTCCGGCTGACAAGATGTTATTATAGAGTATTTTTAGGGGGATGTCAACACTTTTTTTCATTTTCTCGAAAAAAAAAGAAGCAGCAGTTTCCCTGACGCAATTGTCGGGAAACTGCTGCTTCCTACATTATTATTTATTTCGGGAAAATCCCGCCCTTTTATGCTTTCTTCTCTTCTTTGGCAGGCTTGGCCTCAGCCGGTGCTTCGCCAGTCTCAAACAGATAAGCATAGCGTGCCTTGAATTCTTCCGGCGTCATGCGGAAGGCATTGGCAAGGCCCGGGTCCTCGAGGTCTTCTTTTTCCATGCGCATCATGGAGCCGCGTGCAATGCGGTACTGTACGGACTTGATGTTGACCTTGCGCACACGCGTCTTGCCCGTGGCCGGGTCCTTGATGTCCTCGAAGCGCATCGGCACGGCCTCATTATTCTGGATGGAGATGAGGGCGCCGCTGTCGCCGCGCATGAGGAAACGAACAGCCGCATAGCCGAGCGAACGCGCATAGTCGATATCATAAGCGATTGGCGCCGTGCAGCGCAGCTCATAGCCGATTTCCTTATCGATGATGGTAATCTTGATGCCGATTTTCTTGACTTCAGCGAGGACTGCCTGCTTGAGGATTTCACCAAAGTCAAGCTCACTGTAGCGGATATGGCCGTGTTCATCCGTGACGACTTCACCGAGTTTCTTGAAGTCCTCCGGCATGATTTTCTCGATGACACCTTCAGCAATGACGGCCACGCCGTAGTTCTTGCCCGTTAAGTACCGTTTGACGATAGACCCAGTGATGATATCGACGAGCTGCTGCAGCGGAATCTTCTCCTGCGGGAACTCCTCCGGGATAATCGTGATGGCAGCGCCGGCGCTGCGGCCCATGCCGAGAGCCAGATGGCCTGCCGTACGGCCCATGGCAATCGTGAAGTACCAGCGGTTGTTCGTCGTGCGCGCATCCTCCATGAGGTTCTCGATTTCCGTCGTTGCAAAGGCGCGGGCCGTCTCAAAGCCGAACGTCGGCACACCCTCCGGCAGAGGCAGGTCGTTATCAATGGTCTTCGGCACATGCACAACATTGATGGTGCGTCCCATCTTGCGCGCTTCTTCCGACACGGCGGCCGAGCTGTAAGCCGTATCGTCGCCGCCAATCGTCACAAGGTGCGTGACGCCGAGTTCTGTCAGCGTCTCCACGACCGTGCGCAGGTCGGATTCCTTCTTCGTCGGGTTAAAACGGCTCATCTTGAGGATGCAGCCGCCCGCCATATGGATATGGCTGATATCTTTCGGCTCGAGGCGAACGTAATTCTTCTCGCCGCGTGCGAGTCTCGAAAAGCCATCGTAAATGCCAAGCACATCCCAGCCGTGGCGCGTCGCTTCATTCGTGATGCCCGAAATGACGCTGTTGATGCCAGGTGCCGGACCGCCGCCGCAGACGATTGCGATAACTTTCTTGATGCCGATCATGGAAATTCCCCCTTAAATCTGTGGATTTCAATTTTGATTACAGTACATCTATTCGTCTTTTTTGAGCGAATTCCTGCTTGAATTTTATTATTTTTACAAACTTTTGACAATTATTGTCGAAAAAATAAAAGCCAGCCCGACTGAGCTGACTTTTGTATGTTATTTCCGGCCAGAATGATTTCTTCTCGCGCGGTGCCCAAGATTTGTCTTCGTGCCGTGCGGCTTCTGGCGGCGGCTGCGGTCGTTGCGCCCCTTATGTGCAGCCCCCTTGCGGTTGGCGTATTTCGAGAGCGGTTTGCGCTTGGCTTTTTTCTCCTCGCGCTTCTCGCGGATTTCTTTGAGAATCTGCTCCTGCTTCTCTTTGTGGCGGCGGCCGCGTTCCGAGCGCTGTTTGCGGATGCGGTCCTTGATGCCTGACTCGATGCGGCGCAGCAGGTCGTACTGGCGTGCATTGACAAATGTGATGGCCTTGCCCTTCTCCCCCGCGCGGCCCGTGCGGCCGATGCGGTGAATGTAGCTCTCGGCATCATGCGGGATATCGTAGTTGAAGACATGCGTAACGCCCTCGATATCGAGACCGCGCGCGGCAATATCCGTCGCGCAGAGAATCTGCAGCTCCGCCTTGCGGAAGCGTTTGAGCACAAGCGTGCGCTGTACCTGCGACAAGTCGCCATGCAGCTCATCGACGAGGTAGCCGCGCGCCGCCAGGGCCATCGTGACCATATGAGCGCGCTGTTTCGTATGGCAGAAGACCATCGCGAGATACGGCTGCTCCTGATTGATGATTTCGCAGAGCTTGTCAATCTTCGTCTCTTCCGTCGTATCGATGATGACCTGCTCGATGGCATCGAGGGTCACATGCTCGGCCTTGACTTCGATATTCTGCGGGGCATGCATATAATGCATCGAAAGGGCCTTGATGCGCTCCGGCATCGTAGCCGAGAACAGCATGAGCTGACGGTCGGGTGCTGTCGCCTGTAGCAGCGTCTCGACATCTTCAATGAAGCCAAGGCGCATCATCTCATCCGCCTCGTCGAGGACGACCTTATTGACCTGCGAGAGGTCAATCGTCTGACGGCGCAGGTGGTCGAGCAGTCTGCCCGGCGTGCCGATGATGAGCTGCGGATGGCGGCGGAGCTTCTGCTTTTGACGTTCGATGTCCTGGCCGCCAAAGATGACCAGCGAAGAAATATCCGTGGCAGCACCAAGGGTCTGCGCGACCTTGGCTATCTGGACGGCCAGTTCACGCGTCGGCGTAATCACGAGGGCCTGTGCCACTTCTGCCTGCTGCTTGATTTTTTCCATGATGGGCAGCAGGAAGGCCAGCGTCTTGCCCGTGCCGGTCTGCGCCTGTACGATGCAGTCATGGCCGGCCCGTACAACGGGGATGGCCTTTTCCTGCACCGGCGTAGCTTCCTTGATGCCATGGCTGCGCAACGCATCGCAAAGGGCATCGCGGATGCCGAGTTCCTGAAATGTTGTCATATGATATCCCTTTTATCCTTTCTGAGCAAGTGCTGCATCACGAAGAGAGCACTTCCGTGCCCGTTTCCGTGATGAGGACCGTCTTTTCCCACTGGGCAGAGAGCTTGCCGTCCTTCGTGCGGACCGTCCAGCCATCGCCGCGGTCAACGACGACTTTATACGTCCCTTCGTTAATCATCGGCTCGACCGTCAAAATCATGCCCGGCACGAGCAGCATGCCCGTATCCTTTTCGCCGACATGCGGCACAAACGGCTCGAGGTGGAAGTCCTTGCCCACGCCGTGGCCGCCGAGGTCCGTGACAACGGAATAGCCGTTTTCATGGGCATGAGCTTCACAGGCAGCACCGATGTCACCGAGGAAATGCCACGGACGGATGGCTTCAATGCCGAGTTCCATGCATTCGCGGGCGACGCGCACGAGCTTTTCAGCTTCCGGCGTCGTCTTGCCGACAATGTACATGCGCGAAGCATCGGCATAATAGCCATTAAGAATCGTCGTGATATCGATGTTGACGATATCGCCTTCCTTGAGGATGGTCTTCTTCGACGGAATCCCGTGGCAGACCACCTCGTTGATGGAAATGCAGACGTTCTTCGGGAAGCCTTCATAATTGAGGCAGGCCGGAATGCCACCGCGCTCGCGGATATAATCAGCTGCGGCCTGGTCAAGCGTCGCCGTATCGATGCCCGGACGCACCATCTCAGTCATGAGGTCGAGAGCACCGTCATTGATGACACCGGCAGCGCGTACCCCGGCAATATCCTTTTCATTGTTGATGATATTCTTCGGCGGACGCACCTGACCGCGGAAAATATCAAATTTCATTTCCGAGATGCGTTCATCAAAATCTTCGTGGCATTTCTTGTACTTCTTGCCGCTGCCACACCAGCATAAATCATTTCTCGTCATACGACTGTATACTCCTTTATTCTAGGAAATGTACGGCTTATCGTCGCCGTATCCTAAGCATAACTTACCTATATCATTATAAGACGATTTAAGGATTTGTAAAACCTTTTCTTTCCACCCCTTTCCTTCGGGATTGCCTTGACCATGATTTTGCCTTGTTATATACTAAACTGTATGTATACATGGGGCTTTGTCCCCATGCCGCCGGAAAACGTATTGAAACCGCACTGTAAGAAAAGGATGTGTCCTGATGATTACCTGGATCAAACGAATCCTGCTGTTCCTTCTGATTATTTTCGCGGCGATATTTGCCATCTGCGCATATCGCATGCATGCTGCCGACCGGGCTGTGCCTGTACTCAACTATCATCAAATCAATGACCGCGATGAAAATTCGCTGACGGTCCATACGGATGAATTCGAGCAGCAGATGAAATACCTCGTCGACAACGGCTATCATACCATCACGCCGGCAGAGATGATGGATGCCTTTGAAAATGGCACGCCGCTGCCCGATAAGCCCGTCATCCTGACATTTGATGACGGCTATGTCGACAATTACAAGAACGCTTATCCGATCCTTGAGAAATACGGCCTCAAGGGCACGATTTTCCTGATTTCCGACTTCATTGGCACCTATCCGAACTACATGACGTGGGCACAGGTCGACGAGATGCAGCAGAGCGGCATCATCGACTTCGAGAGCCATACGCTGTCGCATCCGGAGCTCGACAAGATTCCGCCCGACCAGATTAAGCATCAGCTCGAGGATTCCAAGAAGGCCCTCGAATGGCGTCTGAATAAGCCCATCAACTTCATCGCTTATCCCTGCGGCTCCTATGATGACGAACTGCTGCGCATGACGAAGGAAGCCGGCTACCGCGCCGCCTTCACCGTTCACTACGGTCTTGCTACACCGGCCGAAAATCCTTACATGCTTGACCGCGTGCCAATTTTTGGCTGCAACACGCATCAGTTCCGCCGCTTCCAGCTGCGCCTTGAATACGCACCGATTTTTGCCCCGCTTGACGCCCTGAGCCGCAGCCTTGTCAAGAGCGGACATAACATCCTTGCAAAGTTCGTCCCTGCGCCCTGATTTCCTAATTTCATATTGCAGTTCTTTCCAGAAAACAAAAGTCCCGGGAACCTCATGGTTCCCGGGACTTTCTTTATCTGTCCGAGGGGGTCAGACAAAATTATTCGTCATCCTCTTTTTTGACTCTTGGCAGCGTCGTGAACGTGAAGTCACTGCCATTGTAGCCAATCTCGACGACATCGCCTTCGCGTACGTCGCCGCGGATGATTTCCTTCGAGAGCGAGGTCTCGACCGTATGCGTCAGCAGACGGCGCAGAGGTCTTGCACCAAAGTTCGGGTCGAAGCCGCGGTCCGCAAGGGCCGTAAGGGCTTCATCCGTCCATTTGAGGGAAATCTTAATCTGTTTCTCAAGGCGGTCGCTGAGGTTCTTGAGCATGATGGCTGCGATGTTCTTGACCTGTTCCTTCTTGAGGGCCTTGAAGACGATGATATCGTCAACACGGTTGAGGAACTCCGGACGGAAGTAGTCTTTGAGGATTTCCTTGACCGCGCCTTTGGCCTCTTCATAGCTCTTATTGAGGATTTCGTGCGAGCCGAGGTTCGACGTCATGATGATGACCGTGTTCTTGAAGTTGACGACACGGCCCTTGCCATCCGTCAGACGGCCATCGTCGAGAATCTGTAAGAGGACATTGAAGACATCGCGGTGTGCCTTCTCGATTTCATCGAGCAGGATGACACTGTACGGACGGCGGCGGACGGCCTCCGTGAGCTGGCCGCCCTCGTCACGTATCCCGGAGGCGCGCCAATGAGACGCGATACACTGTGTTTCTCCATGTACTCCGACATATCGATACGAATCATGCTGCGTTCATCATCAAACAGGGCTTCGGCCAGCGTCTTGGCAAGTTCGGTCTTGCCGACGCCCGTCGGGCCAAGGAAGATAAACGAACCAATCGGACGGTTCGGGTCCTTGATGCCGGCACGGGCACGCAGGATGGCCTCGCTGACGGCCTTGACTGCTTCATCCTGACCGACAACACGGGCATGCAGCACATCTTCAAGATGCAGCAGTTTCTCGCGTTCGCCCGTCAGCATCTTCGTGACCGGAATGCCCGTCCAGCGGCTGACGACCTGCGCGATATCCTCCTCGCCGACTTCTTCTTTGAGGAGACGGCTGTCCTTGGATTTGGCAGCGATGATGGCTTCCTCTTCCTTGAGTTTTTTCTGCAGGGCCGGCAGCTTGCCGTATTTGAGTTCCGACATGCGGTTGAGGTCGTAAGCACGTTCCGCAGCTTCCATCTCACTGTTCACGCCGTCAATCTCTTTCTTGATGGCACGGACGCGCAGGATAGCATTTTTTTCCGTCTCCCACTGCGTCTTGAGCTCATTTTCCTCTTTCTGGAGTTTCTCTTTCTCCTTGGTGATTTTCTTGAGCTTCTCCTGCGAAGCCTCATCCGTTTCCTTCTTCAGAGCCTGCTCTTCAATCTCGAGCTGCATGATTTTGCGGCGGATTTCATCGAGCGGCTGCGGCATCGACTCAATTTCGGTACGCAGTTTTGCTGCGGCCTCATCGACGAGGTCGATGGCCTTATCCGGCAGGAAACGGTCCGAAATGTAGCGGTCTGAAAGCGTCGCTGCTGCGACAAGGGCTGCATCACGGATGCGTACGCCATGATGAACTTCGTAGCGTTCCTTCAGGCCGCGCAGAATGGAAATCGTATCCTCGACACTCGGCTCACCGACCATGACCGGCTGGAAACGGCGTTCCAGGGCTGTATCCTTTTCAATGTATTTACGGTACTCGTTGAGTGTCGTCGCACCAATGCAGCGCAGTTCGCCGCGGGCCAGCATTGGTTTCAGGAGGTTGCCGGCATCCATGGCACCTTCCGTAGCACCGGCACCGACGACCGTATGCAGTTCATCGATGAACAGCAGAATCTGGCCATCGGATTTGGCAATCTCGTTCAGGACGCTCTTCAAGCGTTCCTCGAACTCACCGCGGTATTTCGCACCGGCAATCAGGGAACCCATATCGAGGGAGAACAGCGTCTTATTCTTCAGTGACTCCGGTACATCGCCTGCCACGATACGGCGGGCAAGGCCTTCGACGATAGCCGTCTTGCCGACACCAGGCTCACCGATGAGCACTGGGTTGTTCTTCGTACGGCGGGAGAGAATCTCAATCGTACGGCGGATTTCCTCGTCACGGCCGATGACCGGGTCGAGTTTGCCGGCACGTGCGGCTGCCGTCAGGTCGCGGCCGAACTTTTCAAGGGATTTATACCCTTCCTCCGGATTGTCTGTCGTGACATTCTGTTTGCGGTTTTTGCGAATCGACGCCTGAATGGCTGACTTCGTCAGATGGAACTCGCGGCAGATATCCTGCACCTCACTGCTGCCATCCGTGACGAGGGCCAAAAGCAGGTGTTCCGTCGAAACATAATCATCCTTCATGGATTTGGCGTATTCTTCGGCGCGGCCGAGCACACGGACCATATCCATGCCCATGCCGAGGCGGTCTGTCCCTTTGACACTCGGGATTTTCGAGAGCTCCTGTTCAAGTCTTGCCTTAAGCATCGGCATATCCGTCTGACATTCTTCAAAAATCGTCGCGAGCAGTCCCTCAGGCTCCTTGGCCAGTGCTAAAAGCACATGGGCCGACGTGATTTCCTGATGGTATTTCATAGCTGCGATCTGCTGAGCGGATTGCAGGGCCGCCAGCGTCTTCGCTGTATATTTTTCCTGTCCCATAATCTTTTCCTCCATAATCGCTCTTATTATCGTTATTATTCTGAAACTTTTCTGTTTCTATCTCCTATTATAGCGGCTAAAGTCAAAAAGTCAAATACTTTTTCTGACTTTTTGACTTATTTTTAAAAAATTTTTTCTGACCGCCTCCCAAACAACAAAAAAGACCTGAAACTCCTAAGAGTTCAGGCCTCATCCCCCTGCCAGGGGACAAAATCACGGTAATGGATATGGAACTGTAGCAGAATCTTGCCGATGATGTGCTGAATCTGCTTGGCGACGGTATCCGCCCCGTTGTAAAACGTCAGCACGGGCGGCACGACAACACAGCCATAATCAGCCGCTTCCTTGATATTGCGCAGATGAATGCGGCTCATCGGCATCTCGCGCGGCACAATGACGACTTTACGTCCTTCTTTGAGACAGACATCCGCCGCCCGCAGCAAAAGGTCATCCGTGTAGCCGCTGACAATACCCGCCACCGTCTTCATGCTGCAGGGGATGATGATCATGCCATCCGTTTCATATGAACCGCTCGAAATCGAAGCCGCCATATTCTGATTGTCATGCACAACATCCGCCAGGGCTTTGACTTCTGCCAGGCTCACATCCGTTTCGTAAGGGAAAGTCACCGCGGCGCCCTTGGTGATGATGAGATGCGTCTCTACTTCCGGAATATCATGCAGGGCCTTCAAAAGATAATAGCCCATGATGACACCGCTGGCTCCTGAAATTCCGACAATCAGACGCATATGTTTCCCTCCCTTTGTTCCTCTGTCTTTATTTTAACATAGAACTGCGGGAAAAGAAACGCAGGCATGCGGTCTCTGTGATTCAGGCATTTCCCTGCCAGATATCGGTCATTTCCTTCGCAGCCGCAGCGGGGTCCTTGGCCCCCGCGACAGCACTGACGACAAAAAAGCCTTCGACACCGGTGGCCTTGAGCTCTGGCAGGTCTTTGGCCTTGACGCCGCCGCCGACCACGACCGGCACAGGGCTGATTTCATGCAGTTTCGCGAGCTCCGCAAAGCTCCGCGTGATGATATGGCCATCGATGTCGCGGCCGCAGTCTTTCTTAGTCGGCGTTTCATGCAGCGGACCGGCACCGAAATAGTCGATGTCGCTCGTATCGGCATGGCTCACGTAGTCGAGCAGTTCATGCGTGCGTGCCGAAAGTCCGACAATGGCATCCGGTCCAAGCAGTTTACGGCAGACAGAAGCCGGGATATCGCTCTGACCGACGTGGATGCCGTCGACCTTGATGCCTTCCTCACGCGCAGCCAGCACCACGTCGAGACGGTCATCGACAAGCAGGGCAACGTCGTTTTCTCTGCCAAGGTCCTTCAAGACTTCTGCCGCATCGCGGCAAAGCGCGATGAGTTCTCTCGCCGATGCCACCTTCGAACGAATCTGAAGGCAGGTAAAGCCGTTTGCCACGGCTGCCCGAATGATATCCTTGACCGGCCGGCCTAAAGTATTTTCGGGACCAACGACAAAATACGCCGAGATATCGAGTTTTTCACGCATATTCATTTTTCTTCCTCCTCTTTTTCTGCTTTGATTTTCTGTTCCAGACGCTCCAGTTTGCCGTGCATCATATCCGTATAGCCGGGACGGATGTCAGCCTTTAAGACGACTTCGGTGCGGATGCCCTTGTCCGCCAGCACCATCGTAGCCTTCTTGACGACTGCCATGACGTCATCCCACTCACCCTCGATTTCCGTAAACATCGAGTTCGTGCGGTTCGGCAGCCCGGACTCGCGGATGACGCGCACGACTTCGCCGCCG
>ERZ779888.2001-NODE-2001-length-18104-cov-6.974791_pt1 | contig 18104 bp, 17 predicted proteins | sample MGYA00511245_ERZ779888 | MGnify/ENA primary metagenome ERZ779888 (study PRJEB29588, sample SAMEA2155255) | human gut metagenome | biome: human gut; feature: human-associated habitat; material: faeces | place: Denmark | collected 2008/2010 ... | reverse complement strand
TTCATCCTTCACGCGGCGTTGCTGGGTCAGAGTTTCCTCCATTGCCCAATATTCCTAACTGCTGCCTCCCGTAGGAGTCTGGACCGTATCTCAGTTCCAGTGTGGCCGGTCATCCTCTCAGATCGGCTAATCATCGTCGCCTTGGTGGGCCGTTACCCCACCAACAAGCTAATGATACGCAAGCCCCTCTATCACCAGATTTAACTCCTTTCACCCCTAACCGATGCCGGTTTGTGGTCATATGCGGTATTAGCACCTATTTCTAAGTGTTATTCCCCTGTGATAGGCAGGTTGCTCACGTGTTACTCACCCGTCCGCCACTAAGATTTCAAAGAGCAAGCTCTCTAAAATCTCCGTTCGACTTGCATGTTTTAAGCACGCCGCCAGCGTTCGTCCTGAGCCAGGATCAAACTCTAACGTTTTTGGTATTATAATCTCTTTCGAGAATAATAATCGTTAAATTTTGATTTGTGACTCATAACTCATTTTGACTTTAATAACTTTGCGTTAAAAAGATAAGTTCTTTTTTTGAAATTGACAAGGTAAATTTAAAAACCTTTTTATGTTTACACATCTACCTTTTCTTTCCATATTCAGTTTTCAATGTTCGACCTTTTTTGCACTTTTGCAATCAAGGTTTTGCCCCCGCCTTTCAGCGTAGCGGAGTTAATATATCACATAAAAAAAACATTGTCAACAGTTTTTAACAAAATTTTTGAAAATTTTTAAAATTTTTTTTGAAATCGCTAAAACTGCCTATTTTCTTAGTCTGTAAGCCCACCACCAAGCCCAAATTCAGGCATTTTTAAAAAAAGTATTGACTTTTTCGTATTATTGTATATACTAAAAATATCATTTGGAGGGAATTATGAAAGAAAGAATTTATCAAGATGGCGAACTCAATATCGACGACAGAGATTCAGCAGATTATTCAAGATTAGTTGACGAAGCAGAAAGAAGAGCAGCTTATCAATCAGCAAATGTTGAAAGACGCAGCAGACTTGCTGACGAATATGAACCAGAAGTTGAAGACAACTACGATATTTCACAAGATCTATAATAGATATGAAAAATAACCACGGCAATCCGTGGTTATTTTTTTAACTAAGCAGACATCACTCTATTTGCATAAGAATTATCAACAACCTTGCTGAAATCAACATTCTTGTCTAACTCTCCAGCATTTGTCATGATTGCAAGCAATCTATTATATGCACTTTCTTCCATTGCTGGGCTACTCATCCAAGCATCAATTCTCTTATATGTTTGAACTGATGTTACAATCGAACTTCTCGTGCTTGTTGAGAAAGATGGCGCTAACGCTTCATAGATTTCATCATCTGTCGCGTTCATAAGATAATTATAACCTTTCATAACAGCACGAAGGAATGCTTCAATTTGACCTTCATTTTTATTAATATAACTTCTCATCGCCATAAAGCAAGTGAATGGAACTTCGCCACATTCTTCACCAACTGATGCAACAACATATCCCTTTCCAGCCGCAACATACTCGCTAGCAGTTGGTTCAAACATCGTGCAATAATCACCTGTTCCCGCTTCAAACGCACCAACAACAAGGTTAAACGCCACATCAAGATTGATATTTACTTTGTCAGGGCCTGTTCCGATTGGAAGATTATTTACTTTTTCAATAGCATATTGCAAAGCCATTGCTGGCGAGCCGCCACGCCTTCCACCAATAATTTCTTTCCCAACCAAATCCGACCACTTAAAGTCTGGCTCTGGATTTCTTCCAATAAGCAAAGAACCGTCACGCTTTGTCAACTGACCAAAGATAACTGGCGTGTTACTTGCACCTTCGTTTACAACATATACCGCTGTTTCTGGCCCAAGTAGTGCAACATCGGCGCTATTGCTTATCAGTGCTGTCATTGATTGGTCAGAACCGCCACCATTGACTAAATCAATTTCGATGCCTTCATCTTCAAAATATCCAAGATTTATTGCCGCATAAAATGGTGCGTAAAAAATACTATGAGTAACTTCATTAACTCTTAATTTACTATTGCCACCACAGCCCGCAAAACCAACAGATACAAGTCCAACCAAGACAGCCACAAAAACTGCTAATTTTTTCATTTTCCCTCCTTAAAAAAATAGTCTAAAATATTCTATGTTAATAATAGGAATTTTGACATTAATTGCCATAATTAGCACGCATAACGCATATTTTAATATGATGAAATCTATTCGTATGCACCCTGCAACTTACATTTTCTTGCTATTGCTTTTAATAACAGGCTTTGCAGCCGTTGTTATACCTTATCTTTTTGCTGTAATCTTACACGAACTCGGCCACGCTTTTGTCGCCAAAAAACTTGGATATAAATTAAACAAAATTTGGATATTACCTTATGGCGCCTGTTTGTCGCTTGACGACTTCGCCTTTAACCCGCATGACGAAATTAAAATCGCTCTTGCCGGGCCAATCGTAAATATCTGTCTAATAATATTAACAATGTCACTTTGGTGGATCTTCCCAATAAGTTATATCTACACCTACACTTTTGTTGTATCTAATTTCTCGCTTGCAATTTTCAATCTTTTACCAGCATTTCCGCTTGATGGCGCAAGAGTGCTTATAGGCATTATGTCAATCAAAAACAAGCGTAAAACCGCTTTTAAAGTTGTAACATGGATCAATATCATAATCTCAGCCGCACTTTTTATTTTGTTCTTGGTAAGTTTGTTTTTCCAAATCAATATTTCCTATCTCATGCTCGCCGCATTTTTGTTAGTCGGCATTTTCGATAATAAATTCCAAGGCAAATACAGCCCGCTGTTGTATGAGTTTTCCGCAAAACAAGAAAAGGAAATCTATTGCGTTAAACACATCTGCGTATCACCACAAATTCAACTATATAAAATAATGTCTGAGATAAATAGACATAAATATAATATTATATATATAAAAATGCCGAACGGCTCGCTGAAAGCAATTGACGAAACTCAACTACAAACCTTATTTTTAAACAACTCCCCAACCGATACCCTTTCCGCCGCCCTACACCTAAAATAGCAACAAAAAAATCCACTTCGGTTAAGTTAAGTGGATTTTTTATTATATATTTTAACAAAATTGTGTTCGGAACAATTCTGTTATGCTTTTTTTCTTTCGCCAATAACTTTTTCAGCGATATTTCTTGGAACTTCGGCATATTTTTCAAATTCCATTGTGAATGTGCCACGGCCTTGTGTTTGTGAACGCAAGTCTGTTGCGTAACCAAACATTTCAGCAAGAGGTACTTCTGCGTTAATTCTTTGAACGCCTGGAATTGAATCGTTTCCAAGAAGGATACCACGACGAGAAGTTAAGTTTCCCATAACTGTTCCAAGATAGTCTTCTGGGACTTCTACTTGGACTTTCATGATAGGTTCAAGAAGAACTGGGTCTGCTTTTGTTGCACCATCTTTAAATGCCATTGAGCCGGCAATCTTAAAGGCCATTTCTGATGAGTCAACTTCGTGGAATGAACCGTCGTAAACTGTTACACGGAAGTCTACTGTTTCATAACCAGCGAGAACACCTGACATTCTTGCTTCTTTAATACCATTGTTAATAGGTTGGATATATTCCTTAGGAATTGAACCGCCAACTGTTTTATCAACGAATTCGTATCCCGCACCCCTTTCAAGAGGTTCCATTTCGATCAAGCAGTGACCATATTGACCTTTACCACCTGATTGACGGATATATTTACCTTCTGCTTTAACAGCTTTTCTAATTGTTTCTCTGTAAGCAACTTGTGGAGCACCGATATTTGCTTCAACTTTAAATTCACGAAGAAGTCTATCAACGATAATTTCAAGGTGAAGTTCGCCCATCCCTGAAATAAGTGTTTGACCTGTTTCATTGTTTGTTGAAACTCTGAATGAAGGGTCTTCACGAGAAAGTTTTGCAAGTGCAAGAGCCATTTTTTCTTGCATATCTTTTGTTTTAGGTTCGATAGCAAGTTGGATAACAGGGTCTGGGAAGACCATGCTTTCAAGTTGGATTGGGTGTTTTTCGTCGCATAGAGTATGTCCTGTGATTGTATCTTTAAGACCTACGATAGCGGCGATATCGCCTGCGCCAACTTCTTGGATTTCTTGACGGTTGTTAGCGTGCATACGGATCAAACGGCCAACTCTTTCTGTTTTACCAGTGATTGAGTTGTATACATAAGAACCTGCTTTCAAAACACCTGAATAAACACGGAAGAATGTTAAGCCGCCAACGAATGGGTCTGTTGCAATTTTAAATGCAAGACCTGAAAAAGGTGCTGATTCGCTTGCTTCTCTTGTTTCTTCTTGTTCTGTAACAGGATTGATACCTTTAATGGCGTCAATATCCAATGGTGATGGTAAATAATCAACCATTGCGTCAAGAAGGTTTTGAACACCTTTGTTTTTGTATGATGAACCGCAAAGCATAGGTGTAACTTTCTTAGCGATAGTTGCAGCTCTAATTGCTTTTTTAAGTTCGTCTATTGTGATTTCTTGTCCTTCGAAATATCTTTCCAAAAGGGCATCATCAGTTTCAACGATTTGTTCGATTAAAGCGTCATGTCTCTTTTGAGCTTCTGCTTTTAAATCGTCTGGAATTTCCACTTCATCAATGATTTTACCCAAGTCGTCTTCTGGCAAATATGCTTTCATTTTCAAAAGGTCAATAACGCCTTTGAAATCTTCAGCCATACCGATAGGCATTTGAAGTGGGAGTGGTGTTGTGTGAAGTCTTGTTTTAACTGACTCAACACATTTGTCAAAATATGCATCGTCCCTATCCATTTTATTAACATAAATAATAACAGGAACTTTACATTCTGTTGCTTGACGCCAAACTGTTTCTGTTTGAGGTTGAACTTTATCTCTTGCACTCAAAACAAGAACAGCACCATCAAGAACTTTCAAGGAACGCAAAACTTCGATTGTGAAGTCAACGTGTCCTGGTGTGTCAATAATATTGATTTTATGACCTTTCCATTGGCAAGTTGTACAAGCGGAAGTGATTGTGATGCCTCTTTCTTGTTCCTGAGCCATCCAGTCCATAGTTGCTTGACCATCATGAACTTCGCCGATTTTGTGGCTTTTACCAGTATAGAAAAGAATTCTTTCTGTTGTGGTTGTTTTACCAGCATCGATGTGAGCCATGATACCAACGTTTCTTGTCAAATGTAAATCTGCTGACATTGTTTTCTCCTTTAATTTAGTCTGGGATTAAATCCCGAATTGGATTTAGAAATTATTATTTCTAATTTTGGTAATTTTATTAAAAATATCTTACCAACGATAGTGAGCAAATGCTTTATTTGCTTCAGCCATTCTATGCATTTCTTCTTTACGCTTTACAGATGCTCCTGTATTGTTGTAAGCATCGATGATTTCGCCTGCAAGTTTTTCTTCCATAGTTCTTTCACTATTTCTCTTTCTAGCAAAGAATACCATCCATCTGATTGCAAGTGTTTGACGACGATCAGGTCTAATTTCCATAGGAACTTGGTATGTTGCACCACCAACTCTTCTACCTTTTGTTTCTAAGAGTGGTTTTACATTTTCAAGTGCTTGTGTGAAAGCATCAATAGGTTCTACGCCTAATTTTTCTTGAACAATGTTGAATGCTCCATAAACAATGCTTTGTGCTAAACCTTTTTTACCATCTAACATAACTTGGTTTACAAGTTTTGTAACAACTTTATTATTGTAAAGTGGATCTGGAAGAACATCTCTTTTAACAGCACTATTTCTTCTTGGCATAAGTTTTATCCTCCTTATTAGATTTTTAAATTAGTTTTTTATTTCTTTGGGCGTTTAGCGCCATATTTAGACCTTGATTGATTGCGTTTTGCAACACCAGCAGTATCAAGAGTACCACGAATAATGTGATATCTAACACCTGGAAGGTCTTTTACCCTGCCACCACGAACGAGAACAACAGAGTGCTCTTGAAGGTTGTGACCAATGCCTGGAATGTAAACAGTTGCTTCTGATCCATTAGACAATCTAACACGGGCAATTTTACGAAGAGCAGAGTTAGGCTTTTTAGGTGAAGTTGTTTTCACTGATAAGCATACGCCTCTTTTTTGTGGACATTCGTTAAGAAGTGGTGATTTACTTTTCTTTTCAAATGTTTTTCTTCCTTGTTTGACCAATTGGTTAATTGTAGGCATTTTATTCCTCCTTATTAAGATTGCAATTTGGGCAATAAAAAACTTGCACCAATTTAAGTGCAAGCAAAATTTAAGCATGACGAAGTTTTTTAACGGTGTTTCAGGAACATATTCAGTCTATCGACTTGCCCTTTCAACTCCAAAAGCCTTCACGCTTTCCCGCAGGCATAACCCGCAGTTCAACTTGCATTTATCAAATTGCTGGTGCGATTGTAACATAAAAAAAACCGTTTGTCAACGGTTTTAATTAATTATTTATTATAATAATTGTATGCATAATTAAGCGACTTCAATGTGCTTGTTCTTGCATCGTTATAAGAATCTTGTTCTTTAAAATTTACATCAAGTTTTTCAAGCAAATATCTTTGAACTTCAAACTTTTTCGTTTCCCAATCGGTAACCGATTCAAGATTCGTATATTCTTTATTTTTGCCATCTGCTGTGAAGTACAATGATGTAATATTCATGTCTAAAAGCGAATAATTTTCTTGCTTTTCAGTTATTCTTTGCTCCGATGTAAAAGAAATGCTGTCTGAATTTAAAACATTACTTTCATCTCTATTAAAATATGCATATTCATAAGTGTAACTATCTTTTGGTTCGTCACCAGAAAGCAAAGCGTTTTTATTTGTCTTTGTGATTTTATTTTCAAGCGAATAAATGTTTGTTTTATCTCTAAAATTAAAAGTTATTGACATTTCTTCAAATGTTGAAGTTTGTTCGTCATAGAACCAAATATAAATATTTTTACCAACTGATGAAATCTTAATTTTATAAGTCTTTTGAATTGATTTTTTTTCGTCAACTTTTTGTGTGAATGTTTGAGAGCTCCAAGTGTTTTGCCTGAACCACTCTCTTCCAAAAACATTAGCATAAAGCGCACTATAAGCAAAAATTAATGGTTTTTTATAGAAATTTTCAAAGTCTTCTTTGCTAAGTGATTTCCTTTCCGCGCTTGTTTCTTGAAGCAACGATTGAAAGTTTTGCGCAAGTGGCATAACTTTGCCATCTGCATCAACACTGTTCGGTTCATGATTAGCAACAAATGAAACTTTTTTGTGATTTTCCACAACCGTGTTTAAATCTAACTCTTGATCTTCCAAAATGCTTTGAATTGCAAATAAGACCTCTTTATTTGTCAAATCGCCGCCGTCTGATGTGTCTCTAAATAAGAACCAATAAATACAAAAACCGCCCGCAGCAAGCACAAGCAAAATTGTTATCCAGATTATCCATCTTCTCATAATCTTTCTCCTATAAAAATATAGTAAAGCAAAATAGCCAAATTGTCAATGTTTTCATAAAACTTTTACTTTACAAATCTTAAAAATTATGTATAATATGTGTAGAATAAAAATAAATTTTATTTAAAGGAAACTATTATGGCAAATTCTCAATTCGGTTCAGGAACAAAAATTTTATGGAAAGACAGAAAGCGTTGGTGCGGTCTTCCTTGGTCTTTCACAAGATATTATCTTGTTGAAAAAGAAGGAAGTTGGCTCAAACTTTTCTCATTTGTCGGGCTTTTTTCAACTTATAGCGAAGAAGTCAATTTGTATAGAATATACGATATATCCGTTGTTCAAACACTTTCAAACAAAATTTGGGGAACTGGAACAATCGTTTTGTATTGCAATGTAAATAGCACTGAAAAAGTTTATCTCGTTAGAGTTAAAGATCCATACAAGGTTAGAGCAATGCTTGCCGAACTCATTGAAGTTGAAAGAGCAAAGAAAGGATACAGAATCGCAGAATTTACAAGTTAAAAATAGGCATAATGCCTATTTTTTTAACTCAATTTTTCTCGCATTTTATTCAATATCTTCATTTCAAGCCTAGAAACTTGAACCTGGGATATTTTTAACTCCTTGGCAATCTCACTTTGCGTCTTGTCACGATAATATCGCATAAGAATTATCATCTTGTCACGCTCTTCTAAATTTTTTAATGCTTCTTTAAGTGCAATGTTTTCAAACATTTCATCACCTGAGTTGTCTTGCACATACCTATCTATCAAAAGCAAACTTTTGTTTTCGCCATCTTCAAACGGCGTGTATAAAGAAATTGGCATACGCGCACTATCCATAATAAAAACAACTTCCTGAGCATCAATTTCAAAATGTTTCGCAATCTGCTCAATGGTCGGCTTGTCGCCATTCTCTTTTACAAAACTCTCAACATATCTATTAATCTGTATATTTGTGCTTTTAATTGACCTAGACACTTTTATCGTGCCATCATCACGCATAAATCTCTTTATCTCACCAATTATCATTGGCACAACATAAGTAGAAAACTTAACATTAAAACTGGTGTCAAAATTCTTAACCGCCTTAATAAAACCCATTGAACCAAGTTGAAAAAGGTCATCGTATTCAATGCCCTTTCCAATATATCTTTTAATTATGCTTTTAATTAGCGGACTATTTTCTATCGTTAAAGTTTGTAATGCCTCTTGGTCGCCACTTTTTGCCTGCTGTATCAGTTCAAGCGTTCTTTCATAATTTGGCATTACTCACCCACAATTTTGCGTTTGACCTCTCCAAAATTTTTAAGCATTTGTATTTTTACGCCATGACTGCCGTTTTTTGATAGTTCAACTTCGTCCATAAAAGTTTCCATAACTGTAAAGCCCATTCCGCTGCGTTCTTCGTCTGGCTTCGTTGTAAAAAATGGTTCGCGAGCTTTTTCCATATTTGTTATTCCCACACCAGTGTCCGAGATTGTAATTAATGCTTTATTTTCGTAAAGTTTTACATTTATTGTCACATCGCCACAGCCCTTTGGATATGCATGCACAACAGAATTTGTTACCGCTTCCGAAACCGCAGTTTTTATGTCTGTTATTTCGTCAAGTGTAGGATTGACTTGCACGCAAAACGCAGCAACTAAACTTCTAGCGAATGCTTCGTTCACTGAAAGTGCCTTGAAAGATATTGTCATTTCATTGATAATTTTCATATTATTCTCCACTAACTAATTTTTGGCATAATGTCATATAGCCCTGTCATTTTAAAAATCTTTTCTGCATGAGTTGACGGATTACAAATGTAAATTGGCATATTTTTGTCCTTCATTTTTTTGTATCTACCAATCAAAACGCCAATGCCTGTGCTATCCATGAAATCAAGTTCCGACAAATCAATAATGATTTGATTAAATCCTTCGCCTTCAAAAATTTCATCAAGCGTCAAGCGTGCATCGCGGGCGGAATGTTCGTCCAAATCACCACTTAAAATCACATACAAAGTGTTGTTGTAAATTCTATTTCTAATTTGCATGTTTCCTCCTTATTCAAAAAAACTTTAACACCAAAATAACTGACAAAAATGAAAAAAAAGAGCGAAAAATCGCTCTCTTTGTCGAAATTATCTACATAAAAAACTCCCGCTTGGGAGTTTTTTTTATTTTCAGGCCTTGCGTTTAATTACGCTTTTTTAGTATACATATCATAGCCATATTTGTCACTTGACGCTGCTTTTGTGAACGAATTTGTAATATAAGTTCCAACTGTCAAGCCATCTTTCACATAAACTTTTGTTGCTTTATTCAATAAGTAACAATAACTTGATCCAAGCCCCGCAATCGTTGCTGAATCAATAGTAACAGATGTTAAACTGCTGCAATTATAGAATGCACTATATCCAATGCTGGTTACGCTGTTTGGTATTGTGATTGATGTTAAACCACTGCAATTAGAAAATGCATTCTCTCCAATGCTTTCTACGCCTTCTGGAATTTCGATTGATGTTAAATTTTTGCAATAAGCGAATGCATAATATCCAATGCTTTTTACGCTGTTTCCAATTGTAACAGATGTTAAACCACTGCAAGATTGGAATGCAGTTTTCCCAATACTGGTTACAGTGTCTGGGATTGTGATTGATGTTAAACCACTGCAACCTGAGAATGCACTCTCTCCAATGCTTGTTACAGATAAGCTGTCTACCGCTGCTGGGATATCATAAGTTGTATCTGCAGAAATATATTTTGAAACGCTTAATTCTCCATTTGACTTTGCAAATATTGCTTTACTATCTGTTGTTAAATATGGGCTATCTTTTGAAATAGTGATCGTTATCTGTGAAACATCAGTTGGCAACCAAGAAATTTTTTGCATCCCAGCACCAATATGAATTGATGTTAAACCACTGCAACCTAAGAATGCAAAACTTCCAATGCTGGTTACGCTGTCTGGGATTGTTATTGATGTTAAACCACTGCAATCATAGAATGCATAATCTCCAATGCTGGTTACGCTGTCTGGGATTATAAGTTCCGTGATAAGTTCATTGTTTAGATATAAATTGTGAGCATAATATACTGGGTTCGCACTACTATTCCCAAAGTTAATTTCACACCATTTTGCAATATCTGTTATATTGACTTTGTTTAACATTGTGCAACCATCGAATGTACTACCTCCAATGATGGTTACGCCGCTTCCAATTGTAACAGATGTTAAGCCACTGCAGCCATAGAATGCACCAGCTCCAATCTTGCCGCTTCCAATAGTAACAGATGTTAAACCACTGCAATTCTCAAATGCTTTATATCCAATGCTGGTTACGCCGTCTGGGAATGTGATTGATGTTAAACCTTCGCAATTTTGGAATGCATAATCTCCAATGCTGGTTACGCCGCTTTCAATTGTAATAGTTGTTAATTCTCTGCAATACATGAACGCATATTCTCCAATGCTTTTTACGCTACTTGGAATTGTAACAGATGTTAAACTGCTACAATACTCGAATGCATGTTGATTAATTTCCGTGCAATCTTCTGCAATTATTGCAGATGTTTTTGTTTTATCAAACAATGTTAATGCTATTTTGGCTTCTTCATATACATAATATGCTATTCCATTTTCTAGATCTTTCACTATTCTTGTTGGTTCTTCGGTTTTTGTGTGTACTACTTTAGCATAAGTTCCTATTTTACCATCATTCCATAAGCCTAGTCTTACAGTAATATAATTACTCAAATTATACACTTCTGCCAAAGCATAACACTCATCAAACGCCTTCTGTTCAATGCTTTTTACGCTGTTTCCAATTGTAATAGATGTTAAACTTGTGCAACTCCAGAATGCCTTCTCTCCGATACTTTCTACGCTGTCTGGTATTATGATTGATGTTAAACTGTCGCACCAATTGAATGCACTATTTCCAATGCTTTTTACGCTGTTTCCAATTGTAACAGATGCTAAACCCCTACATGATATGAATAAGTCTTCTCCAATGCTGGTTACGCTGTTTGGTATTGTGATTGATGTTAAAGCTTTGCATCCACCGAATGCACTATTTCCAATGCTTTCTACACCTTCTGGAATTTCAATTGATTTTAAATTGCTGCAATAAGCGAATGCACTCTCTCCAATGCTTTTTACGCTGTTTCCAACAGTAACAGATGTTAAATTGCTGCAATAAACGAATGCCTCATTCCCAATGCTTGTTACGCTATTTGGTATTGTGATTGATGTTAAAGCTTTACATGCACCGAATGCACTCACTCCGATGCTTGTCACGCTGTTTGGTATTGTGATTGTTGTTAAAGTTACGCATTTACCGAATGCACTCTCTCCAATGCTGGTTACGCCATTGCCAATTGTAACTGATGTTAAACTGCTGCAATCAAAGAATGCCTCTTTACCAATGCTGGTTGTTGTGTAGTCTTTCCCCTTAACAATTAATTTACTTGGAATGTCAAGCTCTGTCGGCTTGCCAACTGGACCTGTAATAGTTGCTGTTTTATCGGTATCATTTAATGAGAAGGTAAATGCATATTTTGGATTTTTCCCAACAAAAGTTTCACTTGGCGTATAAATTGTTTTTTCTTCTCCAGTTTCGTCATCTGTTGTTGTGGTTGATGTGTAGTCTTCTGGGGTTAATTCAACAACATTTTCACCTTCAGTTCCCCCTGTCGTAATTTCCCAACCAAGGGCTTTTGCTTGTTCGGCAGTCGCATCGCCTTGGAGCGTTTCGAGTGTGAGATAAACTTCAATTTTGTTGATTGATGTCGTTCCGTCAACAAAACCTCCACCTTCGCCATCAGATGTTGCTCCTGTAAAGCCAGCACCTTCAATAATAAACTTTGCATCTGTTGCAAACAAGTCGACAAATGTTTGTGTGTCTTTATTGAACTTGTCAAGTGATGTGCCTGTTGCGTAGTAAAAGTAGCCGTCACCGGACTCTACCCAGTTTGTGCCAAAGAAACTTGAACTCGTTTTTATTAACTTTGTTGATTCTGGGAATTCAACTGGCGTTTCTCCGTTGTAAAACTTATACGATAGTTTTACTCTTGCATAAAAGTTGACAGATTTCTCGTTCGCTCTTATGCCTGCTGCATTGACTGGTATGTTTTGTCCTGGCTGGGAGTCATTTGTTTTGAACAATGGAAGGGTTACTCCCCTTGTCCAAGTTGCCCAGTCTTCGGCTGCGGTTTTGTCAAAACCTTTGTAGTCAATGATGATACCTTGATCCATACTCAAAGTACCTGTGGCTTGACGCTTTGCTTGATAGAAAGCTCCAGTGATACCAATTGCGAGTGCTAGGCATAATAGTAATACAACAGCAAAGATAGTCACTTTCAAACCTTTACTAGTTTTTATTTTCATAGCCCCCTCCTTTAAAATTATTATAAAAATTTTAGTACTTATAATCATAAGTATACGAAATTTTCTCGTATGTCAAATAATTTACGACAATTTTTCGTATACTCATGTAATGCTTAAAATTGGTAAAATCATCAAAGAGTTAAGAACAGAATCACATTTAACACAATCAGATCTTGCAGAACAATTAAATACTACACAAGATACTATTTCGCTATGGGAATTGGATAAAAGCACTCCAGATGCGGAAAATATCATTAAACTTGCAAAGTTATTTAAAGTATCGGCTGATTATTTATTAGGAATAGAAGTATAAATAAAAAAACCTATTGAAATAATAGGTTTTTTAGTTATGCAATTTTTAGATTGAGCCAACTGTTCGTGGGCAATATTCAACATCGCGAATGTTTGTTATTCCTGTTAAATACATAACAAATCTTTCAAAGCCAAGTCCAAAACCGCTATGAATGTTTGTGCCATATTTTCTTGTTTCAATATAGTTTGTGTAGTCTGAAAGTTTAAGACCAAGTTCTTGCATTCTTTCAACAAGTTTATCATAGTTTTCTTCTCTTTGACTTCCTCCGCAAAGTTCGCCAATTCCTGGGACGAGAAGGTCAACCGCAGCAACAGTTTTACCATCTGGGTTTTGTTTCATATAAAACGCTTTAATGTCCTTTGGATAGTTAAACAAGAAAACAGGTTTTTTATACACTTGTTCTGTCAAATATCTTTCATGTTCACTTTGTAGGTCAACACCCCATTCAACTGGGAATTCAAATTTATCTTTAACTTTTTCAAGAATTTCAATCGCTTCTGTGTATGACAAGCGAACAAATTTGTTTTCTACAACATTGTGTAATCTTTCAATCAAGCCTTTATCCACAAAGTTGTTCAAGAAATTGAGTTCGTCCTTACACTTTTCCATGACATAGGTTATGACATATTTAAGCATTTCTTCTTCGTGGTCCATAAGCCCTTCAAGGTCTGTGAAGCACATTTCAGGTTCCATCATCCAAAATTCTGCGGCGTGCCTTGTTGTATTTGATTTTTCTGCTCTGAAAGTTGGTCCAAAAGTATAAGTATTACAGAACGCGTGTGTCATTGGTTCTTCATCAATTTGTCCTGAAACAGTTAAGAACACTTGTCTACCAAAGAAATCTTTTGAATAGTCAACTTTGCCGAGTTCGGCAATTTTATCTAAGTCAAGTGATGTTACTTGGAACATTGAGCCAGCGCCTTCACAGTCACTTTCCGTTATAATTGGAGTGTTACAATATACAAAGTCGTTTTCTTGATAGAATTTATGAATTGCATAAGCAGCAACTGACCTGATTCTGAAAACAGCGTTAAAAGTGTTTGTTCTTGGACGCAAATAGTTCTTTTCTCTTAAAAATTCAAGAGAATGACCTTTCTTTTGAAGTGGATAATCACTTTGAGATGTTCCAGCAACTACAACTTCGTCAGCGTTGATTTCGTAGGCTTGTTTTGCATTTGGAGTGAGAACAACTGTTCCTTCAATTTCAAAAGACGCACCTGTAAGTTGAGAAACGATTTCGTTATAGTTTTTAACTTTTTCATTTTCAACAACAATTTGACAACTTTTAAATGCTCCATCGTTTAATTCAATGAAAGCAATATTTTTGCTATCTCTAATTGTTCTTGCCCAGCCACAAACTTTTACTTTTTTGCCGCTAAATTCTGCGTATTGTTCGTTTAATGTTTTTATTTTTGTTCTTTTCATAATTACTCGTCCTTTTTAATTAATTGTATTCCAACTTCTCTTAAAAATTTATCGTCAATTTTGCTTGGTGAATTCATAAGCAAATCACGAGCGTTGTTATTAAGTGGAAATGCTATAATTTCACGCATTAACTCTTTGTTTGCAACAATCATTAAAAGTGAATCGAAGCCAAACGCACAACCGGCATGAGGTGGAGCGCCATAAGAGAAAGCATTATACAAAGCACCAAATTTTTGTTTTACAACTTCTTCGCCGTAACCAACTTTTTCAAATACTTTAAGCATAACTTTTGGATCGTGGTTTCTAACTGCACCGCTCAAACATTCGTGGCCGTTAATAACCATATCATATTGGTATGCAACAATTTCAAATGGGTCTTTTGTATCTAACTCTTCAAGAGTTGCTTGTGGCATACTGAATGGGTTATGACCAAAATCTATTTTGCCTGTTTCTTTATTTTTTTCAAAGAATGGAAAATCTACAATCCAGCACATTGCAATTTTGTTTTTATCAATGAGCTCTAGCTTGTTGCCAAGTTCGTTTCTCAAAACATTTGCAAGTTTTGGAGCCATTTCTGGGCTATCTGCAACCATTAAAATGCTTTCGCCGCCCACAAGGTTAAATTCTTTTATTAAGTGTTGTTTATCTTCTTCACTTAAATATTTTACAATGCTACCAGTGAATTCACCATCTGCATATTTGATATGAACGCAACCTTTGCCTTCATAAGCAACAATAACTTGACCGATTTCGTCATACCATTTTCTTGATTTATCACCGCAGTTAGCACAAATCGCTTTTATAGTTTTATCTTTAAATAAACTAAATTCAGTGTTAGCAAATAACTTTGTTAAATCGTGAACGATAAGTGGATTTCTTAAATCTGGTTTATCGCTACAATATTTTTCCATTGCTTCGCGATATGGAATTCTAACAAGTGGAGCAGTTGAAAACTCCCTATCTGGAGTTAATTCTTTAAACAAGCTTGTTATAAATTCTTCGCAAGTATTCAAAACATCTTCTTGTGTTGCAAAAGACATTTCCATATCAATTTGATAAAATTCGCCTGGTGTTCTATCTGCTCTTGCAGGCTCATTTCTAAAACATGGTGCAACTTGGAAATATTTATCAAAGCCAGAAACCATAAGTAATTGCTTAAATTGTTGTGGTGCTTGTGGCAATGCAAAAAATTCGCCAGGAGCATTTACTGTTGGGACAATAAAGTCTCTTGCACCTTCTGGGCTTGAATTTGCAAGAATTGGTGTTTGAACTTCTGTGAAGCCCATATCATACATTTTGTTGCGAACAAAATGCAACATTTTTGACCTTAACAAAATCAAGTTATGCGTGTCTGGATTTCTTAAATCTAAATATCTATATTTTAATCTCAAATCTTCTCTTGTTGCAGGTGCATTCAAAATTTCAAAAGGAAGTGTTGATTGACACCTACCCAAAACTTCAAGAGAATCAACATCAATTTCAATATCTCCTGTTGGCATTTTTGGATTTTTGCTTTCTCTTTCAATAACTTTACCGTGGACTGCAATAACTGTTTCTTTGCATACATCTTGAATAAGATTATCGTCTTTTACCAAAATTTGAGTGATACCGAAGTTATCTCTCAATGTGGCAAAAGTTATTCCCCCAAGTTTCCTGATTGAGTTTACCCAGCCTGCAAGTTTAACTTCTTTGCCGGCATCTTCAATCCTGAGCTCCCCGCAATCGTGTGTGCGATAGCAATTTTTAAATATCATAAGTACTCCTAATAAATTGCAATTAAGCAATATGTGTATTCATGGTTATTTTATAACAATAATCGTAAGATTGCAAGAAAAATTTATTTATTTTTTTGCCTTATATATCACAATTTTTGTTTGAATTAATCATATATATACAACATGAATAAAATTTGGCTTTTAATGATGCTTCTTGGTACAGCCGCCTTGCTTGTTGTCAATCCGTCAGTGACTGTAACAAGCATGATTGACGCATCAAGCAGTGCCCTTGAACTATGTTTGAGTTTGTGTGCCGTATATGCGGTTTGGCTCGGTATTCTTGAAATTTTAGAGCAAAGTGGACTTTCCGCAAAACTTGCAAAACTGATAAGTCCATTAATTAAAAAATTGTTTCCACACGCGAATTTAGAAGTGCAAAAAGATATTGCAATTAATTTATCAGCAAATATGTTAGGGCTTGGAAATGCCGCCACACCTTATGGCATAAAAGCAATGCGCGGACTTGACGATGGCAGCGGAGTTGCTAACACTTCCATGATAATGTTGATGATAATAAACGCGTGTTCTATTCAACTTATACCCACAACAACGATTGGCCTTCGTGCCGCAGCAGGAAGTTCGAGCCCTGCCGACATTATTCTTCCAACGCTTATTGCAACCATAACCGCTTGCCTTACAGGAATTGGACTTGGACTAATTTGCAACATGATTTATTCAAAAATTAAGCAAAAAAGGAGTAAAAATTGAGTTTTTTTGCCATTTTTTCAACAATTTTAGTTGTTTTACTATTTATTAAAAGAAAAATAGGACTTTTAATTTGCAGTTTATTGGTCATAAGCGGGCTACTACTTTTTGGAGTTTTATAGTGAGCGTTTACATTGTTCCAATATTTATAATTTTGCTTTTGTTGTATGCAAGTTACAAAAATCTCAACACATACAATATTTTTATCAATGGCGCAAAAGGTGCGATTGACCTTGTTGTTTCTATTTTCCCTTACATAGTTGCAATTATGATTTCCGTTGCTCTTATGCGGACAAGCGGGTTAACCGACCTTCTAACAAAAGCGGTTTCCCCTGTCTTTAACTTTTTAGGTGTCCCATCAGAAGTGTGCGAACTTGTTCTGCTTCGCCCTTTCACTGGAAGTGGTAGTTTTGCACTTTTAAACGACATTTTTGCGAAATATGGTGCGGACAGTTATATTTCGCGTTGTGCATGCGTGATAATGGGCAGCAGCGAAACAGTTTTTTATGTTGCAACGGTTTACTTTTCAGGAACAAAAGTCAAAAAACTTTTATATGCTATTCCTTGCGCCCTTATTGCTTCGCTTGTCGCCGCCATTGTTTCATGTTTGCTCTGCAAAGTTATGTAAAAAAGAGCCGTTAAGCTCTTATCTTATTCTCGAAATAACATCGGACAAGTATTGACCAGTTCTAAGTGAAATTTTATAAGGATAGTCAAGCCTGTCAATTTGGTCAATAAATCGATCCCAATTCTTCATAAATTTATCAATATATTCAGGAGAATTGCCTCTCTTTATAAATCTCTGCCTATATTCATCTTTGCAATGTCCTTTTGGATAGACAATATAGAACTTCAAATTTCTAGACATGAGTTCGTTAATCACAACATCGTGTGTTGATACGAAAACATAATTATATTTTTCGCAAAGTGCTTCTGCGCAATCAACATAAACTTTCTCCCAGTTTTCCCTGAATGCCGCAGACGGCAAATCGTAATATGTCGCATTTTGATAGTATGGAACATACTTGTTAAAATCAGTTTTACCAATGCCAGCAAAACCACTGATAATTATACCTTTCTTTTTTGGTTTTTTTTCA
>ERZ779888.1996-NODE-1996-length-18153-cov-2.883247_pt1 | contig 18153 bp, 15 predicted proteins | sample MGYA00511245_ERZ779888 | MGnify/ENA primary metagenome ERZ779888 (study PRJEB29588, sample SAMEA2155255) | human gut metagenome | biome: human gut; feature: human-associated habitat; material: faeces | place: Denmark | collected 2008/2010 ... | reverse complement strand
AAACGCAAAGTCAAGTATATATATATATAAAATCTTAATATTTGCAAGGAAAAATCCGATATAGTATAATAAGCCTAATAATAAAGAAAACGGAGAATTTAAAATTGATAGATATACATTGCCATATGCTCTACGGTGTTGATGATGGAGCAAAAACAATAGACGAATCCGTAGGAATGTTGAAGATCGCACATGAGCAGGGTATAGAAGCGGTAATACTCACACCCCATCTGCGTCATGGAATGTTCTCACATCCGCTTGATAAAATCGAGGAACATTATAAAAAGTTAAAGCCATATGCAGATGAGTGTGGAATAGATCTAAGACTAGGAACGGAATATCATGTGGCATCAGATATAGTGGAATCGTTTAAAAGTGGAAGGTGCCACACACTTGCGGATTCACAGTATATACTCACAGAATATTCAAGTGTGAGTGAATTCTCTTTCATGTTAAATATGACAAAAGAGGTTATATTTGCAGGATATATTCCGGTTATTGCACATGTAGAAAGATATGGATGTCTTGTGGATGACCCGGATAATGTCGAAGAACTCCGTGGAATGGGGGCATTTATACAGGTAAACGCAGACGCAGTACTTGGAATAGATGGAAGGGGAGCAAAAAAATATACAAGACTTCTTCTTAAACGTGGCCTTGTAGACTTTATTGCGAGCGACAGCCACGGAACGAAAACGAGAGCATGCAATATGAAAAAATGCTATGATGTTGTGTCAAAAAAATACGGAAAAGACTATGCCGATAAGATAATGGAAATAAATCCATCAAAGATCATATACAAAAGGAATTAGCAAATGGAAAGACAAAACGATTTTCAAAATGACGAAATTGAAATAGACTTAAAAGATCTGCTGTTTGAGATACTTATATACTGGAAATGGATAGTGCTTGCAACGATCATAACGGCAGGCATCACGTTTGCTGTCAGCAAGTTTGTAATTATACCACAGTATGAATCAACATCAGAGTTATATGTCTTGTCAAAGAGTACATCAATAACAAGCCTTGCAGATATACAGACAGGAACAAGCCTTACAAACGATTACATAGTAGTAGTAAAGGGGCGTCCGGTTTTAGATCAGGTTATAGAAAATCTTGGAATAAACGAAACATATACATCTCTTGGAAACAAGATAACCCTGGATAATCCATCAAACTCACGTGTTTTAAAGATAACAGTACGTGATAAGGATCCACAAAGGGCAAAGGTCATAGCTGATGAGATAGCTAATGTAGCATCTGCATATATTGCAGCAAAGATGAATCAGGATCCTCCGACAGTTATCCAGAATGGATATTCAGATGGTGGTCCGGTAAGTCCAAGTATAGGAAAAAATACAGTTATAGGTGCGCTTGGAGGAGCTTTTCTTGCGATTGCAGTTATAGTCATATCATATTTGTTTAATGATACGATCATAGATGCAGATGATGTGGAGAAAAAACTTGGTATGAATGTACTTGGCTCACTGCCGCTTGAAGAAAGTGAAGATGACGGCGAAAAGACCAAAAAGGAACTCACAAAAAAGTCTAAAAAGGCCGGGAAAAGAGGTAGGAAGTAAGAGATGGAATTAGTCAGATTTGGAAAATTAAAAGAACAAAGTTACACCATGAAAGAATCTCTTAGAGCCTTAAAGACCAATATACAATTTTGTGGTGACGATATACAGACCATACTTATCACAAGTTCAGTTCCAAACGAGGGAAAAAGTACGGTCGCAATGGATCTTGCAAGATCGCTTACAGAATCGGGAAAAAGAGTTTTGTTTATAGATACCGATATGAGAAAGTCTGTTCTGGTCGGAAGACTCAGGGCAAAAACAGCATCCGGAAATGATATATGTGGACTTTCACATTATCTGTCAGGTCAGAAAAAACTTGAGGAGGTACTGTACGGAACAGAGGTTCCGAGACTTTTCATGATATTTGCAGGACCCTCAGTTCCGAACCCGACAGAGATACTTGAAAAGAAATATTTTGAGGAATTGCTTGAATTCGGAAAAGAACACTTTAACTATATCGTGCTTGACTGTGCACCTATAGGAGCAGCGATTGATGCAGCTGTAGTAGCAAAGCATTGTGATGGTGCACTGCTTGTTATTGCACAGGGAATGGCGAGTGCAAGGATGATACAGGGAGTAAAGAAGCAGCTTGAGGCATCAGGTGTCCGTATTCTGGGAGCTGTGCTTAACAAGGTAAAAGCAAAGAAATCAAACCATGAAAAGGGATATTATGGGAATTACTATGGAAGTTATTATGGTAAAGAAGGCAGCTGATCATGAAACAGAAAAAACCATTTACACAGAAACTGAATAATATTTTGTTTTTCCTTCTAGGAATACTTGCTGTGGTTATAGCTGGGGTTATATTTATTAATTTCCAGACAAATGCTACAGGAAGTGAGCAAAAGGATTATGTTGTAAAAGATGATACGCAGGCAGGTGAGACGAAAAAAAGTAACGAATTGTCCTCATCGGTAGAGAAGTGGCAGGGAGGAACCATTACATATAATGAAAAAAAATATGTATACAATACGTCGATCGAGACATATCTGCTTATGGGAATAGACAATGACGAACCTGTGTCAACGGCTAAGGACAGCGTAAGCGGAGGACAGTCTGATGCGATTTTCCTGCTTGTAGCAAATAAAGAGACGCAGCAGATGTCGATCATATCTATAAACAGAAATACAATGACACCGATCGAGATATATGATGAGAACGGAAAAGACCTTGGCGAGATGACAGCCCAGCTCTGCGGTCAGCACGGATTCGGAGACGGAAAGAAATTAAGCTGTTCAAGAACAGTAAATGCAGTGTCAAAGATGTTTTACAATCTGCCGATAAGTGGTTATATGTCTATCAATATGGGAGCGATAGGTGATATAAACGATGCGATCGGAGGGGTTGAAGTAAATGTGCTGCAGGATATAAATGTTCCGGCAAAGGATGTTGACCTGAAAAAGGGACAGACCAAAACATTAAACGGAAATGAGGCATACTGCTATTTAAGGAATAGGGATATAACACAGTTCGAGAGTGCAACAGACAGGCTGCGCCGTCAGGAACAGTACCTGAATGGCTTTATTTCAAAGGCGCAGAGCCAGAATCAGGCAAATTCTGCACTTGCGATGGACATATATAATTCGGCAGCAGATTATCTTGTTACAGATATTGATTTTACTGAGCTTGTATCAACACTTATGGGATATGGATATTCGGACGACCGCATGTATACGGTTCCGGGAGAAACAGTAAAAGGTGACAAATACGAAGAATTTAACATAGATAATCAGGCATTTTATGATATGGTCATTCAGATTTTTTACAAAGAAGCCGATAAATAAAACAGATATTAGACACAGTTATTGTGTTTGATATAACCACATGTATTTATTAGGGAAAGGAGGTATGGAACAAATGAAAAAGAAACTCGCAGCCATTTTAGCTGGATTATTGGTTCTTACAATGGGAACAACAGTTTTTGCACAGACAGATGGATCACCATCCGTAGACAGCAAGGCGCAGGAAGCGGAGAAGTATAAGCAGAATATATCTTCGATAGAAATCAGTTCCGGAACTGTTTCTGTCAAGGCAGCAGATCCAAAGGTCATGGACGAGGCAAAAGCTGAGGCTGCAAAAGCAGGAACTGTAGATAACGTTCTTGCAATGGCTGATGTGCATCCTTCAGTTGAAGATGCTTCATCAGGTCTTACAGTTAAGTTCTATATTTCTGGTGTATCAAAGGGAGACAATGTATATGCTCTTCATCAGAAAGCAGATGGAACTTGGGAAGTTTGTAATACTGTAGTTGGAAATGGATATGTAAAGGTTACATTATATTCATTCTCAACAATTGCTATCGTTAAGTATGATGATGGTGCAGTTGTAACACCAACACAGCAGATCAATCCAAAGGATGATACTGATGATGGTAATACAACAACCAATACAACAACAAACAACACAACAAATACAACAACAGGTGACACCGGCAATACAAACAGTACTACAACCAATACTACAGGAGATACAAATAATAATGGTGGCTCTACAAGCACAACAAACAATAATCCTGTAGATAACTCTGTAGGAAACACTACAAATTCTACAACTTATAATACAACAAACAACACAACCAATAATACAATTGGTAATGCCGCTGTATCAGACAATAATGGTGCTGCAGCAGGTGGTGCAGCTGTTACAAGAACAAGCGCTGGTTCTTCGGGTGTTGCAACATCACCTAAAACGGGATCTGGCATCCCGGCCATACCGGTTATTGCATTGCTTGCCCTAATGAGCATTGCAGTATGTACAAAAAAAGCGCATAGCCTTTAATGGAATAAGGGCAGATTCGAATCTTATGTAAGCATGTGGTTGGCTGCTCCTTCAGGAAACTGGAGGTGCAGCCAAATATTTTTTGAGTTGATGTGCGTGTTATTATTTTATATAATAAAGTAATAACACACATATTAAAACGAGGAAGCCAATATGGATAAAATCGAAAAGCAAAAGAATATCTATAAAATATTATGCATAATCTTACTTATAATATTGATCGTTGTGCTTGTGATGTGGGGACATTCAGCCCTTGTAGAAAAGAGTGCGGCAAAGACATATGAAAAATTACAGGAATCAGTAAACTCTGATGCTTCTGATACAAAAACGCAGGCAAGTGAGACAGAGCAGCAAAGCACACAGGTATCAGAGAATGTCGGCGATACAGAAACGGACAGTCATAAGGAACAGTACGATATCCCACAGAAAAATCTGGACTGGGAGGAGCTTGAGGCGGTAAACCCTGATATATATGCATGGATTTATATCCCGAATACAAACATTGATTATCCCGTGCTGCAAAGGAGCGGGGATAATGATTATTATCTTGAGCATAATCTTGATGGTTCAAGGGGAAAACCGGGTTGTATATATACCGAGGATTTAAACAGCAAAGAATTTACAGATTACAACACTGTTATATATGGACATAATATGAAATCAGGAGCGATGTTCAGGACACTTCATGATTTCGAAGATAAAAGCTTTTTTGACAATAATCAATATGTCTATATTTATACAAAGGACAGGACGCTCGTATATAAAATATTTGCGGCATACACAAATGATGCAAAGCATATTTTAAACTCTAATGATTTTACATCGGAGCAGGGACTTTCGGATTATCTGGAGAAGGTATTTAAAAAGGCACAGGCAGAGGGATATTTAAGGGATGATGTCGCAGTTACAGGAGAAAATGCGATCCTTACGCTTTCAACCTGTACGACAAGCTCAGACAAACGTTATATAGTTCAGGCGGTATTGGTAAACGAATGAAAACAATTCATGTAGATATTGAAAATACAAATATGATGCAGTCATTTGCAAGCGAGCAGTTTTATGAGACATGGACTGCGTTTATCAGGGAACTGCTTATCAATGCGATAGATGCATGCAATATGCGTCAGGCACTTGAATGGAGCTGGGGAACAGAGTTTCTCGAGATGGAGCAGGCAGAACAGATAAAAACAGTACGTGAGCCATATGAGCCGCATATAATAATCGCATATCGTTCTGATTCTAGACTTTTTACGATAGAGGATAACGGAATCGGGATAAATGAGTATGATCTTATAAATTATGTTTCACGGATAGGAAAAAGCTATTATACGAGCAAGGATTTTTATGATCAGAGGGTAAGCTATGTCCCGATATCAAAGCATGGGATAGGATTATGCTCATGCTTTATGGCAGCCAGGGCAATTCTTATAGAATCCAAAAAAGACAATATAATAAATACAGCATGGATGGTAAATAACCAGCAGGACTGTTCCCCTATAATGGCAAAGTGGTTTGAGGATAATCCGCAGATAGAATACGTTCCGTCAAAAAAGAAGACATCAGGGACAAGAGTGGCACTTCCACTCAGGCAGAATTATGATCCTTTTATCGACATGGATTTTCTTGTGCAGACAATAAAGCATTTTACCATGTATCAGCCGATCCCTATAACGATTTTATATGATAACAGGAAAGTCGTCCTAAACCAGCCGCATCTGACATGGAGATTCCCACATTCAGAGGTTTTAGGCTCTACTATAATAGAGGTAGATGATGAACTTCTGGAGGGATATATTGCAATATATAATGATGGTCATAAGGATTTTTTTGGAAGATCAGAAATATTCCAGCAGAATATAAGAGTTACCGAAGATGCGCAGTCACTCGGGATCCAGCCGGAGTGGCTTAGAAATTTTACATACCAGCTCAATATAAAAACTAGATTTCTTAATATGAATCTATCAAGATCTACCGCAGCGAGGGATGATAAACTGCTTGAGCTGCGCCAGAGAGTCGGACAGATAATAATAAATCATTTTGGGCGTCAGCCGCTGACACTTGAGCAGTATATGTCGGATGGAAGATATCCGATCGTAGGAACTTATAAGGCAGAGACAGAGCTTGTCAGCCGCGCAGTACAGGTGTGGGTGTATTTAAAAGAACAAGAAGTGGAAGTGCCTGTCAGAACAGTTATAAAAGGGTTTATGGGGCGCAAAATAAATATAGCTTTTATGGCGAAAAGTCTTTTTTATTATTATAAAAAGGGTTATACTTTTGATTATACAAATTTTGCGGCGAAATATGATATGGTCATTTATGAGCATAATATACGTGCTTTTATGCAGTTTATCGCACCTTATGTTACGGATATGCACTATGTAGTGAATGAAGATATCCAGGGGCTGATATACACACATATTTCAGCTGATATGACCGTAGAAAAAGATACAAATCCAAAGAGGGGCAGATACATAACACAGCCGGCAATCCCGGAGGAGCATATGGAATTTTGTCTGGTATCAAATGAGCTGACATCACCGCTTGAGCTTGTGCTGAATCCTGCAAACAGAAATGTCATGCTGCTTGACAGGGCACAGGATCATATAAAGGTCAGAAGGCTTATGGCTGTGATAAAGGAAAACATAAAGCGCAGAATCTTAAATCCAAACAGCAGATGGACGAAAGCTCTTGATTTTGGCGGAGAATATCTCGAGGAATATAAGTCCTTAAAGGCACTCAGCATGCAGTGTGTATGGTGTCTGGAGAAGGATTTTCCAAATGAATTAAACGAACTTGTTGTGACGATCCTTTCACCAAAGGAGCTGGCGGATTATGGACTTACAAGTTTGTATTTTACAAAAGATGATTTTATATCATGGTGGATTTCACCGTAGGATTATGCAGGGAGACTTATAATGGAAGTAATGGACTTTAATGAAGAAAGGCATAAAGAAATGAATACAGATGGGCAGGAGATGCATAAAAATAATGATAAGAAACCACAGAAAAATTCTCCGCTCAGGGAATTATTCAGTTGGGTATTTACATTTGCAGTTGCGTTTGCGGCAGCACTTCTCATAAAGAATTATGTCATAATAAACGCAAATATCCCGAGTGGTTCAATGGAAAATACTATAATGCCGGGGGATGATGTGATAGGCTTTAGGCTGGCATATAAGTTTTCAGATCCAAAGAGAGGGGATATCGTGATCTTCTGGCCGCCGACAGATTCCAAAGACCCATATATAAAGCGTATAATCGGACTGCCGGGTGAGAAGGTTACTATAGAGCCGGAAGAAAAAGAGGTCGATGGAGCTACGATACAGGTAGGAAAAGTATATATAGACGGCGAGGCATTGGATGAGGATTACCTCAAGCCGGAAGAGTGGGATGCAAGTGTAGGACCATATGAATTTGAAGTCCCGGATAATTGTTATCTTATGATGGGGGATAACAGAAACGGATCAAGTGATGCCAGGGCATGGCTTGAGAAAGGCCTTGATCCATATGTTTCAAAGGATGATATAATAGGAAAGGCTGTATTCAGATATTATCCGTTTAACAGAGTTGGAACAATAGATTAGTAAATGCATAAGCAGGGGGAAAAATGGATAAAACAAAACGGAACATGTATGGAATGTTATGCGGTGTAGCCGGGATAATATTCAATATCGTGCTCTTTGCAGGAAAGCTTTTCGCAGGCACGATAAGCGGAGCTATATCAATAACTGCGGATGCGTTTAACAATTTATCGGATGCAGGTTCATCCCTTATTACTCTTGTTGGATTTAAGATGGCATCACAGCAGGCAGATGAAAAGCATCCATATGGACATGCCAGAATAGAATATGTAGCAACCTTAGCAGTATCGGCAATCATTCTGATCATGGGATTTGAACTATTCAGGGATTCTGTTGGAAAGATTTTAAATCCATCACAGATAGAATTTTCACCTGTAATAATATGGATCCTCATTGGTTCCATAGCAGTCAAATGTATAATGGCGGTTTACAATTTCTATTTCGGCAAAAAGATAGATTCATCCACACTTGATGCAGCAGGCAAGGATAGTCTTTCAGACTGTCTTGCCACATCGGTGGTTCTCATAAGTACGCTTGTGGCACATTATAAGGGAATCCAGCTGGACGGCGTGTGTGGTGTGCTTGTATCAGCATTTATATTTTATTCGGGAATATCTGCGGCAAAAGAGGCGATAGATCCTCTTCTGGGTGAAAAGCCTGAACCGGAGTTCCTGCAGAAAATGATATCTGAGGCAGAGGGATTTAATGAGAATATCCTCGGAATACATGACGTAATGGTCCATGACTATGGACCGGGGCACAGGATCATATCATTCCATGCAGAGGTACCGGCCGACAAGGATATGGTGGCAATGCATGATATAATAGATAATCTTGAGAGAAAGCTTGAAAAGGATTTGGAATGTGTGGCAACTATCCATATGGATCCAATAGCTATAAACGACAACGAAGTACAGAAGCTGAAATGTGATATGATAGACATTGTTGTGGATATAGATAAAAGAATTACAATACACGATTTTCGTGTTGTAAAGGGCGATACACATACAAATCTCATATTTGAAGTGCTTGTTCCGTACAAGTTTGATATGCCAAAGGAACAGCTTACAGAACTGATTGAAAAAAAGACAAAAGATAAACTGGGAGAGCAATATTTCACTGTAGTGGAGGTTGACAGGGATAACTATATTCATATTATATGATAATTTCCGGCTGTAATCATTGCTGGTCACACTGTCAGGGTGAACAGTAACTATATTGTTTGTTAAAAAGTCCAGCATTTAATTTTGCATCATGTTATACTAACATTACAAACACGAAAAGGAGAGAGATAAAATGCCTGAAAATAGTAGCTGCAGCAGTTCGGGAAGCTGCACAAAATCAAGCTGTGAGGGCTGTTCATCAAATAAAGGACCTCAGAGTTTTATAGTAGAACAAAATAAATACTCAAATATCAAGCATGTTATAGGAGTAGTAAGCGGAAAGGGTGGAGTAGGAAAATCATTTGTTACTTCATCACTTGCTGTTAATATGGCAAAGCAGGGCTATAAAGTTGGTATCCTTGATGCCGATATCACAGGTCCATCAATTCCAAAAATGTTTGGAGCACATGAGCAGGTTGTCGGTGACGAGAATGGAAATATGATTCCTTTTGAGACACCAGAAGGGATCAAGCTTATATCAGTAAATCTCCTCATGGATGATGAGGAAGCTCCTGTTATTTGGAGAGGACCGGTAATTGCCGGAGTTGTTAAGCAGTTCTGGAATGAGACTGTATGGGGTGACATAGATTATATGTTTGTAGATATGCCGCCTGGAACAGGTGATGTTCCGCTTACAGTATTCCAGTCACTTCCTGTAGATGGAATTGTTATTGTCACATCACCACAGGAGCTTGTAAACATGATAGTAAAGAAAGCCTACAACATGGCAGGACTTATGCATGTGCCGGTGCTTGGTATTGTTGAAAACTTTAGCTATCTCAAATGCCCGGACTGTGGCAGAGAGATAAAGTTATTCGGAGAGAGTAACATAGATGAAACTGCAAAAGAACTTGGAGTAGAAGTGCTTGGAAAGCTTCCGCTTGATACTTCATATGCACAGACGGCTGACAAGGGAGAATTTTATACAATAGACAATGATTATCTTGATAAGGCAGTCGAAGTGTTGAAAAATATTTAAAATACAAGATAGAGAGGACAAATTATGGACATTTTATTAGGACAGTACAAAGGTTTAAAAGCCACTATCCCATATATCGCATATACAGATGACGATATTAATTCACAAATTGCCACCCTTTTATCAGGAAACCCTATCAGGGAGAGTAAAAAAGGCCCGGTTGAGATGGGAGATACCGCAGTTATTGATTATGAAGGATTTAAGGATGATGTTCCGTTTGATGGTGGAAAAGCCGAGAAATATCCGCTTGGTATCGGATCAGGAGCATTTATTCCGGGATTTGAGGAACAGATCGTCGGAATGCAGATAGGCGACAGCCGTGACATCAACCTTTCTTTTCCGGAGCAGTACCATGCACCTGATCTTGCAGGAAAAGAGGTTGTATTTAAGGTTAAGCTTCATGATATTTATACAGAAAAACCGGCAGAGTTAAATGATGAGTTTGCTGTTTCACTTGAAATACCGGGAGTATCGAATGTGGATGAGCTAAAAGCACATATAGGAGAATTCCTTGATTATCAGGTTCAGATGAAAAAAGCTGATGCGTCAAGAGAACAGATCTACGACCAGCTTCTTGAAAACTGTTCATGCATCGTGACACCGGAGGCGGTAAGCGCTGCAGTGGAGATGCAGATCCAGCAGATGGCTGCACAGCTTGCGCAGCAGGGTGTATCAGTAGAGCAGTATGCACAGATGACAGGAAAAACAATGGATCAGATGAGGGAAGAGTTAAAGCCATATGCACAGAAACAGGCAAAGCTCGAGGCTATCCTGGATGAGATCATTAAAGTTGAAAATATTACAGTATCTGATGAAGATATGGATGCGCAGTATGAACTTCTGGCACAGAAATACAACCAGCCTGTTGATGTGGTAAAGCAGGTGCTTCCGAAAGCGCAGCTTAAGCCGGATCTTCTTCATATGAAAGCATCACAGCTTATCTTAGATGCTGCTGAGATAATAATGGAAGAAAAATAACAGTTTAAATATTTAATGTTTTATTAAGTATTTGCTGATCCTATTTACAATTAAGCCTTTACGCTTCATAATCTAAAAATGAAGCGTGAAGGCTTTTGTTAAATTATGGTAAAAATAGGTGATATAAGGGCAAAATAACTCAAAAAATGAATTTTGTAAAGATATTTTTATAAAAGATTGCTATTGTTTTTGAAAGCTATTTCCACTATATTATCATAGTAGTAAAAAGGAGGAAAAGATGAAGAAATTTTTTGATGTAATTAAAGAAAAGCTTTTTGTGAAAAAAGATAAGATCCATTCCGAAAAATACTATCGTACAGTTGATTTTTTTAATAAATATTCACTTGTTTTCCACGCATTGATCGCTATGACAATAGTTTTCGCAGTGGAAGTAATATCAAGAAGAAATTTTATTTCAGCATGTAAATTTGTCGATACGCACACACTTGCGTTTATGTATAATTCATTTCTTGTATTTGTTTCGCTTGCACTTGTATATCTATTCAGAAGAAGGGCATTCGCAAGAGTGATCATTTCGGGATTGTGGATGATACTTGGAATCATTAACGGATGTGTACTCTCAAACAGAGTGACACCTTTTGGATATACAGACTTAAAGTGTATCCCGGAACTTCTGGCGATGGATAACACAAACTATTTTACGGCACAGCAGGCAACGATCGTAGTTATAGGACTTGGTTCATTTGCCCTGTTTCTCATTGCGTTGTTTATAAAAGGACCGAGATATAGTGGAAAAATTCATTTTGCCGGGACATCAGTGGCATTCCTTATGTTATTATTTGTAGCAATTCCTGTTACAACAAATGTAGCACAAAGTACAAATATTGTAGCAAGCTATTACTCAAATATCGCACAGGGATATGATGATTATGGATTTGTATACTCATTCTCGTCTACAGTCGTAGACAGAGGTATGAAAAAACCTGAAAACTATTCAGCAGATGCGATCGAAGGAATCGAGGATAAAGTAAACTCACAGAAACAGACAACTACTGTTGACGGAAAGACGGGACCAAACATTATATGTGTACTTCTTGAGTCTTTCTGTGATCCGGATGAGATAAATTTCCTCAATGTAAATAAAGACCCTATTCCTACATTCCATTCACTTGAGCAGAACTACTCAAGCGGATATCTTACAGTTCCGGTAGTAGGAGCAGGAACAGCAAACACTGAATTTGAGGTGCTTACAGGACTTAGTATGCAGTATTTTGGTACAGGTGAGTACCCATACAAGACGATACTTAAGCAGACAGACTGTGAGAGTATTGCATCGGACCTTTCAAATATTGGATACGCAACACATGTTGTACACAACAATGGAGGAAACTTCTACAGCCGTGCGAACGCATTTTCACAGATGGGATTTGATACATTTACAAGCAAGGAGCTTATGAATATCACTGAGTACACTCCGAATGGAAGCTGGCCAACAGACGATATACTTGTAAATGAGACAATGAAAACATTTGATGCAACACCTGATCAGTCAGATTTTACATATATCATCACAGTCAGCACACATGGTGACTATCCAAAAGAGCCGGTTATCGAAAATCCTGAATTTACGGTTTCAGGTGTGGATGATGAGGGAATGGCAAATGCATGGACATATTATGTAAATCAGCTCAATGCATCAGACAGATTCATCAGCTCACTTATAGATCGTTTAAGCAAGAGGGATGAGGATACGATAGTTGTGATGTTTGGTGATCATCTTCCAACTATGGGACTTAAAGATTCTGATATGAAGTCAGGAGATATCTACAAGACAAAATATATTACATGGAACAACATGGGACTTCCAAAGGAAGACGCAGATCTCTATGCTTATCAGCTTCTTGCAAATACAACTAACAAAGTAGATATTCATGAGGGTACTATCATGAATTATCATCAGACACAGATGGGTACAGCAGATGAGGCATCATATGACGAGGGCTTAGACTTATTACAGTATGATCTTTTATATGGAAAACGTTACAGCTATAATGGAGCTGATCTTTATCCTGCATCTGATCTTGTGATGGGAATCGACAAGGTCACAGTTACAAGTGCTGCAGAGTCGTCTACAGGTGACAGAGTTTATGTATACGGATCAAACTTCACAAATTGGAGCAAGGTATATGTAAACGGCGAAAAAGTAAATACATCATATCTGTCAGCAAGCATGCTTTCTATAGACAGAGCGGATGTTGAGGATGGCGATACAATTACGGTATGTCAGGTAGGATCCAGTGATACAATATTCAGAACATCTGAAAATGAAGTCACATTTCACTCAGAGGGCACCGGTTCTACAGAATCGGAAAGCAGTGCTGAATAATATATTGTAACAGAATGATTAAATATCAGGAGGACGCACGAAGGTGCGTATTCTTTTTCATATATGCTTTTATTCCGCAGATTGAATATGGTATTATATAAAAAATGTGTATTGTTACGAAAAAGGAAAACAAATGTATAAGATTTTTTTGGTAGAAGATGATGAGACAATAGCAAAAATGGTTAAGAACCATCTGGAAAAATGTGATTACGAAGTTAGGATCGCACAGAAGTTTGACAGGATAATGGCGGAATTTGCAGATTATGAGCCGCAGCTTGTACTTATGGATATCGGTCTGCCGTTTTATAATGGCTACCACTGGTGTACACAGATACGGAAAGTATCAAATGTACCGGTCGTATTTTTGTCTTCAGCGGCAGACAATATGAATATTGTGATGGCAGTTACAATGGGGGCGGATGACTTCATAGCAAAGCCGTTTGATATGCAGGTTTTAACTGTAAAAATACAGGCAATATTAAGGCGCAGCTATGACTTTGCAGGGAACAGCAGCGTATTGGAGCACAGGGGAGCAATGCTCAATATATCTGAGGCAGAATTATCATATGAGGGGGAAAGTCTGGAACTTACTAAAAATGAATTAAAGATTTTACAGACCTTGTTCGAAAATAAAGCGTCAATAGTGACAAGGGATACTCTCATGACAAAGCTGTGGGAAAGTGATACATATGTCGATGAAAATACACTATCTGTAAACGTCAACCGGCTCAGAAAGAAGCTTGCATCTATAGGACTTAGCGATTTTATAATTACGAAGAAGGGAATAGGATACAAACTGGGATGAAACTTTTATCTGGATATATAAAAAGAAATCTTATATGGCTTTGTCTTATTTTTCTTATAACTATGCTTCACCTGGGATACATGCTCCTTATAAATGTAAAGAGTGCAGATATAGGATATTCGATCATTCTTGATCTGATGATAACTGCCGTGGTATTTATTATCGGATTTGTGCTGTACGCAAAAAAGGTAAAAAAGCTTGGAAAGATCTTAGAGCATCCGGTTGAGGAACAGAAAGAACTTCCAGAGCCGGCTGATGACATAGAACTTGCTTACAGCGATATAATTGAAAATCACGATATTGCCAGAAGTGAAGCCGTAAATCATATGCAAAAGCAGCAATCGACAACAAAGGATTATTATGCCCGGTGGGTTCATCAGATAAAAACTCCGATTTCTGCGGCAAGGCTTCTCTTACAGGCACAGAGGGAAATATTGGATGAAATGTCGGATGAGAACGATTGTGGATGTGAGACTAATAGCATTGAAAATAATAGCGGATCTGATGAAAATTATCTAAGGCTGAGCGATAATATTTCAGAACTTGAGGATGAATTATTTAAGATTGAAGAGTATGTAAACGTTGTCCTGCAATATCAGCGGATAAACATGAGCGGCAGTGATTATGTTATAGAGAGGGCTTCATTTGACACGATAATAAGAACTGTTATAAGAAAATATGCCAAAACCATGATCCGGAAACACATACAGATACAATATGATGGAACTGATCTAAACGTATATACCGATATAAAATGGACAGAATTTGTGCTGGAGCAGATATTATCAAATGCCATAAAATACACAAATAAAGGGACAATCCACATACAAATCGTAAATGAGCCTAACTGGTGTTTTATCAAGGTGATTGACAGCGGAATAGGAATAAAAGCGGAGGATCTGCCGCGTATTTTTGAGAATGGATATACCGGATATAATGGACGCTCACAGAAAAAAGCAACAGGGATAGGGCTTTATCTGTGCAAACAGATACTCGATAAGCTTGGACACAGCATAAGGATAGAATCTGAAATTGGAAAAGGAACCACTGTGTGGATAGGGTATGGAACGAAAGCGGTGGATGTCCGTGACTGACATTACAAAACTGTAATAAAACTTGTAATGAAACTGTAACCTTGGTTTGTTATACTTTTTATAGATAACAGATCAGGGTATTTTTAGCATTAAAGGATAATACAGTTATGAACAGAGAATTATTTAAGATTACAATCGATGGCATAAAAGGAAGAAAAAAGATAAGCATTTTGTTTGTAATTATCTTTACGGTATCGTTTGCGTTTGGCATTATCACGCTTTCGATTACGTCAAGTATGAACCAGACAAATGAGCAGTACAGGATGAATACATATGGGGCATGGAGCAGTGCGGTGAAGTTTTCAGAGGATGATCCGGTAAATGCTTATAACGGAAAAGTAATTTTGCCAGAATGGGCGGAAAACTATGGGAGTATCACGATATGTGCAAAGCTCCAGACCGACAGCGGAGACGAGTATATCGGAACGATGGATGAGGCGGTAAAAGACGTAGGAAAAATCGAAATGGTTGATGGACGTATGCCGCGGGGGAATGATGAAGTCGCTATGGAGGCAGATGTCTTAAGTGAACTTGGATATGATTATACGCTCGGACAGAAGATCTCGTTTAATGTATCAGGGGAAGTTGAGCCGTCTGAAACAGAAGAACCTGTCAAGGCGGAATGTACATACACGCTTGTCGGCGTGATAAAAGAGTATACAAAACTTTGGAATATAAGCGATGATAACGGATATGAACCATTGCCATCTGCTGTCGTGTCTGATGATGGCGGAATGAAGCTTATGGATTCATTAAAAGCCGGACTGGACGAGCGGCTGAAGGAATCGCCGGGGCAGATGATAGAGTTAAAACCATTTGATAAGATATGGTTTCTATCAGGCGGGGATCTTTATGATTATGAGAAGATTGCGGCAAAACAAAAGGACTATGAGGCATCACTTAAAACATTAGAGGCTGATGGTTATGTAGATGAATATTGGATGAATGATGCGGCTTTTAAGAACAAAGATATGCTTGAATATAATTATATATACACAGCAGTGATATTTGTAGTCATGTTGTTTGCAATAATATGTATGTATTCTATCTATATGCATAGGCAGATACGCCAGACAGCACTTTTTAGAAGTATAGGGATCACAAAAAGGCAGCTTGGCGTGATGACTTTTTACGAAAATATCGTGCTTGGCATACCATCACTTATATGCGGAGCGGCGCTCGGAGCAGCCGGAACATGGCTTATACTCAGATTTGCGCTGGCTGAGAATATAGCAGATGTAAAATTATATATTCCGCATAAACAGCTTCTTGTTATGGCACTTTTGTGGACAGTCGGAATAATGATAGCAAGAATGGCGATAAATATAGCAGCGCTCCGTCAGCCGCTTACAGGGAAAATGTATCCGGTGGGAAAACGTGCAAATGGCATTATGATTTTAAAGAAAGCCATGATATTACAGCTTTCGGTACTGCTTTGTTTTGTTATGATATTTGGGATATTTGAAAGTCTGTATCCGTACAGTCAGATGGAGCATTGGAATAATCTGCCGTCGTATAAGATATATTCGGGAAATTTAACTGGAACGGATGATATAGAGCAGATAGAAAATATGGATAGCAACTTTGAAAAACAGCTTACGGCTATACCCGGAATAAGATCAACTGATAAGATGGGGATACTTGAGGCTTATCTGACATTTGAGGATATGTGGGATGACGGACTTGCAGTGGATATTTTAGCGGGGCAGGACAGTGCAGATGACGGAATACAGATAAGCCTTTGTGTGGTGCCTGATGATAAAATAGATGGTGCTGATGTTATCATGACTTTTCCGACAGATATGGATGGAAATATCACATACAACGATAAAAAATATGGGAAACTGGACGAGTATACCGACCTGTTAGGATCAAAAACTGACATCGGGATAAAATTAAAAGGGCAGAAGATACTTACAGATAAATTATCCAATGCGCATGAGACCCTTAAAGAACAAAGAATTACTATCGGAAAAATAATTGATATAAAGCAGACGGACAGGCTTCTTGCTTCCGGAAGTGGAGAGTTTTATGAGCCGTATACGATATTATGTTCACAAAAATACTTAAAGAACCTGTTAAGCAAAGTGGAACCGGGTTATATGTGTAGGACTTATAGAACAGGTGGTCAGGATGAAGAAAAAAAGGATAGCGGTTATAATTTTATGGACGTATACACAAAACTTGACGCAGGATATCTGGCAACAGACTATGCTGTTGCGGGGCAATGCCGCAGGAACGGATTGCAGCTTATAAACAATCGTGAAAGCTATTACGCAAATGCACAGCAATATATACAAAATTTTATAATGCTTTTGTGCAGCAGTCTTTGTATAGTTATAGTCCTTATACTTATAACTATAAATATGATCACTTTGCAGATGGAAAACGAGAAAAGAAAATATGAGATACTTAAAAGCATCGGAATGTCAAACCGGCAGATAAAAAGGAAGATATCGGCAGAAGCATTTCTTGGTGCAGTTATTTCGTCTGTATTTGGCTGGGGAATATATCTTTTTTACCTTGGGATAAAGAGTGCGGGAACACTGGAGAGATTTTCAGACAAGTTTGTGTCTAACCTGTACGGACTGCGTTCATATGGGTTAAATGCTGTAACGGCAGGTATAGTTACGGCGGCAGGGATGCTTACAGTATTTATGGTAAGTTTTGTGATAAGGAGAAAGCAATGGCAGAAATCATAATAGAGGCAGAGGATATTAAAAAGATATTTAAAACTTCATCGGGGGATGTGTGCGCACTAAATGGCATAGATGCTCAATTTGAGAGTGGGCTGTTTTATACGATAATAGGTAAAAGCGGCTCTGGCAAGTCTACACTTTTACAGATA
>ERZ779888.1994-NODE-1994-length-18183-cov-5.310349_pt1 | contig 18183 bp, 34 predicted proteins | sample MGYA00511245_ERZ779888 | MGnify/ENA primary metagenome ERZ779888 (study PRJEB29588, sample SAMEA2155255) | human gut metagenome | biome: human gut; feature: human-associated habitat; material: faeces | place: Denmark | collected 2008/2010 ... | reverse complement strand
CACCCTATTATAACGGGAAATATTTGCGCTCGGTTAAGAAAAAAAGGAAACGGGAATGAGAAAGAGAGAAGCGGACGCTATAAAGAGAATTCTTTTGCGGTTTGCCGACGGTAATTACGGGGCGATCGACAGGAGAAACGTATCGCACGAGTGGGTGCGTATTCTCGAAAGCATCCGAAGCAACATCGAGCGCAGCGAAACCGAAGTCAAGCGGTTAAAAATAAAAAACAGCACGGACGCCGCCGGGGTGGCGCACGATTTGAAAACGCCGATAGCCGTTATTATGGGTGCGGCGGAGTGCATAAGCGACGGAATGGACGACAAGGATTATCTTGCCGTCATCAAAGAAAAAGCCGAGCAGATGAGCGAAACGGTGTCCAATCTGACCGACGCGGCGAGGGCGGTGGCGGACGGAGAAGGGGATTTTAAGGAAACCCTTAACGCGAGAGCGTTTTTCACTGCCGAGTTCGAAAGACAAAGAGTTTTCGCCGAAAGTCGCGGACTCGTTCTTAAAACGGGAAGAGTGCCGAAAGACGCGAGAATAGTCGTCGACCGCAAAAAAATGTCGCGCGTCGTGCAGAATATCGTGACCAACGCCGTAAAGTACAGCCCCAAGGGGAGCAAAATATCGGTAAAGTTTTCCGTACGCAACGGCAAAATCGCCGTTTCGGTAAAAGACGGCGGTTCGGGCATATCCGAAGAAAACCTTCCGTACGTTTTCGATAAGTTCTTTATGGAAGACAAGGCGAGAACGGGCGGCGACAGCGGACTCGGTCTTTACGTTGCGAAGGAAATCGTCGTCGAGCACGGCGGAGATATAACTGTTAAAAGCAAAAAAGGCAAAGGCAGTACCTTTACCGTAATCCTGCCGCTCAAAGCGAGCGAGGCGAAAACCGCTACCGAAAGGTTCGACGAATCGCCGTTTGTGTTAAAATTCTGCGTCGTTTTCTTTTTCGGAATGTTTTTCGGATTTATTTACCGAATGATCCGTTTCGGCGAAAGACATTACGCCAAAACCCTTGCCGGGGCGTGGATAGCGATGTTTATGATGCCTTTTACGTACATTTTTGATATTTTAAGCGTTATTTTCTACGGAAGAATAACCTTTTTGGCAGATTAAAAACGGCGGAGAAACCGTCGGCGCGAAGAGAAGACAACCGGCTCGACACGCACGGCGAGGTTCCGCTGATAAAACTTTTATTTTCTCGTAAAAAAATCAATTTTTTTCTTCAAAATACCGTGTAATACGTTTGACAACGGCAGTTCGTTTGTGATACAATGGCGATTGCCGTAAGGGTTGATGTGGGAGGTTCCCGGACACACACGGATAGTTTCCACGGACTTACGCGTCGCAAGACGGCGCGACTAACTGAGGCGAGGGTAGCCGACCCGAGCCGAAATACGGTAAAAAATTCGTTAGGCAAAAATACAGGAGGTAAGAAAAATGGCAGGTCAAAAGATTAGGATTAAACTCAAAGCCTATGACCACAATCTGATCGACAACTCGGCAGCGAAAATCGTTGACGCGGTAAAACGTACCGGCGCAAGCGTTTCGGGTCCGATTCCGTTGCCGACAGAGAAAGAAATCGTTACGATTTTGCGCGCTACGCACAAGTATAAGGATTCGAGAGAACAGTTCGAATTGCGTACGCACAAAAGACTTATCGACATCTACAACGCTACGGGCAAAACTACGGAGGCTCTTATGAAACTCGATCTTCCCGCGGGCGTAGATATCCAAATCAAGTTATAATAGGAGGCTTATATGAACAAAGGCATTTTAGGACGCAAGTTGGGAATGAGCCAAATATTTACGGAAAACGGCACGATGATTCCCGTTACCGTTATCGAGGCGGGTCCTTGCGCGGTAGTACAAATCAAAACCGTTGAAAAAGAAGGTTACGCTTCCGTTCAACTCGGTTTTGCGGACGCTAAGCAAAACAGAGACGGAAAGTGCAAAAACGTTACCAAACCTTTGGCGGGACATTTCGCGAAAGCGGGAGTTGCTCCCAAAAAGTTCCTTCACGAGTTCCGTTTCGAGAATATGGAAGGTTACAACGTAGGCGATACCGTTACTTGCGACAAGTTCGTCGTAGGAGACAAGGTTGCCGTCGTAGGTAAGACCAGAGGCAGAGGTTATACCGGCGTTATTCAGAGATGGAATCAGCAGAGAGTCGGTTCTATGTCCCATGGTACCGGTCCTATCCACAGATCGGTAGGTTCCATGAGCGCGAACTCCGACCCGAGCAGAGTTTTCAAAAACAAACATATGCCCGGACAATACGGTAACGAACAAGTTACTATCAAGAACCTTGAAGTCGTACGTATTGACGCCGCGAGAAACCTGCTTTTCGTAAAAGGCGGCATTCCCGGACCCAAAGGCAGTCTTGTGATTGTCAAGGCGTAGGAGGTAGAGATATGGAATTAAAGGTTTTCAATACGTTAGGAAAAGAAGTGGGAACCGTTACCGTAAGCGATAAAGTTTTCGGAGCGGAATACAACGAAGCCCTTATTCATCAGGTTGTCGTTGCGCAACTCGCCAACAAAAGACAAGGAACGAAAAGCACTCTTACCCGTACGGAAGTAAGAGGGGGCGGTATCAAACCTTGGAGACAAAAGGGCACCGGCAGAGCGAGACAGGGAAGTATCCGTTCGCCGCAATGGAGACACGGCGGAGTGGTGTTCGCACCGAAGCCGAGAGATTTCTCCAAAAAAATAAACAAGAGAATGAAGGCTGCCGCTATGGTAAGCACTCTCAGTCAGAAAGTCAACCAGAACGAATTCGTCGTTCTCGACAAAATCGAACTTGCCGAAGGCAAAACGAAACTTATGGCGGAAGTTTGCAAAAACCTCGAAGCCGGTAAGAAAGCGTTGTTCGTACTCGGCGAGCAAAACGAAAACGTCGTCAGAGCGACCAACAACCTTCCCGAAGCGGAAGTTTGCGACGCGTCCCTTATCAACGTTTACGATTTGGTAAGAGCGGGTAAAGTGTTCGTCACGGTAGACGCTATTAAGGTAATCGAGGAGGCAAACGAATAATGACAGCTTACGACGTTATTAAGAAACCGGTACTCAGCGAAAAGAGTTACGCCGGAATACCCGAAAAGAATTACACGTTCATCGTTGACAAAAACGCTACGAAATTCGACGTAAAGAATGCGGTAGAACAAGCGTTCGGCGTAAAGGTTGCCAGAGTGAACGTAGTCAACTACGACGGAAAAATCAAGCGTATGGGAAGAAACGAAGGCAGACAGTCCGCTTTCAGAAAGGCTTACGTAAAGTTAACCAAGGACAGCAAGCCCATCGAATTCTTCGAAAGTTTATCGTAACAAGGGAGGTTCAAAATGGGTATTAAAAGATTTAAGGCAATAACCCCCGGCCGCAGACAATACACTGTAAGTGATTTTGCGGAAATCACCGCTGTTAAACCCGAGAAGAGTTTGCTCGAAAGCAAAAACAAGACGGGCGGAAGAAACGCGGCAGGCAGAATTACCGTCAGACACATCGGCGGAGGAAACAGACAAAAATATCGTATCGTTGACTTCAAACGCAACAAGGACAACATTCCCGCAACCGTTAAGAGCATCGAATACGATCCGAACCGTTCGGCAAACATCGCGCTCGTAGCGTATGCGGACGGCGAAAAGAGATACATTCTCGCGCCTCTCGGACTCAGCGTGGGCGACAAAATCGTCAGCGGAGAAAACGCGGACATCAAAGTAGGCAACTGCCTGATGCTCAAAGACATTCCCGTAGGTACGATGGTTCATAACATCGAGTTCCAACCGAAGCGCGGCGGACAGATTGCGAGAAGCGCGGGCAGCGCGGCGCAACTTATGGCGAAAGAAAACGGCAAAGCGACGTTGCGTATGCCTAGCGGCGAAATGCGTTACGTACCGCTCGAATGCCGTGCGACCATCGGTCAGGTAGGCAATCTCGAACACGAAATCGTAAGTTTGGGTAAAGCGGGCAGAAAAAGACATATGGGCGTTAAGCCGACCGTACGCGGTGTCGTAATGAATCCTTGCGACCACAAGCACGGCGGCGGTGAAGGTAAGAGCCCGATCGGTTTGCCCGGACCTGTAACTCCGTGGGGTAAACCGGCACTCGGTTACAAGACCCGTAGAAAGAAGAAACCTTCTTCGAGATTCATCATTAAACGTATAAACTAGGAGGACGCAAATGAGTAGAGCGAACAAAATGCCTTACGTCGAAGAAAGTCTTAAAAAGAAGATTCTCGCGATGAACGAGGCGAACGAAAAGAAAGTAATCAAAACGTGGTCGCGTGCCTCCACGATATACCCCGAGTTTGTCGGACATACTATCGCGGTACACGACGGAAAGAAGCACGTTCCCGTATACATCACCGAAGATATGGTTGGGTTAAAACTCGGAGAATTCGCACCCACCCGTACGTTCCGCGGACATGCCGGAAGCAAAACGACAGGCGGAAAGAACTAGGAGGTAACACATGGGCAGAACTTACGCAAAAGCAGTGCAAAGAGCGGAGAAAAAAGACAGAAGACCTATGGCTAAAGCCAAGTACATTCGTATTTCTCCCTATAAAGTAAGAGCGGTACTGGACGTTATCAGAGGCAAACAGTACAGAGAAGCGGTAGCGATTTTGGAAAACCTCAACAAATCCAGCAGCGAACCGATACTCAAAGTCGTTAAGAGCGCGGGTGCGAACGCCGAAAACAATCTCGGAATGAGCACAGACACGCTTTACGTAGCGGAATGCTACGCCGACCAAGGACCTACGCTGAAGAGATACATTCCGAAGTCGCACGGCAGAGCGGGCGGACTTCTTAAGAGAACGAGCCACATCACGGTCATACTTGACGAAATCAAATAAAGGAGGTAAGCGAAATGGGACAAAAAGTTAATCCGCACGGTTTAAGAGTGGGTGTAATCTCCGGCTGGGATACCCAATGGTATGCCGACAAGAAGAGTTTCGCGACCTTCCTTAAAGAAGACAACGAAATCAGAAAGACGCTCAAAGCGAAATACTTCAACGCGTCTATCAGCAAGATCTCTATCGAGAGAGCGGCGAACACGATTACGGTAAACATTTTCTGCGGCAGACCGGGCGTAGCGATCGGTAAAGACGCTGCCGGAATTGCGGAAATCAAGAAAATCGTTGAAAAAATCGTTAAAATCAAAGCGGTCAACATCAACGTTCTCGAAGTTAAGAAAGTTGACGTCGACGCACAACTCGCGGCTGAAAGCATTGCGGCAAGCCTCGAAAAGAGAATTCAGTTCCGTCGTGCTATGAAGCAAGTAATGGGAAGAGCCATGAAAGCGGGCGCGAAGGGTATCAAGACGATGGTCAGCGGACGTCTGGACGGCGCGGAAATCGCAAGAAGCGAACATTACAGCGAAGGCAGCATCCCGCTTCAAACGTTGAGAGCGAACATCGACTACGGCTTTGCCGAAGCGAAGACGACCTACGGAATTATCGGCGTAAAAGTCTGGATTTACAAAGGTGAAGTTTTTGCGAAGCAGAATAAAGGAGGTAATGACTGATTATGTTAATGCCTAAGAGAGTAAAAAGAAGAAAGCAACAGAGAGGCAGAATGACCGGCAGAGCGAACAAGGGCAACAAGATCGCTTACGGCGAATACGCTCTCGTCGCTATGGAACCCAGTTGGATCACCAGCAACCAAATCGAAGCGGCGCGTGTCGCGATGACCAGATATATCAAACGTGGCGGACAGGTATGGGTAAACATCTTCCCGCACAAACCGGTTACGAAGAAACCTGCCGAAACCAGAATGGGTTCGGGAAAAGGTAGCCCGGAATACTGGGTAGCGGTAGTAAAGCCCGACAGAGTACTGTTTGAAATGGCGGGAATACCCGAAGACGTAGCAAGAGAAGCACTCAGACTCGCTGCCAACAAACTTCCCATCAAGTGCAAGTTTGTTAAGAAAGCGGACCTTTCCGAAGGAGGAGAACAATAATGAAAAGCGCAAAGTTTTTTGAAATGAGCAATCAGGAACTTCAGGATAAACTCGCCGAAAAGAAAGTAGAGTTATTCAATCTTCGTTTCAAACACGCGACTCAGCAACTCAGCAATCCTACGGTTATGGTCGAATGCAAAAGAGACATCGCTAAAATCAAGACGATTCTTCGTCAGAGAGAACTCGGTATTTCTTTCGAGCCGGTAAAGGCTTCCAAGAAGAGCGCGAAGAAGTAATTAGGAGGACCCGGAAATGGAAGAAAGAAGTTTGAGAAAGAGCAGAATAGGCTTGGTAGTAAGCGACAAGATGGACAAAACCGTCGTAGTTGCGGTAGTTACCAAGGTTAAACACCCGCTCTATAAAAAATACATCACCAAGACCAAGAAATTCAAGGCGCACGACGAACTTAACGAATGCCGTATCGGAGATAAAGTTAAGATCACCGAAACCAGACCTTTATCCAAAGATAAGTGCTGGCGCGTTGCCGAGATTATCGAAAAGGCTAAATAACAGGAGGAAGCGGAAATGATACAAGCACAAACCAGATTGAAAGTCGCTGACAACTCCGGTGCCAAGGAGATAATGTGTATAAAAGTTATGGGCGGCTCGTTCGTGAGAAGCGGAAACATCGGCGACGTAATCGTAGCGTCCGTTAAGTCCGTTATCCCCAACGGTTCGGTAAAGAAAGGTCAAGTAGTTAAAGCGGTTATCGTAAGAACCACCAAAGGTATTATGAGACCGGACGGATCGCATATCAAGTTCGACGACAACGCTGCGGTTATTATCGGAGCGGACAAGAACCCGGTAGGAACCCGTATCTTTGGACCCATAGCAAGAGAATTGAGAGACAGAGATTATATGAAGATCATCTCTCTCGCTCCCGAAGTGCTGTAAGGAGGTAGACAATGAGTTTAGGCGTTAAAAAAGGCGATTACGTAAAAATTATCGCAGGAAACGATAAAGGCAAATTCGGACAGATCGTTGCCGTAGACAGAGAAGCAGGACGCGTTACCGTAGAAGGAAAGGACCTCAGCGTCGTAAAGAAAGCGGTAAGAGCGAGAAAAGCGAACGACAAAGCGGGCATCATCGAATTGCCGAAGTCTACCGACATCAGCAACGTTATGGCAGTATGCGCGGCTTGCGGAAAAGCGACCAGAATTCGCACGGGCGAAGTAGACGGAAAGAAAGTTCGTATTTGCGCTAAGTGCGGAGCGGTGCTCGAAACCAAGAAAGCGAAAGAAGAAAAGAAGACGAAGGCAAAGGCGACGACGAGAAGAAAGAAAAAGGTTGACGCTCCCGCCGAAGAAGTAAAGCCGGTTGAAACCGCCGCGGCAGAAACCGCGCCCGCGACGACCGACGCAGAGTAGGAGGGCTGACAGATGGCTGACAAATATGTAAACAGAGTTAAAATCCGTTACGACAACGAAGTAGTACCGGCACTCGAAAAGACGTTCGGCTACAAGAACGTGATGCAAGTACCGAAACTTGAAAAAATCACGCTCAATATGCGTCTCGGCGACGTTAAGGACAATTCCAAGAGCATTCAGATTGCCGTAGGCGAACTTGAAAAGATCGCCGGACAGAAAGCGATTCAGACCAAAGCGAAGAAATCGGTAGCGAACTTCAAAGTTCGTGAAAATATGGTTGTCGGAGCAAAGGTTACGCTCAGAGGCGAAAGAATGTGGAACTTCTTCGACAAACTCGTAAGCATCGCGCTTCCCAGAGTACGTGACTTTAAGGGCGTACCCGCGGACTCGTTCGACGGCAGAGGAAATTACGCTATGGGCGTAAAAGAACAACTCATTTTCCCGGAAATCTCTTATGACCAAATCGAAAAGGTAAGAGGATTCGACGTTTGCTTCGTTACGACGGCGAAAACCGACGAAGAAGCGAAAGAGTTGCTGAAACAACTGGGAATGCCGTTCGAGAAGTAGGAGGTAAACAATGGCAAAGAAAGCGATGATTAACAAGCAACAGAGAAAGCAAAAGTTTTCCACCAGAGAATACACTCGTTGTAGCATCTGCGGCAGACCTCACGCTGTTCTCAAGAAATACGGCATTTGCAGAATATGCTTCAGGGAACTTGCCTACAAAGGCGAAATCCCCGGCGTGAAGAAAGCAAGCTGGTAACATAGGAGGTATATATAATATGGCTATGACAGATCCTATTGCAGATATGCTGACCAGAATAAGAAACGGACTTACGGCGAAACTCGAAACCGTAACCGTACCCGCTTCCAACATCAAAAAGGCGATTGCCGAAATTCTCGTTGAAGAGGGATATATCAAGAGCGCTACCGTAGTTAAGGAAGAAAACAGCGTTCAGGACAGCATTGTAATCGAACTCAAATACGGAAAGAACAAAGAAAGAGTTATTTCCGGACTGAAAAGAATATCCCGTCCGGGACTCCGTATCTATGCCAGATACGATCAACTCCCGAAGGTACTTAACGGTCTCGGTATAGCGGTTATTTCCACGTCGAAAGGCATAATGACCGACAAAAAAGCCCGTGCACTTAAGACGGGCGGCGAAGTTCTCGCTTACATTTGGTAACGAAAGGGGAGGTTATTTATGTCAAGAATAGGTAGATTACCGATCAAAATCGAAGACGGCGCGTCCGTATCTTTCGAAAACGGAATAGTTACCGTAACGGGCAAACTCGGTTCTCTCACGCAGAAAATCGAAAACCCGCACATCAAGGTAGCGGTAGAAAACGGAATGGTTCACGTTACGAGAGATAACGAAATCAAATCCACCAAAGCCGCTCACGGTCTTTACAGAGCGCTTATCCACAATATGGTATACGGCGTATCGCACGGTTACCAGAAAGGTTTGGTTATCGCAGGCGTAGGTTATAAGGCGCAAGTTACCGGAAAAGATTTAGTACTCAACGTAGGATATTCTCATCCCGTTAAGGTCGAAGCACCCGAAGGTATCAAGTTCGAATGTCCGTCCATCACCGAAATCACGGTAAAAGGCATCGACAAAGAACTCGTCGGACAAATCGCGGCGAACATCAAAGCGATCAGAAAACCCGAACCGTACCACGGCTACGGAATTCATTACAGCAACGAGACCATCCTCCGTAAAGAAGGAAAGGCAAACGGTAAATAAGATTAGGAGCGTAATATGATTAGCAAAATCGATAAAAACGAAAAAAGAAAAGCAAGACACGATCGTATGCGTTATTATATTTCCGGAACGGCGGAGAAACCGCGTTTGAGCGTGTACAGGTCTCTGAACAATATCTACGCGCAGATTATCGACGACACGGCTAACGACGGAAACGGACATACGTTGGTCAGCGCAAGCACTCTCGACAAAGAGATTGCCGCGCAAATCGCGGATATGAACAAGACCCAGGCGAGCAAACTCGTAGGCAAAGTACTTGCCGAAAGAGCAGCGGAAAAGGGCATCAAGAAAGTAGTATTCGACAGAGGCGGATACCTCTACACGGGTAGAGTTGCCGCAGTAGCGGACGGCGCAAGAGAAGCCGGACTTGAAATCTAGGAGGTATTATGGCAAGAAACGAAAAATTCAGCAGAGAGCCCAAAGACGAATTCATCAAGAAGACGGTATCCGTCAACAGAGTTACCAAAGTCGTTAAGGGCGGTAGAAATATGCGTTTTGCCGCGCTGGTTGTAGTAGGCGACGGAAAGAACAGAGTAGGCTGCGGACTCGGAAAAGCGAAGGAAGTACCGGAAGCGATCGAGAAAGCGAACAAAGCCGCTATCAAGAATATGATAAACATTTCCATCGTAGACGAAACGATACCCCACGCGATACAGGGCGTTTTCGGAAGAGGCAAAGTAATGCTTATGCCCGCCGAAGCAGGTACCGGAGTTATCGCCGGCGGTCCCGTACGTGCGGTATTGGAAGTAACCGGTATCAAAAACATCCGTACGAAGAGCATCGGCAGCAACAACCCGATCAACTGCGTAAAAGCGACGATTGACGGACTCAGCAGAGTAAGAACCGCCGAAGAAGTCGCGCGTATCCGCGGAATCGACGTAGAAAGTCTGTAATTAGGAGGTTTACTATGGCGCAATTAAAAATCACTTTGGTAAAATCCACCATCGGACGCGTAATTAAGCAACAAGCGACCGTAAAGGCGCTCGGACTCAGCAAGATCGGCAAGACGGTAGTACACGAAGATACTCCGGCTATCAGAGGAATGATTACGAAAGTAAGCCATCTGGTAAAAGTCGAAGAAATTTAATGGAGGCAGACAATGAAATTACACAATCTAACTCCCGCGCAAGGCGCGAACACGACGGAAAAGAGACTCGGCAGAGGTATCGGATCCGGACTGGGAAAAACCTCCGGTAAAGGACATAAAGGTCAATGGGCGAGAAGCGGCGGCGGCGTAAGACCCGGCTTTGAAGGCGGCACGATGCCCCTTACGCGTAGACTCCCTAAGAGAGGATTCAAGAACGCGTTGTTTAAGAAAGTTTATTCTATCGTAAACATCGCTACTCTCGAAAGCAATTTCGACAACGGAGCAGTTGTAAACGCAGAAGTATTAAGGGAAAAGGGTATTATAAGCAAAATAGAGGAGTACGGACTTAAAGTTCTCGGCGACGGCGAACTTACGAAAAGTTTGACCGTGCAAGCCAAGAAATTTACCGAATCCGCTGCCAAAAAAATCACGGAAGCAGGCGGTAAAGTCGAGGTACTGTAATGTTTCAGACCCTGAAAAACGCATTCGCCGATAAGAGCATACGTAAAAAAATTATAATAACCCTATTACTGCTGTTGGTTTATAGATTAGGTTCGTTCATTCCGGTTCCGGGCATTAACTTTACCGTATGGAAAGAACTGTGCGACAACCAGAACAACCTTCTCTCAATGTTAAACACGATAACGGGCGGTTCGCTTGCAAACGGTACGCTGTTTGCACTCGGTATCATTCCGTTCATCAACGCATCCATCATTATGCAACTTCTCACGCTTATTATTCCTAAACTCGAGAAGTTGAGCAAAGACGGAGAAGACGGAAGAAAGAAAATCAACCAATACTCCCGCTATATGTCGATCGTGCTCGGAATTATCCAGGCAATCGGTATCGTCGTAAGTTGGAGATCGAGTATCTCGGGCGTGTTCGGAAGCGGAACGACCAGTCAGGTGTTCACGATGATCTTCATCGTAATAATCCTCACCGGCGGCAGCGCGTTCGTAATGTGGCTCGGAGAAAGAATTACCGAATACGGTATCGGCAACGGCACCAGCCTTATCATCTTCGTGGGTATTATTTCTACTCTCGGCGGCGATCTGTGGAGCGCGATGATACATAAGATACCGGAACAAGCCAAAGCGGGTAGTTACGACGGAGTATGGTTCTTGTTCGCATTCCTTGCGCTTTTGGTTCTTCTGTTCGGACTTATCGTTTTCGTAGATAACAGCGAAAGACGTATTCCCGTTCAGTATGCGAAACAGATCAAAGGCAACAAGATGTACGGCGGACAATCCACCAACATTCCGATCAAGGTAAACAGCGGCGGCGTTATGCCGATAATCTTCGCGTCCAGTTTGATTATGTTCCCCCAGATGATAATGCAGTTTGCAGACCCGAACGTAACGAGCGGGTTCGTACAATGGTGGTACAAATGGATGGGCGTAGGCGGTTATCTGTACGGCGTGGTAATGTTCTTCTTGATTATATTCTTCGCGTATTTCTATGCGCAGATACAATTTAATCCGGACGACATTGCGAGAATGATACAGCAAAACGGCGGATTTATCCCCGGTATCAGACCCGGCAAATCGACGAGCGATTATCTTAAAAAGATTAACAATCGTATCACGCTTTTCGGAGCGTTGTACCTCGGATTAGTAGCCCTTATCCCGACCTATATCCTTCGCATAAGCGGATTCGGAGAAATCGGACTTAACGGCGCGTTCACTTCGACGGGATTGCTGATCGTAGTAAGCGTTGCGCTCGAACTCGATAAGCAGTTGCAGAGCCAGTTGCTCGTCAAGAACAACAGAGGATTTTTGAAATAATGAAATTGATATTACTCGGAGCCCCCGGAGCGGGAAAAGGCTCGCAAGCGACGAAAATCGCAAAAGAATACGGAATAGCCCATATCTCGACGGGCGACGCGCTCAGAGCGAATATTAAAGAAGGCACCGAACTCGGGAAGTTTGCCAAGTCGTTCATCGACAAAGGGCAACTCGTTCCCGACGAGGTAGTCGTGGGCATAGTGGCGGACAGAATCCGTAAAGAAGATTGCAAAAACGGTTTTCTTCTCGACGGGTTCCCCCGTACCGTCGCACAAGCCGAAGCGTTGGAAAAACTTACGGACATCGACGTCGTGATAAACATCGACGTTGACTTCGGAGTGATTACCGACAGAATAAGCGGCAGAAGAATGTGTGCGTGCGGAGAAAGTTACCACATATCCACACACGACTCGGATACTTGCACCAAGTGCGGCGGCAAACTGTATCAAAGAGCGGACGATAACGAGGAAACCGTTAAGGCGCGCCTCGACGTCTACGAAAAGCAGACCGCGCCTCTTATCGAATTTTACGGCAAGAGAAATAAACTTGTGACGGTAGACGGGAACAAGAGTATTGACGCCGTTTACGAAGACGTAAAGAAGGTTTTGAGTGGTAACCGTTAAAAGCGAAGAACAAATCGCCGCGATGAGGAAAGCGGGCAAAGTGCTCGGCGACGTGCTGAAACTTCTCGAAGAGAAAGCGAAAGTTGGAATAAGCACGTACGAACTTGACCGAATCGCATACGAATACATCAAAAAAGAAGGCGGAGTACCGTCGTTTCTCGGATGCGACGGGTTTCCTGCGAGCGTGTGCATATCCATAGACGAAGAAGTCGTGCACGGTATACCGTCGAAGAAAAGAATAGTCGAAGACGGAGTGCTGTTAAAACTCGACTGCGGAGTGGGAATGCACGGAGTTCACACCGACGCCGCGAGAACGGTATGCGTAGGCAACGTTTCGCCGGAGAAGAGAAAACTTGCGGAAGTAACGAAGCAAAGTTTCTTCGAAGGAATGAAAGTCCTTAAAGCCGGAACGAGGCTGGGGACGCTGGGGCACGCGATACAAAGTTATGCGGAAAGTTTCGGCTACGGGGTGGTAAGAGATCTCGTAGGACACGGAATAGGGACGTCGGTACACGAAGATCCGAACGTGCCGAACTTCGGCATCGAAGGCAGAGGGCTGAGACTGTTCAAGAATATGACGATAGCGGTCGAGCCGATGATAAATCTCGGAACGTACGAGGTATGTTACGGGAACGACGGGTGGACGGTAGTGACGGACGACGGGAAGCCGTCGGCGCATTACGAAAACACGCTCGTGATAAAAGATGACGGAGTAGAGATATTGACGCTCTAATGGAGAAAGAAATGGAAAGACCCGTTACCGTCGGAACGGTAGTATACAGTCGAGCGGGACGCGACGAAGGCAACTACTTTATGGTATCGGAGATAATCGATGACGGGTTCGTTGCGATTGTCGACGGGGATATAAGGAAGTTGAACGCGCCGAAGAAGAAGAAGATAAAGCACCTTTTGGTAACGAGCGACGTACTTGAAGACGTTGCGGAAAAGATGCGGATCGGAGATAAGGTATGCGACGCGGAAGTGTATAAAGCGCTTCGCAAATATAACTCGTAGAAAGCGGAGGAACAATATGTCGAAAGACGACGTAATCGAAGTAGAAGGCGTAGTTACGGAACTGTTGCCGGGGACGACCTTCAAGGTTAAACTTGTAAACGGACATATCATAACCGCGTATTTATGCGGAAAGATGCGTCAGCATACGATAAAGGTATGCGTAGGAGATCCCGTAAAAGTGGAGATGAGTCCTTACGACCTGAACAAGGGCAGAATAGTATTCAGAGAGAAAAAAAGATAAATCCTGAGAAAAAACAAAAAGCGGAGGTTAAAAATGAAAGTCAGACCGTCGGTTAAACCCATTTGCGATAAATGCAAAATCATTAAAAGAAACGGAAGAGTAATGGTAATTTGCTCGAAATATCCGAAACACAAACAAAAACAAGGTTAAATCGTTTGCCAAACCCGTAAGGGGTGTGGTATAATGTCAAACGCTATTAGTATAGGAAGTAATTTTTATACGGAAAATAGTCTAAAAAAACGACAATCTATAACTCGCTTTTCCGAAACGGAGAGAAGCGGGTTATAGTACGGTTTTTTACAATGCGCCCGAAGCGGAGAGTTTACGCCGCGGCGGGGAAGAAAAGCGAATTCAATATCGAAGGCGGCTGAACCGCTTACCACCAACAAAAAAGCGGTTTCCTTCATTGATTGACATAGATAAACAAAGAAAAACTTAAAAGGATTATGGAGGTTAGTTTTAGATGGCTCGTATTGCAGGTGTAGATTTACCCCGTGAAAAAAGAGTAGAAATCGGATTGACTTATATCTACGGTATCGGCAGAGTTACTTCCAACAAGATTTTGGAAGCGACCGGCGTAAACCCCGATATAAGAGTTAAAGACCTTGCCGAAGATCAGGTAGCCGCTATTCGTGAATATATCGAAACTCACGTAATGGTAGAAGGTGACCTTAGAAGACAGGTCTTTTTGGATATAAAAAGACTTAAAGATATCGGCTGTTACAGAGGTGTAAGACATAGAAAAGGTCTTCCCGTAAGAGGACAAAGCACGAAACAGAACGCTCGTACGCGCAAAGGACCGAAGCGCACCGTAAGCCGTTCGAAGAAAGCGTAGTATAGGAGGCAAAAATGGCTGTAAGAAAATCTGCTATTAAGAAAAGAAAAGACCTGAAACGTATCGAAAAAGGTCAGGTTCACGTTTATACCACGCATAACAACACGATCGTAACCGTTACGGATATGCAGGGCAACGCTATAAGTTGGGCTTCCGCAGGCGTACTCGGATACAAAGGCGCGAGAAAAGAAACCGCTTATGCAGCGACGCAGGCTACCGAAAAGGCAGTAAACGAAGCGAAATTGCACGGCGTAAGAAAAGTAGAAGTCTACGTTAAAGGAACCGGACAGGGAAGAGAACCGAGTATCCGTGCTATCCAGGCTTGCGAAGTCGACATCACGATGATCAAAGACGTAAGCCCGATACCGCACAACGGTTGCCGTCCGCCCAAACGCAGAAGGCTGTAATCAGGAGGTGTAACAATGGCTAAATATACAGGACCGGATTGTCGTCAATGCAGACGCGAAGGATGCAAACTTTTCCTTAAAGGCGACAAATGTTTTTCGGAAAAATGCGTTTTCATCAAACGTAACACTCCGCCGGGAATCCACGGCGGAATGAAGAAGAAACCCACTCCGTACAGCATTCAGTTGAGAGAAAAACAGAAAGCGAAGAGAATATACGGACTCACGGAAAAACAGTTCCATAAATATTATCTTATGGCAGAAAAACTCCGCGGAGTAACGGGTGACAATATGCTTATCTTGCTCGAACGTCGTTTAGACAACGTAGCATACAGAATGGGCATCGGCGTAAGCAGAGCGCAGGCAAGACAACTTGTCAACCACGGACATATCACCGTAAACGGCAAATGCGTCAATATCCCCAGTTATCTCGTAAAAGCGGGTGACGTAATCGAAGTTAAGAGCAACAAGCAGGAAATGCCTTTCTTCAAGGAATTGAAGAATTCGAAGATATCCAACAGCGTAAAGTGGCTTGAATTCAACCCCGAAACGCTCAAAGGAAGCATCATAGCCCTGCCCACGAGAGAAGACGTCGATATGCAAATCGCTGAGCATATGATTGTCGAGTTGTATTCTAAATAATACGACCGGTTAAGGAGGATTTACCAACAATGATGGAAATAGAAAAACCCAAACTGACGGAAACCGTTATCGAAGAAGACGCTCATTCGCTGTTCGTTGTCGAGCCGCTCGAAAGAGGATATGGAATCACTATCGGAAACTGCCTTAGAAGAATACTTTGCACCGCACTTCCGGGCGCGGCTATTATCGGAGTGGAAATCGAAGGCGTAAAGCACGAGTTCAGCACGGTACCGGGCGTGAAGGAAGACGTTGCGGAAATCATCCTCAATCTGAAAGAAATAGCAGTAAAGGTATATTCCGAAGAAACGTTTGAGACTCAGAAAGTTAAACTTCACAAGGAAGTAGGCGGCGTTATTACCGCAGGTGACATCGAAATCAACAGCGATATCGAAATTATGAACCCCGATCAGTACATTTGTACGCTCGAAGACGGTTATACGTTCGATATGACGCTTACCATCGGTACGGGATGCGGATACGTACCCGCGGACGACAATAAGCCCGTTATTCAACAACCCATCGGATACATTCCGATCGACTCGTTGTTCTCGCCCGTAGTAAGCGCAAGTTATTCGGTTGTTCCTACCCGTGTAAAACAAGATATCAACTACGATAAACTGACGGTTGACGTAAAGACCAACGCGGCAAGTTCCCCCAGAAAGGTAATCAGTCTTGCGGCGAAGATTATGAGCGATTATATGAAACTGTTTATCAATCTTATCGACAATATGGACGAAATCGATATTCTCGTAAGCAAGGACAACAACGAACAACAAAAGACGCTGAATATGAACATCGAAGACCTCGATCTTAGCGTACGTCCGCTTAACTGCCTTAAGAGAGCGGGCATCACGACGGTTGAAGACCTGATTAAGCGTAGTGAAGACGATATGCTTAAAGTAAGAAACCTCGGACGCAAATCCCTCGATGAAGTTATTATGAAGCTCAAAAATATGGGGCTTAGCCTTTACAACAAAGACGAGTAAGGAGAAAGAGTATAAATGGCACAAAATCGTAAATTAGGCAAGAGAACCGACCAGAGAATCGAACTTGTTTACAGCCAGGCGGCGCAACTGCTTTGGTACGGCAAAATCGAAACGACGGTTGAAAGAGCCAAAGAAGTAAGAAAAGTCGCTGAGAAAATGATTACTCTCGCCGTAAGAAATTACGCGGATACGGTAAAGGTAACCAAAGAAAAGACTAACCAAAAGGACGAGAAAGTAGCGGTAGAATTCACGAACGACGGACCGAAGAAACTCGCCGCGAGAAGAAGACTTATGGCTATGCTTCCCGACATTCAGGAAGTAAAAGGCGACAAGGAAAGCAAAGAAGCGTTCCGTATGAGAACCGCAGACATCAATCATCCGTTGATTGAAAAACTCTTCGGCGAATACGGTCCCAAATACGACAAGAGAGAACAAGAACTCGGTCAAGGCGGCGGATACACCCGTATCATCAAACTCGCGAATCGTCGCGGCGACAACGCCAGCCAGTGCATTCTCGAACTTGTTGACTAATCGATAGTTCAAAAAGAGTAAAAACTCCGCATTGCGGAGTTTTTTCCTTATACGACGCTAATTGACAAGAGAGCGTATTTGTAATACAATAAACAAAGTTATGTATGCATATTTTAACGTCGTTCATATATTGTATCTGTTTTTACCGATAGTCTTGTTGGTATGCTTTTACAATATATTCAAAGACAAATCGCACAAAACGCAAACGATTTTTTTACTGTGTTGCGTTGCGGTGAGCGCAACGATAAGTTGCGTAGTCGACGTTTTCAGGTTCGTTCCCACCGAAGGCTGGCTGAGCGTTTTCAAAAATCTTCCGTTGTATCCGTGCGATCTGAACAACTTTATTTTACCGATAGCGTTACTTAAAAAGAAGAAAAAACCCCTTCTTGACAAGTATATACTGTATTTCGTTACGACCGGACCGATTTACACCCTTCTTGCGCCGATAGCGGAGAGCAACGTTTATTATTTTTACGAATACGATATTTGGGGAACGTTTTTGGCGCACTCGTTGTATATAGTCGTGGCTGTATTGTATCTGAAGTTCAACCACGTTAAGTGTTCTTCGCGCGAACCGTGGAAAATGTGGCTTATTATGATGATAATGCTTACGATAGTGCACGGCGTCAACCTTGCGTTGATATACACCGGGATAAACCCGAACGCAAACTACTGTTTTACCGGACATCCGCCCGAAGTTGGCATAGCGTATCGCGCCGCGGTGCTCGTAGGGTACAATAATCCTTATATACTTTGTTACTTCTTTATGGTGATAGGGTACACGGGAATGACGATAATCTACTATTTCGTGCATAAACTGACGGAAACGGCAACCGCAGCAAGGCTTAACGCTAAAATCAAAGCGTTTTTTGCAAGCGTAAAAGAAAAGATCTCTAAAAAGGCGGTATCAGACTAGAACGGAAGCGGCTCCCACCCGCCCGCC
>ERZ779888.1988-NODE-1988-length-18237-cov-16.144154_pt1 | contig 18237 bp, 12 predicted proteins | sample MGYA00511245_ERZ779888 | MGnify/ENA primary metagenome ERZ779888 (study PRJEB29588, sample SAMEA2155255) | human gut metagenome | biome: human gut; feature: human-associated habitat; material: faeces | place: Denmark | collected 2008/2010 ... | reverse complement strand
TCGCTAATCACCAAATTTACAAACACTTACAATTCGTCGAACTCACGTTATATTACATGAATTTTATTGCTTTCATGGAGAATACGGACAAAGCTTTTAATGATATGGATAGGAAAACCGCGAAAGCGCCATCGTGTCAGACTCTTTTTGATTAGCAGATTTACTTTAGTGTAAGAGAAACCCTAAGCTTAATTTTAAGGAACTTCGGGCTGGATTATTTTGTCATTTACTTTTTACCGGACTGCTATATAATAAAATATGCGGATAACATAAAATAAAATCTTTATAGTTACCCGCACTAATTGTTACAAGAACATAAATATACATTCATTTCTATTGAACCACCTTGTAGCGAATTCTAAAACTATGTGCCTGTTCGTCCCAGTTTGTTCCAAGAAGCTCAAAGCGTCCTATCTGCGAGGTTGAACGCACATGCTTCCCGATGCAGGGACATACATCATAATCGCCTATATACACCAGGCGTATGGTTTCAGAAGCATCATCAGGAAGATTTGTAAGCTCCACATTATCCGGAATATTCTGCCGTGTCACAAACTTATATTTCACAGGCAAGTCTTCCTCTATAAGCTCATTCATACGCCTTTCAATTTCTTTTTCGTCTTTCTTTGAAGGCTTATGATCCAATATATATGTTATTTTACTTTTCTTGCGTTCTACATGAGCATTAGTCGAACGTTTACATCCGAACATCCTTATCATAGTCTGGTTCAACAGATGTTCAGCTGTATGGGCAGGAGCAAACTCATCCTTATTATGCTCATTCAAGATATATTCAATATCCGTTTCCATCAGATTGTGAATTTATACACATTTCCACTATATGCGCCTATCGTGTCTGTTATTTTCTGTTGCTCAGAAAAGTCTAATTCCAGCTTACGTTCATTGAGCAATTCCGTGACAGAATATTTCTTTTTGTCTATACCAAGATACTCGAAAGCATGTTCCGGTATGTTCACACTTACCTTAACATCCTCATCCGAGAAGTTGGCTGTTACAATCAGAACTTCGTTTTTGTATTTGCGGATAAAAGCATACTGGCGTGTCAACGACTGATTGACATACATCAGATCGAAAAACTCTCCCCTACCAACAGCTTTCTCATGCAAAGCCAAATTCAATATCTTGGTATATGCAGCATTCAGATTGCGCTCGTCATCTGTAAGCTCTGCCGGATGCTGATAACCTTTATACAGAGACTTAACTGTCCAGTAATCGAATATTGTAGTACGGCCGTCACGACCACTGAATCCCTCATGATCCATTCCACGTTCACCATATTCCTGACCGGCATACAGCATAAACGGATTCTGGCGCATCAGCGCATTAACCATAACAGCCGGAATGGCTTTAAACGCGTTCCCCGCAAAGAAATCGCTTGCAATACGTTGTTCGTCATGATTTTCCAGAAAATACAGCATATGACCGTTAATATCGTCCACACTCTGCCAGGCATGACTTATAGCTACGGTCGGTGCCTCACCACGTATAACGGCACGCATGGTATCGTACATACCAACCTTGTCGTAAAGATAGTCAAACCCGGAAGATATGTAATTGCGGTATTCAGCCGGATTATAAACTTCTGCAATGAAGAGAATCTCCGGATATTCAGCCTTTACTCTACCGATAGCCCACCGCCAAAACTCGGCAGGAACCATTTCTGCCATATCGCAGCGGAAGCCATCTATTCCTTTTGACGCCCAATACAGCAGAATATCTGTCATTTTATTCCATGTATCAGGTATCGGGTCGAAATGATATGAACGTCCTCCCGCATCGCAATAATCCACGCCGTAGTTCAGTTTCACCGTCTCATACCAGTCATTACGTCCCGGATGGTTATCGAATCGGTCATTACCGGTAGCCTTTGCAGGGAATTCCTCGTATCGCCTGCCTTCATAGCATACATCAAATTCAGGCTCAAAGGGAGTGTTTACACAATAATAAAAATTATTGTCAGCACTGAATCCCATTTCTTTGTCATCGTCCTCTCCTAAATCCTTCACACCGTCCGGTTTGGCTATGGAGCGATACTGACGAGCCACATGATTGGGTACGAAATCCATTATGAATCCCAATCCGCATCTGTGAGTCCGTCTGATAAGGGCTTCGAATTCCTTCATTCTATCCGGAACTTTGTCGGCAATATCCGGGTCGATGTCATAATAATCCGTTATAGCGTAAGGTGAGCCGGCCTTTCCCTTAACAACAGCCGGATGCTGTGTCGGTATACCGAATGAGGAATAATCGGTTGCAGAAGCATGTCGTATGACTCCGGTATACCAAATATGAGTCATACCCTTTGCTTTTATTTGTTTCAGTATCTTCTCACTGAAGAAACTCATTTTTCCACAACCGTTTTCGGCAACCGTGCCATTACATTTGCATGTATTATTACGGTTGCCGAAAAGTCGTGTAAAAACCTGATATATAACTATCTTTTTATTCATTTCAGATTAATCCATGTGCTGTGACGTTCTTGTCGATACGTCCAATCATTCCCTGAAGAGCCTTGCCCGGTCCACACTCTGTGAAATCGTCAGCTCCGTCAGCTATCATATTCTGAACTGAAGATGTCCATCTTACACTGCTTGTAAGCTGTGCAATCAGATTTGCCTTTATCTCAGCTGCATCTGTGTGAGGCTTTCCGTCAACATTCTGATATACAGGACATTTAGGAGTTGAGAACTCTGTGGCCTCGATAGCCTTCTGCAGTTCTTCCTTTGCAGGCTGCATAAGCGGTGAATGGAATGCGCCACCGACCTTAAGAGGTAAGGCACGCTTTGCTCCGGCTGCTTTCAGTTTCTCGCAAGCCTTATTTATAGCGTCCACATTACCACTTATAACCAACTGTCCGGGACAATTATAGTTTGCAGGAACAACAATGTTTCCGGGAGTGCTGCATTCTTTGCAAACATTCTCAATGGTTTCATCCGGCAATCCGATAACAGCAGCCATAGTACCCGGAGCTGCCTCACATGCTTTCTGCATTGCTGTGGCACGAGCATAAACGAGCTTCAGACCATCCTCAAAGCTCAATGCTCCAGCTGCGACAAGAGCAGAGAATTCACCGAGAGAATGTCCTGCTACCATAGAAGGTGCGAAGTCTTCGCCTAAACACAATGCACTGATAACACTGTGAAGGAACACAGCCGGCTGTGTCACCTTGGTCTGTGTCAGCTCGGCATCTGTGCCGGCAAACATGATATCGGTTATTCTAAATCCCAGAATCTCGTTTGCTTTCTCGAACAATTCTTTTGCTTTGTCGTTATTATCATACAGGTCTTTTCCCATACCAACAAACTGAGATCCCTGACCGGGGAATACAAATGCTTTCATATTTTTCTGTTTTTAAGTTTATTTTGCATGCAAAGTTACGATTTTTTTCGCAATAGATAATCTTTTATATCGGCAAAAGCCATATAATCATAAAAAGTAGAGTTATATTAAGATAATAATATGATAAAACATACTAAATGAATGCTTTATATAATATTATCAGATTAATAATCTGACATTAATTACATAAATCAACGCACATAACGGATGTTTATGATTAAACTTATAGAAAAATATAAATAAAAAATCTCCACTTGGATGATTCATTATGCTGACACATCCAAATGGAGATTGTAATTATGTCTGTCAAGACGATTAGTCAAGACCAAGCGTTTTCTTTATAGCCTCTACTTTTTCAGCACTTTCTCTGTTACAACGCTCATAGCATCCTGCGCACTTCATTGTGCCCTTCACCTCAAGATAGAACTTTATCTTAGGTTCTGTTCCGGAAGGACGAACACTGACCTTGGTATTATCTTCGCAGAACCACTGCAGTACATTGCTTGTTGCAGGCATGTCTATCTTAGAAACATTTCTTTCTGCGTCACGCTGTTCAAGTGTAAGGTAATCCTTTACCAATACGACCTTACTGCCGCCCAATTCTTTAGGAGGATTGTTTCTGAAATTAGTCATCATTGCCTGAATCTCGTCTGCACCACTCTTTCCTGGACGTACTACATTGATTGTTGTCTCCTTTGAGAAGCCGTATTCAATATAAATGTCCATCAGAAGGTCATAAAGTGTCTTGCCCTGATCCTTGGCATACGCACAGATTTCAGCTAACAGAGAGCATGCAGATACGGCATCCTTGTCTCGAACAAAATCCTCAGCCAGGAAGCCATAGCTCTCCTCACCTCCACCGATATACTGCTGTTTTCCTTCAGAGAGAGCTATCTCACGTGCAATCCACTTGAAACCTGTATAGCAATCTCTCATCTCAATATGCTGTTTGTCAGCAATCTGCTTAATTGTCTCAGTTGTGACAATTGTCTTAACAATGAAGTCTGTCGGCTTCATCTTACCGGTCTTAATACGGTTTGTGATTATATAATAAAGGAAAATAAGACATGTCTGGTTTCCGTTTATCAGAATCCATTCACCCTTATCGTTCTTGCAGGCCATACCTACACGGTCAGCGTCAGGATCACTCGCCATTACTATGTCTGCATCGATTGCCTTTGCATCTCTCAAAGCCAGAGTAAGTGCTTCTCCATTTTCAGGGTTAGGGCTCTTTACTGTCGGGAAATCTCCACTTCTTACCATCTGTTCCTCAACACAGTGTACATTCTCAAAGCCCCATTTCTTCAGACTTTGCGGAATAAGCATCATTCCAGTACCATGCAAAGGAGTATAGACAATCTTAAGGTCTTTCTGACGTTTGATCACCTCAGGATCAATTGAAACAGTCTTAACCTGCTCAAGATAAGCATTATCAACCTCTGCTCCAATAATCTGAATAAGGTCCTTGTTGCCGGCAAACTTAACATCATCAACCTTCACCTTATTGACCTCATCTATTATTCCAACATCATGAGGTGACAATACCTGCGCTCCGTCTTCCCAATATGCTTTATATCCGTTATACTCACGAGGGTTATGCGATGCTGTTATGTTCACACCTGCCTGACAACCGAGATGACGTATTGCAAAGGAACACTCCGGTGTAGGACGCATGTCATCGAAAAGATAGACTTTAATTCCATTTGCCGAGAAAATATCTGCAACTGTTTCTGCAAACAAGCGGCTGTTATTACGGCAGTCGTGACAAACAACGACAGAAACAGAGCTGCGAGTGGCAAAATTCTTTTTCAGATAGTTAGCAAAGCCTTGAGTGGCCATTCCCACAGTATATATATTCATTCTGTTGCTGCCGGCTCCCATTATACCACGAAGTCCACCGGTACCAAATTCAAGATCTTTGTAGAAAGACTCTATCAAGTCTGTCTTATCCGCATTGTCCAACATAGCCTGGACCGCTTTACGAGTGTCTTCATCAAAAGAAGGTGACAACCATTGTTTTGCCTTGTTTTCACACAAAGCAATCAGTTCTGTATTACTTTCCATAATTTAAATCTGTTATGTTTTATCATACGTTTATATATGTACAAAGATAATGATTATCTGTGAATAATGCCAACTGACGCTTACTATTTTTTTTATTTTTTTACTCTGATAATGAATTATCATTCGTTCAACGACTTACATTCCGATGTCATTAATAATGAAATGATTATAATCATATATACCAATCAACAAAAAGCCTCCGGAAGATATAAAAATTCTCCCAGAGGCAATATTTTAACGGACGATATTAAGTTTCTTTCTATTTTGTCTTTGTAATTGTATGCAACACTTTTCCCGTCTTGTCTATCATATACATATTCAATGCTTTCTTCGTAGCAGAGATTACCGAGAAACCAGGTTCCGGCGAACAGAAAACAGTGCCTTCAATAGGTTTCACTTTGCGTGCAAGCGAACCGGATGAGTTTACTACATAATCTATGTTGTCACCCTTCATACGTATATGCTGAAAATTGTGTATATGTCCACATACATATAATGACACGTTATTATATTTTTTCAATACCGGTAGAAGTACACGCTGCATATCGTTTCTCTCTACATCATCTTTAGATGTTTCCGCATATATTGGATGATGACCTACAACTATCACCCAATCCTCTTTAGCCTGCTTAAGTGTATTGTCAAGCCATTTCAGCTGTTCATCAACATTTTGCTTGCATGCATCAGGATATTTATCACTTTCCTCCCGATATTTTGAAATCAACGGTGTGGTATCAACAAAAATCAGGCGCAGAGTCGTTCCGTCTTCATCAAAAGTGCGTGTGTAATAGCGTCCGCCCATCTCCCATCTGCGGCTCACTTTCCCATAGTCCAGCACAGCCTGGGTATTACCGCGATACTCATGATTGCCGAGCAATGGATACCACGTTATCATAAGTTCAGGATGAGAATAAATAAGTTCATAGTTTGTCATCCACAAAGGATCGTTCACAGAAGCTACACCCTCAAAATGATGTACATCTCCTGCAGCTACGACACATTCCGGTCCTAAAGTCTCAGCCATATTTCCCATGAGCTCGGCAATGGGTTTCTGGTCATAATATCCGTTGCGGCCGAGGTCATTAGCCATATACACGACCACATCACCCTTCAGTTTCTCCCAGTCTTCAGGAGTCTGTGCGTAAGCACTAAAACTTCCAAAGAAAGATATTAATACCGCAGAAATGGCTATTAAAAGCGTCTTTTTGTTTGTCATCATAAAATTCTTCACTTTTTAATTATTTATATTACAAGGACTTTATAACTGTATAAGTTTCCGCCGCATTGTGTCTAAGTAAGATACGACGGAAACTTAAAGAGATTTATATCAAAGATTTATTTTTATTCCGGCATTTACTTTCACTCCATAATACTCCACCTGCATGGTACGGTTTTTCTCACCCTGGTAGTAACGAAGCGGCTGATTAAGCAAGTTGTTTGCCTCTGCATAGACAGTGAACTTTGTTTTATTTCCCCATGTATAGCTTGCGTTCAGGTCGAGATAGTTCACCTTATCATAATAACGGTCGAGCTCACGGGCACCGGTATTCATCTGGTCGATGAAACTTGAAGCGAAGTTATAAGACATACGGACATTTACTCCCGATTTCTCATAATAAAGAGAAACATTGGCTGTATGCTCAGGCGAACCAGCCATCTTCACATCATCACCATCCTTTATTCCAAGGCGCTCGTTATAGTTTCTTGTCGTGCTGTGTGTATATGTATAGTTGGCGTAGAGTCCCAAGCACTTCAATGAAGGAGTAATAAATCCAAAGTCGCGCTGCCATGCTGCTTCTACTCCAAATATTCTTGCGTCATATGCATTCATATTCTGAGTAACCTCGAATGTCTCATCGTTTCCAGTAAGTCCCAGTTCTGAACCTGTATAATAGCCAAGAGTCTCCACATTCACATTATGGACATCCTTATAGAACAGTCCAAGACTTACAAGACCGACGCTCTTGAAATAATAATCGGCTGAAAGATCATAATTGAAAGATGTTGTCGGTTTTGTGTTCGGATCACCGATTGTAGCCTCTTGATCAACCAGATTGAAACTCTTATTAGCTATAAGTGCAGAATACTTAGGACGTGAAAGTGTTTTTGTGAACGAAGCGCGAATGTTTCCGTCCTCACCCAATTTGTATTTTAAGAGCAGACTTGGCAGCAAATTAGTGTAATTATGTCTGTATTCACCGGTCGGAGTGAGTGTCTCGAATTCTTCCATCTCCACTTCGCCGTCTTCATCAAGCACCGGCTGGCCATTTGCGTCAAGCACCTCATTCTCTCCGGCCTCATAATTCAGACCATTAGTACGTAGGAAAGTGCGTTCTATACGCAGTCCGATGGTGGCATCAAGATTCTTGCCAATTTTCTGATCGAAACGAAGATAACCTGCCAATATAGCCTCGTTTACCTTATAGTTTCCGGCTTCTTCCTCAAGCACCTCTTCACCATATTCCTTGTTGAAAGCAATACCACCGAGGAACTCTTTTCTTATGAACGGAGTGTGAAGCGGATAATTCTCACCAGGCATGAATCCGTCACGAATCTGTAAACTTGTCTGAGAGCGCCAATTTCCAAGAAGGTCCTCGTCATATTCGTAGAAACTTATATCACGTTTCTTATTTTTACTTGTATATTTTGCACCGAACTTGAGCTTGTTTCCATAGAGGCCCTTGGCGAGAGGCAACTCGAAATTGAGGCGTGCCTTGTATTCGTTCTCGACGATGTCCTCATCCTGGTTGGTGAGTTCGTCTATTTCCCATCCTTCATCATTCAAGTCAGGAATAGGAACAGTGCAATAAGGCTGGCGTCCGAAAACATCCTTGAAACCGGAACCGAAATCAATTCCCTTATACTCGAACGACGCATAGCGCTCGTTAGGACGCTCTTCTGTAGCACGCGAGTAGCTTCCGGCCCAATCTATTTTAAGATTACCAATGTAGTGTTCACCGTCAAGAGTGAAATCCATTGTCTGCTGACGCTCGAGACGAGCATTCTTTGTATCGTCAGCTCCGGCCTTTGTCTCAAGAACAACAGACTGTTTTGAAGCAGAAGAATTAAGTTTCTTGTAACTTATACGATAGCGGTTTTCCCAATCGTTACGACGATTGTATATTCCCTTGAAAGATATTTTATTCAAAGGATTGATTTTATAGTCAAATGCGAGAGAATAGCTCTGACGCTCACGTGTCACATAATACTGACGCACCTGAGCCTCTTTCAACTCGATATTCTCATCACCCATCTCATATTCAAACTCTGTATTGTCTGAGCCTCCCGGCGCATATTGATATGAAGCGGAAGCCATAACACCCAACTTGTCGTTGAAGAAACGGTCGCCCCATGTTGCTCCGATGTTCCATTGCTGCTTGTCACTGATCCACGTATGTCCGCTTCCGAGCGTGAAGTTAAGCACACGGTGCGATGGAGTATTCTTGGTCACAAGATTTATGGCGCCACCTATGGCGTCGCCATCCATATCAGACGTAACAACCTTGTTCACCTCAATAGTCTGAACCATGTCTGACGGTATAAGGTCGAGCTGTACATTACGTGTATCACCTTCTGCAGACGGCAGTCTGTTTCCGTTTACGGTAACAGATGTGAGGTCGGCGCTGGTTCCACGCACCTGACCAAAACGAGCCTCGCCCTGGTCATACTGTACGTTAATACCATTGATACGCTTCAGAGCGTCACCTATATTTGAATCCGGGAATTTACCAACCTGATCGGCAGATACTACGTTTGTGATTCCCATACTATTTTTCTGCATCTGCATAGCACGACGCTGACCGGAAAATGCTCCGTCAACAACAACCTCACGCAAGGCAAGTCCTTCTGTCAGCACGAAATTGCTTTCCTTTGACTTGTTATCCTCGATGATAATTTTGCTGACAACCGGCTGATAACCGACATAAGAAATTTTAACCACATAAGTTCCCGGTTTCAGATTCGGCAATTTGTAAAATCCGTTAATGTCGCTCGTAACACCGGTGTGCAGATCCTCAATCATTATCGTCGCACCCGGCAATACATGATGTTCAGCGTCCATCACACGTCCACTTACACTTCCTCCTGAATTAATCTCGGTGACATCGTTTGCAGCTGATAAATTAGCAAAGCCGACACTGAGTAAAGCCGTCACCAATAGTAATCTTTTACCTTTTTCCATATAAATTTTTAATGAATTGATTTATGGGCACAAAGGTATTCCGGCATGATTGCTATCGGGTGACAAAGAAATTAAAGCTTGAAAACAATTGTGTTTCAACGATATTACAGATAATGATTGCATCACGTCATGACAAAATAAAAACTATATGAATAAAAAATCCTGCATTTATATGCATAGCGGTAACCTTTCTACTATAAATGAATTATAAAAAACATGAGCATCCGACCGAATATAAAAGAACTTATATACCGTATGTCAAAGCCATAAAATATCATATTCCGTCCGATAATAAACAGATTACATACGTAATGCACCATCTCCTCATCCGATAATATCTTTTTATGGCTCGGTTGGAATCCGGTGATAATTGGCTTTATTCATAAAATATAATATAAAATGACGTGAAATATTCTGACAACGGATGCGGGTATAAGCTGTAACAGCGTATTTGCTAAGTAATGATAAAATCATATTGTAACAACCAATAATTCATCACAACAAAAGAAGTACATACATTTCATGCCCGTACTCATTCCTAATATCAGCATCGTTAATGAAAACTCAGACGACGGACTTACAATTTTTCTTGACAATTTTTTGACAAAATAAATTCGAAAAATAGATGTGTAGGAATGTTAAATCCGGTATAACAAATATTCTTTCAGCCAAAACGGCGTCGGGATATACCCTTTTTTGTAGTCTGAGACAACTCATCTTAGGTTCTGATAATGCCCGTTTCACAGTCCGATTAAGCCTATATCAGGGTACTATATGGTGCTTTTCAACCCATGAAACAGGCCATTTTGCATGCCGAAACAGTGTATATTGTAAAGTGTAGAAATGGCTATTAAACATAACCTACTGACATTCAATGTATTATAAAAGCCTCTTATTTTCCGCATATTTGCGTTATTAGGAGCATCTGCATGAAAATACTCGCTTATTTTTCGGGGTAGAACGGAAAACTCCGAGCGGGAAATCGCAGGATACTGAAAATCTGAAAGTACCCCGATTGGTATTCATTCCAACTATAAGCCGCGATGCTGATTATGGAGCGAACACACAATTTCTTTATTGAGACAAGCCACGCAGTGTTCACATAAAACATAGAAATTCAACCAATTTAGAATTGTTAAACTCTGATGACTATGCTTAATAAGTTTCCACCACCATTTCCCATTAATACAATCATTGTCATTTCTATTTATGAAACTACCCTTACGATAAGGCAGTAAGCGTTGTTATAACACAAATAGAAAATAATCTGATGATTGCAAGACTATCGCAAAAAAGAAAATTATAATGATTGCTGTGTTCTTAATATTATCTGTCATCCACTCGTGAAAATAAAAAAGCGAGAGAAATCTCATGTCTTCTCCCGCATATATTCAACAATCAATTGACTTCCTCAACAACTGTTTTCACTCCTTTTATCTTCTCACCATTAGCCATACGCAACACCTGCCTTAACTTAGAACGATCCACAGCCACGTATGAATAACGGTCCTTAACATCTATTCTACCAATATCGCCAGCCTTAAGTCCGGCTTTCTTGCACAGAAATCCAACGATGTCACCTTTGCTTATTTTACTCTGTTTACCCTTACCTATATATATTGTCGCATTTTTAGGCATCGAGACAGGCGGCAACTCAGTAGGGATATGGAATTCAGCAACATTTTCTTCCACATAATCAGGAAGTTTCTCTGAAGGGTTCAACAAAAAGAATGCATTGCCACAAGCATCCCATCGTGCCGTACGACCCGTACGATGGATATAATTGTCTTCGGTTTCAGGGAGATGATAATGTATGATATTCTCGACAAACGGTATGTCAAGACCGCGCGATGCAAGATCTGTGCTCACAAGCACGTTGGCTGATCCGTTTGCGAACTTGTATATGGCATCCTCACGCTCACGCTGATCCAATCCGCCATGATATGCACTCGTGACAAAGCCGAGGCCACGCAGATAAGCATCAACACGCTCCACACTTTCACGATAGTTCACAAACACAATGCTGCTTTGACTGCCAAATGTCTTTAGAAGTGACGACAATGTCTCCAACTTATCCTTTACAGGTACATTCACTTTGTATATCTTCAGACGTTCTGATACAGTTTCGGCACTGTCAAGATAATCAAGGCGCACTGTGCGTCCCATATTTACGAAGTTCGGTATCGAATCGGTATCCGTGGCAGACAGCAGGACACGCATTTCAACATTTGGCAGCTTGCCCATTATGGCACCCATCTCATCAGCGAATCCCATTTCGAGACATTTGTCAAACTCGTCAATGACAACATATCTTATGCAGTCCGCAGAGATGTTCTGCTTGTCAAGATGATCGTTAAGACGACCCGGTGTCGCAAATATTATTTGCGGACGCACCTGTCGCAATACGCGGTGTTCCTCCATTGTCATACGACCACCGTAACATGCGCAGCAACGCAATCCGGTCTTCATGTCATTCAATACGTTTGCCGACTGCAACGCAAGTTCTCGTCCCGGCACGATGACTACACACTGGACATGGTCATCATTCTGGTCAATCTTCTGCACTATAGGTAAAAGATACGCGAGAGTCTTTCCAGAACCCGTAGGTGACAAAAGCACCACGTCATTATCCCCACGCAGTATTGCTTCACCGGCAGCCTTCTGCATTTCGCTCAGAGAATCCACTCCAAGCCTTTTCAAACAATCATTTATTATCATTCGTCTTCAATAACGTGTCTATTTCCTCAAATTCTTTTCCCATGTTAAGGTTAAGATATATCGTATATAACGGCATACCCCACTTGTCTTTCTGATCAGGAGCAAGAGCCCTATAGCGTTCCAGATAAGGCATCGCGCTCTTATACAAAATCCTTAACCGCGACTTCTGCCTGCGTGACAGTAACGTATTTGAATCTATTCTTACAGCCTGATTGAAATATGCCAGTCCGGCATTGAGATACGCATCTGCCAATGTATCATTGCGTGCTATAAGACCATCGCTTATGTTTATGCACTCATCATAACGTCCTATATTGAGCAGAACTGTACTTTTTGCATATAGAAACACGCTGTTTGTACTGTCTATATCAAGCGCTTTGTCACACAACATAAGCGCGTTTCTCATATCGTCATTTTTATAATATAAGTCGAACAAACGCGGGAAGAAATACATTGACTTGGGATATTTGTCAAAACCGGTCACCAACAATGACTTATATTTGGCCGTATCCGACTTCAGTTTATATGTTTCTGCAAGATACTGGTACAGGTATTTATGCCTTAAAGAATCTCTTTGGGCAAGGTCAGCGTACTTCAAAGTCTTTTCTACATCCTTCTGCTTGAAACCACAATATACCGCCATATAGGCAGCCCGTGGTATGAGGCTGTCTCTGTTTTCATAATCATAGCCTGAAAATAACGGCTGATTCTTGCAATCTATGTATGTATCAAAAAAGTCGTATGCCTGTTTAAAGTCGTGCTTTCTTACAAAAAACAGACCGCCATTATACAAATTCGGGCGATATGCATTAAGAAACTCGGAATGTTTCTTACGATATTTTAAAACAATACATCCATGTTTATCCGGCTCAATGTTCACCGAATCGAAACTCTCAAGAACGAGAAACATTCTGCGTGCGGCATTGAACAAAACAGCAGTATCATATTGTTTTTTCAGATACAACTGCTCATTTCCCTGATCATATTGTTTTTTTATGGCGTCATAAAGTACCAACCATATCTTCTTATTCTTGCGATTTACAGAATCCTTAAGCAAATTGCGCATCGATTCTTCTGCCTTATTAAGATCTTTTCCCTCCTTTATCCATGCCTTGGCCTGTGATATCTCCTTTTTCTGGGGATACATTCCAAGTGAAATAAAAAAGAAGGAAACGAATAATACGAGTTTATTTACCATAGCCATAAACTTAAATCATCCTTACTAAACCACACAAAGAAGAAAACAGATTGTAAGGGCAAATGTTCTTCTTATAATTCTAATTTGTCCTCTGCGAAAGAGTAATCGCAGAGGACAAATAAATTATTACTTAACCAAAGCCTCCATCTCTTTGGTACGACTGTCATCCGCACCATAAAGACTATAATAGCACTGATATAACGGATAGCTCCAATTAGCTTCCTTACGGTCAGGATCCAAAGAGCGTGCCTTCTCCAGATATCCTAAAGACTCGACCAGAAGAGCTTTTTGTTCTGCTGCAGTTGCAAGGGTCGCAGCCTTTGAATTCATTGAATATCCCAGATATGTGAAAACTATAGCCTGCTTGTCATCAATTTCTACCGACTTTTTCAATGATGCTATTGCGTCATCCCACTTTCCGGCATTCATCTCATTCTGACCTTTCATTGCCCAGATATTGGCGTTGTTAGGCTCTACTGCTATACGCTCACCGATAAGAGAAAGCTGCTTGTCATCCATTCCAAGTCCACCATATAATGTGACGAGTGAGTTGAATATCTGAGCATCCTTATTGCTTGCATACAATGTTTCAACCTCTTTCAGGCACTTCAAAGAATCCTCTCTTGTCTTAAGACCCTGCTGCATAAGATACATCTTCAAACCAAGAGCCTCATGATAAGACGCGGTATCCTTGAGCGCAATATCGCAATACTTGTTAGCATTCTCAAGATCTTTTGCCTGGAAAGAATAAACTGCAGCTACACGTGCAACTTCACCAAGCCACTGATCCGGTTCTTTTGTCTTATCTACCTCAGCAAAAAGAGGTGCAGATGCTGTCTCAACATACAGAGCATAATTGTTCAGTGCATCTGTCTGGTTTCCCTTTTCAGCAGCATACTGTCCACCGTTGATAAGGTGTGTACGGAGTCTGTAGAGTTTCTGCTGGTTTGACTTGTGGAATTTTGGAGAAATCTTGCCTTTTGCGTTTGGCATGTTATCGTATTTATCACACTCGAGTCCATTCTTCATTGCAGCATAAGCAGCTTTGAAAAGACCCAATGTGTCATAAGGTTCCGGATTACCCTGCTGCATCTGTACAATCAACTGATTAGTATTCATTGTACTTTCTTCTTTAGAAACCTTCTCCATTGCAAGGTCAACCAGCTTGTTATAAGCCTTAGCCTTCTGATCGTTTGACAATGATGAAAGATTAGCATTAAGAAGTTTCTCTGCTTCAGTGTAATCTTTGGACTTCATTATGCTTTTTAAAGCATCTCCCTGAGCAAAAGCTGAAGTGGCAGCTACTGCCAATACAGCCATAATTACTAGCTTCTTCATAATTGCATTATTTTAAAGTTGTTGTTATTTTAATCATTCGTTATTATCATTATTGTCGTCTGATGTCGCATTTGAAGATATATCTTCGTTAATATCCTCCTGCTTCTGCGACCACTGAGCACGACTTTCTTCCTCAACGGTTGCCTCAAGCTCGCTGCTCATCACTTTACAAACACTGGCAATCACATCGTTCTTCTTAGACAAGTTGATAAGTCTGACGCCCTGAGTAGCACGTCCCATCACACGACATTCTGACACAGCCAGACGTATGGCTATACCACTCTTATTTATTATCATCAAATCGTTACTATCTGTAACATTTTTGATTGCAACAAGTCTTCCGGTCTTCTCTGTAATACTGAGAGTCTTGACTCCCTTTCCGCCACGGTTTGTAACACGATAGTCATTTACCTGAGAACGCTTGCCATATCCGTTTTCACTAACAACCATAACAGTCTCTGTTTCAGGATTATTGACAACAATCATTCCAACGACTTCGTCATCACCATCATCCAGTCTCATTCCTCTGACACCAGTAGCAACACGTCCCATGGTACGGATGGAATTCTCATCAAATCTTACCGCACGTCCGTTACGGTTTGCCATGATAAGTTCATTATGTCCATTTGTCAAACGTACATCAACCACCTCATCGTCATCTGCAATATTAATTGCGATAACTCCATTTGTGCGAGGACGGGAGTATGCCTCAAGGCATGTTTTCTTAACAGTTCCATGCTTCGTAGCGAACACGACATAATGGTTCTTTACAAAGTTCTCATCGTTAAGTCCGCGTAAGCGCAACAATGCGTTCACAGAGTCATCACTCTCTATATTGAGCATGTTCTGAATAGCACGTCCTTTGAAGTTTTTATCACCTTCAGGAATTTCATAACACTTAAGCCAATAGCAACGACCTTTTCTCGTAAAGAATAACATTGTCTGATGCATTGTTGCAGGATATATGTATTCTGTAAAATCCTGCTCCCTGGTACGTGCACCCTTAGAACCGACTCCACCACGTGCTTGCTCTCTGAACTCACTTAACGGAGTACGTTTAATATATCCAAGATGGCTTACTGTGATCACAACCGGATCGTTAGGATAGAAATCCTCCGCATTGAATTCATGCTCATAAGGCTTTATTTCAGTACGTCTCGGGTCATTATATTTTTCCTTAACCTCAAGAAGCTCTTCTTTCATAACCTTCTTACATAATTCCGGATCATTCAATATGGCCTGGAAATATGCTATCTGACGTAATAATTCGTCATACTCGGCATGTAACTGTTCCCTGCGAAGTCCGGTAAGCTGTGAAAGACGCATATCTACGATAGCCTTTGACTGCAGCTCATCCAGTTCGAATCTCTTTTCAAGATTACGTTGTGCATCAGCCGGAGTCTTGCTAGCACGTATTATACGTACGACCTCCTCTACATTATCACATGCTATAATCAGACCTTTTATTATGTGTGCACGCTCTTCTGCCTTCTTCAAGTCAAAGCGTGTACGGCGAATTGTAACATCATGTCGATGGTCGATGAAATATCTCACACAATCTTTCAGAGACAACAGGCGTGGACGTCCTTTCACCAATGCGATGCAATTGACTGAGAATGAGCTCTGCATGGCTGTCATCTTATACAATTTATTTAAGATAACATTTGCATTGGCATCTCTCTTCACATCCACAACGACACGCATTCCCTGTCTGCCTGATTCATCATTTACATTAGAGATACCGTCTATCTTACCTTCTTTTACAAGCTCTGCAATATTCTCAACCAACTGAGCCTTATTAACGCCATAAGGAAGTTCTGTCACAACAATCTTGTCATGTGAATCATCACTTTCTATTTCAGACTTAGCCCTAAGTACAATTCTTCCACGTCCAGTCTCGTAAGCATCCTTCACGCCTTGCAAACCATAAATGTATGCACCGGTCGGAAAATCAGGAGCCTTTATATATTGCATAAGGCCGTCCGTATCAATATCCGGATTATCAATGTATGCACAACAGCCATCAACGACCTCGCCCAAATTGTGTGTAGGAATATTAGTCGCCATACCTACAGCAATTCCATTACCTCCATTAACCAACAGATTCGGAATCTTTGTTGGCATAACAGTAGGTTCCTGCAGTGTATCATCAAAGTTGTTTGTCATGTCAACGGTGTCCTTATCCAGATCATCCATCACATGCTCACCCATCTTCGACAAACGACACTCTGTATAACGCATGGCAGCGGCAGAGTCACCATCTACAGAACCGAAATTTCCTTGCCCATCAACAAGCGTATAACGCATATTCCAATCCTGCCCCATACGTACAAGAGCGCCATACACAGAACTATCGCCATGAGGATGATATTTACCCAATACCTCACCGACAACACGCGCGCATTTCTTATATGGATTGTTGCTTGTATTTCCAATACCTAGCATACCATATAATATTCGTCTTTGAACCGGTTTAAAACCATCGCGAACATCAGGAAGAGCTCGGGCAACAATTACCGACATACTATAGTCGATATACGAAGACTTCATTTCTTCCTCAATGTTTATCTTCAAAATACGATCTTGATCAATTGTCTGATTTTCATCCATTTTTTATATATATTGTTTTTTTATTTCGAGACACCAATTTTGGCCCAACATTTACGCTAAGGCCCTTATTTTTCGTTCTGACGAGTTTTTAATATATTTTCAGATTGTAAAATTACAAAAAAAAGGTGACCTGCTAAAACTTTTAAAACCAATCAAAGCAAAATTAAGTATAATTAGCTTATACGATAAACAATATTATCAATAACCCACATACAACACTCTTACAACTATTATGCACATTAATAAACACTATAGCTAAGTCAATATACAAATAATGACAATACGTATTAGACAAATAAATATAACAAACCTATCGTTTTCGCGAAGAATCCGGACATATCCGAAAATGATATATTACACAAGTCCGGGATAAGAATTATTAAAAAAGTAGAATTGTTGGTTATTTTCCATATATACATGGAATAGCGGCAGATTGTTCTCAAAAAAACAATATGCAGCCCGTACGGAACAAACATTAATTATAAAATTGTGCACAGACATGTGTCATGAATGTACTAGATTTCAACTGTTCGTTTATACATTCTATTACACATTTTTTCTCTGCATAATCTGTCCACATAGGCATAAGTTTCCTACTGCCATTTTGTTTTTTACCAAACATCAATAGAAATTAATAAAAACAGATGTGCATCTCCTGTTTTTGAAAAAAATGCACATCTATTATATCAGCTCAACAATTCTGGAACATCAGTTTTTATAGTTAAAAAGAAATGGTTTGCGAATTACACAAACGAAATTTGAGAGTTAG
>ERZ779888.1987-NODE-1987-length-18250-cov-7.831382_pt1 | contig 18250 bp, 23 predicted proteins | sample MGYA00511245_ERZ779888 | MGnify/ENA primary metagenome ERZ779888 (study PRJEB29588, sample SAMEA2155255) | human gut metagenome | biome: human gut; feature: human-associated habitat; material: faeces | place: Denmark | collected 2008/2010 ... | reverse complement strand
CTGGTGCGCCCGGCCGGCGACCGCTCCGGCCAAAAAGGAAACGACCGCTTTGGAAAAGGACCCGGTCCAAAAGAGAGCCACAGGGAAAATGCCGGGGGAAAAACACCCCGTTTCGGGGGTAAAAAGAAGGGCGCTTTTGCGCCTTCAAATGCCGGCGGCAAAAAAGGAGCCGCCCTAAATGCGCAAAACAGCAGAAAAGCGTCGGATTTCAGGAAAACAGAATCCCGGCGTGCCCCGGCCGGAAAAGGGGCTGCCGGCAGTAAAAAACGCTGAGCGGATCGCTTGACAAAAGGGAACTTTTCATGCTACAATAAACAGGGAACCTACAAACAACTCCGGCATACGCTGAAAAAGATGAAAGGAGGATTTTTCCGTGAGCAATATGTTTGACTATCTTATCTGGCGGGGCGATCTTTCTTTTGGAAATGCGCCGCTTTGCCCGATTGACGCGCTCATTTTTTCCATGTTGGCTTATATGGATCTGAGAAAAGTCGTTCCCGCAGACCCCGGTGCCGAACCGGTGCGGCTCTCGGATGCAGTCGAGAAGTATTTCGCGCTTCCCGGTTCGCATCTGCCCCATGTGACCGGGGCTTCCAACCATGTCAAACTGCTCCGTAAGCTTTCGGAAAGCGAGCGCTTCGGCGGTCTTCGGCTTTTTGGGGCGAAGCGACAGGTCAACCGGAGTGAGAATATGCAGTTCGGCGCCATTTCGGTGCTTTTACCGGGGCAGAACCTTTTTGTGGCCTATCAGGGCACGGACGATACATTGGTCGGCTGGAAAGAAGATTTTATGATGAGCTATGAGTGCCCTGTCCCGGCACAGCTTTCGGCCGTCAACTATCTAAACGAGGTGGGGGCCGCCTATCCCATGCGCCGGATTTTTACCGGCGGACATTCCAAGGGCGGCAATCTGGCCACTTACGCGGCCGTTAAAAGCGGACCGGGCGTGTATCCGCGTATTCGCGGCGTTTACAACAACGATGGCCCCGGTTTTTGCGACGGCACTCTTTATACGCCGGAATACCGCGAAATGCGCGATAAGATCCACACCTATATGCCGCAATCTTCCATTGTGGCGGTACTCCTTGAGCATGATTGGAAACACAAGATCGTGGTAAGTAACGGCATCGGAATTCTCCAGCACGATGCCTATACCTGGCAGGTGCGCGGAACGGAATTTGCCTATACCGAAAAAAGAACCGCCTTCGGCGAAAAGACCGAGGCGGTGTTGGATCGTTTTATCGGGGCGCTGAGTCCGGAGCGCAAGAGGATGTTCTGCGAGGCGCTTTTTGAGATTCTGGAATCTACCGAGAAAGATACGGTGTCCGGCATTATCCGCGGGAAAAAACAGAGTCTGAAGCAAATTATGAAGGCCTATGGCGATCTGCCGGACGACCTGCGCGGGGCGCTCAATGACTCGGTTGCGGAACTGAAAAAATCCCGGAAAGCCGTGGAAAAAGCCGAGCGGCTGAAAAAAAGCGCGCCCTGAAAGCGGCGTGCTTTTTTACCGGGCTTGTGTAAAAAGTCTGCAACGGATTTTTCTCAATTTTCTTGATATGGAAAAACAAAAAGCCGCAAAACGCAACCCGTTTTGCGGCTTTTTGTGGTTTCAAGTGTCTCCTGCGGCAAAGTATTCGCTGACCAGATGATAGGAAAATCGGCCTTCTGTGATCTCATAAACGCCATCCTGTAAAAACACCAGATTATTCTCATCGATAGAAAGGGAATAGGAAGCGGTCGCGTTATAAATGTTGATATCGTAACTGTGGCTTTCATCAAAGGTGCGGGTATCGGTCTCGCTCAGCTTCAAGAAGGCGGTGGCCTCAATTTCCTGGCAAAGGGCACGGAGCATTCCGATTTTGTTGATGTCAAAATAGGCGCGCCCGCCGTCTACGACTGTGGGGACAGAGATGGAAAGGAAGGTTGGGTTAGAGGGCAGAGTCAAGGCAACGGGCGTTGGGGTTTTGGCTTCGTCCTGCGTTTTGTCTTTACAGGCCGTGAATAACGGCAACAGGCAAAGGCAAAGCAACAATAACAGCACTTTGACGCTTTTATGTTTCATAAATATTCCTTTCCGGGCGACCTGCGTGATGAGGTCGTCATATACTTGGCGGGGGTGATTTTTTGCCGATTTTTGAAAAGTCTTCTTACCGGCACCGGATTCTCCGGTTGGGCGGGAACGATGTTTTGCGCACCCGCGTCCGGGTGCCTGTGGGAGAGACGCCGGCCGAGCGGCACGGGGCCGCGCTTGTGGCGGCGCTTTCGGATTTTGCCGGGCAAACGCTTGCCCCCGCCATTCTTGCAAAATGGCGGGAGAACGGCCGTCCGCCAGGCGGCGGATTGCCGGTTTATACGGTGGAATATCGGAGCGAAGCGTGCCGGGGCGGGGTCTGTCTGGTTTTATCCGCGCTTTTGGAAGTACCGGGGGAAGCGGCGGTTTACCGGGAGGGGCGGCATTATTTCACCGCCGACGGGCGCTTTCAGGTAGGGCGGTTGAAAAAGGCCGGGGTCAGGCGGCGGGTTTCCAGGCGGCGGGGCACTGACGGTGCTCCTTGAACCATTCCCATTCTTTGAGTACCCGGTCATCCGCCGAGCAGATGACCTTAAGGCCGTTTTTGTCTGTTACCACTGTGATGTTGCCGTTCATCGAGGCAAAAGTACCGGCTTTGTAGTCGATGCAGCGGGAGGTAACGTAGACCCGGTCGGTATAGGGAGCAATCCGGTCCACAAATTCCTGCGCGGGGAATTGGTGGGCGGCGTTGGTCTTGGCATATTCGGGGCTGCCCGCGCAACAGCACACGCACACGATTTCGGGTTTTATCACCGAAAGCAGCGCGTCGCTGGAAGAGGTATAGGAGCCGTGGTGACCGCCTTTGTATAGATTTACGGGAGAAAGCTCGTTCATTTCCACCAGCTTCTTTTCTCCCTTTTCCTCCAGGTCGCCGGTAAAGAGATATTGATAGTCGCCGTATGTAAAGAGAGAGCAGACCGAATAATCGTTTTCCTTATCGGCATCATTATAGTAAAAATAGCTGTCAAGAATCTCCAGCGTAATTCCGTTGCCAAGGTCAAAGTTGTTCTTGTTTTCTTTGTCCTTGATACACTCGTTTGCCTTATAGTGCGTGGCGCCCCGGCCGATCGCCTCCGAAAGCTCTGCCTGATAGTCGCCATACATGGTGGTCTTGCCGCTGTCGTTTTTCTCTTTTTGATTGGTGCGGGCAAAATCAATGACCGTACCTATCTCAAAAAGGTCAAAAAGACTGCCGTCCCGTTCGGAAAAGCCGGCGTAATGGTCCTCGTGCGCGTGTGTGACAATGACATATTCCAGCTTTCCGTCGGTCACATATTGGTTCAGATATTCGCTGATGGTGGGAATACTGGAGGTTCTGGAACCCGCATCAATGAGAATATCGGTCTCGCCGGCTTTGATATAGGTGCAGTCGCCGGTATACTTGTTGCCAAGCTCCAGGAAGTGGATCTGCAGTTCGCCTTCCACCAGTACCCGGGGCGCTTCGTCGCTTTTGAATTGTTTGGCGCTGGCGAAACCGCCGCCAAGGAACCCGACGGCACAGCCCGCCACCAGGCAGGCAATGGCCAGAAACAGCGTCAGCGCAACCGAAAACTTCTTATTCTTCGCCATTTCTGCCGTCCTCCTCGCTTGAATCTACCGTAAAGGTGCGGATACGCCGGATTTGCCCGTTGGGGGCTTTTTCTCCGAATTTAAAGCAGTCCACTGTATAGACGATCGTATAAACGCCCTCCTTATCGGTGGGAATGATGTAATCGCCCTGTTCGTTTTTTTCAAGCGAGGTCTCCACTTTTACCTTACCCGAGACATCCCGGCCGAAGGAAAAAGCCTCCACGCCCTCTTCCCGGTAGGTGTAACTTTCTCCCACCTCAATGGAATGGGCGCTTTCGCCCTTCAGCAGGAAACGGTCGTTTTTTGAAACCGAAAACGCGGCCAGGACACCGGCGCCGATTCCAAGCAAAAGCGCGAGAACGGCAATGATCTTGGTGGCCGGATGCATTTTCCGGACAGCTTTTTTAGCGGATTTCTGCAGGATTTTTCCGACAGAAGGCTCCTTTTTTCTGGTGGCCATGATACAACTCCTTTTTGGGGGATTTGTTCTTATTATACGATTTTTCGGGCGGTCTGTCAAGTAAAAAGAGCGGCATATGCCGCTCTTTTCCGGTTTATTCAATGACAAAGATGAGAGGGTAGATGTCCTGCTCGCCGTCGATTTCAAAGAGTTCCACGGCCGGGTGGTTTTCCCGCAGATAGTTTCGGACGGCTGCGGTATCTTCTTTTGTGGATTCTTTTCCGCAAATAAGGATCACCACTTCCCGGTCCGAAAGATCCACACGGGAAAGGAGCATCTGCGCCGCCCCGGCCACGCTGTCCGCGTCCGCGAGCATTTCTTTCCCGGCAAATCCGATATAGTCGCCGCGCGCGATATCCAGCCCGCCCAGGTGCGAGTCGCGCACCGAGCGCGTGACCATGGCGGTCAGTACGCCGGACATGGCCTCGGTCAGGGCGGCCTCGATCTCGTCCGGATCGCCGCTGTCAAAGTCCAGCATGGTCAGCGCCGCATAACCGTCTCCCACGGTCTTGCTTTCAAGCACCCGGACATCCGAATCCTCAAAGAGCCCGGCCGCCTGGCGGGCCGTCAGAATGATGTTGCTGTTGTTGGGGAAAACAAAAATGGTGTCGGCATTGACTTCGCGGAAGGCCGCCAGAAAATCCTCCGAGGAGGGATTCATAGTTTGTCCGCCGTGTACGATCACATCGGCGCCCAGCGAGCGGAAGGTGTCGGCAATACCGGGGCCGGCGGCCACTGCCACCACGCCGAACGGTTTGCGTACCTTTTCTTTTTCGGCAGGTTTCCGGTCGGTAAAGTTGTCACGGATGGTCACGCCGCTGTGTTGGAGCGCCATGTTTTCAATCTTGACCGTGAGGTATTCGCCGTATTTCTGGCAGGCCTCAAGCACCTGATAAGGACGGGGCGTGTGTACATGGATCTTGATGACCGTGCCGGTCTTAAAGGCCACGATCGATTCGCCGCCCAGGGCCGTCAGTTCGTCCGAAATGGTTTCTACGGGGAAGGTTTCGGCGTCCACTTTGCTGTTTTGCAGTTGCAAAAGCAGTTCGGTACAGTAACCGAAGGTCATTTCGCTGTCGGCGGTAAAGCCCGAAAGGTCGGGCGTGGGGGCGTGGTTTGCAGGGGTGGCGGTGCTTTCGATCTTTTCCCCGTGCAGGATCTTGTTCATGCCCTCAATGATGTAGACCAGCCCCGCGCCGCCGCTGTCGATCACGCCGGATTCCTTTAGGATTGGCAGCAGATCGGGCGTGCGTTGCAGGGAATCGTGCATTTTTTCAATAAAGACCGAAAAAAAGTCCTCCAGCGTGCTTTCGGGGGTGATCTTTTCCACCGCGTATTCGGTGGCTTCCCGCGCCACGGTCAGGATTGTTCCTTCCGTGGGGGTCAGCACCGCGCTGTAGGCCTGCTTGACGCCGCTTTGAAAGGCGCGTCCCAGATCCTCTGCGCGGGCGCTTTCCACACCGGCAAGACCCTTGGCAATGCCGGCAAAAAGCTGGGAAAGGATCACGCCGGAATTTCCACGTGCGCCCAAAAGCATCCCGCCGGCCAGTTTGTCGGCGATATAAGAAATGGATTCGGAGGCCACGCCGTGCAGTGCCGCGTCGCCGCCTTCCATGGTCAGGCTCATGTTGTCGCCGGTGTCCCCGTCGGGGATCGGAAACACATTGAGGTCGTTGACGACCTGCGCATTGGCGCGCAGATTGCCCGCGCCGCCGCGTACCATGTCGGCAAACAGTGTGCCGGAAAGTTCATAGGTTGCCATATGTCTCTCCCAAAGATTATTTTCAGATGGCCGTTGTAATCTCTTTTCCGAAGAAGAAGATGCCGATGGCGCCGGGGCCGATGCAGGAGCCGATGATGGGGCCGATAAAGTTGACATACGCGTCCTTGAACCCGGCCTTTTCCAGCAACTGGGCTTTCAGATATTCCGCGTCTTCAATGCAGTCCGCATGCGCAATGAAAACGGTCTGCTCTTTGGCGTCCACCACATTTTCCGTGGCCAGTTTTACCAGACCGTCCAGCGAGGCGCGGCGACCTTTAAATTTGCAAATCGGCACATTCTGGCCGTTTTTATCCGAGATAATGACCGGCTTCACGCCAAGCAGATTGCCGAAGAAAGCGGCCGAACCTTTTACGCGGCCGGATTTTTTCAGCATATCGAGCGAGCCGACCGTGACAAACTGGTTGACAAAATGCTTTTTCTCTTCCACGGCCGCAACAATCTCTTCAAAGGATTTGCCCTCATTGCGCAATTTGGCCGCGAAGACGGTGAGCAGACCTTCTCCCAGGCAGGAGTTGGTCGCGTCAATGCAGGCAATTTTGGCTTCGGGATATTTGGGAAGCAGATTGCGCGCCACCACACCGGCCGTGTTGACGGAGCTGGACAGCGGCAGGGCACAGCCGATGTAAATGACATCTTTTCCGGCTTCCAGCGCCGCGCCGAAAGCTTCTTCAAATTCGGACTGAGGCACCTGCGTGGTCAGAATCCGCTTGCCACCGCGCATAATGTCGTAGAGTTCTTTCGGGGTGTAGGTGGGGAAATTGAGGTCGGCAGGGGTTTCCACGCCGTCCTTGACGGTGCGCATTTTGGCGTAATCAATGTGATATTCCGCCCGGATATCGGCACCGAGGTCAGAACAGGAATCCGTCAGAATTACAATTTCTCTCATGATAGTTCTCCTTTTTTATCTCTATTGCGGTCAAAGCCGCCGGGAATCAAAGTTCGTCTGTATAGCGATTTTCTTTTTTGGCGCGGATGCGCACCGTCCCCATCGTGTTCCAGATGTTTTCGGCGCCGTCCACGGTGAGCGCCACGCCGATCAGCCACCATTTTTCAAAGGAAGAAAAGCCGACCAACACAAAAATACCGCAAAGGCTGACAAAGGCGGAAGAGATGAGCAATCCAATCCACTGCCGCATGCCGAAACCGCGCGCGTCAAAGGCGGTCTGCAGTTTGAGAAGACCGTCCAGAAGCGCATAGACCCCCATGACATAGGGGAGTGCTTCTTTGAGCGCCTGCGCCGGGCAGAAGCAAATGAGCACACCCAGAATCGCGCAGAAGGTGCCCATGGCAAAGTCGTGCTGGAAAGCCAGCCTGTAAAGGTCGTTGGCAAAATATCCGAGTACCCGTGCCGCGCCGATTACCATGAAATTGACAGCCACCAGATAGCGCACGGCCGTGGTGTTGATGTCTGACCAGAAGAGCAGACAAACGCCCGACAAAAACAGCAGGGCAAAGACCACCACATGGATAATTTTTGCTTCTTTGACGATATTTCCTCTTTTCATCTTGTTCCTTCCTTCCGGGAAAGGCGCTTAAAACACCCTTATTATAAATGTTCGGAAATTCTTTGTCATTATATAAAATGCCGCGTTTTGCCTGAAAATCAGACAAAACGCGGAATCTGACCAAAAAATTCAGCTCTCAAAACGCGCGGCTAAGGCGGCCAAACGGTCGGCAAGCGGCCCGGGATCCGTGAATTTTCCCCGGTGCAACTCTCCCTCCCGTAAAAAGTCCATAAAAACGCCCAGCAGCGCGTGCGTAAGAAAGCGTGCGGCCAGCGGGTCGCTTTCCGGGGGGAGACTTTTGGAGAGCGTTTCGCGCAACAGCGGCGCAAGATAGCGCGAAAGGCCGTCCATTCCCAGCGAACCGGCCAGATTGCGGGCGGCTTTCGGGTATTTGCCGGCAAAATCCGAGAGCCGCAAAAAGGCCTCGCGCACGATGAGAGAGGCCGGCCCGTCCGGCAGGTTTTCCATTTGTTCGGTCAGCACGCAGGCAAGAACGGCGTAGATATCTTCAAAATAGTAGTAAAAGGTGTTGCGGTTTACGCCGCAGTCATCCACCACATCGCGCACGGTGATCTTTTCAATGGGTTTCTTGGCGCACAGCAGGAGAAAAGATTCAAGAATGGCTTTTTTGGTAAAAGAGGGCATCTTTTTCTCCTTTCTGTTGATAAAATAAAGCAGGGAACAGGAGACGCGGAACCGCGCTTCGTTCTTCCGGAATCTATTGTACCACATTTATTTCTTTTTTGCAAGTCGCCCTTTGATTCGACAAAACGGTGTTTTTTTCTTCTTTTTCCGGCAAAAGGCACTTGCAAAACCCCAAAGGCTATGTTATACTTTTACTTGGAAGAAAAGGCGTGGAGCTTCCGCGCCGGGTAAGGGGGCTTTTTATGAAGCACATTTTTGTTTACAATCCGACTGCCGGACGCAGTAATCGCGCGGTTATTGAACAGTTGAAAGAGAAAATGGCTGCCGACTATGCTGACCTTGATTATGAGTTTTATCCGACCAAGGCACCCGGCGATGCCTCAATCTATGTCCGTACCCGTTGCGAAGAAGAACCGGATACGGTCTTCCGTTTTTATGCCTGCGGGGGAGACGGCACGGCCAACGAGGTTCTTCATGGGCTGATCGGGCACGAAAACGCCAGCATGACCTGCTATCCCTGCGGCAGCGGGAATGATTTTGTCAAATATTACGGCGGCGCGGATAAATTTCTCGATGTGGACGCGCTGATTGCCGCCACCGAGGAACCGATCGATGTGATGAAGATCGGGGACCGTTATGCGCTCAATGTCACCAACTTCGGTTTTGACACCACGGTGGCCCGCACCATGATCAAGGTCAAAAACAAAAAGGTCATTGGCGGCAAACACGCCTATACGACCGGCGTAATGAACGCCCTGCTTCACGCAATGAAAAACGAATGCACGGTCTGGGTGGACGGCGAGTGCCTCAATGAGAGCGGCAAGTGCCTGCTTTGCACGGTGGCAAACGGATCTTTTGTGGGCGGTTCTTTCAATTGCGCGCCCTATTCCCGCGATAACGACGGCCTTTTGGAGGTCTGCCTGGTCAAACCGATTTCCCGCTTTACATTTATTAAACTGATCGGCGTTTATACGGCCGGAAATCATATGGAAGACAAGCGCTTCAAAAAGATCATTACATATCGCCGCGGCCGTTCGATTCATGTGACCGCGCCGGAGGGTTTTGCTTTCTCACTGGATGGCGAAATTGTGGAAATGAACGATTTTACGATTGAGGTCTGCCCGGGAGCCATCCGTTTTGCCGTTCCTGCCGGCGCCACGCCGAACACGCGCGAGTTCCCGGTGCCCGAAACGACATCGGAAGAAGCATCCTGCGAACCGGCGGATGAAGAACCGGCCGACGAAGCGACCGAAACGCCCGAAGGAACAGAAGAACCGGCCAAGGAGCCGGCCGGTGTCTGATGGTCATCACCCGGACGCCTTTCCGGATGTCATTTTTCGGGGGCGGGACCGATTTTCCGGAGTTCTTCCGGAATTACGGCGGGAGTGTGCTCTCCGCTACCTTTGATAAATACTGTTATGTGACGCTCCGCCCGTTGCCCGGCTTTTTTGACTATGAGAGCGAATTTGTCTACAGCCGGATCGAGCGCGTGCACACCAACCGTGAAATTCTGCATCCTGCCATCCGGAACGCCATGATTCATTGGGAAGTTTCCCATGTGCGGCTGAACTATGAGGCCGATCTCCCCGCGCGCACCGGCCTTGGCACCAGTTCTTCTTTTGCGGTCGGAATGCTTCATGCCATCCATGCCGCGCGCGGAGAGACGGTGGATAAGCGCGTCCTTGCGGACGAGGCCATTTATCTGGAACGGACGCTGTGCGGGGAATGCGGCGGATGGCAGGATCAGATCGCCGCTTCCTTTGGCGGTCTCAACCGGATCGATTTTTACGGGGATGGCTATACGGTGCGTCCCGTGGAGATGCCGGCGGCGCGCAAGGCGGCGCTTTCGGATTCGCTCATGCTTTTCTTTACCGGTATTTCCCGGTATTCCTTTGATTTACAGACCGCCCACCGGGACGCGATCGCATTGCAGACCGCAACGCTTTCCCAAATGCGGGCGATGGTCGATACGGCCGAGGTGATATTGCGCGGAGACGGCCCGCTTTCGGATTTCGGCGAACTGCTCCACGAGAGCTGGCTCCGGAAGAGAACCCTCACCGGCCGGGTTTCTACCCCGTTGGTGGACGAGGCCTATGAAAAAGCCCGGGCGGCCGGCGCGCTTGGCGGAAAACTGCTGGGTGCGGGCGGCGGCGGATTTTTGCTTTTCTTCGTGCCGCCGGAAAAAAAAGAAGCGGTGCGCCGGGCGCTTTCTCCGCTCATTGAGGTTTCTTTTTCCTTTGAAGAAGAGGGAAGCGCTCTGCTTTTCCGGAACGGGCTTTCTGCTCTTACCTGAAATATAAAAAGGCGAACGGCATGCCGTTCGCCTTTTTTGTCCGGAAACTGTCTTGCCGGATTTATTTTTGGGATTGCCCCTTGTTTTTTTCCACATGGGCCTTGATGGCCGCGAAAGAGGCGTCGCTGATATCGTGCTCCATTTTGCAGGCATCTTCTGCGGCGGTTTCCTTGTCTACGCCCAGGCGGGTGAGAAATTCGGTCAGCAGCGTGTGGCGCTCATAGATTTTGGCGCCGATCTCCCGGCCGGCCGACGTCAGGAAAAGACAACCCGCACGGTCAACCGTCAGATACCCGTTTTCGCGCAACAGTCCGACGGCACGGCTGACGCTCGGTTTTGAAAAGCCCATGTATTCGGCCACATCCACCGAGTGTACATTGGGAGAACGAAGGGACAACACATGAATGGTCTCCAGATACATTTCACCTGACTCCTGCATTTTTTTCATGATAAAATCCCCTCGCTTCTTTCCGGAAATTTCCGTTTCTTTGCTCATTGTAGCACAAAAAAAGCGAAAAAGCAAGAGTGTGTTTCAAAAATTATCCCAGCGCCACATCCAACAGCATCATCACCGAAAAACCGAGAATGATTCCCATTGTGGAAAGATAGGGTACGGTTTCCCGGTTTTCCTGACATTCCGGGATCAATTCGTGAACCACCACCAGGACCATGGCACCGGCCGCAAAGGAAAGGGCAAAGGGCAGGATCTGACTCATGACCGAGACCGAGAGGGCTCCTATCACGGCGGCAATCGGTTCTACCATGCCGGAAGCCTGCCCCCAGAAGAAGCTCTTGCGCCGGGAACAGCCTTCCCGCCGGAGCGGCAGCGAGACGGCTGCCCCCTCCGGGAAGTTCTGGATCCCGATGCCGAGCGCCACGGTAATAGCGCCCATCAGCGCTTCCGGTGAATATCCGGCGCCGGAAAGCGCGCCGAAAGCCACGCCGACTGCCAGCCCCTCCGGAATATTATGGAGCGTAATGGAAAATACCAGCAAAAGCACCCGGTTGGCGCGCCCCGGCGTTTCCCGCCGGCTTTGCTGAAAACGGCGCGCGGCGTTGACCGCCGCGTCAGAACCCCACATGAAAAGCGCGCCGCAAAGAAATCCCGCCGTGACGACCAGGAAAGGCGGAAGGATTCCGCCGTTTTCACCGGCGCGTTCCACCGCCGGCGAGAGCAGAGAAAAAAAGCTGGCCGCTACCATCACGCCGGCGGCAAAGCCGAGCATCAGATTGAGAACCTTTTCATTTGTACTTTTAAACAGGACCACAGTGGCGGCGCCCAACGCAGTCAGCGCCCATGTGCCAAGCGCGGCACACAGCGCCGCCAAAACGACAGAAATCAATTCAATCACCCTTTATTATCATATGTAGATGGGCGAAATGTGTCCGATGCGCACGGATTTTCTTTTTTGTGCAGTTCGGACAAAACTTAAGTTAGCAAATGCTAACTTTTGGCACTCTTCACAAACTTGAAAAAAGAGTCGAAAATTTCTTGACAAAAGGGAAAGGGACGGTTTATAATAAAATCGGTCAGCGAAAGTTGACTGATTTTTTCGGCAGCCGGTTAGCCATAGCTAATTTACTGAGAAAGGATGTTTGCACGATGCCTTTGATCGTTGCCGAAGTCGGCGAAGAAAACATCATCAAAAAGGTGGGCGGAAGCCCGGAGATGAAAAAACATCTTGAAAATCTCGGATTTGTGGCGGGTGGCACCGTCACGGTGCTCAATTCCATCGGCGGCAATCTCATCGTGAATGTCAAAGAGGCTCGCGTGGCGGTCAGCCGGGAAATGGCACAGAAAATTATGATCTGAAAGAGAGGAGAGGGCAGATGAAAACACTCAGAGATGTTGAAGTCGGCGGAAAAGCCGTGGTGGTCAAGCTGCACGGCGAAGGTGCCGTCAAGCGCCGCATCATGGATATGGGGCTGACGAAGGACACGGCGGTTTCGGTCATCAAAGTTGCGCCGCTTGGCGACCCGGTCCAGATCCATGTGCGTGGCTATGAACTGTCGGTCCGCAAGGCCGATGCCGAAATGATCGAGGTCGAATAAAACATAAAAGGGGCGGGGCCCCTTTCAAACAGCCATTCAGTTAGCGGACACTAACACCGCATCAAAGAAAGAAGGAAGAAACCAATGGAAAAAGGTTCTATCAGAATCGCGCTGGCCGGCAACCCGAACGCCGGTAAAACGACATTGTTCAACGCGTTGACCGGTTCCAATCAGTTTGTCGGAAACTGGCCGGGCGTGACTGTCGAGAAAAAAGAGGGTAAGCTGAAGAAGCATGACAATGTCATCATTACAGATCTGCCCGGTATTTATTCACTTTCTCCTTATACACTGGAGGAGGTGGTCGCCCGGAATTACCTCATCGCCGAGCGCCCGGATGCCATTCTGAACATTATTGACGGCACCAACCTTGAGCGTAACCTTTATCTCACCACACAGCTGACCGAACTGGGAATCCCGGTGGTCATTGCCATCAACATGATGGATGTGGTAAAGAAAAACGGCGACAAGATCAATATTCCGGAGCTTTCCCGCCAGCTCGGTTGTCGGGTGGTGGAAATTTCGGCACTGAAGGGAACCGGTATCACCGAGGCGGCCGAGTCGGCCATCGCGGCGGCGGCCGGCACCAGGACCGTGCCTCAGCACAGCTTTTCGGGCTGTGTGGAGCACGCTATTGCGCACATTGAGGAAGCGGCGCTTCACGATCTGCCCGAAGAACAGCAGAGATGGTACGCCATCAAGATCTTTGAGCGGGATGAAAAAGTGCTCTCCGGTTTGTCGCTGAGCGAAGAAGTCAAGGCACATATCGAATCGGATATCAAAGCGGCCGAAACCGAAATGGACGATGATGCCGAAAGCATTATCACCGGCGAACGCTATGTGTACATTTCCGAGGTCATCAAGAGTTGCTATAAAAAGAAAAATGTCGGCAAAATGACCACCTCGGATAAAATTGACCGCGTGGTGACCAACCGCTGGCTGGGTCTGCCGATTTTTGCTCTGATCATGTTTTTGGTGTATTATCTGTCAATGGTGACCATCGGTTCTTTCGCAACCGACTTTGTCAACGACGGCGTGTTCGGAGACGGCTGGCATCTGCTCGGCATCGGTTCCAAAGCCTACAATGAGGCCGCGGATGATTACGGCAACGCGCTGAATGCCGTCAATGCGTTTGTCGAGGTAGATCCGGAAGCCGAGAATTTTAACGCGGCTGCCGCACTTGAAAACATGAAGCGCTTTACAACCGTCTCCGATGGAGTCGGCACCGTAACCGTGGTCGATGAAGAAACTCTGGCCAAAACCGAAATGCGTGTTTATTATTCCAAAATTCCGGAATCGGTCAAGAACGACAAAAAAGACACAGGCTATATTCCCGTCACATATCTGGAGGCGGTTGAATATTTTGCCTCGCGGAATGCGGAATTTGCCGAGCCGGATCCTGCCGATTTCGGTGTGTGGGTGCCGGGTATCCCGGCGCTGATCGGAAGCGGGCTCAAGGCCGCCGATGCGCCCGAATGGCTCTCCGGTCTGCTCCTTGACGGTATCGTGGCCGGTGTGGGCGCGGTGCTTGGATTTGTGCCGCAGATGCTGGTGCTCTTCCTGCTTCTTGCTTTTCTGGAGGCTTGCGGCTACATGGCGCGTATCGCCTTCGTGCTGGACCGTATCTTCCGTCGCTTCGGTCTGTCCGGTAAGTCCTTTATCCCGATGCTGATTGGTTCCGGTTGCGGCGTGCCCGGCATCATGGCTTCGCGTACCATTGAAAACGAGCGCGACCGCCGGATGACCATCATGACCACTACCTTTATCCCCTGCGGTGCAAAAATGCCTTTCATTGCCATGATTGCGGGCGCGCTCTTCAACGGCTCCGCATTGGTGGCGACCGGCGCATACTTCATCGGCGTGGCGGCCATCATCGTCTCGGGCATCATGCTCAAAAAGACCAAGATGTTTGCCGGCGACCCTGCTCCCTTCGTCATGGAGTTGCCCGCTTATCACCTGCCCACCGTCGGCAATGTGCTCCGCTCCATGTGGGAGCGCGGCTGGTCCTTCATCAAGAAGGCCGGCACCATCATTCTGCTTTCCACCATTGTGGTCTGGTTCACTTCTTACTTCGGCGTAGTAGACGGTTCGTCCCGGATGCTGGCTGAGGATGAGATGAGCTCTTCCATTCTGGCCAAGATCGGTTCGGCAATCGCCTGGATCTTCGCACCGCTCGGCTGGGATACCTGGCAGGCGGCCGTGGCTTCGATCACGGGTCTGGTTGCCAAGGAAAATATCGTCGGCACAATGGGTATTCTCTACGGCGCCGGCGGCAGTGTTTACGCAAACCTCGCGGCTGCCTTCACCGGTGTGAGCGGTATGTCCTTCCTCATCTTCAATTTGCTGTGCGCTCCCTGCTTTGCAGCTATCGGCGCCATCAAGCGTGAGATGAACAGCGCCAAATGGACCTGGTTTGCCATCGGTTATCAGTGCGGCTTTGCCTACATCATCGCGCTGATTGTCAACCAGTTCGGTCGTCTCTTCACGGGCAAGATCCAGGTGGTTGGTTTCATCTTCGCAGTGTTGGCACTGGCCGGTCTGGTGTATATGCTGGTTCGTCCTTACAAGGAATCCACTACGCTGACCGAAAAGGTTGTTGTCGAAAAGTAATCGGGGTATATCCCCAAAAGGAGGCTGACCATGTTTGAGTGGATGGCCGGACATATTGCCGTGATATTGATTTGCGTTGCGCTGGCAGTGATTGTCGCCATGATTATTCTCTCGCTCGTGCGGGATAAGAAAAAGGGCAAATCTTCGTGCGGATGCAATTGCGCGCATTGCGCAATGGCCGGCAGTTGCCATAATCAAGGCAAAAAAACACAAAAGTAAAAAAAGCTCCCGCTACGGCGGGAGCTTTTTTCGGCATTTCTCTTTTTTAACTTTCGGAAAGATTTATTCACCAAAACAGATCCGGAAAACCTGCCCGTCTTTTTTTCGGATGAAAACGGAATAACAATTTCCTAACATGGATTCTTAATCACTCATCGATTTGAAAATACTCGCAAAAAAAGTTAATATGATCCTCTTCAAAATCACGGATTTCATAGGTAGAATCTTTTTCCCAACCGTTTTGAGCATGATTGATGATTTCAAAACCATGTATTGCTAATGGCACCGACACCTCTCCGATTCTGAACCGCGAAACATGATAAAAAGTCATCCGGAAAACCTTTTCTTCCATGCATATTTTAAGGGATAAAACCAGTTGACCATCCGTTTGTTTGAGAACCATTTCTAATATTTCGATTTTATTCCCTTGAAGTAATTCTGCTTTTTCGGTAATCATTTTTGTTCCCCATCTTTGATCTGAAAAACCTATAACTTTATCGATTCTGACCAAAACAAGTCATTTTAGTTTTTTCCCTTCGTTTTATTTCGCGGATTACCAGTAGAATGAGAATGGAAAAAATCAAAACAAAAGAAACGAAAACAATCAATACCTTAGCCAGTTGCTGTGAATTCACATCATATAAAATTTTTTCGGTCCCCCCGGAAGGCTTGATGACTAACTGAGAATAGGAAGAAACAAACAGATTAAAAAATCCCAGACGATTTCGCACGGTATATTCTGCATTTTCCGTTTGCCGTGTTTCCTTTTGAAGGACATGATTCAGGTAATCATTGTTTTGCAGAGCATTGTCCACTTCTGCCATTTCCAGTATTTCGGCATTTTCATTGATGCAAACAAGCAGGGAACTGCGCGCAAGATAAAGATTCAAATAAGATGAGTTCCACTCCAGTTCAAAAAGTCCATTGCACTGAAAAGCAAATCCGTACAGAAATAAACCCTCGGGCGAGTACACACAAACCGTTTTTTCTTCAAATTGACTGTGTCCTATGGCAATGAATCCGTTTGAATTGATATCAAAACAGACAATCGGTCTTTTGGCGGGCTCTTCCTCAAGAAACTCCAAATGAAGAACGGGTGCCTTTTCGTTTTCCGGCAGAGGATGAGTCAAAAACCCACTCTCCATGGAAAAGGTTTGCAAAACGCTCATCCACATAAACAGAAAAATAAAGAATAAGAAAACCAATCTTGGCCGATGCTTCATTTTACCACCTCGCATTAAGTACCATTTTTTAAGGGCATGTCCTTAGGCTCAGCACAATCCCGCCAGGTGCGTGGTATTCGGGCGGGTTTTTATTCGTTCAGATTCAGATAAAGGACAATATCTGATTTGCTCTTTTGATCTATTAACCCACAATCCTTTAAATGTAAATGCGTAAAGCCCAAACCCTCTGCTTCTTTATTTTTCGTTTTAAATTGATTGACTTCCTTTTCAAAATTCTTTAAAGAATTTATCAGCTTTTTTAATTCCTGATAGTTGAGTAATATCTCAACACCATCGTTTGCTGTGTTGTTTGCAGTATAAATTTTCACAAGATTAACCTCCCCATCCGTTATCAAAAATCCAAATTCATTTCCTGCCTTTATTTGTGATAAATGCCAAGTTCTCTTAAGTTGTGGGCACAATACCGCTTAATCATTTTTGTTTCAAATGTTTCATCGAATTGCTTCCATGCTACCGTTGCAATATTTTCCTTTGAGTGAGGAATAAATTCTTTCAAAGGACGAGCAGCATTTGCAAAATTGCCTATGTAGATCAGGTTTGTAGGAATCATTCTTTTTGATGTGTTAAGAAGTTCAATTCTATATTGCGGCAAAAATCCATACTCGTCTGTTTGATAATTGATCTTGGATTTTTCGGCGATATCTTCCTGCGCACGGCTCATATCAATCGGAAAAAAGCGATCCTCATACTTTGTGAACCATGTCTGAACATATTCCAACTTATTATACTCTTCCGTGTTTGATGGAAGGTGCGCATCACCGGTTATCTTCACATACACAATGGGTACAATGTGCCCGGGATACCATACGCCTTCATCAACCTTCTGGATCAAAAAATACCGACCATAAAGGCCTTTTTCTTTTGCCAGGTCGCTTTCCAGTGGGTAGGCAAAGACATCTCCGAGATTCCATTGACATTTGTATATTCTCCTTTTTACCGGTCTTTTTGCCGGTGGTTGAGGAGAAAGCAATTTTGCTCTCAAATGATCAAGAGTTTGCTTTCTTTTTTCTTTTTCTGACATATCTAGTGTTTGACAATTAAACATGCCAATGATTTTGTCAGTCCAGTAAAGAGCCTTTTCTTTAACAACAGGTAGTAGCACACCCAAATTCCATTGAGTATCCGCCAATGCCAACCAAAACAACGGTTCTTCCTCAATATCGCCCCAGATGCTTTTATAGTCTTCCATCAATTTATCAGTAATATCTTGAGCGGTTTTTCCGGCATTATATAATTCTTCAAATTCATCTTTAACATCTAATGATGTATCGTTTTGATACAATCCAAATCCCCACATTCCCACTTAGATTACCTCCAAGTATCTAAAGCGATGTTTATAAATGCTTCCCAATATTTTGGCGACACACCGTTTATCTGATGGTTCATTTTATTTGCGTGTTTATTGTATGATATTATCTTTCCCTTTGCTCTTTTTCAATTTGTTTCATTTCCTCCATTGAAATGCTTTTTTTGCATGTCGGACAATAAAACTCTTTCCAAATGAATTCCACATCACCAACCATAAACGAATCACTTGATGTAAAATCGTAATTCTTAGCTTCAGGAGACTTTGAATTAACTATTTTTGAAGCTTTAACGCGAGTCAATTTAGTCTCGCATGCCGGGCAATAATGCTTTTTGAATGTTGTATAAAAAATGGCGTTATTAACATACTTTTTCCCAACTATCATATATGTCTCCTATCAATTCCGGGACTTTGACTCGAACAACAAAGCCCCAGCCAAATGTGCGGATCCCGTCCGCGTCATAGCGGTAAGAGGTCAGCGTTCCGTTTTTGGCAT
>ERZ779888.1980-NODE-1980-length-18274-cov-15.721225_pt1 | contig 18274 bp, 11 predicted proteins | sample MGYA00511245_ERZ779888 | MGnify/ENA primary metagenome ERZ779888 (study PRJEB29588, sample SAMEA2155255) | human gut metagenome | biome: human gut; feature: human-associated habitat; material: faeces | place: Denmark | collected 2008/2010 ... | reverse complement strand
CGCTCGCCGCCGACACCCTCGCCGCCGACACCCTCGCCGCCGACACGATGCAGCGCGACACGGCCCGCAAACCGCGCAAGGCCACGGGGTTCCTCGACGGCGCAATCGAGGGCAAGAGCACCGACTCGCTCGTCTACGACGTGCGCAACAAGCTGGTCTACGTCTACAACGAGGGTGACGTCACCTACCAGAACAGCAACCTCAAGGCCGATTTCATGCGCATCGACATGACCGACAAGACGGTCTTCGCCTACGGCAAGCCTGACTCGCTCGACGGCAAGGCGATCGTAACCAAGCCGGAGTTCTCGGACGGCTCGGCCTCCTACCAGATGGACACGATCACCTACAACTTCGCCACCGAGAAGGCCAAGATCAAGGGCGTGGCGACGCAGCAGGGCGACGGCTGGCTCGTGGGCGGCAGCGTGAAGAAGATGCCCGACAACACGATCAACATCCAGGACGGCATGTACACGACGTGCGACGAGACCGACCACCCGCACTTCTACCTGGCGATGACCAAGGCCAAGGTGCAGCCCGGCAAGAAGGTCATCACGGGACCGGCCTACCTGGTCATGGAGGATGTGCCGATCTACTTTCTCGGCATCCCCTACGGCTTCTTCCCGATCAACATGGGCCCCAAGTCGGGTCTGCTGATGCCCTCCTACGGCGAGGACGGCACGCGCGGCTTCTTCCTGCGCGATCTGGGCTACTACATCACGCTGGGCGACTACGCCGACCTGGCCGTCCGCGGCGGCTTCTACACGCTCGGTTCGTGGGAGGCCTCGGCCGCCTCGCGCTACATCAAGCGCTACAAGTACAGCGGCAGCTTCAACATTCAGTACTCGAACATCAAGACCGGCGAGAAGGGCGAACCCGACTACCTCAAGCAGAGCAACTTCCGCGTGCAGTGGACCCACTCGCAGGATGCCAAGGCCAACCCCGGCTCGACCTTCTCCGCGTCGGTGAACTTCGCCACGAGCGGCTACAACCGCTACTCGGCCAACACGCTCAACGACATTCTCTCGACGCAGACCAACTCGTCGATCTCCTACTCGAAGAGCTGGACCGGCACCCCCTTCTCGCTGTCGGCCAACATGGCCATCTCGCAGAACTCCTCGAACCAGTCGATCTCGCTGACCCTCCCGACGGTGGTCTTCAACGTCTCGCGCATCTACCCCTTCAAGCGCAAGGAGAAGACGGGCAAGGACCGCTGGTACGAGAAGATCTCGATGCAGTACACGGGCAAGATGACCAACTCGGTGACCACGACCGAGAGCGAAATCTTCACCAAAAAGACGCTCGAGAACATGAAGAACGGCATCGAACACTCGATTCCGGTCTCGGCGTCGTTCAACGTCTTCAACTACATCAACCTCTCGCCGTCGTTCAACTACAACGAGAAGTGGTTCTTCAAGAAGGTCGAGTACGAATGGAACCCGATGACCAACAAGGTCGACACGATGGCCAACGAGTACGGCTTCTACCGGCTCTACAACTACAGCATGAGCGTCTCGGCCTCGACGACCGTCTACGGCATGTACGACTTCACGAAGAAGAAGCGCGACCGCAAGATCCAGGCCATCCGCCACGTGCTGACCCCCTCGATCGGCTTCTCCTACACGCCCGACTTCGGCGACTTCAAGTACGGCTACTACAAGTCGCTGCAGCGCGACTCGCTCGGCACGACGCAGACCTACTCGCCCTATGCGCAGAACGCCTACAGCGTGCCGTCGTCGGGCCGGGCCATGTCGATGAACTTCTCGCTCTCGCAGAACCTCGAGATGAAGGTGCTCTCGAAGCGCGACACTTCGGGCGTAAAGAAGATCAAGCTCATCGACGAGCTGCGCATCAGCGGATCATACAACTTCCTGGCCGACTCGATGCGGCTCTCGACGATCCCGATCTCGTTCCGCACGACGCTCTTCGGCAACTTCGGCATCAACCTCTCGGCGACGCTCGACCCCTACCGGCTGACACCCGACGGCAAGCGCATCAACAAGCTCTTCTTCCCGGGCCGCATCGTCTCGACGGGCTGGTCGTTCGGCTATACGTTCAAGTCGCGCGACGACCGCTCGCAGACGGCCATCAACGACATCACGTCGATCCCGCCGGAGTACATGAACCCCTTCTACGACCCCTACGGCACGATGGACCCCGTGCTGCGGCGACAATACATGGCCCAAACCTACTACGACTTCTCGCTGCCGTGGAACTTCGGCTTCAACTATACGGTCAACTACTCGATCACGACGGGCAACTACCCGCCCAAGGGCTACAAGAAGAACGTCACGCAGACGGTCGGTTTCAACGGCTCGCTCAACCTCACGCCCAAGATGGGCATCACGTTCCAGGGCGGTTACGACATCAAGGCCAACCGCCTGACCACCTCGTCGGTCTCGATCACGCGCGACCTGCACTGCTGGCAGATGTCCTTCTCGTGGATTCCGTTCGGCACCTACCGCTCGTGGAGCTTCAACATCGGCGTCAAGGCCGCGTCGCTCTCCGACCTGAAGTACGACAAGTCGCAGTCCATGTACGAAAACATGTACTGACACGCCGCATACCCGTTTTCTGCCCTCTTTCCATACCTAACCTAATATATTACGTTACGGATTATTAGGGGGGGGGCGTCTCTGCCTGCCCGTCTCGCACGCCTCCGTTTCCGCACGCAGGCTCCTTTCCGAGCGTCCATACCTATTTGTATATAGGGGGCCATTGCCAGACGGCCCGAACATCCGGCTCCACCGCTTCGTCCGCAACGGCGCCGGTCCCCTATTTTCCGCGCCTCCCGCAACGTGCAGCCAGACTGCACCGCCCCCGGCCACGGATGCTTCCCGCAACGTACAACTACCCACCCACACCCGGGAATAGGCCATCCCCGCAACGCATAACCGCCCCACGCCGGCCCGGAAACAGCCCCCTCCCGCAACGTACAACCACCCTGCCCGGCCCCCGGAGACAGCCGTCGCAGGCAACGTATTGACAGCCTCTTCTGCACGTCTGTACCGCTCCGCAACCCGTGCGGAACATCCCGTCGGACGAACAACGCATGACACGAGCCCGGAAACACACCCCCATTTTGTAAATGTCATACGAATTTATACGTTTTTTAATAGCGATATTGTACAAAATTTATTAGTTTTGTATATTCAAGATTTCAGCACGCACTGAAAAAACGGAACATACACCATCAAAAAGGTAAAATTATGAAAAAAACTATCCTCAACACGCGGGGGGGGGAATTTGACTATTCCGCCCCGACACTTGAAATTCTCTCCGTCACGGTGGAGCAGGGTTTCGCGGCAAGCGAAAGGGACTACTGGACCGACATCGATCCGTGGGACGATGAAGCCGGCGAAGAAGTGAACTTCTATTAATCATGAACTCATCGAAAACAACCGTACTATGAAAAAGTATTCTCTTTTGATGGGTCTCATGTGCGCAGCACTGTCCATCACCAGTTGCTCGAAAGACAACACGGAAACATTTGACAAACCGAAAGGGTACGAATTCGAGCTCTACGCAGCTCCGCAAACCCGTACCGAAGTTGACGGTCTGGACATGAAGTGGAGCGCCAACGACGCCATGAACGTCTTCCACGCCCTGCCCGGCACCACGAATTACAGCGCCAACGACCAGTTCACCGTCTCGGACATCGAGGGTGGCGTCTTTAAGGGCACCATTACCGATACGGAATTTGATCCGAACGGTACCTATGACTGGTATGCAGTCTACCCCTACTCGAAATACATGGCATCCCCTGCCGAGAGCAACTCGGGAAGCTACTTTGTAGTCGGCAGTAAGAACATTAATACCCAGCAACAGACGAGCATTGACAATCAGGCACACATCTGCGGCGAGAATATTCCGCTCTATGGAAAGGCCACCGGAGTTACCTCGCCCAGACTGGTGATGCACCACATCGCAACCCTTTTCCGGATCAATGTAATCAATACCGGAAGCGCGGATCTGAATGTCACGAGCATCACGCTCACCTCGGCCAGCGAGAACCTGATCGGCACCTACTATTTCGACATTACGGGAGATGCCCCGGTGCTGACTCCCCGCGGCGACAACTATGTATCCAAGACTGCCAAACTGACCATCACGGACGGCATCGTTACCCCCGGCACTACGGGCAGCTTCTACCTCGCTACGCGCGCCTTCACGGCTCCCGAGGGCGAGCAGCTGACGCTGACGGTTACGGCCAACGGCGAAACCGTCGAGAAGGTCGCCACCCTGTCGAAGGAGACCACCTTTGCCGCAGGCAATATCAACAAACTGAATATCAACGTGGCAGCAGAAGCATATGTTCCAGCTGAATATGCAATCATTACCAATCCTGCCGACATTGACGTCACGGCAACGTACTTTATCGGTGGCAATAACGAAAAAACGGTAGCAGCATCCCCCACAATGCACATGTTTACGGGATCTGTCGTTACCGGCAGCAATGATTGGAGACTGGTAACAAAGGAGTATACATTCGATTCCTCAACAAACACGTTTAACGACATAACCGGTATCGCCCCCGTTACATTGGAAAACGCCGGAGTCGAGAATACATACTACATCAAAGTCGGAGAGAATTATCTGTGCAACATAAGCACCGGAACAACAAGCGGTAAAAAAGGGCTTGCGTTACAGCCCACTGATCCTACGGCTTGGACCTTTGAAACCGATTCCCAAAAAGAGGGCATTTATGCGTCAAGCACTTTGAATGGAGAAAAGTATATCTTAAGCTGCAATGGTTCCAGTGATGCGCTTCGGTTATACGATAATACAAAATACAATGGCATCTACTTCTTCACAGAAGCCGGCTCGCCCAAGACCGCTCTTGAAACGCCGACCGGAGTAGAGGCCTTTGCCGACGGAAATGAGGTTCTTGTTGGTTGGAAGCCTGTTGCTGGTGCTACCTCCTACACCGTATCGTTCGAGCCTGCAACCATCGAACCGAGAACAGTCCTTCACGACGATGCAAAGGCAGAGTACAGCGAATTGTTCGAGGGCCTCGACTACGCTACGGAGTACACGGTTTCGGTGGTAGCCAACCCGGCAGACACCGAGAACTACAAGGCTTCGGCTCCCGCCACGGCTACGTTCACCACGGGCGAGAACCCGAATGTTACCTACACCCAGATCAAGGACCTCGTGAAGGGAGAGACTGTAGCCATCAAAGACGCTCTTGTGGTTGCAACAAGCACGAGAGGCCCCATACTTTGGGATGAAACGGGAGCAATTCTTGCCTACCAACCCTCTGAAACGCCTGCAATAGGCTCTGTAGTAACGGTTAACGCAACAGTAGGGGAATACAACAAGGCGTTGCAGCTCAACGATGCGACCTTCACTGTCACCGGAACCACTGAGGTGCCGACACAAACTGCAACAGAGGTGACAGCTGCCAATATCGACGATTTGATGACTGTTGAATCTGTAACGGCCACCTATGTAAAGTTCACTGGAACCTTAAAAATTTCGGGGTTCTACTACAATGTTGTCTTCCCGTTCGAGACCAACTACCAGGGCTCGCTTTACTATCCGGATGCAGAAGCACTGGGCCTTGCAGCCTTGGATGGTCGCAAGGTTATTGTCGAGGGATGGTTTACAAGTATCAGTGGTAGCAGATATCTCAACGTCGTAGCGACGAAGGTCAGCTCGGCTTCCGAAGATCCCTACATTACGGCAGACGAGACGGCATCGTTTGTTGCCGCAGGTGAGACCAAGACGATCAGTTTCCTGACGGACAACCTCGGATCGAATCAGGTATTTGCAGAGATCTCGGGTGATGGTGCCGGACAGTTCTCCGTCGGGCAGATCAGAGCTGAATCCGTTACCGTAACCGCGATTGAAAATACGGAGACAACGGCCAAGACGGCTACGCTGACGCTCTACATCGCAGCCAGCGAAGGCAGCGAGCACCTTGCCGAGGCAATCGTTGAACTGACGCAGGCCGGAGTACCCAGCGGAGAAAGCACCATAACTACTTTCATATTTAGTGAAATGGGATTTAATAATGGCGAAGTGTTAAGTTCATACACTAACAATGGTATTACTGTCTCATTTGATAAAGGAGGTAATTCTAATAGTCCCAAATTTTATAATACCAGCACTCCATGGGCCGCAAGAGTATACGCCAAAAATACAATTACGATATCTTGCGAATCCGGATCGATAACAAATATTGAATTCCCGGATATTAGAAAAGATAAAGACAATAATAATCTCACGTGTGATAACGGTGCAATATCATCGGATAATAAGACATGGACAGGAACTGCCTCAAGTGTAACATTTACAGTTGGAGGCACAAGTGGCCATGTTAAAATTACAACGATCAATATTACACATAATTGAACTCCGGGCGGGGGTGGTGAGGTAACACCTCCCACCCCGGACCCTACCCCGGGATTCGATGCAGCGCCCTATGTGACCGTGCAGTCGGAAACGTCCGCAACGGTCTCCTGCACCGGAACCAACTGGGAGTACGCCTCGGGAGGAATTGCGTTCCGATACGCATCCTCGGACGGCAGCGACACGGGCAGTGTCGCTGCTTCCGTCACCGGGACATACGCCCTGGCTACGCTGACGGGGCTGCGGCCCGCAACCGACTACACGGTGTGGGCCGTCGCCACCACGGCAACCGGTGCGACATACACTTCGGCAGAGGAGAGGTTCACGACCCCGCAGCCCGCGACGAGCCACAGCGGCTGGCTGGAGCTTCCGGCCAAAAGCACCTCGTCCACGGCGCAGGAGTACACCCTTTGGGCCGGAGAGCGCAACTATACGATGTACTACGACCGCAACCTCTACACGGCCCTGTGGGTCGCCTACCCGCTGGCCGCGGGACACATGGGCTCCTTGAGCCGGCCGAACTGGAAACAGAACCCCAACATTCCGGCCAGTCAGCAAATCAACCTCAAGGGCGGCGGCTACGGCGTAAATGTTGGTTCGACATACTACGCCCGCGGGCACCAGATTCCGAATGCGGACCGCAACGGCAACAGCACGATGCAGGAGCAGACGTTCTACGCCACGAACTCGACACCGCAGATTCAGGACAAGTTCAACGGCGGGATTTGGGAGCAGTTCGAGACGGCCGTGCGCGGCGAGGTTCCGACGCGCGACTCGCTCTACATCGCCACGGGAGCCGTCTTCCGCACGGCGGGCGGCTCGGAGAGCATCACCTACATCCAGCCGGCCAAGGACTCGAAGCAGTGCCCCGTACCGAACTACTACTTCAAGGTGGTGCTGAAGGTGAAGCGTTCGGGCAGCACGATCACGTCGGCAATGGCGGTCGGCGCCTGGTTCGAGCACCGGCAGTACTCGGACAGCTGGACGAACTACGTGGTTTCGGTCGACGAGATCGAACGGCTGACGGGCTTCGACTTCTTTGCGAACCTGCCCGACAACGTGGAGGCCACAGCGGAACAGAACGGCAGATGGAGTGCCTTCTCCTCCTTCTGACGCAACAACGGCCGGCGGAGTACCGCCGACTGCGAACTGACAGACTGAGACGGACAACGGGCCGAAGGGCCCACACGGCGGCGACATTCCAAAACGGGAGTGTCGCCGCTTCTTTTATATATAAACCCCGCCCCGCATCACCGTATCCACCCGGCGGGATCATCGCACAAAGCCCGGCAGGCGAAAAAGCACGGGCGCCCATGCCACGCACGGGCATCCGATCGGGCAGGCGTTGCGGTACACCCTGCAGGAGCACGGCATCCGTCGCAAGCACCGCCCGGAGCATGCTCCGCCCCCCCCGGAAGGAGCATGATCCGCACCCCGGAATCGGGTTCGACGGGCAAAAAAAAACGTCCAGAAGGCCCCTCTGCGGCACGCAGAACGATTTTCGCGGAGCGGACGATAAATTCTCCGGACAGCCCATCTGCGCCTCGTATGGTCGCAAAAAAGGCGGGCAGCGGAAAACCGCCGCCCGCCCATTCGGGATCAAGAGAAAATCGGAAGTACCCATCCCGCGAATCAATCCGAACCGGACCAACGCCCGGGAACCGGGAGAGGATGACAGACGGGCCCGCGGACTCGACAGCCGGGAACACGGACCCGGGCACGGGAAGGATCAATGCTTTACATTGCCGAGAGCCTCGGGGTTGTGCCTGTACTTGAAGACCATTGCGAAGACCACACCTACGACAAGGGCATAACCGGCAAAGACAAGCCACGTGGCGGACCAGCCTCCGGCCACACCTTCGCGGGCAACCAGGAAGCCGCCCTGCCAGTCGCAATAGTGCGAGACGATCTTGCCGGCGATCCAGGTGCCGACCGAGGCGCCGATGCCGTTGGTCATCAGCATGAAGAGCCCCTGCGCACTGGCCTGCATGGGCTTTGCGGCCTCCTGCTCGACAAAGAGCGCACCGGAGACATTGAAGAAGTCAAACGCCACGCCGTAGACGATGCAGGAGAGGAAGAGCAGGACGATGCCCACGATGCTCTCCGTGGAGCCGATTCCGAAGAAGCCGAAGCGCAGCACCCAGGCGAACATGGCCATCAGCATGACGATCTTGATGCCGAACCGCTTGAGGCAAAACGGGATCAACAGGATGCACAACGCCTCGGAGACCTGCGAGACGGAGACCAGCAGGGTCGGGTTCTCGGCAAACCAGCTTTCGGACGTTGCGGCAAAGCTGTTGATATAAGGGGTGGCATATCCGTTCGTGATCTGCAGTGACACGCCCAACAGCATCGAGAAGAGGAAGAAGAGGGCCATCTTGCGCTGCTTGAACAGCACGAAGGCATCCAGACCGAGGCGCTGGGCGAGGGACTTTTGCCCGGCAGCGGCCGAACGGTCGATGGGGCACGACGGAAGGCTGAAGGCATAGAGCCCGAGCACCAGGCCGAGGACTCCGCAGACGATCAGCTGCATGTAGGTGAACTGCGAGGCCATGGGGACGAGTTCGAGCACCTGCACTCCGTCGCGGAGTTCGGTCTGAACGCCCGAACCGCCGAAACCGACGAAGTTGACGAGCCACATGGCGGCGATAAAGCCGACGGTGCCGAAGACACGGATCGGCGGGAAGTCCCGGACGGTATCGAATCCGCGGTTTTTCAGAATCGAGAAGGCCACGGTATTCGAGAGGGCGATTGTCGGCATGTAGAAGGCCACGCTCAGGCAGTAGGCTGCAAAGATCGGGCCGATGGAGGTCGCCTCACCGGCGAGGGTCAGCTCCGTGGCCTGGAAACCGAACCAGGCGGCCACCAGCATGAAGACGGCAGCGGTCAGGTGTGAGATACCGAGCAGCCGCTGCGGTTCGATGAACTTGTCGGCAATGGCTCCGATGATCGCGGGCATGAAGATCGAGACAACCCCCTGCGCGACATAGAACCAGGAGATATACTCTCCCAGCCCCACGCGGCCGAGGAAATTGCCGATACAGACAAGATAGGATCCCCAAATGGCGAATTGGAGAAAGTTCATGATGATGAGACGAGACTTGATTCCCATAAATCCTTGTTTTAGTGTACGTTTCAGGTTCTGTAAGGTTCTCTTTCGGAACGATTAGAACAAATGTACGAAATTTTTTTTTGATTTTTCTTTGTAATTGCAAAATAAAGTTCTACATTTGCATCACCAAAACGTCATTGAGCTATGGTGTAATGGTAACACAACAGATTCTGGTCCTGTTATTCTTGGTTCGAATCCAGGTAGCTCAACACCGAAAACCCGCAGCCTTCCGACTGCGGGTTTTTCGTTTGCGGGCGTCTTCTGGTATTTTCAGGCGTCATCAAGCCCCAGACAGCCCCCCCCAAGTTTCCCCACCCCAGATTCTTTCCCTCCGTTTGCAGGCCTCGCCCTACACCGGCCGCCGACCTTCCGAGCGGTGGCAGGATGAAAAAAGTGGCGGGGCAAACTGCAACAGGAGTGACAGGCGGGACCGACGGGACAGGCGTTAGGAAAAGACCGGGCGGGACAGAGAAGGCCGGACGGGACGAATAGACGAATAGCAAAAGGGGGCGGCCCGACCGAAAAGCCGGCCGCGAAGGACCGCACCGGGCGGAACAAACTGACCGGACTGGCCGGGCTGTCCGAACTGACAAAAGCCGGACAGGCAAAAACCGAACAACTCTGAACAACCGGACAAGCCGGACAAGCCGGGCAAATCTGACACAGACCGGACAAATCGGGCACGCAAGACCGGACAACCCCGAACGACCGGACAAGCCGGGCAGCCCGGGCAGGCGACAATCAACCGACCCTCTCGGCTGAACACATCGGTCCGGACCGGCAATGCCGGCGCAAACAACCTGCCCAACAAATCCGCCCAACATCTCGCACCGGCCGGAACTCCCGACAGCACTCCGGTCCGGGACCGAACAACCAAAGGAGGGCACACTCCGCCCGCCGCACATTGTACGGGAGGTGGTGCGTGTCACGCGAAGCCCCGACATTCCTCCACCGCGATACGCTCCTGACACTCCGGCATCCGGCGCCTCGCAACCCTGTCCGCCCGACAGAGGGAACCAGGCATTCCATCCTTCGGAAGCTGCCGTGCGACAGAGCGCAAAGACCCCCGGAACCCGTTCCCGGGGAGGGAACGCCCCAAAACCGATCCGACCGTACAAACAGCCACAAACGTCCACCCGACACGCATCTTTCAATCGGGTCAGCCCCTCAAACCGGGCGTTTTCGGCTATTATTCCCTCTTTTTTGACAAAAAATCCGGGTCGGCGCATCAAAGAAAGAGTACCTTTGCAGCCGAATTTTATATTTATATAGGTTAAAAAAGTTACCATCATGCAAACCGCTACCAAACAGATGAACCTCCGCATGGGGGGGGGAGACCTTCTGCAGCGGATGCCGTATGAAGCACCCGACATGCAGATCGTGCACGTACAAATCGAAAAAGGCTTTGCCCAGAGCACCACGGCAGGAACCGTTGAAGCCGTATCGTGGGAAGACACCGACTGGCCCGAATAGCAAACCGTCAAAAAACCGCATGACCATGAAACAGCTTATATTTCTGCTTGGAGTTCTGACCGCCTTCTCGTGCGCCAAGGAGCCGGACGTAACGCCCGACCGTCCCGAACAGAAGGGTACGCCCATCACCGTAACGGCCCACAATGCGGGCTACGACACCTCCAGCCCGTCGAGCCGCGCCGAATTCAAGGGCGACAACTTCGGAGCCCTTACATGGACGGAAACGGAGCAGCTCGGCGTCTACTACAAGCAGGCTGCCGGCGACAACTGCGGCATTTTTGAATATGGCAGCACCACCGAGAACGGCGGCGCTATCTTCAACTCTCCGGAAGGCTTCGTGTGGAACGAGAACGAGCTGACCCACGATTTCCGCGCCTACTATCCCTACAACGAATACCACACCATCCGCCAGAGCAACAACTCGGAGGCAGTGACCTTCACGCTGCCGGTCAACCAGAACGAGACCTCCTACGCCGAAAGCCAGCTCTGCATCGCAGAGACGCCCGGAGTGGCCCTCAAAGACCAGGTTCACTTCCAGTTCAAGCCGGTGCTTGCCTACCTGCAGCTGAAGCTCTACACGACGGATCTGCCGGCCGAGGGCGAGAAGATCTACCTCTCGCAGCTGAAGATGTACACCGAGGATCAGGACGGTCCCATCGCAGGCAACTACACCGTCAACATGGGTACGGGAGCGATCATCGACGGCTCGTCGCACACGATCAACTTCCAGCTGGGCAGCAGCACTTCGAGCGGCCTCGACATCACCGGCTACACCTCGAAGGAGAACGCCTGCAAGTTCTACGCCGTCATGCTGCCGGTCAATCTGAGCGACCGTCCGCTGCGTTTCCGTGGTCTGGTCACGCATGAGAAGGACAACGGCGACGGGACCAAAAGCTACACATCCTATTCAATGGTCGCACGCGCCAAGACCGGTACGGCCTTCAAGTCCGGCAAGGGCTATGCCATGACCATCGAGGTCAAGTCCGATGATTTGATGGTATTCCCTGCCGACGCCGACTTCGCCGTCCGTCTGGGTGACCGCTGGGTCGATTTCAAGGACATCTATAGCAAAGACGCGGAGGGGAACATCACCATCACGATGAGCGAGGCGGATCTCATGAGCATGGGCAGCGACCTCTACTTCGCGGCCAACGCAACCAAGGACGTTCAGTTCGACAAGGACGGCGGACAGTTAGCCGTTATCAACGCCCTCGTTGAAAGCATGTACACCGCACAGGGCGGCACGGACCCCATCGACGTCGATCTCTCGAACATCAGCTTCGACGGCGAGTTCGGTCTGGGAGGAATTTTCGAGGGCAACACCGCGCTGGGCAGCATCATCCTGCCCTCGGGCATGACGAAGATCAACACCCCGGGATTCGCCGGCTGCACGAAACTGGCATCGGTCACCCTGCCCCAAACGCTCGAGACCATTGGCGGCGATGCCTTCCTGGGCTGCTCGTCACTCAAGAGCATCATCATCCCGAACAGCGTCACCTCCATCTCCGGCAGCGCCTTTGAAAGCTGCATGGCCCTGACCTATGTGAAGCTCCCGGACGGCATCACGGAACTCAATGAATCGACCTTCCGCTACTGCTCGGCCCTGCCCACCGTCACGATACCCGCATCCGTGACGGCCATCGGCAAACATTGCTTCCTGGATTGCACGGCGCTGGCCGAGATCACGCTGCTCAACCCCGACGCGGTCGTTATAATCAACGGCGACGACACCCTGGAGAATGTCGGCACGTCCGCAGCCGAAGGCACGACGAAGAAGCTGCGCGTACCGAAAACTCTCGCAGAGCAGTACCAAAACGACGCGAACTGGAGCAAACTGCTCGGAAACAACAACGGTTTTGTACTGGAGACCTTCTGATCCGGGTGATCCGAATCCGCATACGAAAAAACCGTCTGCTCTCCGCAGACGGTTTTTTCATGCACACGGCGAGTGCACCATCACCTTCTAAAACGGCAATCCAGAAGACACCGGCTGCCCTCACCAGAACCCGGCCGCATAAAACAAGGTTCCGCCAAAACCGACAGCAAGATGGAGGGGGCTCGACGCTCAAGAGGCGGAGGATGGCAGGAGGCGGTTCCCACGCCCAAGCGACAGTCCAAAACAACAGGTTCACTGCACCGCCGCACCGCCGCACGAAAAAGAGGCTGCTCCCGACGGGGCAGCCTCTTTGACGGTGCAATCCGGAACCGTCCGATCCGTTACTTGCCAAGACCCATCTTCTCGATCAGGGCGCGCGTCTCGGGCTTGTGGCCGCGGAAGGCGACGTAGAGCTTCATCGGGTGCTCCGTTCCGCCCTTCGAGAGGATGTTCTTGCGGAACGAGTCGGCCACCTCGCGGTTGAAGATGCCCTTCTCCTTGAAGAGCGAGAAGGCATCGGCCTCGAGCACCTCGGCCCACTTGTAGCCGTAGTAGCCCGCGGCATAGCCGCCCGAGAAGATGTGGCCGAAGGCCGGCGCCATGGCCGTGCCCGGCACGACGGGCAGCACCTGCGTCGGGGCCATCGAGGCAACCTCGAACTGCTCGACATCCCCCTCGAAGGGTTCGGTCAGCGTATGCCAGGCCATGTCGGTCATGCCGAACGAGAGCTGGCGCACGTTGGCATAGGCCGCCAGGTAGTTCTTCGCGGCAACGATCCGCTCGACGAGCTCGGCGGGAATCGGCTCGCCCGTCTCGTAATGGACGGCCCACAGGTCGAGGAACTCCTTTTCGGTGGCCCAGTTCTCCATGATCTGCGACGGCAGCTCCACGAAGTCGCGGTAGACGTTCGTTCCGTTCAGCGACTCATACTTGCCCTCGGCGAGCATGCCGTGCAGCGAGTGTCCGAACTCGTGGAGGAAGGTCTCCACCTCGTCGAAGGTCAGCAGCGAGGGGGTCTGCTCCGTGGGCTTCGTAAAGTTCATCACCAGCGACACGAGCGGGCGCGTCTCCACGCCGTCGACGGTCTTCGTGCCGCGGAACTCGGTCATCCACGCTCCGCCGCGCTTCGACTCGCGCGGGAAGAAGTCGAGGTAGAGCACCGCCATGAAGCGCCCCTTCTCGTCGGTCACCTCGTAGGCCGTCACGTCGGGATGGTAGACCTCGATCGCCGGATTGGGCGTGAAGTTCAGCCCGTAGAGCTTGTTCGCGAGCAGGAAGACCCCCTTGCGGACATTCTCCAGCTGGAAATAGGGTTTGACCGCCTCGTCGTTCAGGGCGTACTTCTCGTCCTTGTACTTCTCCGAATAGTAGGACCAGTCCCACGGCATGAGCTCGCCGCGGAAGCCCTTGGAGGCGGCGTACTCGCTCACGGTGCGGTAGTCGGCATCGGCATACTCCTTCGTCGCATCGAGCAGCTCGTCGAGGAAGGCCGTCACCGTCGGGGTGTTCTCGGCCATGCGTTCCTCGAGCACGTAGTCGGCATAGCACTTGTAGCCGAGCAGGTTGGCGATCTTCAGCCGCGTGTTGGCAATCTGCTTGACGATCTCCGTATTGTCGAACTCACCGCCCAGCGCCCGCGCGTTGTAGGCCTTCCAGAGGCGCTCCTTCAGGGCGCGGTTCGACGAGTAGCGCAGGAAGGGGGCGTAGCTCGGCGCCTGGAGCGTCACCGTCCACCCCTTCTCGCCACGGGCCCTGGCATCGGCGGCCATGCCCTCGCGCACGAAGGCCGGCAGCTCGGCCACGACCTTCGGATCGGTGATGTTGATCGTAAAGGCGTTCGTCGCCGAGAGGGCGTTCTGCCCGAATTGCAGCGTCAGCGCCGAGAGTTCGGTGGTGTACTTGCGATAGAGCTCCTTGTCGGCATCCGACAGCGCCGCGCCGTTGCGGGCAAAACTCTTGTAGGTATTCTCGAGCAGCTTCCGGTCCACGGCATCCAGACCGCGGCCCGGATGTTCGTAAACCTGCTTCACGCGGGCGAAGAGCTCGGGGTTGAGCATGATGTCGTTCGACAGCTCGGTGAGCTTGGGCTGCACGCGCAGGGCGATCTGCTGCATCTCGTCCGACGTGTCGGCCTCGAGCAGGTTGAAGAAGAGGCCCGCAATGCGGTTCAGCAGCGCCCCGTGGCGCTCGAGCGCCACGATCGTGTTGCCGAACGTGGGTTTCGCTGGGTTGGTGACGATGGCCTCGATCTCGGCGCGCGAGCAGGCGATCGCCGCATCGAAGGCGGGTTCGTAGTCCGAGAGTTCGATCTCGGAGAAGGGAGGCGTCTCGTGGGGTGTGTTCCACGCCGCCAGCAGCGGATTCGTCATGTCCAGTTCGGGAAGCTGGGCCTTCGGGATCGAATTGTCGGCACAGCCGGCCGCAAGGGCGGAAAATGTCATGATTACAATTGCTTTTTTCATATCCGTTCGTTTGTGGGTTTCTTCTCGATGGGAGAACCGGCGGCAATCAGCGCGCCGCCTGCATGTCGTCGCCGGGGCGGGGCTCCGTCTCGTCGGCCGGTTCGGGGTCGGGCTCGTTCCACAGGCCGCGTCCCTTGAGCATGGCCCGCTTGTCGGGGTCCTTGCCGCGGAAGGCGCGGTAGAGGGTCATGCCGTCCTCCGAACCGCCGCGTGCGAGGAGCTTGTGGCGGAAGTCGTCGGCGATGCGCCGGTTGAACAGGTCGCCGCTCTCGCGGAAGGCCTCGAAGGCATCCTTGTCGAGCACCTCGGCCCACGTATAGAAGTAGTAGCCGGCCGAGTAGCCGCCGTCGAAGATGTGGCTGAAATAGGGATAGCGGTAGCGGGGTTCGATCTGCGGGATGAGTCCGCGCTTTTCGGTGAGCGCCTCCCGCTCGAAGGCCATCGGATCGAAGGGCGCGTACTCGGTCATCGAGTGGATGTCCATGTCCGAGAGCGCCGCGGCGATGAGCTCCGTGGTCATGAAGCCCTGGTTGAAGAGCTCGCTGCGGCGCAGCTTGTCGATCAGATACTGCGGAATCACCTCGTCCGAGCGGTAGTGCACGGCATACTGGCGCAGCATCTCCGGCTCGAAGGCCCAGTTCTCCATGATCTGCGAGGGCAGCTCGACGAAGTCTCCCTCGACCTCCGTAAGGCCGCGGTACTTCACGTCGTGGAAGAGGAAGTGCAGCGCGTGGCCGAACTCGTGGAAGAGCGTCTCCGTTTCGTCGAGCGTCAGCAGCGCGGGGTCGCTGCGCGTCGGGCGCGTGAAGTTGCAGACGATCGACACGACGGGCGCCACGCGCTTGCCGTCGCGGTAGGTCTGCTCGACATAGTTGCCGCACCAGGCACCCTGGCTCTTGCCGTCGCGCGGGAAGAAGTCGAAATAGATCACCCCGAGGTGCGACTCGTCGACGTCGAGCACCTCGTAGGCCACGGCCTCGGGATGGTAGAGCGGCACGGCGACCGGACGGAACGTAATACCGTAGAGACGGTTGGCAAGGAAGAAGATGCCGTTCTGGACGTTCTGCAGCGAGAAGTAGGGGCGCAGCATCTCCTCGTCGAGGGCATACTGCTGCTTGCGGAGCTTCTCGGCATAGTACCACCAGTCCCACGAGGCGAACTCGCCGTCGGGGTAATCCTTGCGGAAGAGCTCCTCCATCCCGGCAAGCTCCTTTTTGGCGCTCTCGAGCGCCGGCGTCCAGATCTCCTCCAGCAGGTTGTAGACGGCACCGGTCGTCCCGGCCATCTCGTCGGCCACGACGTAAGCCGCATAGGAGGGATAGCCCAGCAGGTGGGCCTTCTCCGTGCGCAGGCGGATGAAGTCATTGATGAGCTGCTTGTTGTCGTATTCGTCATCGTGGTTGCAGCGGTTCAGATAGGCCGTGTAGAGCTCCTCGCGCAGGCCGCGCTCGGAGGAGTAGGTCAAAAACGGCAGCATGCTCGGCTTGTGGAGCGTGAAGACGTACTTGCCGCTCTTGCCCATCGACTCGGCCTTCTCGCGCGCCAGGTCGCGGACCCCCGCGGGCAGCCCGTCCAACTGGTCGCCGTCGAGCACCAGCGCATAGTTGTTGTTCTCGGCCAGGAGGTTGTTGCCGAACTTCACGGCCGTGAGCGCCAGCTCCTCGTTGATCTGCTTCAGGCGGGCCTTTCCGTCGGCGTCGAGCAGCGCTCCGGCACGCACGAAACCGTCGTAGGTCTTCTCCGTCAGCCGCAGCTGCTCGGCATCCAGCCCGAGCGTTGCCCGGTTGTCATAGACCGCCTTCACCTTGTCGAAGAGCTGCTCGTTGAGCCGGATCTTGTCGGCGTGGGCCGTCAGCAGGGGCATCACCTCCTCCTGCAGGGCCTGCATCTGCGGCGTGTTCTCCGCCGCGCAGAGCATGCCGAAGATCAGCGAGGTCTGCGCAAGCATCTGCCCCGAGTTGTCGTAGGCGAGGATGACGTTCTCGAAGGTCGGTTCGTCGTTGTTCGACGTGATGGCGTCGATCTCGGCGTCGTGCAGCGACATGCCCCGCTCGAAGGCCGGCATGAAGTGCTCGGGGCGGATCTTGTCGAAGGGCGGAACGCCGTAGGGCGTCTCCCACTCCGAGAAAAAGGGGTTCTCCCCCGTCTGTTTCGCGGAATCGCAGGATGCGAGTGTCATAAACGTCAAAAGTGTGAATAATCCGGTTATGCGTTTCATGGATCGTGTTATTTTGTTTACCTTTGCGGCAAAGTTAATAAAATTACGGTCAGAGCCGCACTTCCGCGCGTTTTTTTCTGGGCGGATGCGGACCCAACAAGGACAGCCATGCAACTCTTCTACGCCCCTGACATCCGCCCGCCGCAGTACACCCTCTCGGAGGAGGAGTCGAAACACTGCGTGCGCGTGCTGCGCCTTGCGTGCGGCGACACGGTGCACCTGACCGACGGACGGGGCACGCTCTACCGCTGCGAGATCACCGACGACAACCCGCGGCGGTGCGTCGTGCGCGTGGTCTCGGCCGAGGAGGAGTTCGAGCGGCTCCCCTACCGCCTGACGATGGCCGTGGCCCCGACCAAGAACGCCGACCGCTTCGAGTGGTTCCTCGAAAAGGCCACCGAAGTGGGCGTCACGCAGATCATCCCCCTCGAGACGGCCCGCAGCGAACGGCGGGTCTTCAAGCCCGAACGCGGCGAGAAGGTCATCACCGCGGCGATGAAGCAGTCGCTCAAGGCCTACCGGCCGCAGCTCGACGCCCTCACGTCGTTCCGCGACGCCGTGGCGGCGCCCTTTGCCGGGCGGCGGATGATCGCCCACTGCGACGCGGCCCGCACGCCGGAAGGCAAGGCCTACCTCGCCTCGACGCTCCGCGCGGGCGAGGCGGCACAGATCTTCATCGGTCCCGAAGGGGACTTTTCACCCGAAGAGATCGCCTTTGCGCTCGACAACGGATTCGAGGAGATCACCCTCGGGCCGCAGCGCCTGCGCACCGAGACCGCAGC
>ERZ779888.1963-NODE-1963-length-18396-cov-16.003708_pt1 | contig 18396 bp, 12 predicted proteins | sample MGYA00511245_ERZ779888 | MGnify/ENA primary metagenome ERZ779888 (study PRJEB29588, sample SAMEA2155255) | human gut metagenome | biome: human gut; feature: human-associated habitat; material: faeces | place: Denmark | collected 2008/2010 ... | reverse complement strand
TCGCTACCTTAGGACCGTTATAGTTACGGCCGCCGTTCACTGGGGCTTAAGTTCCGTGCTTCGCTTGCGCTAACACATCCCCTTAACCTTCCAGCACTGGGCAGGCGTCAGCCCCTATACATCATCTTACGATTTTGCAGAGACCTGTGTTTTTGGTAAACAGTTGCTTGGGCCTCTTCACTGCGGCCTACTTTCGTAGGCTCCCCTTCTTCCGAAGTTACGGGGTCATTTTGCAGAGTTCCTTAACAAGGGTTATCCCGTCCGTCTTAGGATTTTCTCCTCGCCCACCTGTGTCGGTATGCGGTACGGGCACCTAACAACATATTTAGCAACTTTTCTCGCCAGTGTGAATTCATCAACTTCGTTACTAATTTTCACTCCCCATCATCGCCCAGCCTTAAAGCACGCGTACTTCACTACGTGCAAGCCTCACGATTTGGCCGCAGAAATCCAACTCCGCGGATTGACTATCCTACTGTGTCATTGCCTCATTTAAACGTCGCTCGGTGGTGCAGGAATATCTACCTGCTGTCCATCACCTACGCCTTTCGGCCTCGGCTTAGGTCCCGACTTACCCTGGGGGGACAAACCTTCCCCAGGAAACCTTAGGCATTCGACGGGGAAGATTCTCACTTCCCTCTCGCTACTTATGCCGGCATTCTCTCTTCTATGCAGTCCACGGCCCCTTTCGATACCGCTTCAGCCCGCATAGATTGCTCCTCTACCAATGTAATAAATTACATTCCTAAACTTCGGTGACAAGTTTTAGCCCCGGTAATTTTCGGCGCACCCTCTCTCGACCAGTGAGCTATTACGCACTCTTTGAATGAGTGGCTGCTTCTAAGCCAACATCCTGGTTGTCTAAGCAATAACACATCCTTTTACACTTAACTTACATTTGGGGACCTTAGCTGTGGGTCTGGGCTGTTTCCCTTTTGACAACGAAACTTATCTCACGCTGTCTGACTCCCTGAAAACAATTATCTGACATTCGAAGTTTGATAAGGTTCAGTAAGCTGTGAAGCCCCCTAGCCCATTCAGTGCTCTACCATCAGTAATCTATTCAGAGGCTAGCCCTAAAGCTATTTCGAGGAGAACCAGCTATATCTGGATTCGATTGGAATTTCTCCGCTAACCACAAGTCATCCCCGGTCTTTTCAACGAACGTGGGTTCGGTCCTCCACAGTGTCTTACCACTGCTTCAACCTGCTCATGGTTAGGTCATCCAGTTTCGGGTCTACGTCACGCAACTATGTCGCCAGTTTCAGACTCGCTTTCGCTTCGGCTCCGTGACTTAATCACTTAACCTCGCTACGCAACGTAACTCGCCGGCCCGTTCTACAAAAAGTACGACACCACACATTAAGTTGTGCTGTGTCTGCTTGTAAGCATATGGTTTCAGGTTCTCTTTCACTCCCCTCCCGGGGTCCTTTTCACCTTTCCCTCACGGTACTATACGCTATCGGTCACCAAGTCGTATTTAGCCTTATGAGATGGTCCTCACATGTTCACACCGGATTCCACGTGTCCTGTGCTACTCTGGATACCCGCCATCTGAAATCGTTTTCGCCTACGAGGCTATTACTCTGTGTCGCCTAGTTTTCCAACTATGTTCGACTAACGATTTTTTGAATTATGCAGGTCCGAACCCCATCGAAATAAATTTCTCCGGTTTGGGCTCTTTCGCGTTCGCTCACCACTACTTACGAAATCGTTTATTTACTTTCTTTTCCTCCGGGTACTTAGATGTTTCAGTTCCCCGGGTTCCCTTCACATGTACTATATATTCATACATGGATACTTCCGCATTACCGGAAGTGAGTTTCCTCATTCGGAGATCTACGGGTCAAAGCTTATTTGCAGCTCACCGTAGCTTATCGCAGCTTGTCACGTCCTTCTTCGGCGCTTGGTGCCAAGGCATCCACCATATGCCCTTATTAGCTTTAATCATATACGTCTAACCTAATAAGATCATTAAATGAATCTCTTGTTAATTTACTCAGCAAAAATATCTGTGAATCGGTAAATCCTTTGAAATCTGTTGAAAGATTTTTCGTATTACTCTAAACTTATAGATATTTTACTCTCTTTTTACTTGACCAACAGAAACCTGAGTTTTTCTGTTGGCTGCTATGCAGTTGTCAATGTGCGATGACCTAAGTCGTACCCATCAATAATTGAACTTGGAAAAGGATTTATGTGAATCCGTGTACATTTTTTGGTAAGTTTGTACAAACTTTCGATTTTCGACCTCTCGGTCGACAGTCGTTTTCACAACTGCCTTCACAGGATTGCCTTTCGGCTCCTTAAAAGGAGGTGATCCAGCCGCACCTTCCGGTACTGCTACCTTGTTACGACTTCACCCCAGTCACTGATCCTACCTTAGGCGGCTTCCTCCTTGCGGTTGGTGTACCGACTTTGGGTATTACCAGCTCCCATGGCGTGACGGGCGGTGTGTACAAGGCCCGGGAACGCATTCACCCCGACATGCTGATTCGGGATTACTAGCAACTCCGACTTCATGTGGGCGGGTTGCAGCCCACAATCCGAACTGAGACTATCTTTTTGAGATTCGCTTGCCCTTACGAGTTTGCAGCTCTTTGTAATAGCCATTGTAGCACGTGTGTAGCCCAAGACATAAGGGGCATGATGATTTGACGTCATCCCCACCTTCCTCCGTGTTATCCACGGCGGTATGAACAGAGTTCCTAACTTAATATTGGCAACTGTTCACGAGGGTTGCGCTCGTTATCGGACTTAACCGAACATCTCACGACACGAGCTGACGACAACCATGCACCACCTGTCTGCATGCTCCGAAGAGAAGCTATGTTTCCATAGCGGTCATACGATGTCAAGTCTTGGTAAGGTTTTTCGCGTTGCGTCGAATTAAACCACATGCTCCGCTGCTTGTGCGGGCCCCCGTCAATTCCTTTGAGTTTCAACCTTGCGGCCGTACTCCCCAGGCGGGATACTTATTGCGTTAGCTGCGACACAGAAGGAGTGAATACCTCCTGCATCTAGTATCCATCGTTTACAGCGTGGACTACCAGGGTATCTAATCCTGTTTGCTCCCCACGCTTTCGTGCCTCAGTGTCAGTTGCTGTCCAGATAGTCGCCTTCGCCACTGATGTTCCTCCTAATATCTACGCATTCCACCGCTACACTAGGAATTCCACTATCCTCTCCAGTACTCAAGTCTAACAGTTTTAGATGCAGCACCCGAGTTAAGCCCTGGGTATTACACATCTAACTTATCAAACCACCTACACACCCTTTACGCCCAGTCATTCCGGACAACGCTCGCCCCCTACGTATTACCGCGGCTGCTGGCACGTAGTTAGCCGGGGCTTATTCCTCAGGTACCGTCATTTGTTCGTTCCTGAGAAAAGAGCTTTACAATAAAACTACCTTCATCGCTCACGCGGCATTGCTGGGTCAGAGTTGCCTCCATTGCCCAATATTCCCCACTGCTGCCTCCCGTAGGAGTCTGGGCCGTGTTTCAGTCCCAATGTGGCCGATCAGCCTCTCAGCTCGGCTACCCATCGTCGGCTTGGTGGGCTGTTATCTCACCAACTACCTAATGGGATATGAGCCCATCTCTGTCCGATAAAATCTTTTACCGCTGCACCATGCGGTGCCGTGGTCATATACCGTATTAGCAGTCGTTTCCAACTGTTATCCCGTTGACAGAGGCAGGTTGCTCATACATTACTCACCCGTTCGCCACTAACTTTCATCCCCGAAGGGAATCAGTCCGTTCGACTTGCATGTGTTAAGCATGCCGCCAGCGTTCGTCCTGAGCCAGGATCAAACTCTTGAGTTCAATCTTGACTGTCCTATAACTTTTTGTTCAAAGGTTTTTTAGACGTTATTTAATGATTTAATTCACATTAAAAATCGCTTTTCCAAATTTGTTCAATTATCAAGGTTCGTTGCCGTCAATTTGTGACAGCTTTCATATACTATCATAAGCAATTTTCTTTGTCAACGATTTTTCAATGTTTTTTAAGAAATTTTTTTAAGTTTTTTTCAAAACTTTTTTCATCTCAAAATGTTGTGTTTGCTTTGGGCTTGCACCACAATTTGAAACTTGCTTACTGCTTACGACAGCTTGCATATAATAATCCTTTGAGATTTTTTTGTAAAGCGTTTTTTGATGTTTTTTGTAATTTTTTTTAGTTTTATTTAATTCGTCAAACTATCTGACATATTGTCCGTCAAAACCACTGTTTTCGGTATGTTTAAGGACATTTTGGGACAGGCTGCCGCCTAATTCCGACAAAAATCATTCTCCTATGACACATAGATGCAAAAAATACAAAAAACCGTATCTTCGCCCCATGTTATCACTCTATCGCGCGCAACCTTATATATAGCGTATGCGTATACATGCGTATGCGTATACGCGCGTGCGCGCGTACTATAATATATAGGCGCGCAAGCATCCGCATCGGAATTATGCGGAGCATTTCGAACCCTTGTTCGATGAACAATGATCGTTACCGAGGCTCTTGCCGGACAGTAAACAAAGTATCGGAGTCTATTGTCGTTTTAATCCGCAATAACGGCACGAAGCAAACACAAGTTCAATGTTTATGTTGATTATTCTGTTTTTACAATCAGCTACTAATCGAATAACCGAAAAAACATACTCCCATCGCTTCGGATTAATTAATTTATATTGCAACACCAATCGTGTTTTATTTGGTTGTGTTCAACGAGGCTTTAAACACTATTCGTGTTTTATTTGAAAATTTGACAAAATTAAAAACAACCCTGCAGCCTGCAAGGTTGTTTTAGTAAAATATCACTATTTAAATATTAAACGAGTGGTTTATCACTCCTCCGCCGAGGCAAATATCGCCGTAATACACGACTGCATATTGTCCTTCGGCAATCGCTCTTTGTTTTTCTTGAAACACGATACGTACGTCGCCGTTATCAAGAACAGTGGCTCGAGCCTTTTGTAACGGTTGACGATGTTTGATGCGAACTTCACAATCGAACTCTTTCGCCGGTGGCGGAGTGATAAAGTTGAACCCCTCGGTTTCAAGTCCGTCCTTAAACAATATATCGTCCTCGCCTTGCGATACGATGAGCAAATTCTTTTCAACGTCTTTGCCAAGGACAAACCACCTTTCTCCGTTGCCGTCCGCACTTCCGCCGATACCAAGACCTCTTCGTTGCCCCAAAGTGTAGAAATACACACCGTGGTGCCTGCCAACGACTTTTCCGTCTTGCGTGACAATATCACCGTCTTTCATCGGAATGTATTGAGAAAGGAATTGCCTGAAATTGCGCTCGCCTATAAAGCAAATGCCTGTGCTGTCCTTCTTCTTTGCAACAGGAATATCGAATTTGAGCGCAAGCTCTCTGACTTCGGGTTTTGTCAAATCCCCGAGAGGAAACATAACGTCGCGAAGCTGTTGCATGGAAACTTGATTGAGGAAATACGTTTGATCCTTGTTGTCGTCCTTTGCACAGAGCAAATAATGCATATCGCCGTCGTGGCGGATTCTGCAATAATGTCCCGTGGCAACATAGTCCGCTCCGAGTTCGCGCGCAAAATCGGCAAACGGGCCGAACTTAACTTCACGATTGCAAAGTACGTCGGGATTCGGTGTTCTGCCTTTCTTGTACTCGTCCACAAAGAGTTTGAACACGTTGTTCATATACTGCTCGGAAAAATCCACCGAATAATACGGAATACCGATTTTGTCGCAAATATACCGCACGTCCGTCCAATCCTGCTCGCCCGTACAACAACCGTTTGGGTCGGTTTCTTTCCAGTTGGACATATAAAGTCCGACAACGTCAAACCCCTGCTCTTTCAAAAGAGCAGCGGCAACCGCACTATCCACGCCACCGGACATACCGACGACAACTCGTTTTTTCTTTTCGTCCATACGGACATTTTAGCATTTCGCCGTCGGTATGTAAAGCGGTGTTAAATTTTTGTCTGTTTAATAACCCACCCCTTATTCTTGACAAGTTCGAAATCGTCAACAACTTGTCTTGCGTCTTGCATTGTTTCAAACAACATTGCGTCGTCCGTATCCGCACTTGTATCGATGCCGTCGTCGGTTATCTCTGATGCATATACCTTTTCTTTCGTATTGAATATTATGTAAACGATTTTTGCGACATCATTCAGTTTTGACGATTCATACAATTCTTTCGTAACGCGCGAAGAATCCAAAAAACAATTAAGCACAATATTTGAAAGCCATGCAACGATAAGACACATAACTCCGCTCAACGAACCAAGGAACAGAAGCAAAGCTCCGTACAATATAGAAAAACGTACCCACAAAATCACACCGCCAACAACGCTACCGATGATTGTCACAATCGAAATGAATTTTGCAAAAACATAAAACTCCTTTACTATAACGGCGGCAAAATCCAAATCTTCAAAATGTTTTTTGTTCATGTTATCCTCCAACGCTCCGTAATATCGGCATACCGATATTTTAATAAATAATATCATTATACCGATAATATGTCAATAGGAGTTTAATCATGGAAATTCTTATTGCAAAAAGGATCAAAGATTTGATGAAAAACGAAAAGCTCACTCAAATGCAACTTGCAACCGCATTGGGCATAGGACAGAGTTCTGTAAGCGATTGGATCAACGCAAAGAGCGAACCGAGCATTGAGAACTTATGGAAACTTGCGGATTTTTTCGACGTCAGCGTGGACTATCTCATCGGCAGGAAAGAGATTTGAAAGCAGCACCCGACGGTGCTGTTTTTTATCGCTGATAAACTTTTGAGTGTGGCAAAATTTACATTCAAAAAGCGGAGCATTTTTTGCTCCGCTTTTTCGAATCACTGTTTTATCTCTCAATTTTTGCTATATAAACATTTGTTTTATGCAAGACATTGTTAATCTTGCATACACAACAAACGCTGCAAATTTGCCTTATATCAACGTCGATAGAATCGGAAGAATTGCCGCATACGCTCCCGAACCAAGCCCCAAAATCGCAAAAAGGATTATAATATATAGTATACTTCCCACAACGCCCAAACATACGGAAACAAGACAGCCGATGCCTGCGCTCCGTGACCTTGCGGGATGTTCGTCCTTCCACACAAGCCACAAAATGAAGCCTACGATAGGAAGGAAAAATCCGAGAATGCCCCAGCCGACCGTCCCGCCTTCCTTTGCCGATTGGACTTGCGTTGACGATGCGCCAGAAACGCCGTTTTGGACATTGCGCCCGTTTGAAGGCAACGTGTAGTTGACGCCTTGAACGAGGCTGTTGCGATTGGTTTCGCCGGTGTCCGACACTGTGAACGAGGACGGCATTTCGCCGTTGTTGAAGTTGAAAATGGTCTTGATTACGCCACCGCAATGCGGACATTTTGCAAGCACGCAAATAAGGTCGCCCTTGAAATCGAACACAATCTCCCAGTCCACTTTCATCTCGCCGCAAAGCGGACAAGTGGAAAAAGAATTGTTGATTTTGTTTTCGACAATCAATCCCACGCCGTCATAGTATCTTTGAAAATCCATATTTTAAACTCCCTTTTTATTCTTTTTTTATTACACAAAAATCATATCATCTCTATCGAAGTCCGTCAACGGCAATCGATCATTCGTACAGACTTTGCGGATATCTGTCTCCGTTGTCGGGCAAAACGACCACTATGTCGCCGTCCGTGCGCTTGCGCAGCTCGCGCGCCGCAAAATACGCTGCTCCGGAAGAGATTCCGCATTTTTCGCCAAATTTTCGGTAAATTTCTCCAACCGACTTTATTGCATTTTCGTCTGCAACGTCGATTATTTGATCGAGCTTGCTCACGTCAACGATTGCGGGGACGAAGTTTGCGCCTATACCTTGAATTTTATGCGCCCCGGCGTAGCCTTTTGTAATAAGCGGACTTGAAAGCGGTTCAACGGCGACCACTTGGCAATCTATACCGTTTTGCTCGATATATTTTTTCACGCCCATAACCGTGCCGCCGCTTCCCACACCTGCGACGATGTATTTTGCCGTCGGAACGGACGCAAAAATTTCTGGTGCGGTCGTATAAAAATGTGCCTCTACGCTTGCAAAATTTCCAAACTGATTTGCAAGCCACGCACCGCTCTCGGCAATCTCTTTTGCCTTCTTGACCGCGCCTGCCATACCTTCGCTTGCAGGAGTAAGCACAAGTTGCGCACCGTATGCGGAAATCATCTCTCTGCGCTCTTTACTCATACTTTCGGGCATAACCATAACCGCGTTAAGTCCCAGCTCTCTCGCGACGTACGCAAGACCTATGCCGGTGTTTCCGCTCGTTGCCTCTACAACCGTTCCGCCCTCTTCCAACTCGCCGTTTTCAAGAGCGCGCATAATCATAAAAAACGCCGCTCTGTCCTTTATCGAGCCGGCAGGATTCTTCCCTTCGAGCTTTCCGTATATACCGTCGCCAAGCGACAAAATCGGAGTATTGCCTATCTTTTTTGACAAAACATCGAGTTTTTCTTGCATTTTTGCATCCATAAACTGCCTCTTTTGTCAAATCGCGCTTCAAAAACGAGCAATAGAATCCCCTTTCCGACACGATTCGTCAAAAACCATTCTTATATAATTATTATATCACCGCCATTTGCATATGTCACCAAAATATTGTGCATGTAATATTTTGCGTTATGTTTACTATTGCAAATTTGTGTGCTATAATTCATCCGTAAAAACAAAAGCGTTTATCGCAAATCCTCATATTTCACGCACCCATGGCGCAACTGGATAGCGCATCAGATTCCGATTCTGACGGTTGGCGGTTCAAGTCCGCCTGGGTGTACCAAGCTGGACCCAGTTGAACCCGTAACGGTTTGACTGGGTTATTTTTTTACTATTTATACAGGTTCAAGTCCTGCAAACAAACCAGACGAGACTTGAACCCGTATCGCAATACTTATTTCTTAGGATAAATGAATTTCGTTTTAAATATCTCATCTTCATAATAGCCAATATATATCCTATCATTATCAGCATAGAATTTCCCCACTTTTTCCAAGGCTATGCCGCTTTCTCTGCGATAATCCCTCATTATCCATAAAAGCTTTTTGTTCTCTTTTGATAATTGATTAATTATTGTTTTAATATCTACCCACAAACAGCTCTGAGCTGCTCCATATCGGTCTCCTACGATACAATATTCGGCTTTGATTTGTTTATTTTTATCATAAGATAAATATCCATTGGAACTAATTATACCCAACACCTTTCTTAATTCTTCTGAAGGTAAATAGTAATACACATCACCACAATCTATAAAATTATAGCAACACCAGTCAACAGCTGGATATACTGAAAATGGAAACTTTTCCAAATAACTACTATTAATATGTTCTTTCCAATCAAACCAACAAACTTCTTTAGGCGTAATATAGCAATCGGAATCAATTGTTCCGCATAAATCCTCAGGATGGGCAATGCTATTTACATATTCAGGGTCTTCTATTAACTTAAACAGTAATGGTAAATTATTGTTATCAATAATAATAGAGTTAGTAAACAGTGTCGTTTCCATGCAATTGTCAACAAAATGGCTGTAGCTATACAATACTGCCATTGTGTCAGCCACAACATGACAACCGTTCACTTCATTAGAAAAAATCCATTTACGCCAATCTATAGATGGCGCATTAGCAATTAACTCGATGGCCTCTTTTGAATCTTTAAAATGAGTTTTGTTCATAACAAAGCTAGGTTCTGGAACAAACCATTGATTTTCAGTCATTTCTTCATCCACATTTATTTGTTGCAATTCTTGTATTGGAATTAAAAAATCTGAAAGAAGCCCGTAATCTCTTACATATCCATTTCTTCCTCCTAATTCTAGTCTATCAGATAAAAATCCGAAAATCTCATCGCGGGCTTGCCAAACATATTTTTCACAAACAGTCATTACTTGACTGTGAGAGCCATGATCCGCATGATAGTATGATATGATTATATCTCTATCAAAATCTCCCATAACGTTGCTGTCGTCATCTTTTCCAAGATTTTCGCATTCATTCTCACTCCACCCCTTAGATTCAATATAAGCAAAAGCAGCAGACATAATAAAGTTCTCAAACGTAATATCTGCATTAATTTTAGTATTCTTTTTTACAATAGTATTTATATAGTTATCAATATTTGCTCTTTCTTCAGAATTTGTGCTATAAAACTTACTTGCAATTTTATCGACTAACACATAACGAGCCAAATCATACGTTATACATTTATAGCCATTCTTTGTTCCTACCAATGCCTCTTTGTTAAGCAAAATTGTATCCGATTTAACGGTATATGGTGGCAATAAGCGTCTTATAAAATCTTTTTTAAGGAGTCCCAACTGTTCTGCACGACGAACAATGGCAATAGAATAGTATCTAATAGAAACATTACGAAAATTATCAATATTCTCTTTATTTAAAATGTTTTCTGCAATCCATACTGCTGATTCCTTCGTAAGCAGTTCATTATCGCTTTCAAAAACCAAGCTCATAAGAATTGAAAACATATCACTTTGGATTTGCGAATCATCGACTAAAGCAAACTTTTTGAATAATAAAAAGAATTCTTCAGGTCTCATAAGGCCCCATCTCATCAATTCTATCCTATAATCTTTACGAAGAGAGTTATTTAATGCCGATAACGCCCATGCATATATTAAAGGGCATCCATCGTGAGTATCATTTAAGTTCAAACGATATTCATCATTTAATAGTCTTAAAGAGACCATCCTACTCCATTTTTTATCAAAATCATTTTTCAAATACCCCGTTTGAGACCATATAACATCTCGTAAAGCAGGATAGGCAAAAGACTTCAAAAAACGGTCCAACAATTCAGCTCCCAATGGGTGATTTCTTATTCTACTTAATGGTAATATTACTTCATTGACGACTCTAAATAAAGAACAAGCATTTTTATTCATTATCCTAATCACCATATCAACAAACCTTTCGGCAAAATCAAAAGGTATATTTCGTAAAGAATAAAAGAATAATTCTGTTTTTAATTGCTCATTTGCTACCTTTGAAATCGTAGCATTATCGACAAGTAAATAACCAAATTTTTGTATCGAAATTAGGGATAATCCATAAAGAGTATCTCTATCTATTGCAGAACATTCATTAAAATCTATTGAACCTGGGCAAGAGTATCGTTCAAGAAGTAATAAGGATGAAACATAATCAAAATATCCTTTTATACCTGGAGAATAATAATATACTCTTGTCTTTAATGGCGAAATCGAATGATCATAGTAACTGCTAATTATCCCATATTCTTCTAAATATAATACTATTTTTCCCCCAAGGTCTTCCCCTATTGCCAAATTCGACATAAGGTGTTTTACAACATCATCCCTCTTGAGTACCGAATTGTTCGTAAACAATATGGCTAATAATCTAATAGCTCTAATAACATATTGAGCTTTATTATCTATATGGTAATGAGAAGAAAATGCAGTTTCTAGCAGATCAATTTTTCTCCGAAGCAAGGTCGCAAGTGATATGTCGATGCATGTTGACGATTCTATTTTACTACCTTTATAAATTTCGCAGAATAGTTTTAAAGATAATGGTGTGGTAAGCCCATATTTGTAAGGAATAGTATCTTGAATTTCTATGTCATATTGCTTAATATACGAATCAAACAATTTGCTTACCGGGACATCCCCCGAAGTACTTAACCTAATCACCTTTGCAAAACCAATATTAGTCGGAATAGCATACGGCCGAGACGTAAAACAAAACCTAATTAAGCTATAACTATCAGTTATCGTCTGAGCCTCTCCAATACGTTCTATCCATCTTTGTTGCGAATCGGATTCATCTAATCCATCCACCATAATTAGCACTTTAGGAATAACATAAAGGTGGTCATCTAACATTTTTTTCTCATAGCCAATGTGACTTACCATTGCTTCAAGTGCTTGCAACAACTCATCTTCGGTGTGCGAAAAAGGCAACCCTAGATTTGATTCAATGATATTTAACCAAGACTCCTCTGGTTTAATATCCTTGGCTCGAATCAAAATGGGAATGTGGAATCCTTCTTCTATCATTCTTTCAGTTACAGCTGCTACTCCATGAGTTTTCCCCGTACCAGGATCTCCAATAAAAACTAAATTCTTACTATTCGATATTGTTTTGAAACGAATAAATAAATCAAATGGCTTATTTTTTATTATTTTTTCAATACAATTCGAAACTGCTGTAAGGTGAAAATAAAGACCTCCCGTATAGCTCTTACTATGTAAAATATCAGTTAATCTCTCCGCTCTTATATCAAAGACTTCACTATCAAGCGCATCTAATCTCAGCTCTGGATTCATTATCCAATTAGAAATTGACTGCAATACATCTTTAAGGCTACTAATCTGGCGTAATACACTTGATGCTTCAGTAAAAACATCCTCTAATTCACTCGTGTCAAAACCTTTAAGTTCTTGCACACTTTCAATGAAATCATTGCATAACAATATCATTTTCCTTGCTTGATGTAAAACAGCACCATATTCTTCATTATTTCCACAAAAAGAGCTAATCTCTCGGTAAATACTACCAAATGTGTTTATTTCCGGAACATATTTTGTAACCAACCAACTTTGTTTGCTTTTTAAAAATGCAAAATTAATGGTGTTCATCGAAATCGGTAACATTCCAAACCAATATTTCAATATTCCTTGAGAAGACGGTTTTTGCAATTCGCATTGCAACGTATAATCTCCCCATAGTATAATCTTAACTTCGGGATATAAGGCACCAATATTCTCTACTAATTTGTTCCAACGGTTTTTTTCAGTATTCTCTCCTTTATTAGTTTTATCTGCCAAATCACGGGGAACGCATACTATATATTCTTTTATTCTGGGATGCACACTAATAGCAGTTTTAATCGATTTTTTAATTTGTGAAAACTGAGATGCCTGGATACTATTAAGGAACCATTTTGCTTGAAGTCCCACTACATTTCCATTTGTTAACGTGACATATGACTCAACACCGCCATCTCCACCTGAGCCATTCACAACGGTATGCGCACTGATACTCTTACCAAATTCATCTTTGCTCCAGTTATGAAACAATTGTTCACATACAATTTCAAAAGCTCGTTCTTGCGATTCGCCATGAGTATTTAATAATTTCCAATTCATTAAATTGTTCTCCTTACAACCTATAACCTTAACAGCGTATTCTTTAAATCATTTTTGCATATATTCAATATTTCAAGAATCATTCGTTCTACACAATTAAACAAGAAAGTAATATTGTAAAAAAGCGATGATTAACAAATATTAAAAATATTATACTCTTTTTTATATGAAAAGTAAACATACTTCTTGTTTTATTTGCCCTTCGTGGTGGTTATCGTCGCATAAGTCAACGAATATATCAACGGCACGGAAAAATAGTGGCGGATATTGTAAAAGCCATTTTATAGAATCAGACTCATAGCAGTTTGGCTCTTTTTATTTTTACACTATTTTTCACTCAAAAGGATTTGGCCGTTGACATATTCGTTGACTTATGCGACGATAACCACCACGAAGGGCAAATAGAAATGAGTTAATTATGGTAATGGGTTCGAATCCCACTTAGCCGTGTAATGAGATTAGAACCCGTAAAATGATGAAAAAATGAGTTTGTGGGTTCGAATCCCACTCGGTGACGTAATGAGATTTGAACCCATAATTGTAAAAAAATGTACCCAACCGAACTTTTACGGGTTCAGTTGGGTACATCTTGGCGGAGCGTTAGTAACGTAAATCGAATTATAATTTATAGAATAAATTTAACATATCGATTGTGTGAATGTTTACAAATTAGACAGTTTCAGCCGCAACAAATACGAAATGGCGGTACACAAGAAAACATTGAAGGATAACGGCGTAAAAGTTATATCCGCAACGGAATATATTCCCGACTCGCCCGAAGCGATCATTCTGGAAAGTATGCTCGAAGGTTAGAATAACTAAAATGGACTGACTAAAAAATACAATAATCAGTCTGGATTTAACGAAAAACGACCTCTGAACTTCAGAGGTCGTTTAATTTATAGTTGACTGCATTTTTTTATTATTTCTGTTTTATTATCTTACTATCGAGAAATATATTAAAACAGTACCAAGTTTATGATTGCATAAACATAATTAAAATTGTATTTGATTAGGATTATATAAAATTTCGATATCCGCTTTTGCACTTACACCGACTATGAAATCAACCAAATTAGCGAATTCTCTGCTTTTTCCTTTATGTTTTTCTGTCGGCAAACCAATGCCATAGTAAATATTTTCGATATTATACTCAGAAAGCAAATTGCCTATAGCACTAGTAAACTGATTATTGACTATCAGCTCGTTGACTTTTTTATAGTCTGGCAAATAAAATCTGTCTTTGTTTTCAAAAAACAAGACTATGTCGTTTTTAACCGCAACAATGTCTGGAATGATAGAATCTTTATTTTTTTCTCCGTCAGCATTATTAGGGTGCAATACTCTGCCAGTACCACTTTGAGGAAAATCAAAGCAAACGATATGCCAACCCTTATTTTGCAAGTATTGTAATATAGCTTTTGTTACTTGTTCCTCTGTCATTATGCATCCCTCCAGAGCGAACCGTCTGGGAACAAAACTGCATCTGCAAAATATGAATATACTCGTATGTGTTTCACCTTTGAGTATGTTGATCCATATCTTACTTGCATAAAATATCTTGGAATATCCTTGTATTCTAGATCCGCATAATTTTTTACTAACAAATTGTTACGAGCACAGCTTTTAACATCATTAAAGAAATCTCTTATAGTAGAATTGTTGTCGTTGTGAACTATAATTGTTTGTTGTGTTTCATCAACTTCAATTCGACCCCATACCATTACCAAATTGTGTCGTCTGTCTTCAAATGTCATCCCTTGCCGACAGGATAAATAATCTATAGCCGCCAAACAGCCAGGGTATGGATCGCCTCTGAATCCAGCATTCACTTGATATAATGCAGTAGTTTCTCTTGACTTAAGCAACTCACCTAATACATAGCCATCTGTTTCATATTTTGAAAGATAATTTATCAGATATTGAGTTGGAATTATTTTAACTGCAGAAAGTGGCGACATTTGTTCCGGTAATTTTCCCTCAGATTTGGTAACAAACTGAGCCTGCATATCGTTGCGCTTGTTTCTGATTACAACATTGCCAAGCAAGCGTGTGCGAGCAGGAATAACCCCCAGATTTTCTGTTGCGTTAATAATCTCATTGATTGCAACAAACATATCTAACATACTTCTAGATGTTGAGTCAGGACAGCCGGAATACCGAGCTATATTAGAATCAAAGCATAATCCCTTGTTTGCGTAATGAGGAGAGTCTGCAGGATTATAGCGATATACGTTTATATCGTCAGAGGGAAAATAATACAAAAGAGCAGGTATATTATATACGCTCATAACGCCTTCCAACGCGCGGAATATGAGAGGGTTGATTTCATCCCATTTTGTATTAATGTTACCTGTATTGCGATTTATTCTCGAGACCAATTTCCCTTCAGGATAAATGTAGAAAGCTGGCACACTATTTTCGACAGCGGCCGCTATTCGGGCAAATCGCTGAAAGGCATTATGCCCAGTACCCGCTTCTGTGGTTACTTCAATTGAAAATACAGGCTCATTGTCTTTTTCAACAATTAGATCCGGTGCATCAAGATAAAGAATTTTTCTAATATGATCTGGCATTGTATGAAATCGTGTAGGGTTATTAGCATCACTTTCATACATTTTGTTTTTAATAATGGTTTTATTGACTAGTAGTGTATGATCGATAATATAATCAGCAAAGCTTTCCGTACTATACCAAACTCTATACATTTTTTCTCTCCTTTCTTATAATGTCTTCTGCTATTGGACGTGTCAAACTGTAAATAAGAAGAGGAGGAACAGCATTTCCAGTTTGTACGCGTTCTTGAACAATTCCTCCAAGGAAAACATAGCTATCAGGAAAGCTTTGAATCCTTGCTCGTTCTCTTATGGTAAGACCTCGCGGTTGTGTCGGGTGACCAAATTGAAATTGCGGCCGAATTCCACCAGCAAGTTGGGTGGGGCTAGGAGCGTTTTCGCACAATCGAATCCGCTGTTTAAACTTTGAGTACATTGGCTTGCCTTGTTCAGTTGAATCAATTTTTTTAATAGTTTCTTGGGGATGATTGGGTGAAATATGATTGCTAAGCTTTTTAGGTGGTAATATACATTTAATTTCACCCTCTCCTTTCATCAATTTTTGATATTCGCTAATAGCAAGCTGAGTATATTCGCATATTTCTTCATTATTTCCAAGCTCCGGAAGATCTGAAATAGCTTCGCTAACTGTACGATAGCGGCGCTTATATTTTCCGTCTGGAAACACATATTTGTTCACAAGTCCTCTTCCTTGTTTAACCCCTACGAAAATTAGTCTTTGACGGATTTGTGGAACACCATAATCAGCAGCATTGAGTAAATCCACAGTAGTGGTGTATCCAAGTGAACTCATATATTTTATAATGTCTTTCTCAAATTGTCCACCAGCAGTACTTCGCATCCCAGAAACATTTTCTAATATAATATAATCAGGATCAAATTCTTTAACAAATTTCATATACTCTAAAAACAGAAAGTTGCGTTCATCGTTATCGTTGTGTTTGCGATTTGCAATAGAGAACCCTTGGCATGGTACACCACCCGTGATTAAATTGATTTTATTAATTCCTTTGCTCGCCAGCAAATCTTTAATTTGCTTTGGTTCAATCTTTGTTATGTCGCCTAAACAACCGATTGAGTGAGGATGATTATATGACCAAGTACGCATTGCGGGTTCAAAATGATCAATACCAAGCACCGACTCAAACCCAGCCCAAGAACAACCTACCGCGAATCCACCAGCGCCGCAAAACAAATCAATCATAGTCAATTTTCTATCATCATGTATGAAATTGTCTAAGTTATAATATGTGATTTCATTGTCACACAAATAAGAACTTTTTTCGACAGGAATATTTATATCCCATATATTTGATGCCATTTTAATTAGCTCCTTGCATTATAAATACAGTCTATTATATCTATCTCGGTACTTTCTCAGTTATTATAGAAATATTTCAAACTATTTACATTGTATATGAAAATTGAAACTCGCTTTGTATTATCTTTCCTTCGTAATTTCCATAATATCTGCAATATCACAATCGAGCGCTGAGCAGATTTTTACGAGCATCTCCGTATTGACGTTCTCATTTTTACCGAGTTTAGCCATAGTGTTGGTAGAGATTCCGGCTTTGAGTCGCAAATCTTCCTTCCTCATGTCTTTATCAATAAGTAGCTTCCAAAGTTTTTTGTAGCTGATAGCCATATAATTGCACTCCGAATGTATCAATTAAAATAATTATATCATAACTCAGCGTAGATTGCAAGAAAATCTTTGCGAACATGAAATAATAATTGACAATTTTATTATTTGGCACCGTGGCGGGTGCTTGACTTATACAAGCGCGACGCTTTGCGTCGCGGTCAAGCACCCGCCAAACAAACTCACTGAACTCGGATAAAAAGACAAACTCAAAGCCGAGCGAAACGGGGCGTTCGCCGCTAAACCGCTTTGCGAATCGCCCCGTAATTCTTCGCACGGCGGCATATTTTGAGTTTTTGTGCCTTTTCTTTCTTCCGAGTGTTTTCGGTTGAGTTTTGTTTCGGGCGGCGTTCCCTGCGCCGTCCTTTTTTACTGCCGCAAAAACCATTTTTCAGTCCTTTTCGAGTATGACTTTACTCCCTGAAAACGTCAAAAATCCACGCAAAACCTACTTCAACCCATTCACGCTTTTTAACGGCGTATGATATAATCGTAAATGTTACAAGACATCACATTTTGGTACATTTCGGTCACATCGATGTCCTTGTGTTTGCCAAATTCCCGTGGTATAGTTGTAACGCAATCGAATAGTCAAAGGCGTATAGCAAGAATAGCAAGCCGAGTTTTTAAGTCAGGAGCGAACTAACTATCAAACGGCGTTAGGACAGATAGCGAAAAGCATTACACCCGTGAAAACAGGGTCGGAGGCGGCATTTTAAGGGCGAAGTACGAAATTTTACGGTCGTATTACGTCCTTTTTCTATTCCTTTTTTGTGAATGCGACAGAATTTGTCGTATTTACAAACTATTATTTTCTCGAAGTCGCAAAAATCTTGCGAGTTCGGGTAATAAAATCTATTTCAAAAAAAGGAGGACGAAAAAATGCTGCAAACCGAGTTGAAAGTCGTAGCCGTCGGCGTGCCGAATATTGAGGCGTTGACCGACGGCGAAAAACGAACTTTCTTTGAAAGTATCTTTTCAAGGATAGTCGAACTGCACCAACAAACGCAAACCGAAAACA
>ERZ779888.1960-NODE-1960-length-18415-cov-3.254793_pt1 | contig 18415 bp, 18 predicted proteins | sample MGYA00511245_ERZ779888 | MGnify/ENA primary metagenome ERZ779888 (study PRJEB29588, sample SAMEA2155255) | human gut metagenome | biome: human gut; feature: human-associated habitat; material: faeces | place: Denmark | collected 2008/2010 ... | reverse complement strand
AAAGGAATCACAAATGCCGGTGTTATTGCGTATGTGGAAGGGGTAAGGGGATTTATTCCAGCATCCAAACTTGCACTGAATTATGTGGAGGACACAGAAGAATATCTGAATAAACCGATTCAGGTACAGGTGCTGGATGTAGACAAAGAAAGTAAGAAACTGATTCTTTCTGCCAAAGAAATTCTCAGAGCAAAAGCGGAAGAAGAAAGAAAAAATAAAGTTTCAAACCTGGAGATTGGTCTTGTAACAGAAGGAACTGTAGAGAGTCTTCAGCCATATGGGGCATTTGTAAATCTTGGAAATGGACTTTCCGGCCTGGTTCACATTTCACAGATCTGTGAAAAAAGGATCAAGAAACCATCAGAGGTTCTGGCAGTGGGAGATACGGTAAAGGTCAAAGTTACTGCGATCAAAGATGGCAAACTCAGTCTCAGCATCAAAGAAGCAACAGATATGATGGCAAAGGAAATCGAAGAAGAGGTTTACGAAGTGCCGGATGCAGGAGAGCAGGCAACGACTTCTCTGGGATCACTTTTTGCAAACATTAAATTAGATTAATTAATAAGAGGATTTTATTTTTATGAAAAATCAGGAAAAAATTTTTGTTATCGGACACAAAAATCCGGATACAGATTCCATCTGTTCTGCAATCGCCTATTGTGATATCAAAAACAGAACTACGCAGGAAAGCAGATATATTCCAAAACGTGCAGGACAGATCAATGAAGAAACAGAATATGTACTGAATCGTTTTGGAGTACATCCACCAGGATACTTAAGCAATATAGGAACACAGGTAAAGGATATGGATATCCGCCTGAGTCCGGAAGCAAATAAGAGCATGTCACTGAAAAATGCATGGGATCTGATGCAGGAAAACAGCATCGTTTCTCTGCCGATTCGTGAAAAAGACGGCACATTGGAAGGCCTGATCACAATTGGTGATATTGCAAAAACATATATGGATACAACAGACAGCTATCTTCTTTCCAGAGCGAGAACGCAGTATCAGCGAATCGCTGAGACAATCGGAGGAAAAGTGATCGAAGGTAACGCACATGGATATTTTATCCAGGGAAAGATTATGGTAGCAACTGCCAATCCGGATAAGATGAAAGAATATGTAGAAGAAAATGATATGGTCATCATGGGTAATCGTGAAGAAGACCATCTGCAGGCGATTGAGCAGAATGTAAGCTGTATCATCGTTGGAATGGGGATTGAAGTTACCGAAAAGGTACTGAAACTGGCACATGAGAAAGATATAGTCATTATTTCTTCTCCGTATGATACCTTTACGATTTCACGTCTGATCAATCAGAGTATTCCTGTTAAATATATCATGAAAACAGATAATCTGGTTACATTTAACACAGAAGATTTTACAGATGATATTCAGGAAGTAATGATCAAACATCGTCATCGTGCATTCCCGGTCATCAACAAAAAAGGCAAATGTATTGGTACGATTTCCAGACGTAATTTCCTGGACATGCACAGGAAAAAAGTGGTTCTGGTAGATCATAATGAAAAAGACCAGGCTGTAGATAATATTGATAAGGCTGATATCATGGAGATCATTGATCATCACAAACTGGGCACACTGCAGACAATGCAGCCGATCAGTTTCCGCAATCAGCCGGTTGGCTGTACAGGCACGATCATGTATCAGATGTATGGAGAACAGAAACTGGAGATTCCGCCTAAAATCGCCGGACTTCTCTGCGCTGCGATCATTTCTGATACACTGATGTTCCGTTCTCCGACCTGTACACTGCAGGACAAAATGGCTGCAGGTGCACTTGCACTTATTGCAGACATTTCCATTGAAGAATTTGCAAGAGAAATGTTTAAGGCAGGAAGCAATCTGAAAGACAAATCTCCGGAGGAAATCTTCTATCAGGATTACAAGAAGTTTATTGCAGAGGGAGATATCTGCTTCGGTGTAGGTCAGATCAGCTCCATGGATGCAGACGAACTGCGCGAGATCAAAGAACGTCTGATTCCGTTTATGGTCAGCGAATGCGGACGTCACGGTGTATCAAGAGTATACTTTATGCTGACAGATATTATGGAGCAGTCTACAGAGCTTCTGTTCTATGGCGAGGGAAGTGAGGAAATGGCTGTCAATGCATTTAAGATTGAACCTAAGGATGGAACGATTTATCTGAAAGGTGTCGTATCACGTAAGAAACAGCTGATTCCGCCACTTATGGAGGCCGCACAGATGATCGGCAGCGATTACGTATAAATCGGAGGGAAACAAATGGCAAAACAAACATGGAAACCAGGCAATATGATATACCCGATCCCGGCAGTCATGGTGAGCGTTACAGATGGGAAAGGGCAGGATGATATTATAACGGTTGCATGGACCGGTACCATCTGTACCAATCCTCCGATGGCTTATATTTCAGTAAGACCGGAGCGTTTTTCCTATCACATGATAAAAGAAACCGGAGAATTCGTGATCAATCTGACAACAGAAGAACTTGCTGCAGCAACGGATTACTGTGGAGTCCGTTCCGGCAGGGATGTTGATAAATTTAAAGAAATGAAGCTTACCAACGAGGGTTCGTCATTGGTTATAGCCGGTGCAGGTTCTGGAAAGAGATCGGCTGCCGTGTGAAACAGGTACTTGAACTTGGTTCCCATCATATGTTTCTGGCAGATGTAGTAGCTGTTCATGCAGACGAACACTATATGGACGAAAATAATCGTTTTGACCTGAACAGAGCCAGACCGCTGGTCTATTCTCATGGAGAATATCTTGGCACAGGAAAGAAGCTGGGAACTTTTGGATACAGTGTAAAAAAACGTAAAAAAGCTGTTCCCCCAAAAACGAAAAAGACCGCCAAGCCTTGATTTAAAAGAGATTGCAGAATACTGCTGTTTATGGTAAAATATTCTTTAAGCAATTCATAAGAGACAGGAGAAAAGAAATTTTATGAATAATATAACGTTGATAGGAATGCCGGGAGCAGGAAAAAGTACAATAGGGGTTGTACTGGCGAAGGTATTGGGCTATCAGTTCCTTGATTCCGATCTTCTGATTCAGAAACAGGAAAAGAGACGCCTGTCCGAAATCATAGAAGAAGAAGGATATAAAGGATTTAAAGATGTTGAGAATCGTGTCAATGCATCAATAGAGGCAGAGAATACGGTCATTGCAACAGGTGGAAGCGTTGTTTACTGCGAAGAAGCCATGGAACATCTGAAATCCATAGGAACCGTTGTGTATTTGAAATTGTCTTTAAATGCTCTTTCAAAGCGACTCGGAAATCTAAAGGGCAGAGGCGTTTTGCTGAGAGAAGGACAGAATCTTACGGATCTGTATGAAGAAAGAACTCCATTGTACGAAAAGTACGCAGATATTGTGATAGATGAAGAGGGGAAAGATCTGGAAGCAAGTCTGGAGATTCTTTTGAAAACACTGAAAGAAAAGTAAGAGTAACCATTGAAAAGCAGGGGAGCAGAAGCGTACAGAGGAAATTTTTATTTACAAATGTGAAATTTGTGTTATAATACGAAACTGAGCTTTTTAACAAAGTATTAAAAGTGTTTAAAAATCTGATAATAAATTTCTGATATTTGCTTCGGCTTACGGAGTGAAAATAATTATAGAGGTGCTTTATGGAACAGTATGTAATTAAAGGCGGCAACCCGTTAGTGGGAGAAGTAGAAATTGGTGGCGCCAAAAATGCTGCACTTGCAATTCTTTCTGCAGCAATTATGACGGATGAAACAATCCTTATCGAGAACCTGCCTGATGTAAGAGACATTAATGTTTTATTGGAAGCAATCGCCGGTATTGGCGCACAGGTAGAGCGAATTAACAGATCTACAGTAAAAATCAATGGTTCTACGATCAACGACATCAGTGTTGATTATGAATATATTAAAAAAATCCGTGCATCCTATTATCTTCTGGGTGCATTACTTGGTAAATACAAGCATGCAGAAGTACCACTTCCTGGCGGATGCAACATCGGAAGTCGTCCGATCGACCAGCATCTCAAAGGATTCCGTGCACTTGGTGCATCTGTGAATATTCTTCACGGTGCGATCGTTGCCGAGACAGAGAATCTTCACGGAAGTCATATCTTCTTAGATGTAGTTTCTGTAGGAGCTACGATCAATATCATGATGGCAGCATCTATGGCGTCAGGACGTACGATCATTGAGAATGCAGCAAGAGAGCCGCATGTCGTTGATGTTGCGAACTTCCTGAACAGCATGGGCGCCAACATCAAAGGTGCAGGTACAGATGTTATCCGTATCAAAGGTGTTGAGAAACTTCACCGTACTGAATATTCCATCATCCCGGATCAGATTGAAGCCGGAACATTTATGTTCGCAGCTGCAGCAACCGGTGGTGATGTTACCGTTAAGAATGTTATCCCGAAACATCTGGAAGCAACTACAGCCAAACTGGAAGAAATCGGCTGTGAGGTTGAAGAATTTGATGATGCTGTACGTGTACGTGCAGGCAAGAGACTTCACCGCACACATGTGAAGACACTTCCTTATCCGGGATATCCGACAGATATGCAGCCGCAGATCGCAGTAACTCTGGCACTTGCAGAAGGAACCAGTATTGTTACGGAGAGTATTTTTGAAAACCGTTTCAAATATGCGGACGAGCTTTCCAGAATGGGAGCATGCATTAAAGTCGAAGGTAATTCAGCAATCATCGACGGTGTCAAGAAACTGACAGGCGCAAGAGTAAGTGCACCGGACCTCCGTGCAGGAGCAGCACTTGTCATTGCAGGTCTGGCAGCAGACGGAATCACTGTTGTTGATGATATCGTTTATATCCAGCGTGGATATGAGAATTTCGAAGAGAAACTGAGAAGTCTCGGTGCTGAGATTGAGAAAGTTTCCAGCGAGAAAGAAATCCAGAAATTCCGTCTTCGCGTAGGATGATAAAAATTGTCAGTTCTTATACTTGACAATTATATAAAATGAGTATATTGTATGTACTGCAATATCAACTAAGAATAACTAAATAAAACGGCCTTTTATTCAGAGTGGTGGAGGTACAAAGGATCTATGAAGCCACGGCAACCCCTTTATGTATAAGGAAGGTGCCAACCTGAGCGAGTCATCGAACAATAAGAGGATTGAAATAAATTTCAAGACAGTCCTATTGTTGGGGCTGTCTTATTTGTTGTTGATTGCAGAATTACGAGAATTGCAGAGCAATGGAGTAATTCGTAGAACATTTAACTGATTATTTACAGAAAGAGGTTAACAATGGAGAAAGAAAAAATTTTATTTACTTCTGAATCTGTAACAGAAGGCCATCCGGACAAAATGTGCGATGCCATTTCTGATGCGATTCTTGACGCAATCATGAAAGAAGACCCGATGGGACGTGTTGCATGCGAGACAGCAACAACAACAGGTCTTGTACTTGTAATGGGTGAGATCACAACAAGTGCTTATGTTGACATCCAGAAAATCGTAAGAGATACCGTAAGAGAAATCGGCTATACACGTGGAAAATACGGCTTTGATGCAGAAACATGTGCAGTTATCACAGCAATCGATGAGCAGTCCACAGACATCGCAATGGGAGTTGATAAAGCTCTGGAAGCAAAAATGGGTGAAGACGAGATCGATGCAATCGGTGCCGGAGACCAGGGTATGATGTTTGGATATGCTTCAAATGAAACAGAAGAATATATGCCATATCCGATCAACATGGCACACAAACTTGCACGCCAGCTGACAAAAGTCCGCAAAGACGGAACTCTGCCATACTTAAGACCAGACGGAAAAACACAGGTAACTGTTGAATATAACGAAGAAGGAAAACCGATCCGTATCGATGCAGTTGTATGCTCTACACAGCATGATCCGGAAGTTACACAGGAACAGATTCATGAAGATATCAAAAAATATGTATTCGATGAAATCATCCCTGCTGATATGGTTGATGATGAGACAAAATATTTCATCAATCCTACAGGACGTTTTGTAATCGGTGGACCTCATGGTGACAGTGGACTTACAGGTCGTAAGATCATCGTTGATACTTACGGTGGAGCAGGACGTCACGGCGGCGGTGCTTTCTCAGGTAAAGACTGCACAAAGGTTGACCGTTCCGCAGCTTATGCAGCACGTTATGTTGCAAAGAATATTGTTGCAGCAGGACTGGCTGACAAATGTGAAATCCAGCTTTCTTATGCAATCGGTGTAGCAAAACCTACTTCCATCAATGTGAACACATTTGGAACAGGCAAACTTTCCGATACAAAACTAGTTGAGATTATTCGTGACAACTTCGATCTTCGTCCGGCAGGAATCATTCGTATGCTTGACCTGAGAAGACCAATCTACAAACAGACTGCTGCTTACGGACATTTCGGCCGTACAGATGTAGATCTTCCATGGGAAAAACTGGACAAAGTCGAAGATCTTAAGAAATATCTGTAAAATACACGACGGTTTCATGGATTTTATAGAAAATTTAGAGATAAGAATATAGTGATATGATATAATGAACGCATATATAGCGAAGAAGAACTTCGATATTGTGCGTTCATTTTTTGCTTAAGAAGCAATTATAAGTTTTACAGAAACGAGGGAATTTCATGAAACTGAAAAACAGAATCATTGTGGGATTCATGATGGTAATATTGGTACCGCTTCTTTTATTTGCTGCTGCCCTGTTTGGAATCAGTGAGACACAGCACAGGAATGCAGCCAACAATGAATCTGCACAGGAAACATCCTATGATATTACAATTTCCGATACGGGAAGCAGTCAGGCAAGAATCCAGATCATGACGAAGGATCTTTTTTTTACTGCTTTTATCATTCTTATCTTCACAGGCGTTTCTGTGGGGTTGTGGATCTACAGAAGTGTGGCGGCACCGCTGGTCAAACTGCGAAAGGCGACGCAGAATATCAAAGAAGGAAATCTGGATTTTGTTCTGGATGTCGAGGGAACAGATGAATTTTCGGAGCTTTGCCGGGATTTCGAAGAGATGCGTCGCAGACTGAAAGAATCAGCAGAAGAAAAAATCGCCATGGATAAGGAAAATAAAGAATTGATCAGCAACATTTCCCATGACCTCAAGACTCCGATCACAGCGGTGAAGGGATATGTAGAAGGAATCATGGATGGTGTGGCAGATACACCGGAGAAGATGGACCGCTATGTCAGGACGATTTACAATAAGACCAATGAGATGGATCATCTGATCAATGAGCTGACGTTCTATTCTAAAATTGATACGAACCGTATCCCATATACATTCAGTAAGCTGAATGTAGAAGATTATTTCTCTGACTGTGCAGAAGAAGTGGGACTGGAGCTGGAAACAAGAGGTATCCAGCTCTGCTATGCAAATTATGTAGATAAAGATGTGCTTGTAATTGCAGATGGCGAACAGATACGAAGAGTGATTCATAATATCATCAGCAATGCCATTAAATATATGGATAAGCAGAATGGAATGAAGGGCATCATACAGATCAGAGTAAAAGATGTCGGAGATTTCGTACAGGTTGAGATTGAGGATAATGGCAAGGGAATTGCATCCAAAGATCTGCCGTATATTTTTGACCGTTTCTACAGGACGGATGTTTCACGTAATTCATCCAAGGGAGGAAGCGGAATCGGTCTTTCTATCGTTCGTAAGATTCTGGAGGATCATGGTGGCAAAGTGTGGGCAACCAGTCGGGAAGGAATCGGAACGATCATGTACTTTGTTTTGAGAAAATATCAGGAGGTACCTATGAAATGAGTAAAATACTGATCATCGAAGATGAAGAAGCAATTGCAGATCTTGAGAAGGATTATCTGGAACTTTCCGGATTTGAAGTAGAGATAGCAAACAGAGGAGATGTGGGCCTTGAAAAAGCACTCAATGAAGATTATGATCTGATTATACTGGATCTGATGCTTCCGGAAGTAGATGGGTTTGACATATGCCGTCAGGTACGTCAGGAGAAAAATATCCCGATCATTATGGTATCTGCAAAGAAAGATGATATTGATAAGATCCGTGGACTCGGTCTTGGCGCGGATGATTATATGACCAAGCCATTCAGTCCGAGTGAACTGGTGGCCAGAGTAAAAGCACATATGGAGCGATACAACAGACTGGTAGGTTCCAGTGTGGTAAAGAATGATATTATTGAAATCCGTGGCATCAAGATAGACAAGACAGCGAGACGTATCTGGGTAAATGGAGAAGAAAAAACATTTACGACCAAGGAATTTGATCTCCTTACTTTTCTGGCAGAGAACCCGAACCGCGTATTTACAAAAGCAGAACTGTTCCGCCAGATCTGGGATATGGAGTCTGTAGGAGATATTGCAACTGTCACGGTTCATATCAAGAAGATCCGTGAAAAAATCGAATTCAATACAGCGAAGCCTCAGTATATAGAGACTATATGGGGAGTAGGTTATCGCTTCAAGGTATAACAGACATGGAGAATCTTTAATGGAGAGATTATACAGAAAATTAGAAGAATACAGCCGCTCTGATTACTATCCGTTCCACATGCCGGGGCACAAAAGAAATCCCGCATCTGTCAGAGGGGAGTTCCCTCTTGAAAGAGATATCACCGAGATTGAAGGTTTTGATAATCTTCATCATCCGGAAGAACTTCTTCTGGAAGCACAGCAGAATGTGGCGAAACTGTATGGAACCAGAGAGAGCTTTTACAGTGTTAATGGGAGTACCGCAGCACTTCTTGCGGCAATCTCGGCAGCGGTTCAGAGGAATGGGCAGATCCTTGTTGCAAGAAACTGCCACAAAGCAGTGTATCATGCCATCTATCTTAGAAATTTGAAACCTGCCTATATTTATCCACAGATGGACAGTGAGTGGTGGATAAACGGCGGAATTTTTCCGGACAAAGTGGAAAGATGTCTGGCTGAGAATCCGGAGATACAGGCGGTACTGATCACTTCACCTACGTATGACGGTGTTGTTTCAGATGTAAAAGAGATTGCAGAGATCACACATAAATATGGAGTGCCGCTGATCGTAGATGAAGCACATGGAGCACATTTCCATTTTTCAAATTATTTTCCGACTTCGGCAGCAGAACTTGGAGCAGATCTCGTGATCCAGAGTTTTCACAAGACACTGCCGGCCATGACCCAGACTGCCGTGCTTCATAACTGCAGCGACCGCGTTGACCGCAGACTGATCCGCAGATTTATGGGAATCTATCAGACCAGCAGTCCGTCGTATATTCTGATGGCAAGTATCGATGCCTGTATGGATACGATGGCAGCAGAAGGAAAACAGATGTTCCGTGATTTCACCAGAATACTGGAACAGACAAGAAAGAGACTTTCCGTGTGCAAATATATCCGCCTGGTAGATCCGGTCAAAGGAAAGAATGGAGTCTTCGATTATGACCGTTCCAAACTGGTCTTTTCTACCAGAGCTTCTTTACTGTCAGGAAGTGACCTGTATCATATCCTTCTTGACCGCTACCATATTCAGATGGAAATGGAGTCCGAAAATTATGCGCTCGCTATTGCAGCAGTAGGAGACCGTGAAGAAGGTTTTGAGCGATTGTGTCAGGCAATCGAAGAACTGGATCAGGAACAGGCAGACCTGATAAAAGCAGGAATACCGGCAGAAGAAAATAAAAAACTGGACACCAGATCCATGCATTTTGTACTGACGCAGATGATGTCTATGGCAGATGCTATGGAAGCACCGACAGAAAAATGTCCGCTGGAAGAAAGCATCGGCAGAATTTCAGCAGAATTTGCTTATCTGTATCCACCGGGAATTCCGCTGATCACTCCGGGAGAACAGATTACTGGACAATTTATCCGTAATATGAGAATATACATGGATAAGGGGTTATATCTGCAGGGACTGGAAGACTATACAAATAAGACGATCCTTGTGGTAGAACAACAGCCCCAGAGTACAAAGGAGCAAGACGAAGAAATTCATGGGTAAGATTTTTTATATTATGGGTAAAAGTGCCTCTGGAAAAGATAAAATCTATTCCAGACTGGCCGGTAATAAAGAACTGAATCTGAAAAAACTGATCCTGTATACAACAAGACCGGTACGTGACGGAGAAGAAGATGGTGTACAGTACTATTTTACAGATGATCAGAAATTAAAAGAGTTTGAAGAGGCGGGAAAGGTTATTGAATCCCGTGCTTATAATACTGTTTATGGTGTCTGGACGTATTTTACGGCAGATGACGGACAGATTGACCTTAAGAACGGAAATTATCTTGGAATCGGTACGTTAGAGTCTTTTCAGAAGATGAAGAATTACTATGGAAAAGATTCAGTTATTCCGATATACATTGAAGTAGAGAACGGAGAACGTCTGATCCGTGCAATCCGAAGAGAGCAGGAACAGGAAACACCAAAGTATAAAGAACTTTGCAGACGTTTTCTTGCGGATGAGGAGGATTTTTCCGAAGAGAAAATAAAGGAAGCAGAAATACAGAAGCGATTTGTTAATGATGATTTGGATTTATGTGTCAAAAATATTATAAATTATGTAAATTCCATGTCATAGTTAAAAATAGTTTTGAATGGCTAATAAAGTATGATATAATGACACTATAGCGAACAAAGATTCGTATATGAAACTATAAACAAGAGAGGTGATTCTGAATGGTCAGTTTCAATAATATTATCGGACACGAGGAAATTATCCGGCATCTCCAAAATGCCATGAAGACGGGAAAAGTTTCCCATTCATATATTTTTACAGGCAGACCCGGATCCGGCAAGAAGCTTCTTGCAACCACATATGCGATGACACTGCAGTGCGAAGCCGGTGGAACAGAGCCATGTCAGAAATGTGACTCCTGTAAGAAGGCGCTGGGCAAGAATCATCCGGACATCATTATGGTCAATCATGAGAAACCTGGTACGATCTCTATTGATGAGATCCGGGAACAGGTGATTCATGATGTTGCGATTAAGCCATACAGCAGTCCGCACAAGGTTTACATTATTCCTGATGCGGAGATGATGACGGTACAGGCACAGAATGCTCTTCTCAAAACAATAGAAGAACCACCGGAATATGCAGTGATCATGCTGCTGACCAGCAATGTGGATGCACTTCTGCCGACGATCCAGTCCAGATGTGTGCGTCTGGATCTGAAGGTGGTTGATGACAGCCTTGTTAAGAAATACCTGATGGAACGGCTTCATGTGCCGGATTATCAGGCAGAGATAGATGCTTCCTTTGCACAGGGAAGTATTGGCAGAGCCAAAGAAGCTGCTACATCAGAAGAGTTTTCCAGAATGACGGAGAAAGCCCTGAAGATTCTCAAGTATGTAAATACGATGGAAGTATATGAACTGTCCGATGAGATCAAGGCACTTTCTGATGAAAAGCAGAATATCAGTGATTATCTGGATATTTTCCAGTTCTGGTTCAGGGATGTTCTTATGTTTAAGGCAACTCAGGAGGTTGACAACCTGGTATTTAAACAAGAAATCAATTATATAAAGGAACAGGCGAGCCAGCGTTCCTATGAGAACCTGGAAAAGATTCTGGAAGCACTGGAAAAAACAAAAGTAAGGCTTCGTGCAAACGTTAATTTTGAACTTGCACTTGAACTTCTGTTCCTGACAATCAGGGAGAGATAGAATGACAAAAATTGTTGGTATAAGATTCAGAAATGTCGGAAAGATTTATTATTTTGATCCGAAAAACTATAAAATGAAGATCGGTGATCATGTGATCGTAGAGACTGCCCGCGGTGTGGAGTTCGGACGAGTTGTACTCGGACCGAAAGAAGTGGGTGAGGATGAGGTGGTCCATCCGCTGAAAGAAGTCCTTCGCGTTGCCACACAGGCAGATGAGGACAGGGAGAAACAGAACCGCCTGAAAGAAAAAGATGCATTTAAAATCTGCCAGAAAAAAATCCGCGAACATGGTCTGGAAATGAAACTGATTGATGCGGAGTATACATTTGACAATAACAAAGTGCTGTTTTATTTTACGGCAGATGGAAGAATTGATTTCCGTCAGCTGGTCAAGGACCTGGCAGCTATCTTTAAGACAAGAATCGAACTTCGCCAGATCGGAGTAAGAGATGAGACTAAGATTCTTGGGGGAATCGGCATCTGCGGCAGACAGCTTTGCTGTCACACCTATCTTTCCGAGTTTGCACCTGTGTCTATCAAGATGGCAAAAGAGCAGAATCTGTCACTGAACCAGACCAAGATTTCCGGTGTCTGCGGCAGATTGATGTGTTGTCTCAAGAATGAGCAGGAAACCTACGAAGCACTGAACAAGAGCCTTCCAGGAACCGGAGATACGGTTACTCTTCCGGATGGATTACAGGGAATTGTACACAGTGTAAATGTTCTCAGACAGAGAGTCAAAGTAATCGTGGAAGTCAATGATGAAAAGGAGATTCAGGAATATCCGGTAGGAGAACTGAAATTCCGGTCACGCAAGAAAAAAGCAAAGAACACTGACAAAGAAACAAGGGACATTGAGTAAAAAGAAGGAGATTCTAAATCCCATGGAAAAAAATCCGCAGAATGATCTGGTATATCCGGGAGAACGGGTTGATGATCTTCAGAATGGTTTGTATGTGATACAGAATCCGGAAAAGTTCTGCTTCGGAATGGACGCAGTTCTGTTATCTGGATTTGCAGATATCCGACAGAATGAAAAGGTTCTGGATATGGGAACCGGAACGGGAATCATTCCTTTTCTGCTGAAAGCCAAAGACAAGGGTTCACATCTGACAGGACTTGAGATCCAGGAAGAATGTGCAGATATGGCGAGACGAAGCGTATCGTACAATCATCTGGAAGCTGATATTGATATCGTATGCGGAGACATAAAGGAAGCTGCTGAAATTTTTGGAGCAGCTTCTTTTCATGCAGTGACAAGCAATCCGCCCTATATGATCGGACAGCATGGCCTGCAGAACCCATACATGGCAAAAGCAATTGCAAGACATGAGATTCTCTGTACACTGGAAGATGTAGTGAGCCAGGCAGCAGCAGTGCTGAAAGACAGAGGACGTTTTTATATGGTCCACAGACCTTTCCGTCTGGCAGAAATCTTTCAGGTTCTCATGAAATATAAACTGGAACCCAAGAGAATGCAGCTGGTGTACCCGTACATAGATCGTGAACCCAATATGGTTCTGATCGAAGCACGAAAAGGTGGAAATTCCAGAATAACGGTGGAGCGACCATTGATCGTCTATGAGAAACCAGGTGTTTATACCAGTGATATTCTTGAAATATACGGAAGAGTATAAAAGAATCAAATAATCTGAGAGAAAGGGGATTCCCGGATGAGTGGAAAATTATATCTTTGTGCAACCCCAATCGGAAATCTGGAAGATATTACACTTCGAGTACTCCGCACATTGAAGGAAGTGGATCTGATCGCGGCAGAAGATACCCGAAACAGTATTAAACTGCTGAATCATTTTGAAATCAAAACACCGATGACCAGTTATCATGAATATAACAAGATTGAAAAGGCATATACGCTGATTGAGAAGATGCAGAACGGTATGAACATTGCACTGATCACAGATGCGGGTACACCGGGAATTTCGGATCCGGGTGAAGAACTGGCTGCTATGTGTTATGAGGCTGGAATCGAAGTAACATCCCTTCCGGGGCCGGCAGCATGCATTACCGCACTTACATTATCAGGACTTCCTACCAGACGGTTTGCTTTTGAAGCATTTCTTCCGATGGACAAAAAAGAGCGCAAAGAAGTTCTGGAAGAGCTGGTCAATGAGACCCGGACGATCATTTTGTATGAGGCTCCGCATAAACTGGTCAGGACACTGCGTGATCTGAGGGAAACACTTGGAAACCGCAGAATGACACTTTGCAGAGAACTGACCAAGAAGCATGAGACAGCCTTCCATTCAACGATTGATGACCTGCTTGCTTATTATGAGAAAGAGAAGCCACTTGGGGAATGTGTCCTGGTTATCGAGGGCAAAAGCCGTCAGGAACTGAAAGAAGAAGCAGTGGCCTCGTGGGAAGAGATTTCCATAGAAGAGCATATGGAAATCTATGCAAAACAGGGAATGTCCAGAAAAGATGCCATGAAACAGGTCGCGAAAGACCGCGGTGTATCAAAAAGAGACATATATAGCTATTTGATGAAATAGAGATGCAATAAAGATGCCCACCAGCGAATTTGAGAAGAAAATTCACCGGTGGGCATCTTTGATTTGTTGTTTTGGGAGCTACAGATGCCTGGTCAGGGTCGGAAGCATCTGCAACTTGCTGGAATTAGATTTGCAGATGCCTGGTCAGGGTTGGAAGCATCTGCAATTTGCTGGAATTGGAGCTGCAGATGCCTATTACCAAGTTGATATTAAGAATCCTACAACAATTGAGGTGGGATTGTTTTTTTATGTCGAAAAAGAGCAAAATGTTCTTGTAGACAAATAGAGCATATTGTGCTGAAATATAACAAAGCATCACATTTATTTTTGTTCTTTACAGAAAACTGTATCTTATTATCTTTGGCCGTTCGGCCGTAACAGAGAAATCTCATGCTTTAACAAAAAACAGGCAGGAGGTTTCACTGAGAAGTTACAGAGATCCCTCCTGCAAATAAGGAGGAATCATATGGGACAGAAAGACACCGTCACTAAGGATTACATAAGAAATGCAGAAGTGTTTGCGGATGCGTTTAATTATCTGCTTTATGGAGGAGAAAAGGTCATTATACCTGAAAGCCTTCATGAGTTGGATTCAACGGCAACTACTATTATTCATGATGATAGTCTGAATGCAGAATTAATACAGAGATACAGGGATAGTCTGAAATATATGACAGTTATGGAGAAAAATGATGCAGTATATGTGATCCTTGGAATTGAGAATCAATCTCATGTACACTATGCAATGCCGGTGAAAAATATGTTGTACGATGCTATGGAGTATGCAAATCAGGTAAAAAAAGTGGCAAATGGATATCGAAAAGCGAAAAATACATCTAAGATGAATGTAGGAGAATTCCTGACGGGATTCAGTAAAAATGATGAATTGATACCAGTGATTACGTTAGTGTTATATTTGGGAACAGATCCGTGGGATGGTCCGAGAAGTTTGTATGAGATGTTTGGTGGTGAAAATGAAAAAATTCTTCCATTTGTATCGGATTATAAAATTAATCTAATAGAACCACAGAGAATGTCAGATGAGGAAATCAATCGTTTTCATACAGATTTGAGGGAGGTATTATTATACATTAAATATTCGAAGGAAAAAGAAAAACTGATGGAACTCCTTAAAAACGATACAGGTTTCCGGAATTTGAAGACAGAGACAGCTATTATGCTGAATACACTAACCAATTCGGAACTAAAAATCAATGAAGAAAGGGAGGAAACAAGCATGTGTCTAGCAATTGATGAATTACGGGAGGAAGCAATTGAATTGGGACGAAGAGAAGGAAGTGAAAACAGTAGAAGAGAATTAATCAGGAAAATGCTTATGAATCATGAAACTATGGACAAGATAAAAGAGTATACCGGTTATACTCAGGAAAAAATAGATGAGATAGCAAAGGAATTATCTGCTAGATAGAGCTTAAAAGACTGTTGTTATTAGCGGATTGAATAATAATAACAGTCTTTTTTTGTGTATTTTGGTGGTAGAACTTTAACATATTGAGTGATATGCTAAATATGGATAAGTCTATTTAAAATGAAAAGACAAGAAACAGAATGCAATATCTGTTGAAGGAGAAATATATGAACCAAAATATACTCAAGGTTCGAATGCTGGGTTGCTTTTCGCTGGAATATAAAGGAAAAGAGCTGGTTCTGGATCGTAACAATGTATCAAAGACCACACAGTTGTTTCAGTTGCTACTGCTACACACGCAGGATGGAGAAATCTCCAAAGCAGCACTGATCGATGCACTATATGGGAGAGCAGAAGTAGAAAATAAAAATGGAAGTCTGAACAATACACTCTTTCGACTACGAAAGCAGCTGAAAGCGGCGGGACTTCCGGAAAGCAATTATATAAACATCAATGGTGGAATGTGTACCTGGGACCCGGATATCGAAACTTCAGTAGACGTATGCGACTTCAAGCAGACGATCGAATCAGCACGTCACGAAAAATCCCAAAAGACCAAAATGGAAATCTACGCCAAAGCATGGAAACTCTATACCGGAGAATTCCTCCCGGATATGATGGGCGAGGACTGGGCGGCAGTCGAAAACATCGCATGTCGAGATATGTATTTCGACTGTGTCGAAGAACTGTGCCACTACCTGAAAACCGAAGAAAAATTCGAAGAACTCTACCGTGTTGCACACAGCGCAGCCGAAATCTATCCATTCTACGACTGGCAGATATGGGAAATCGACAGCCTCATCGGAATGTCCCGCTACAAAGACGGCCTCGATGTCTACAAAAGAACAACCAAGCTGATGTTCGACGAACTCGGCCTGTCACCATCTGCCGGAATGCTCGAGCGATTCAAACTTATGGGAGAGCGAACCTCTCAGGCAGCAGGCGCGATCGAAGACATCAAGTACCGCCTCCGCGAAAAAGAATCCATCGAAGGCGCTTACTACTGCACCTATCCAAGCTTTGTGGACGTTTACCACGTGTTCGGCCGCATGATGGAACGAACCGGCATGTCCGTATTCCTGATGCTCTGCACCCTGGACTTTACAAATATAGAGATAGACGACGAAAATCAGAAATACTATTCAGAACTTCTCCGCGAGTCCATCCAGCATGCAGTCCGCAAAGGCGATTTTTACACCCGATACAACATCCAGCAGTATCTCGTAATGCTGATAGGGATAACCCAGGAAAACTGCACACTCGTATCAAAACGAATCAACAAAGAATTCAACAAAAGCCTCACCTGCCGCAAGAACGTATCAATCGACTACTACGTTGCCTCACTCGGTGAGATCTGCGATACAGAGACGACAAACAATGACTGCCGGACTTCATAAAAAATCTTAAATACCCAAAGAGTTTTCTGAGAGAAAATCAGAAAGCTCTTTTTTTCGCCAGTATAATATAGAAAATTACTCCGTAATGTTCCAATAAAGTAAAAAACGCTCCGCGAGGATGCGACCAGAATAAAAATATTGCTGTTCACAGTTGCTAGAAAATCACCGGTAACTGATCATGTGAAAGCTCTGTTCATTTGTCGAATGCTGTAGTAATATAGAACCACATCAGAGAGAATACATAAGGAGAGAACTATGAAAAGAAGAAATGCACAGATTTTATCCATTCTGTTGTCGTTATGTGTATTGGGAACTTCACCTGTCTATGCAGAAGATTTTTCTTCAGATATGATAACCACAGAGGCGGAATCACAGAATATGGCATCCGATGAGGCTACATCAGAAGCAGAGTTTTCTGTTGAGGAAGATGAAAATCCCGCGACAAATGGGAATCTAAATGGAAATCCCGAGACAAATGCAGATCCTGCAACAAATGCAGATCCTGAGACAGACACAGATGTGACATTGGAAGAAGAGGAACCCGGGAATCAGGAGGAAGCAAATTCAGATGAGTTTGTGGATGACCAGGAGGAAGCTTTTTCTGATGGAGATTCGGAAACGGAATTTGATGAAGTAGAGGAAGAGGTACAGAATGAAGCCGGAGCACTGACGGAAAATGAAGCAGATGCAGTTGGTTCCGGAACTTTATTAGAGGCAGATATTCCGGTTTCGGATTCGGTAAAAACATCCTGTAATTTTTATACCGGAATGAACCTGGAGGCACAGGATTATTATATAAGGTCATCGACAGTCAATTCATATCTGACACAAAGCCCGGACGGAGGTCTGATGCGTGTACAGGCCGGGGCAATTGACAGTCAGACACTTCTGATCGAATATTACGACAAGCAGTATAATCTGCAGAAGACGATGACTTTACAGCTGAGCCTTCCGATTTTCGGGGCGTTTTATGAGGATGATAATAATTATTACATCCTTACCAGAGCAAAAAACAAGGAAAAAGACAATACAAAAGAAGTCTATCGACTGACAAAGTATTCGAAAGACTGGAAGGCACAGGGGGTCCTGTGGCCTTTTCGGAGCAAATACAACGATTCCATTTGATGCGGGTTCAGCCAGAATGGCGAGATACGGAAAGTATATTTTTGTGAGAACCTGTCATGAAATGTACAGTGGACACCAGGCAAATGTGACATTTTCCGTGGATACATCAAACATGTCTGTTATAGAAGGTATTACAGGTGTTGTTGATGGAGTTGGATATGTGAGCCATTCCTTTAATCAGTTTATCCAGGTGGATAATGGAACCCTTGTAGGAAGTGATCATGGAGATGCTTATCCTCGTGCACTTGTGGTATTTAAATATCCGACAGATCTCAGTAAGGGAAATTTTGTTCCATCTTATAGTAACAAATGTAAGAAATATACGATGCTCAG
>ERZ779888.1954-NODE-1954-length-18439-cov-6.496845_pt1 | contig 18439 bp, 12 predicted proteins | sample MGYA00511245_ERZ779888 | MGnify/ENA primary metagenome ERZ779888 (study PRJEB29588, sample SAMEA2155255) | human gut metagenome | biome: human gut; feature: human-associated habitat; material: faeces | place: Denmark | collected 2008/2010 ... | reverse complement strand
TCTGTTGCTTTAAAATACGGGCTAACTGGAAAGCAATTTTTTATTTTGGGGTTTGTTTTGAAACAAAGCAAAAAGGGAGAAATAACTCAAAAAGATATCGAAAATTTTGGCAATGTTCGCAAATCTTCCGTTTCCAGCATAATATCTAATTTGGAGAAAAATGGTTTTATTGTTAGAAAACCATCTGAAAAAGATAGCAGAGTGAATATCATTTTACCAACTGAAAAGGCTTATGAAATAGAGCGTAAAATAAATGCAAAAAAGAAAAAAGTTGAGAATGAGATTTTTAGTTGTTTCAGTGAAGAAGAAATTAAGCAATGTGGGAAATTACTATCGGAACTTCAAAATAAAATTAAAGAAATAGCAAGTAAGGACTAGGAGAAAAATATGTTTAAAATGTTAAAAAATTTAACTTGGAAAGAATGGCTTATGGCTACGGTCAGCGTTGTTTTTATCGTGGCACAAGTATGGCTAGATTTGAAACTTCCTGAATATATGTCGCAAATTACCTCGCTTTTAACAACTGGCAGCGACAATATGAGTGAAATTTGGAAAAACGGCGGGTTTATGATTGCCTGTGCGGTTGGCAGTGCATTGATGAGCGTTGTCGTTGGTTTTTTTGCTGCAAGAATTGCTGCAAAGCTTGGACTTATAATCAGGGGAAAAGTTTATTCAAAAATTCAAAAATTTTCAAAAAGCGAAATGAAGCATTTTTCAACAGCAAGTTTGATAACCAGAACAACAAACGATGTTACACAAGTTCAAAACTTTATTGCAATGGGGCTTCAAATGCTTGTTAAAGCACCAATCATGGCGGTTTGGGCAATAGTAAAAATTGTTGGCAAAAGTTGGCAATGGAGCGTTGTAACAGCAATTGCAGTTGTTGTTTTGCTTACAACGATTATTGCAATTTTGATTGCTTGCCTTCCAAAATTTAAAAAAATGCAAAAGCAAACTGATGATATCAACAGGGTTGCAAGAGAAAATCTTACAGGGCTTAGAGTTGTTAAAGCATTTAATGCCGAACAATTTGAAGAAAATAAGTTTGAAGAAAAGAACACAGATTTAACAAATACATATCTTTATCTTGATAAAAGAATGTCGCTTTTTAACCCAATGATGTATTTGGTTATGAATTGTATTTCACTTGCGATTTATTGGGTTGGAGCGTATATCATTGAAGCAGCGTCTGGTATGGACAAAATTGCATTGTTTAGTGACATGGTCGTTTTTATGTCGTATGCAGTTCAGGTTATAATGTCATTTATTATGCTTGTTATGATATTTATCATGCTTCCAAGAGCATCTGTATCAGCAAAGCGTATCAACGAAGTGTTAGAAACAAAGCCAAGCATTGAAGACGGTGAAGGTGCTGAGCCTACCGAAGAAGGAACAGTTGAATTTAAAAATGTTTGTTTCAAATATCCAAATGCTGATGAATATGTTTTGAAAAACATTTCATTTAAAGCAAATAAAGGTGAAACAATAGCCTTTATTGGTTCAACTGGTAGCGGTAAGAGCACGCTTATTGACCTTGTTCCAAGATTCTATGATGCCACCGAAGGTGAAGTTTTGGTTGATGGAGTTGATGTAAAAGATTACAAACTTGAAGACTTAGATAACATAGTTGGCTATGTCGCTCAAAGGTCGGTTTTGTTCACAGGGACAATAAATGAAAATGTTGGTTTCGGAGAAAGTAAACAAGGTAAGCCAAGTCAAGAAGAAATTCAACTTGCAATTAAGCAAGCACAAGCCAAAGATTTTGTTGAAAAAATGCCAGACGGCTACGATTCTCACATCTCGCAAGGGGGAAAGAATGTTTCTGGCGGTCAAAAACAGCGTTTGTCAATAGCGCGTGCATTTGCGAGAAAATCAGAAATACTCATTTTTGATGACTCATTCTCAGCACTTGACTATAAGACAGATAAAGCATTGAGAAGAACGATAAACAAAGAACTCAAAGGCACAACTTGCTTGATTGTTGCTCAAAGAATTGGAACAATCAAAAATGCAGATAAAATTATCGTTTTGGACAACGGCAATATGGTGGGAATTGGTAAACATGAAGAATTGTTAAAAAATTGCCCAGTTTACAAAGAAATTGCCTTGTCACAATTAAGCAAGGAGGAGTTATAATATGCCAAAACATAAGACTGAAAAAGCAAAAGACTTTAAAGGCTCTCTTGTCAAATTAATGAAATATAGTAAAAAATATTTTCCTTTAATTTTCTGTGCAATCTTCCTAGCAGTTGCTGGAACTGTGCTTATAATTTTAGGACCTAACTATTTGTCAGATTTAACAAATCATATAACCAACAACATGATGATTGGAATTGATTTCGAATTTGTATTAAAAATCGGCTTGATTTTGGTTTCATTTTATTCGGCTGGTTTCTTATTCAACTATTTACAAAACTACATCACCGTTGTTGTTTCAAACAAATTAAGCAAAGAATTAAGGCAAGATATTTCTAAAAAAATGAATAATATTCCATTCAAATATTATGATAAAACAACTTATGGAGAAATTTTAAGCACAATCGTTAACGATGTTGATACATTGGGTTATACAATCAGCAACAGCGTTGTTACAATCATAAGTTCCTCAGCGCTTTTAATTGGCTCGCTTGTTATGATGTTTATCACAAACTGGATAATGGCATTTATCGCTATTGCAGCAACGCTTGTTGGTTTTGTTATTATGGCAGTTATTATGGCAAAATCGCAAAAATATTTTAATGCACAACAAAATTCATTAGCAGAATTGAACGGACATATTGAAGAAATTTATTCCGGACACGACATTGTTAAAGTTTCAAACGCAAATGATGAAACTATTAAAAGTTTTGGGAAAATCAATAAAAAATTGTATGTAAATGCATGGAAATCTCAATTTTTCTCAGGACTTATGGGGCCATTAATGGGATTTATCGGAAATTTCGGATATGTTGCAGTTTGTATTTCTGGTGCACTTCTTGTAATGAACGGAACAATCGGAATTGGCTCAATCGTGTCATTTATGATTTATATCCGTTTGTTCACACAACCATTGTCACAAATTGCCCAAGCGTTCACTAATATTCAATCTGGGGCGGCGGCAAGTGAAAGAGTATTCTCTTTCTTAGAAGAGCAAGAATTATCTGACGAAAGTTCAAAAACTCTTGTTTTAGAACCTAGCCAAGTTAAAGGAAATATCGAATTTAAGAATGTTAAATTTGGATACGATGAAAATAAAATTATCATTCCAGATTTCAGCGCAAAAGTAAAAGCAGGGCAAAAAATAGCAATTGTTGGCCCAACAGGTGCAGGTAAAACAACACTTGTTAACTTACTTATGAGATTTTACGAGTTAAACGATGGACAAATAACTATTGATGGTATTCCTTCCAGCGATTTGACGCGTGAAAATATACATGACCTTTTTGGAATGGTTTTGCAAGACACATGGTTGTTTGAAGGAACAATTAAAGAGAACTTAGTTTTCAACAAAGAAAATGTTTCTGATGAAGAAATTGTAAAGGCTTGCGAAGCGTGCGGCGTAGACCACTTTATTAGAACGCTTCCAAATGGCTATGATATGGTTCTTGATGATAACACAGCAATTTCTGCGGGACAAAAACAACTTATGACAATTGCAAGGGCAATGATACAAAACGCCCCAATGTTAATCCTTGATGAAGCAACAAGTTCAGTTGATACTAGAACGGAAGAATTAATACAAAAAGCAATGGATAAATTAACAAAAAATAGAACAAGTTTTGTTATCGCGCATAGACTTTCAACAATAAAAAATGCCGACTTAATTTTGGTTATGAAAGACGGCAACATTATTGAGAAGGGCAAACATAAACAACTATTAGCAGCAAACGGCTTCTACGCAGATTTGTATAACAGTCAATTTTCAAGTAAATACACAGAAGAAACTGCATAATTGTTCATATCAACAAAGTAAATAATGGATTAATTAAAATCAAATTAAATTAGGCTAATAATCCGTCTAAATAGGCGATTATTAGTCTTTTTTCATTTTGTGATAATTTTCTAAATTTGTAAAACAACTCGCTTTCTATTTTCTTATCTTCTGCTATCGCTTGTTCGCTTTTAATTTCTTCCACACCCAACAATTTATCAATGGAAACTTGAAAGAATTTTGACAAAGTAATTAAGTTTGAAATGCTTGGAATTTTATCTTCATTAAACCAATGCGACATCGTGCTAATTGGAATTCCTGTGCAAGCGCTTAATTCAACAAAAGTGGAAATATTATTAAGTTTCATTAAATCAAGTAAGATTTTTTTAAATTCGCTCATAAAAACTTAACCTTTGAGAATAATAATTTTGTTTTCTAATTTCATTTTACTTGTTGCTAAGGAAATTCGTAAAAAAATTGTTAAAAAAGTTTATAGTTTTCACAAGTGGTGTGTTATAATTCCCATGAATGAAAATACAAAAGGAGAAATGTATGAATAATAAAACAAAAACAAGAAGCCTAAAAGTGGCAATCATCGCAGTAGCGCTCTTGTTGTGCCTAGCACTCGCAATTGGTATCACCGGAGCTTTCTATCAAGCAAAGCGTCAAGCCACAGGTACTTTGAGCATGGATCAAGGTATCATCATTGACTACAAAGGTTTTGACAAAACTGGTGATGAGTGGTCAAAATGGGAAAGAACAGCAACGCTCCCATTGTTTTCCATAACAAACGCCCAACCAGGTGAACAAATCGCAGTCAATGCAGCAGGCATAAGAGCGAACGAGAAATCTGTTAACTTTTATGCAAGAGTAAAACTATCGTATAAATTTTACAACGGAGAAACGCCAGTTGAATTCCTTGAATCAACAAAGTTAATAAAAACGAGTTCAAGTTTCTTTGGCACAAACTGGGTAGAGTCCGGTGACGGCTACTTTTACTACGCAGCAGGTTCAACGCTAAACAAGTTTGCAAAAACAGCAACAACATTTGTCGACTTGTTTGCAACAGACGCAAAATTCATCATTTAAGGTGCTGGCTTTACAGGAGCAACATCTGATGGCGAAGGCGGTGGCTTTGTTGTTGGTGACACATCAATTAACAAGATTGTTGTTTATCTCACCCTTGAAACACTCCAAGGAGATGCAGACGCAGCAGCAGAAGGTTGGAAAATAACAGAAGTTATTAAACCGGTTGAAGTTGATGTTACAACAGAAGAAAAACCAGACATTAATATTGACGACATCATCTCAGAAGGCAAAAAAGATGGTGAAATCACAATTTCAGGCAACCCAACAGCTATGAAAACAATATTGATTGGTTCAAGAGCATTTGAAGGCTGCACAAATTTAAGGTTAAAACTTAATAATAGCGCTAACATAACATATATAATTGCATCAGATGCTTTTTCTGCAGGTGCAAAAATTTGGTATGGTGCTGCCGAAGCAACAAATCTATTAATCAATGCAGACACAACAGGCAAAACCGCAGGTAAAGACAATGCTTGGGTGGTTGCAGAACCAAATCTTAAAGTTTTCTTGCCTACAGGCGTAACACAAAACTCAACAAACACATCTTATGGCAAATACCAATACACAGACGACCAAGGAACATGGTATTTTAACCTGTTAGATTCAAATGGTAAAACTGTTACCTTATCTTCAAATAATAATATGAGTGTTTCAACTCTCAGCGCTTCAACTTATGCAAATACAAATACCTACACAGCAAAACTTAATAAATTTGAACCTAAAGCCGGTGTTACAACAGTTGTAATTCCAAAATTTATTGGCATTAGTCAGGATTCAGATAAATATGGAGTGACTGAGCTTTTTCAAACATTTGAATATTGCAGGGATTTAACATCAATTACAATTCCGGACAGCGTTAGCATCATTGGATGGTATGCATTCTCCCAGTGCTCTAATTTAACGTCAATTGCGATTCCTGCTAGTGTAAAGGAAATAGACGGAACAGCGTTTGATTGTAAGGCTTTGACATCTTTAACTGTGGATAGTGGTAATAATGTTTATCATAGTGAAGGAAATTGTATAATAGAAACAGCAAGCAAAACATTAATTACTGGATGTAAAAATAGTGTTATTCCGACAGATGGAAGCGTAACCAGCATTGGAGATGGTGCATTCGATTTTAGCAGTTTAACCTCAATCATAATCCCGGACAGTGTGACAAGCATAGAGGAGGGAGCGTTTGCTGATGGCTACTATAATTTGAGTTCTATTAGCATTGGTGCTGGCATAAAAGAAGTTTCGTGGTTACCGGCAAACTGGGGTGATTCACTTCGTGTTATTACGATTTCGAAAGAGAATCCATATTTGACGACAGATAGTAAGGCGATATATGAAAAAACTGAAGATGGATTGATTGTTTCTAAATATGTTTCTGCAGAAACGAGTTATGATATACCATCATCAATAGATGGCCTTTCTGTAACAAGCATTGGTAGTGCTGCATTCAAGAGTTGTGGGAAATTGATCTCAATTGCAATTCCAAATAGTGTGACTCAAATTGGGGAAAATGCATTCAATGAATGTAGAAAGTTGGAATCGATTAATATCCCAGACGGCGTAACCAGCATTGGATATCAGGCATTCAGTAACTGCACTGCGTTAATCTCAATTACAATTCCAGACAGCGTTACAAGCATTGGAGATTATGCATTAATTAATTGTAGCGGTTTAACATTACTTCATATTGGCGCTGGAATACAAGACACTGCTTGGTTGCCTGATAATGTGAAGATGTCCGTCTCAATTTCAGAAAATAACCAATATTTAGCAACAGATAGTAAAGCGATATTTACAAAATCAAACGGAGAATTAAGTGTTTCAAAATATTTTTTTGCAGAAACAACTTATGAGATTCCATCAATAGTAGATGGTCTTTCAGTGACCGGTATTGGTGATAGTGCATTCAATGGACTTTGGAGAATAAGTTCGATTACAATCCCAAATAGTATAACCTATATTGGTGCTAATGCATTTTATGGCTGTAGCGGTTTAACTTCAATAACGCTTCCAAATAGCGTTATAAGCATTGGGCCTTATGCATTCTCCGGTTGCTATGAATTAACATCAATTAATATCCCGGACAGAGTAACCAGCATTGAATCTGGTGTATTTTGGGGCTGTAGCGGATTAACATCAATCACAATACCAAATAGTGTAACCAGCATTGGAAGTAGTGTATTCCAAAATTGCAGCGGTTTAAAATCTGTGGTTATTAAAGGAAACATAACTGAAATTCCTATGTGGTGTTTTAGTGGTTGTTCAAGTCTTGAAAGCATTGTGTTGCCATCAAGCGTTGAAACAATTGGAGATGGTGTATTTAGTGGTTGCAGCAAGTTAACAACAATTTATGTTGACAATGCAGATGCGACAGCAATTACAGGTTTAGGCTTTAAATTAGCTGAAGACGGCAAGAAGTATGACGAAAACGGCATTGAAAATACAAGCGGAAAATATTACAAATATACAGGCGCGATAGCATAAATCTTAAAACCAGGAAATAAAAAAACTCTCTCGAAATGGGGGAGTTTTTTTGATGTTGCAAATGTGACGGAAAATTTGCATATATATTTATGTGAGATGTTTTAGGGAGAAAAAGGCGTTCTCAATTAAGCAAAAAACGGGAATTGTTATTTCCGTTATTCTTATTATTATAATTGCAATTCTATGTTACATAGAATTTATTGTTAATCCAATCATTTTACAGACAAGCGAGGCAAAGGTAAATGCTCTTGCTCAAAAGGCTGTTGGTAGTGCGATTTATGAAATTGTTAGCGATGGCAATGTTTATGACAATCTTATTAATATAAATAAGGATACTGATGGTAATATAACTATGATATCTACTAATGCAATTCAAATGAACTTGCTCGCGCGGAGGTTGTCAAGGCTTGCACAGCAAAATTTGGACCAAATTGGCAGTCAGGGAATTCAAATTCCGATTGGCTCGTTTAGTGGTATGCCGATTTTTGCGGGGCGAGGTCCGAGTGTGACGATAACCATTGAACCTATTGGGTCGATGTCGACTAAATTTCAAAGCGAGTTCACGCAGGCGGGTGTAAACCAGACTTTGCATCGAATTTATGTTAATTTATCTGCAAATGTTAGTATAGTTTTGCCAACGGCGCATCAAAAAATCAAAACAAACACGCAAGTTTTGATGTGTGAAAGCATAATTGTTGGCAAAGTACCAGATGCTTACTTAAATTCAAATAGTTTAGACGAAATGATGAATTTGATACCTAATAAATATGGTTGATTAAAAATCCTAAAATTTTACATTTTTATTAATTCTATATATTGACAAATCTGCCAATTTGTTTTATACTCCTTATTGAAGGAGTGAGATATGAAAAGATTATTAGTTTATTTCTCAGTTTTAGTAGGTTGCCTTTTCATAGGTTTAACAACTTATTACATGGTAAAAGGCTACGACGAATTTGTAGTTTATAGAGGAGATGGCACTGCCGTTGAAGTTTCTGCATCAGCAGACACATTCTATATGAATGCTGGCGAAACTGAAAAACTTACAGCAGTGGTTAATAAAAAGAGTGACGACACTGAAATTTTGTTTGCTTTTGATACAGAAGGTGTTGCAACTTACGACCTTGCAACTGGTGTTTTAACAGCAGTTAAAGGCGGAACAACAAAACTCAAACTTTACACGAACAAAGATTCTTTGGGCTTCTATGAATTTGACATTGCTGTTGGCGATGGCTCAGACAACAATGGTTGGATTATTAAATCAGAAGAAGACCTTAAAGCAATCGGATCTGTAAGGGAATATCCAGCAGGAAATGCTGTTTGGGAATTGTCAGACACTTACGAATTGCATAATGATATTGAACTTACAGGCGAATGGACACCTATCGCTGGTAATTTTGTTAAAGTTGGCTCATCAGTTCAACTTCAATATTTTAGTGGTAAATTCATTGGTAACCAACACACAATTAAAAACTTGACAATGACAAAAGACAATTACTATGCAGGATTGTTTGGTGCAGTTAATGAAATGGCTGAAATCACAAGTTTGAAATTGGACAATGTTAACATTAGCGGTTATTATTATTATGCTGGTGCACTTGTTGGACTTTCAGAAGGTGCAAAAATTGACAGAGTTCAAGTTACAAATGCTAAAATTACAGCAAAAGAATGCACAACATTGACAAAATTGAATTACATTGTTTCTTACGATCCAGCAACTGGAAGGGCAGAAACTGAAGTCCAAGACGAAAACAACATCGGCGGAATTGTTGGATTGAATAAAGCATACATTTCTGGTTCAATAATCAGCCATAGCAAAATTTCGTTATCAACATTTAGTGGAGCAATTTCAGTTCAAGTCACAGCGAGTGTTCCAACATATTATTCAATAGGTGGTATTGTTGGATATAACCTTGGTGGAGAAATTCATAACAACAAAGCAACAGTTGTTTATAGTATTGCAGAAGGCATTGCGAACAATCCAAACACTGCAAAATGCCAAGTTGGTGGAATTATTGGAACATCATACATTCACAATCCAAACGCAAATACATTCACAGAAAATAAAGATAGAGAAGTTGTTTATGCTATCGTTATGAACAACTTAGCAATAGTAAATTACGATAATGCAACAGCAAGAATGGGCGGGGTTATTGGTCAAGTTGCTTATGCAACACCAGGAATCATTATTCCAAGCTCAATTCCTGTAACAGATGCTCTTAAAGCAACAGTTGCAAGAATGAACACAAACATTGCAAGCAGAATTTCTGGAAACTTCTACTATGCAAATGGTGCAACAGAATTAACAGCAAATTATGAAAATTGCAATGCAAAAGGTCTTGCAGATCTTAAAAAGATAGAAACATTCAAAAATGCTAACTGGTCAATCAGCACTCCAGATAAAGCAGGAGAAGAAACACCAGCATGGATCATTGTTGAAGATGAAACTGTTGCGGAAGTTAATTTAGAAGGTGTTAATGAAAACCATGCATATTCATTAACAGTTATTGAATTAAATCAGGCAAATTTTGCAGAATTTGTTGCTAGAATGATGAACAAAACTGGCTCTGACGAGAAGAAGGCCACAATAGCACAAAAATATTGGTTGTCAAGAGAATATAAATTGGTTGAAGACATTGACCTTGGCGCATTATTTGCAACATGGACACCAATCGCTTATAGAGAAAATGATCCAACATTCAGCGGAACATTTGATGGTAATGGTCACACAATCAAAAATATGAACATCGTAAATATTAAAGATGTTGATACAAACGAATTGAATTATGTTGCAGTTGGCTTCTTTGCAAGCGTTGGCACAGCAGGTATTGTTAAAAATGTTAAATTTGAAAATGTTAAAATTGACATGGCAAACTGCGGCGGTGCAATAGCAGGACTTAACTATGGTTTAATTGAAAACTGCCAAGTTGTTGATATTAAGATTGCAGACGCAATCAAGGCAGGTTTCGTTGTTGGTCACAACCACGGAATTGTCAGAACAACAAAGACTGTTGAAGTTAAACAAGTTGAAGGTGAAGAGGCAGCGGAAACGGTTTTACAATATACTGTTCTAGCAAGCACAACAAACACAAATTCAATAATAAACAAAAACAAAACAAACAGCATTTTCCTTGGCGGAATTGCAGGTTACAATGATGGAAAAATCATTGGAGCAAAAATTGAATCTAACTTTGAAATAACAGGCGAAACAATCGTAGAAGGCGCACTTCTTAAAATGATTGGTGGTATCGCTGGTTATAACGGCGGAGAAATCATTTCAAGCGCAGTTGAAGCTGCTAATATCAAAGATATGTCTAGGGTATACACATATATCGGTGGTATTGCAGGACTTTCAAATGGTTTAATTGAAAAATGCCATGCTGGTCTTGCTGGCGAAGGTTATTCTTCAATTAAAATCATCGCAGAACTCAACCAAGCAAATAATATGGTCGGTGGAATCGTTGGACAACTTTCAATTGATGCAACAATTAAACAATCATTTGTAAAAGCAGATATTTCAGCATTCTATGTTGGTGGTATCGCAGCAAACTTGTTCGGAAATGTTCAAGAATGTTATGTTCTTGGAACAATCACTGGCGAATATGTTGGCGGTATCGCAGTTAATGTATCATTAACTGATAAACAATCAAAAGGTGGATATGTTGCAGATTGCTATGTTAGAGCAAACCTTGTTGGTAACTCAAACAACTCAAAAGTGGCAGGACTTTCAACTTATATTATCCACCCAGGAAAATTTGAAAGAATTATCGTTGCAGCAACTTTCTCAGGAGTTGGCGAAAAATATTTTGAATCTTACACAGACACAAGAACCGGTTTCTACAACTTTGTAAATAGTTTTGCAGGAACAAAACTCGGCAAAGTCTATAACATCATCATTGACGAATCACTTGCAAAAAAAGAAGATAAAGTTATCAAAAATGGCGGTGCTATTAACTACGAAGGTCAATCAGTTTACTACACAGATTCAACAACAATTAAAAGCGGCGAATCTTTCTTCACAGACAAAGGTTTCAGCATGACTGAAGGCAGCATTTGGTATATGCCAGCAGGGGAAGATAAATACCCAGAACTCAGAAATTGCAACATTGACGGCAACTACCAAAATTCAGTTGCAGAAGTTGTTGAACCAGTAGAACCTACTCCAGAACCTACTCCAGAACCTGCACCAGGAACTGAAACTCCAGAACCTGCACCAGGAACTGAAACACCAGAACCTGCACCAGAAACAGGTACAGTAACAGAATAATAAAATTAATTTCTTTTACTCCTTTTTAAAAAAAATCGAAGATAAATGTCTTCGGTTTTTTTTATTTTCAACAACAAAAAACACCAGTTTAACTGGTGCTTTTTTAATTATTTGTCTTCTTTCTTTGCTTTGCCTTCGGCTTCGTCTAAAAGTTGATAATATTTGTCAAAAACTTTGATTGCAATTTCTTCGTTTGTTTCAACAACAAGGTATGAATTGCCGTCTTCGTCGTATTCAACAACAAATACAATCGCTTCGTCATCGGCTACGCCTTCCATTTCGTCAATAGGTTTTAAAATTGCATAAATTCTTTCTGATTCTGGAATTACAGCAACTTGTTCAAACTTAATTTCCTTATCGTTTTCGTCAAAAAGCGAAATTGGTTCGTCATTGTTTTCGTCTAATAATAAATCTACAATATCAACAACTTCTTCTTTGTGTGCGTGTTCGTGATCATGTCCGCAGTTACATTCTTTTGCCATATTTAACCTCCATTGGCTTAGTTATTTTGCAAATAACTTTCTAATATTAAGGTCGCAGCAACCTTGTCTATAACTTCTTTTCGCTTTTCTCGCCTTACTCCAGCAGAAATCAAAAGTTCTTCCGCCTCAACAGATGTTAACCTTTCGTCCACAAATTCAACTGGAATACCAGAAATTTCTTCCAGTTTTGCACCAAATGCACGAGTTTTTTCAGCCCTTGCACCTTCGCTACCATCCATATTAAGCGGCAACCCCATGACAAACAAGTCCACATCGTTTTGCTTGGCAAGATTAGTTATATAGGCAATGTCTTGCTCGCTGTTTTTACACTTATATGTTTCTAGCCCGTTGGCTATTGTTCGAGAAAGGTCTGACAACGCAATTCCAATTCGCACATCGCCATAATCTAGCCCCATAATTCGATTTAAGTGTAATTCTAACCTCACGCTATGATTATTTCATATTCTAAAAATTTTTGCAAATAATTTTTGATATTTTCCAGTTTTTGGAGCAAAATAATTGATGTAGCAATTCAATCATTAGTAAAAAAGATTAGAAAATATAAAATAAGGGAAGACAAAAGCAAAAAATATGGGAAAAGGCAGAAAAATAAAATTTTTTGAAAAAAGGGGCTAATTTGTTTGACTTGCTGACAAAATGTATTCTATAATAAGGTAACTTGTGAAGGGGGTCTTCAAGAGAATGGCGGAAAAAGATTTGAAGTTGCATTCCCAGAGCTTCCAAGAAAACAAGGAAATAAAAAAGGAGTAAATTTTTATGAATAAAAAAACTAAAAGTTTTGCAGTTGGTTTAGTAGCTGTTCTTTGCTTCTTATTAGTATTTGCTATCGGCTTTGGTGTAACTGGAGCATGGTACCAAGCACAAAGACAAGCATCAGGTACAGTTAAAATGGACCAAGGTATTTATCTTAAATTCACAAATCTTAAAACATTAGACGCTAATGGAAACAAAGATTTGACAGATAAGATGAATGGTAAATTATTACAAAATGATACGGAGAAAACTCCATTAGAAAATGTATCAGTTGTTCCATCACAATTAGTAGAAATCGCTGTTCCTACACTTGCAGCAGCACAAGGAAGCGTTGATTTCTATGCTAGAGTTAAAGTTACATACACAGCTAAATATAAAGATGCTGATGGAGCTGTAACAGGTAAAGCTGTTGAAATTAGTCCAGACACTATGAAACAACTTTTCGGAGGCACTTTAGATGGTCAATTAAAAGCTGGTGCTGGCTGGGTACCTAACGCTGATGGTTACTGGTATTTTGCTGGTGCTGATAACAAACTTGTTGCTATGACAGCAGCAGAAGCTGGTGATGGTGAAAATCATGCAATCTTTGAAAATGGTAACCTTCAATTCGCAGACTGGACAGCTGGAAGAACAGATGTTGAAAAAGGTGGCCCAACAGTAGGTGACAAAGAAATTGGACAAGTTATTGTTACAGTTCTTGTAGAAGTTATCCAAGCAGCTAATAACCCAGCTCCAACAGGTTGGGCACTTAATGCTAATGCTTAATTAAAATTTGAATAATTTTCAGAAAAAACAACATTTAATGTTGTTTTTTTTGTTTTATTTCACAAAATATGTTATATATTCTTTAGGAAGATTTGAAATGAAACTATTAAGAAAAACAACATTAACAATTTTATCATTTTTATTTTTATTAAGTCTTGTTTTTGCTTTCAACTTTAATGCTGAAAGCGTTTATGCTGATGCAGCATTAATTGAAATGAATGGCACAACTTACACTTCAATTCAAGACGCGATTAACGCTGCACCCTATGATGCTGAAACCGAAATCAAACTATCGGGCGATTTTTTAGTTGCAAGTTCAATCACGATTGAAGGCGATACCACACTTGGTCAAAAAAAATTAGTTTTTAATATAGTTGGGGATACGAAAATCACAAGAGCAAATAGCGACCCATTTATAATGTTTAATATCAAGGCATTGTCAAATGTAACATTTAAAACAACTAATAATGCAAAATTGGTTATTGACGGAAATAGAATGGAAGTTATTGATTTCAATGCTAATGCTTGTATGTTTAAAGTTGACACTTCTTCTTTAAGTTTAAATGGAAATATTACTTTACAAAATAATACTGCAAATGAAGGAGCAGCCATTTATTTATCAGCATCTTCAAATGTAAGTATTGATGGAATTTCATTTATTAAAAATACCGCTGATGGTCGTGCAGCTGCTATTTATAATCATGGTCAATTAATTGTAAATAAATGTAGTTTTGTTAACAATTTTGGCGGCTCTGCAGGTGGTGTAATTTTATCGACAGGGAAAACAAATATCACAAATTGCTCATTTGATAATAATGGGTTGAAAGGTTATACCAATTATACTCATAAATGGATAAGTGATTCAACTGAAATCGGTGATATTAATGGAGGTGTGTTAGAAGTTAGAAGTGGCACAACAACAATTGATAATTGTGAATTTAAAAACAGCCATTCAGAAAGCATAAAAGATGTTAGGGTTAGAAGTTATGGCGGTGCGATTGATATTAGTGGCGGCACATTAAACATCGTTTCTGCACAATTTAACAATAATACTGCTGATTATGGCGGTGCAATTTTCGTTCAAAGTGGCAGATTGAATGTTACAGACATGACAATGACAGGCAACACGGCGTTGTATGAGGCGGGTGGCATTTATGTTAATGGTGGTGTTGTTCAAATTGCTAACGGAAAGATTGGCAACAATGTTGGGGCGAGTGGCAGAGCGCAAGATGTTTATTTTGTAACATCGCAAGCAAGTTCCTGCTTGTTTGGTGCTGAAATTACAAGCGTAAACACTTATGCAATTTATTCAAATCAAGATTTCGTTGTTGGCGAAAATTTTGCTGTTGCCAGCGGTTCACGAATTAATTTAGAAAAAGAAAAGAAAATCATTGTTAAAGAAAAGTTAAAAACAGCAGGCCCAATTTTGATTGGAGTAATTGGGGCGACCGATGCCGAACTTGTTGGCAAGCATTTGGTTGTTTTTGCAAGTCAAGCAGCGATTACAAAAAATGTTTTCACATTAAGCAATCCAGATTATTCGCTTGTTTTGCCAACAGATTACGAAAGTTTAACTGAGCCATATTTGTTTGTAAGTATTGAATACACCATTGAATTTTACAAATATTATGATGCGGAAACAGACACATATTCTGAACTTATTGGCACGCCACGAAAAGTGCCTTATGGTGGCACTGCTGTTGCACCAACTGAGGCAGAAGTTGGCGAGCGTGAAGGATATGTTTTTGGTGGTTGGAGAACAAAAGATTCCGAAGATATTGTTCTCACAAATATCGAAAAAAGCATGAAAATTTATGCAATTTGGGGACAAAAAATCAAAATCACATACAAAGTTTTTGACGACAATGAAAATGTATGGAAAGAACTTTCTGGTTTAACAGACGAACAAACGACCATTGTTTCGGGCTCAAAAATTTCAAGTTTGCCAAGCATTCCAACAAAAACTGGTTATACTGCGCACACTTCATATTGGGCATACGACCAAAACGGCGATACGGCATATAATAACGAACCGGTTAATGAAGCGATAACGCTTTATGCGATTTATATTCCTGACATTTTGAAGATAACATTTATTCGTGAAGATGGCTCAACTCAGGAAGTTGAAGTTGAATACAACACAGCATTTACTGGCACAATTCCAACCATTTTATCCAAAACGGGGTATGATCAAGTTGCACCTTATTGGGCGTATGATGAAAGCGGAGAAAATGCTTTTGATGCGTCAAGAATTATAAAATCTAACTTTAATTTGTATGAAATTTACAAGATTAATCGTTATACGGTTGAGTTTTATGTGAATTTCTATCATAATTTAAGTGCTGAAACAGGTAAAGAACTTTTGGAATGTAAAAAAGTTCACGAAATGACTGTTGATTACAACACAATCGTTCAAATTTTCCCAAGTTTGCCAGCAAATGAAGCATTTACGCAAAATCAAGTTGTTTGGAATTATCAAAATGTTCCGATTGTTGAAAACACAGCGATTTATGGCGATATTGACATCAATGTTTATCTTGTGAAATTTGAAGCTGATGGCGAGATAACCAATTCGTATAACATTGAACATGGCAAGACGCTTGAAAGCGTGCCAGAAATTCCTGAAAAGGTGGGCTATAATCAAGTTGCACCAAGTTGGTTTTTAAATGGTGCTACGACCGAAGATGCAGTGACATCGAATCGCACTTTTGTTGCAAAATACACACAAAATATTTACACTGTGACATTTGTTTTGCCAGATGACAGCCGAGTGGAAAGGATTGTTAAACATGGGGAAAGTATCAATGCGGACAATGTTATAACAAAAGGTTTTGGCGAACTTATCAGATTTGACCGCTCACTTGACAACATCACAGAAGACTGCGAAATCCATGTTTGGAAAGTGAATTTGTTTATGTGGATTATGATCGCTTTTGGTGGCATATTGTTGTTGGTTGTGTTTATAATTGTGATTAAAATTATCAAAAAGAAAAAATTACAATCAATTGCAAGAAAAAAACACAAGCATACAAGAAATCGCGTTGGACCTTTTGTTACGGGTGATGACGAATAAAAAAAATTGGCTAAATGCCAGTTTTTTTTAACTATTTTCATTTGTTTAGAATAGAGTGATATAGGAGATTTTTATGGCAGTTTTGAATACGGCAGTTTTAAAATCAAATATCACAGCAACAACTGGAGAAAAAGTGGAAGTAACAAATCAAAGTAATATATCTAAGACATCTAACATTGACACTGATATTGCAATTGCAAAGGTTGCCACTCCAACATGGGTTTTACCTCTTGGCAAAGTGACGATTGCAACAACGATAACAAATAATACTGATGTTGAATTGTCCGACTTTAATATAAAAGATACTCTTAGCGAAGGTGCAAGTTTTGTGCCATCAACATTAAAAATAGGTAGTATTTTGCATGAAGATTTAGATCCAATTATAGGTTTTGTTGCTCCAGTAACGCTAGGACCTGGCACTGATTTTACAATTTCCTATGAAATTGTTGCAGATAAATACACCGATGTAAATGAGATTTCCAATTTTACGAAGTTGGAGGTTGAACTTAATGGACAAAAATTTGTGATTAATTCCAGCGAACTTAAAATAACTGTTTTACAAAACAAAATATCACTTTTAAAAACGGCAACTCCAAGCGCAGTGAAGTCGGGTGACGAAATCACATATACGATAATGATAACAAATGCTGGCGAAATGACAAACACAGATTTGTTGTTTACTGATGAAATTCCAACGGGAACAGCATTTGTTGAAAATAGTGTAAAAATTGATGATATAGAAAAAGCAGGATATAATCCTGCCGATGGTTTTGCGCTAAACGATTTAGAGGCTAACGGTTCTATTAAAGTTGAATTTAAAGTGTTGGTAAATTAAAAATGTATTTTATATATTGGAAAAAGCATTTTAATCAACATCAATTTGTAATAAATATTTTCCGCAATGTTTGCATCTAAATAAATGAACGAATAGGCACATATCTTCATTATCTGGGTTACATTCTTTTAAATCTCTAAATTTTAACATAAAACCTTTTTTATTTAGTTTTAAATCTTCCTTTATATCTTTGATACCTTGTTTGCCGAGATTTTTTATGTCTTGATAATATACTTCGCCTATATATTCAGCGAAATCGTTACAGTGTGTTCTAAATTCCATATCATTGGCAGTAAGAATTGGTGGAGTGCACTTTTCGACTTGGCGAATTTTCTCTGGGTCAGTGATTTTGTCATATTTGATATAAGTTTGATATGAAAAATCATAAACTAAGCCACTTATAATGTCTAATTTATCGCCTGCCAGGCCGCTGTTTAAACATTCTGGACAAACATATAGATTATCGTTGCGATGTGAACCATAAGTTCCAGAGCAATCAAAAAGAACTTGTTTGAGTTCTCCGCAACATTCGCATTTTTTGCCTTTTGGTTCAACAATTAAATATTCGTTGTTTTCTGGGTGAGCATAGTACTCATATTTTGGAAATTTATAATTTTTTAAAATTGCTTTTTGTTCGTCAGTGAAATGTCTAAACATATTTATTTCATATACTTTTGTTAATTCTTCTTTATTTTTACACATATTTGATCTCCTTATTATTAATATAGTCTTATTATATTTTAATGTCAAAGATTAAATTTTT
>ERZ779888.1927-NODE-1927-length-18726-cov-56.824166_pt1 | contig 18726 bp, 11 predicted proteins | sample MGYA00511245_ERZ779888 | MGnify/ENA primary metagenome ERZ779888 (study PRJEB29588, sample SAMEA2155255) | human gut metagenome | biome: human gut; feature: human-associated habitat; material: faeces | place: Denmark | collected 2008/2010 ... | reverse complement strand
ACCGGCTAGACCTCGCCGGGGCGGCGGCCTAAATCACTTGCGAAACTTGAGTAACTATTATCTTTGGGATTGAATATTAATTGATAAGGAGCTATGGAGGCGAAAAGGATAAGATACCCGATCGGGATACAGACATTCAGGAATATTGTCGAGGGAGGGTATCTCTACATCGACAAGACGGGATTTGTGCACGATCTGGCGGAGAATTACAAATATGTGTTCCTGAGCAGGCCGAGGAGGTTCGGGAAGTCGCTGCTGTCCTCCACGATCCATAGTTACTTCGCGGGGGAAGCGGAGTTGTTCAATGGACTTAAGGCCGGGGAATTGAAGAAGGAATGGATGAAGCATCTGTGTTCCATTTTGATATGTCAACGGCTAAGCATCTGGACGAGGATGCGCTCAGGAAGATCGACGAGAAAGGATATCTGATTCCGTACAGGTTTGAGGGGGCGGATAGTGCTTCGGCAAGCTCAGCGACCGATTCTGAGATCGATTGCGGTACTTCGGCAAGCTCAGCGACCGGCAGGGTACTCGTCAAGGTCGGAGTGAATATCTCCACACAGACCCGCACGATTGAATCTTGGGAAATCGCCCAAGAGTAAACAATCGGTGACGATTCATCAACAACCTTCTGAAAGCTGTCAATAGATTGATTACTCAGAGGCAATCGGCTGGATCTTGTCTTTCCATTGGCTCCAACCTGGGACGGTACGGTATTTTTCCAAGGAGGCAGACGGAACATAGATGACATCCGCATATTCACCAATATAAATGTCATCCATAACAGGAGGGTCTTTCGCCAGGACATCTACCACCTTCAAGGACTCACAACCCTTGAAAGCATCCTCCTCTATCCGGACAACTCCCGCAGGGAGGGTCAACTGCCTGAACGCACAGTTCATAAAGGCCATTTTACCAATCTCCGTCAAAGCTTCGGGAAGCGAGGTGAACTCCAAAGAGACACAGCCTGCAAACGCCTCTTTGCCAATTTTTGTAATCCCCGCCGGAAGGCTCTTCAGCTTCAGATTCCCGCAGCGTTTGAACGCTCTGAGCTCAATAGTGGTCAACCCTGACGGAAGTTCAGTCAAGGCAAGTGTCTCACACTCCTCAAAAGCCTGGAGGCCAATAAACGTCAAACCGTCAGGAAGCTTCTTGAGATTCAATTTAGTTATACATCTGAACGCGCTCGGGCCTATAGAGACCAAACCGGACGGCAACTCTTCAGGAAGCACCCCATTGCTTCCCTCAAAGGTTCCTGTCTCAATAGAAGTCAAAAGAGGAGGAAGTTTGGTCAAGTTCACGTTATCACAATGAGAAAAAGCATAAGCGCCTATCGACCTCAACGTCTCTGGAAGCGAATTCAATCTTATGTTTCCACAACCGGCAAACGCACTATGCCCTATGTCTTCGAGACCATCAGGCAGCTGTGTCAGACACAAGTTGGGACAGCCTGAGAACGCACTGTTCCCTATTCGGATCACCTTGGCAGGCAATTTAAAATCAATCAGGTACTTACAGCCAGAGAATCCATCGTTCGGGACAGCTGTGAGTCCTGTGAAATACTCAAACTCTTTGAATGAACGGATGTCTGTACTGCGAGAGAAAACACTTCCGATTGTCCTGACATCCGCAGCCTCCTCATATGACAATTCGCCATCGCCATCCTTGTCCCAATTAGAAACGCAAATCGCCTTGACAGCGGAATCCTCAAACTGAATCTTATTTCCGTCAGGAACCGGAGGTTCCGGCGTGTCGTCATCAGACAAGGCCTTGTATTTGCCCTTCCATTTACTCCAATTTGCGGCGGATTCATATTTCGGGATAGATTGTTCCGGCACATAAATAGCCTCTGCCCTATTTCCAAGATAGGTGTCCAACATTTTCGGTGGCTCTGATGCGTAAATCTTGACGACGGAAGGATAACAGCCATAAAAGGCATCGGTACCAATATGATCGACACTTGCCGGAATCGAGAGGCTCTTTATTCCGCAATTTTTAAACGCACCATCACCGATTGTAAAAAGGCCATCCGGCAACTCTGTAATATTCAGAAGATAGCAATTCTCGAACGCATTATTGCCGATTTCCCTAAGGCCGGAAGGCAACTCAGTCGCAGCCAGATGCCAGCAATTCCGGAACGTGTTCTCACCGATCCTAACCAGATAATCAGGCAGTTTTGTCCAAGACAAAGCCTCGCAGCCATCGAAAGCGCCGTCTCCTATCTCTGACACTCCTGACGGAATGCTCTTTGGATTGAAATTCCTTATCTTACCAAATGCCCTTGCACCTATCATCTTTAACGAAGCGGGAAGGTCCTCGGGAAGGACACTCTGCTTGCCCTCAAAGACGACCGAGCCTATTGAAATAAGGTTGGACGGCAACTCAGTCAATGCAATGTTGTCCGCTCCGGCAAAGGCACACCACCCAATAGTCTCAAGGCCATCAGGCAAAGAAGTGAATCTCACATTTTTACACTGATGGAAAGCATATTCTCCTATTTGGGTAAGATTCTTAGGGAGACTGGTCAGTTTCAACTCCCAGCATTCACTGAAACCGCTGGCTGTAATCTGAATGATACTGTCCGGCAATTTGACTTCGGACAACTTATGGCACAAGGCAAAAGAACAGACACGCAGGTTGGTAAAATAGGCCAACTCATTGAACGACATAATGTCTGAGCTTTCAAAAACGCGACCTAAATCCATCACATCAGCCGCCTCAGCCACAGACAACTCGCCATCACCATTCCGATCCCAATTGGCGACACAAAGAGCCTTCACGGCAGGATCCTTGAACTGAATGATCCCTTCTGCCGGAGGGTCAGGATCAACAGGCGGATCAGGATTCACCGGCGGGTCAGGTTCAATTTGCTTGTCTCCCGTCCGAACCGTCAGCAAAGAGGAGACCTGCTCGTCGCGTCCGTTACCTACCCAAACCTTATAAAAATAGGAGGTGGAATATTCAAGATTCTCTATTGTCAAGGAATATCCCAACCCGTCTGGCCGGCTCACTTTGTGCCTTTCCATCATAGACTCATCAGTCCCGAAATAAAATCCATATTCACTGGCGGCGGCCATATCTTCCTCGGTCTTGAACTTCGCCGTGAGTGTGACCCGGAGATCCTGCACCTGCGCGGTTGCCGATGGCAGGACAGGTGCCCTCAATCCTGCCGGCACACTTCTCTCCTCGCAGCCGGCCAAAAGAACAGCCGCAACGAGAAGCACTTTATTGAATATTCGAAACAAGTTCATCCTTAATTGGTCACATTTCCGCACAAACTTACAAAAATTCCTCGATTTTTAACACCTGACAGACAAGAAATGATCTCATCGAAACAAAACGCCGCCCAAGGGTGTCGCCCGGCACTCACAGGCGACAGAAAGGGGCATAAACGTCGCCCAAGGGTGTCGCCCGGCACTCACAGGCGACAGAAAGGGGCATAAACGTCGCCCAAGGGTGTCGCCCGGCACTCACAGGCAACGAAAAGGGCCTGAAACGTCGCCCAAGGGTGCCGCCCGGCACTCACAGGCAACGAAAAGGGGCGAGAACGTCGCCCAAGGGTGCCGCCCAGCACTCACAGGCAACGAAAAGGGGCGAAAACGTCGCCCAAGGGTGTCGCCCGGCACTCACAGGCGACAGAAAGGGGCATAAACGTCGCCCAAGGGTGCCGCCCGGCACTCACAGGCGACAGAAAGAGCCGGAAACGCTGCCCAAGGGTGCCGCCCGGCACTCACAGGCAACGAAAAGGGGCGAAAACGTCGTCCAAGGGTGTCGCCCGGCACTCACAGGCAACGAAAAGGGCCTGAAACGTCGCCCAAGGGTGCCGCCCGGCACTCACAGGCGACAGAAAGGGGCATAAACGTCGCCCAAGGGTGTCGCCCGGCACTCACAGGCGACAGAAAGGGGCATAAACGTCGCCCAAGGGTGCCGCCCGGCACTCACAGGCGACAGAAAGGGGCATAAACGTCGCCCAAGGGTGTCGCCCGGCACTCACAGGCGACAGAAAGGGGCATAAACGTCGCCCAAGGGTGCCGCCCGGCACTCACAGGCGACAGAAAGGGGCATAAACGTCGCCCATTGGCGCAGCCCTCTCCGCAGGTGACGACTGTGGCCGGAAGCATCGCCTATGAGGCGTGCCGGATGCGCCACTGACTCTGGTGAAAATATGCCTTCTTGAAAAACCTACTGTCCGAGCATCCGGCGGAAGGTCTCCATGCCTTTGGTGGCGACTTGGCGGATCTGGGTGATGCGAGGGTCGGCGATGGCCACATCCTCGGGGTCGATCAGGTAGATCGGAATGCCGTTCGGGGCATAGCGGTAAAGGCCGGCGGCGGGGTAGACATTCAAAGATGTGCCGACGATCAACATTATGTCGGCGGCGGAGACGATGTCGATAGCCTTCTCGATGTTCGGGACGGCCTCCCCGAAGAAAACGATGTGCGGACGCAGCTGGCTGCCGTTCGGAGCCTTGTCCCCCAGATGAACCTCATCGTAACCGATGTCAATCACCTCTTTTTCTGAATATGTCCGGTCATATTCACCGTCCTCGGGCCGAACCTTCGTCGCCTCGCCGTGGAGGTGCAGGACCTTCGTGCTGCCGGCCCTTTCGTGCAGATTGTCAACGTTCTGGGTGATGACCGTCACTGAATATTCCTTCTCCAGATCAGCGATGGCGTAATGCGCGGCGTTCGGTTTCACCTCGCTGAGCCTCTTGCGCAGACCGTTGTAGAAATTCAGGACCAGTTCCCGGTTGCGGTACCAGCCCTGGATTGAAGCGACCTCTTCGGGATCATATTCACCCCACAGGCCGTTGTTGCCCCTGAATGTGCTGAGTCCGCTCTCGGCGCTCACTCCAGCGCCCGTCAGAACGGCGATTTTCTTTTTCGCTGAGTTCATATATTCATCCTCCTTTGAAAGGTTGCGCGCGGCCGCGACCGCATATTCGTAAATTATTGATTCTTTTTGAAATAGTAGTTCCTGAGCCAGTACTCGAACAAGGGGTCGAGAATCACCGGTTTCGCATCCTCGCCGACGAAGGTCAGGATCTCCTTCTTCATCAGAGCGTCCTTGAGACGGCGCACGTTGGCCGACGAGTTGAGGGAATACTTCCGGATCACCTCCGCCGTGCTGAACTTGGTGTAGCCGTCGATGACCGCCTTGAGCAGACTCACCTGAAACGTGGTGAGATCGTTCATCATCGCCACAAAGCGGCCACGGTTGATGGCGATCACCGTGGCAAGCGCCTCAAGCAGGACAGGCTCCATGATGTAGCCCTTCGACAGCGAGTCGCAGATGGAGGTGAAATGATTGACATAGAAAAGGTTGCACTTGAACAGACGACACGCCCCGCTGATGAGGTCCCTGTCGATCACCTTCCCGCTTGCGAGGAACCCCTTGATGATGTGTTCCACGATCTCCCGCTCGTCCACCTTGCCCAGTTTCAGACGGGTGGCGCGGCGGTAGAAGAAATGCCTCTTAATGAATATGTCTTCCATCGCATTGACCTGGGAGCCAATGAATATGTAGGAGAAGATCCGCAGGCCTTCAGCCTTGACCTCATCCATCACCTGCTCCATCAGCTTGAAGATCCGCTCGCCGTCGCCGGCAAGGTCAAGGTTCTGGAACTCGTCGATGATCATGAATGTCTTCTCTCCCCTCTCCGCCGCAAGCGCGTAAGGAAGTCTCAGGACAGCCTTCAGGTCATTGTCGTCCAGATCCCAATTCGTGGAGAGGATCACGTCCAAATCCGAGAAAGCCTTGCGGTCGAACACGAAATGCGTTCCCTCAAGGTACTTGGTGACAATGCCCTCATACTCATCGGGTGTGGACGCGACAAGCCTGATGACGGCCGCGCCAAGCCTTTTGACGAAAGCCTCACCATCCCTGATGTCCAGGGCGGTCATCTCGCCGACACTGAATCTGTCGCCGTCCACCTTCATTTTTGTGAACACCTGGTGAACCAGCGACTTCTTGCCGGTTCCGAAAGGCTCCCAGATCACCACGTTCTCGCTCTGGCTCAAGAGGTTGCCGAGAATGGCGCGCTCATCCTTACGGCCAATGAAATGCTGGCCGGTAACGTATCTATTGTACAAAAACGGGCTATCCATCGAAATAACATTTTTGTTTTGACAAAATTAACATTTTTTTCCTATCTTTGCACCCGCTTTAGAGAGCGCTTGGAAATTTTATGACGGAAAATGTCTTGATATTCCCAAGTTTAGAGAAAAAAAGGAGGTGGTAACAGCATTATGATCATAGTTCCTATCAAGGAAGGCGAGAACATCGAAAGGGCTCTGAAGAAATTCAAGAGAAAATTCGAGAAGACCGGTGCCATCCGTGAGCTTCGCGCCCGCAAGAACTTCGAGAAGCCTTCTGTAAAGAGAAGAGCCGCGAAGATGAAGGCCATCTACGTTCAGCACCTCCAGCTGCTCGACGAGCAGTAATCAAGACTGACACAGACAATCATGACCGGATCGCGCCCAGCGGTCCGGTTTTCGTATTTAGTAACGTGAAAAAAAATAACCTGCTTCAGATTAGGAGAAGATTTTCGAGGATAGATCTATTTTCGAAGAAGGAGTGTGCCGGTGGCACATGACTGATGAGAAAAAACCGCCAGACCGAAAAGACAATCAAAGATTACCAACTAATTTATTAACGCTTACTTATCAGCAGTACTGAATCCGGCTAATTATAGCTATATTTGTAGATTATGGGAAAGGATGTCGTCAAAAAAGGGGCGTGGCGCTGGCTCCGCCCGGCACTCTGGACAATCTTCGGCGTCTGGGCGGTGATCATCATCGTCCTGCAGATCGCGTTGAACTCCAAGGTACTGACGAGAGTCGTCAACGATGTGGCCAAGGAATATGTCGACGGGGACGTCACGTTCACCGGCGTCAAGGCTTCCATGTTCAAGAGCTTCCCTAACCTCAACGTCACGATCGACAACTTCTCCATCACCTACCCCCACGACAGGTTCGCCGCGTTCGACTCTCTGGACGTTCCGGGAGGCCACCTACTGAAATCAGGGCGCGGAGAGGGAGCCGACACCCTGGCACATTTCAGAAAGTTCTCCGTCTCGGTCAACTACCTTGCCGCTGCGACAGGCAGGCTCAGAATCCGCCACGCCATTCTTGATCATCCAAGAATATTCGCCCACCAGTACGACTCCACCACGGCGAACTGGAACATGTTCGGCGACGGTTCCGTAAAAGAGGATGGCGACACCATCGCCTCCACGCTGCCGCCGGTCTCGGTGGGCAAGGTCAGCCTCGGAGGACGGCCATTCATAGTCTACACGAATCCCTCCGACACCATATTCGGATGCATATTCCTAAAGCAGCTCACCGCGAAGGGGCGTTATGACGCGAAGAGGAACAAGATCGAGGGGGTGAGCCTTGAGATGGACTCGCTGTTCGTGGCGGGGCGGCTTCCTGCGGACACGGTAGCCCTTGGGGTAGAGCGGCTCGGGATCAAGGAACGCGCCGGCCACTTCGATGTCAACCTCTCTTCGAGGCTGTTCCTCGGCATGGAATCATCCGGCAGGATGTCGATTCCGGTCGAGATCGAAGGCGACATATTCCCGGAACTTGGGAAAAAGTGCGTGACGGTCGGGAATATGACCGCGCGGGTAGCCACCGTCGGGCTTTCGGCCAACGGGAAGGCGGACTTCTCAGGTAAGGATATTCACATCAAGGGATCTGTGGCGACGGAAAACGCCTCCATCAATGAGATAGCCGGGTATTTCGGAGACAACTTCCCTATTCTTAAGAAGTTGCGCACCGATGCAACGCTCACCGTCAATGCATTCTGCGACGGCAGTTATGACAAGAGTACCGGCAGCCTCCCTCCTCTTTCGGTGAGGATCCAGGTTCCGGATTCCAGGATCGGCTGGGAGGGCATTTCCGGCGACGGACGTTTCGACCTTGACATCACGGCCACGAGCCAAGACGGAAAACTCACCGCCGAGGTGCCGGATTTCTGCTTCAGCGTCAACGGGATGAAGGTGATGATGAGCGGGACAGCCGACGACCTTCTTGGCGCGGATCCGAAGTTCGACATCAGCAGCGACATCCACATCGTCCTGGACTCGCTGGCCTGCTACCTTCCTGACAGCCTCGGGGTTTCTGTCCACGGCGACCTTGAGGGGATAATCGCAGGTGACTTCCGCCTGTCCCAACTGGATGCGTTCAATTTCTCCGAGATCGGGCTTGAGGGGCTTCTGGAGAGCAACGGCATCCGGATCAGCATTCCGAAAGACACCCTGTTCGCCTACTTAGGCCACACGGACATCAGCCTCGGAGCCTTCAACCACGACGAGGATGACCACGACGGACACGGCGGTAGCGGCCACAGGCACTCGGGACTTTCCGTGGCGATCGACAGCATGCTGACTGAATATGGCGCCTCGACGTTCATACGGGGTACCGGTCTGACTCTTTCGGCACACAACACCAAGGAGAGGATGTCCGCTGATCCGAAGCGCCACCCGATCCACGGCCATCTTGACATCGCTTCCATCGGAATGATGGACATAGACTCCTGTTTCGTAGGAGCCATCGGCTCTGTCAACACATTCAAACTGAGCCTTAAGCAGACAGGAACGCATAGCGTGCCGTTCATCAGCCTGTCCAGCAGGAACAAGAATATAACTCTCCGCGAAGGAGTCACCAGGTTCTCCGGACAGGATGCGAGGCTGTCGGTCGAGGCGCATCCGAACTCCGCTGAGAGACAGCTCCGCAGGAAACACCTGCTGGACTCCCTGCAAAGGATCTACCCTGGAGTGAAACGCGACTCCCTGCTCAGGAAAGTGTTCGGGAAATATGCGTCCGGAACCACCTTGCCGGACTATCTTTCCGAAAAGGATTTCGAGAAGAGCGACATCAAGATCCAACTTGGTGAATCCTTTGCGAACTACATCAGAGACTGGGACATCACAGGGAACATCGACCTCGCCGAAGGTCTTGTCATCACCCCGTACTATCCACTCGACAACAGGATAACAGGATTCAGCGGGAAGTTCTCCAACAACACGATCGACCTCAACAGACTATCGTTCAAATCCGGGGTGTCGGACATCTCCGCCACCGGCCATCTTACCGGTCTCAAGAGGTTTCTTGTCTCCGGCAAGGGCAGGCTCAACCTGGATCTGGGCATAACCTCCGACGAGATCGACATGAACGAGATCCTCATCGCGCTCAACGCCGGAAAGAAATTCACGCCTATAGGCCACAACGCGGCTCTCTCCGGAGTTGATGACAACGCCTACCTCAACACCGTCAAAGAGATGACAGCCGCGGACACGACCGCCTCCACCTCGCTGGTCGTGCTGCCGTCCAACCTCAACGCCAAGATCTCGTTGAGCGCCAACAAGATAAGATACTCAAACCTGGAGACATCCTGGGTGGCCTCGGACATCGTGATGAAAGAGCGCTGCCTTCAGGCGACGAACACCCTCGCGACGACGAACATGGGCGACGTGTACCTCGAAGGTTTCTATTCGACCCGCACCAAGAAAGACCTCAAGGCCGGCTTCGACCTCACCTTATCCGGCATCACAGCCGAGAAGGTTATCCAGCTGTTCCCGGCAGTGGACAGCATCGTGCCTATGCTCAAGGCTTTCAGGGGACTGCTCGACTGCGAGATCGCCGCGACAAGCTCGATCGACACATCCATGAACATTGTGCTGCCGACCCTGAGCGGCATAGTGAAAATTGACGGCAAGAACCTGTCCCTGACCGACAGTGACGAACTCAACAAGCTCCGCAGATCCCTGATGTTCAAGGACAAGGACTCCAGCTTCATAAAATCCCTGTCAATCCGCGGCATCATCAAGGAGAACCACATGGAGATCTTCCCGTTCCTGCTGAACATCGACCGCTACTCGATCGCGGCCAGCGGCCTTCAGGGTTTCGACCAGCGGTTCAAGTACCACCTTTCCGCCCTGAAGTCGCCGATTCCGTTCAAGTTCGGCATCAACGTGAACGGCACCTTCGACAATTGGAAGTGGAAACTCGGCAAGACAAAGTACAAGAGCCGCAACATCCCTCTTTTCAATGATCAGGTCAACAGCCTGACGCTAAACCTGACCTCCGCCATCCACAACATATTCGAGAAGGGCGTGGAGCAGGCTCTGAAGCAGAACGAGCTGTCGCAGAAGGCGATAGAGAACAAAAAGAAGGAACTTGACTATTCCGCCTCCCTGACGGAAGACCTCTCCGCCGACGAAAAGAAAACCCTCAAAGCCCTTGAGACCGTCACCGGCGCCGGTAACATTGGTGACAACGGTGCCGGCTCACATCTTCCGCACGCTGAACCAGCCGGAACGAACGATGCGGCAGAGCGCGACGGGCAGAAAAATAATATTTGAATATTAACAGATTTCAACTATCTTTGCAAACCTTTCGGACTCGGAGCAAAGGCAGCTTCCAATCGCCCAAACTCCCTGCGGAATCCCTATCATCATCTAGATTCCCCTGCCGGAAGGCTTTGCGGGTGTGTTGAAACTGGTAGACAAGCCAGACTTAGGATCTGGTGCGCAAGCGTATGGGTTCGAGTCCCTTCACCCGCACAAGGGGACAACCTCATCCGAGGCTGTCCTTTTTTCATTCCCATAACCCACTGAAAATCCATCCAATCCCCCAAAAAACGAAAGTCACATAATATAGAATCCATAAGAAACTGACAATGACTACATTCGTAATTCCTGCCAGTCAAAAATGGAGGGCAAGATCTCGTATGTCTCTATGGGTCAAGAGGTGGAGGGTCATCAACTGATATTCAATCAATTACCGATCGCTGCCAGGGTTAGCCTTAAATATAAGACTAAAAAAGGCGAGCCATTGGGATTTCCAACGGCTCGCCTGCATATTCTTTGGATCAATGCTTAGAAATTCAGTTTGAGAGAAAGACCTGCTGTAGGTTGAGAATATCCTTGCACACTTGTAGGAGTGTATGCGAAATAAGGTTCAACCTTAAGATCGAAGGCTGCCCTTTGCGTCCTAAGATCCTGATAGTACATATTTTTCACTTTCGCGATGTGGACAGCATCGCAAATACTCCATATATTCAAAGCCAGACGAGCCGCAAACGCTCCCCAAGCCAAACCGCCCATCTCAGTTGTGCCATCATCGTAAATGTATGTATCGGATAATTGCAAGGCCAATAAACCAACATTGGTACCGATAATAGCAAATCCACGTCCCCATTGCCCAACTATTCCTTGCCCCAAACCAGGAATGATAAATGAAGCGATTCCCGCCCAGGCACGGCTGTAAGGGTCATCACGCTGTGGCACATATTCCTTAGTATTATACAGATTTTTGTATTCACGATACCTCATACCAACAACAACTTCGGCGGTTGTATTGTATTTCTTGTCCACAGAGTTGTTATGTTCTTGAAACACCTCGTTTTCGCCATTCTCGTATCTGACGATAAGTATTTCCGACTTCGATAATGTGAATGTCGGACCGTCAAGGTTATTATATTTCTTGTACTTGACTTCATTTGCATTGACTTCAAGAATCTTTGACTGAATATCTTTGCCATCCTTTGTGGTTATGATATCTTGCGCCTGCACAAAAGGAATACAACAGAGCGTGGTCAGAATCAATAAGATAACTCTTCTCATAAGATTAAATAAGATTTTTAAATAACCGGTATAACTTGTTTTTACCCGCACAAAGGTAATATATTTTCCTAACTATCAAAAGAGCTTCCATATAGCGGAGTCAAAATCAGGACAAGGAACCGCATTTATCCGTGAATCTTATGACTTTGCGACTGACATATATAGTTTCTTAATATGTTTGTGAATTCCACCTGCCTTTTTAGACTGGCTAAATCTTATATGTCTTTATGAATCAACGGGAGCATTTCATACTCTGACATTCAGGCGAGTGGAAGGTAACATATTATTAATGAAGAACATAGATGTATATCTTTAGTGAAAGCACACTAAAGGTAAGCACCGAATCGACTGACCTTCAGGCACTTATAGGACACGCCATTTTTCCGTTGCAACTTTACCGACCTTTGCGATATGGATAAACAAGAAAGGAACGTTGTCCACCTTGAACGGACAACATTATTACTACGGAAACATCAAAGCCCAAACCGACAATTGGGATAGGGACACCATAGGCGTTTCCTACAACTATCTGAAAAACTACGGTCTCTCTGAAAGCCACCCCTACAACGGCAAAAAGTGTATCATACGTAAAGGCACTGATTACGTCACCGCACAAAAAATAACTTTTCGTATCTTTTTACGGACTAAATCATTATCTTTGTTACATCAAGTCATTTTATAGGCTTGATGGACATATCAGCGAAAGTGTTTTCGTGTTACCTTGACAGGAAATTAGCAGTTTCAAAAAGGCAAGGGGTGACGGGGACATTTCGCACTTGCTAAGGTATATTGTCCTCATAGCGTTTCGCTACTGATGCTCCATATATCAGCGAGTGTGGAGTATCAGTCATTTATTTTGCCTACGGTTCTGCTAAACCTCCTGTCAAATAGATGAAATGGCTTCACACTTTTGTTTATACCACAACATTGCCACCGGAGCCAGGCTGTTACAAACATTTTTATGAAAAAAGCATTAATCTTAATTCTGTTACTGTCACTCTTTGCTGGATGTAGGAACGACAAACAAAACCAAGAGAATATGTATGGTAGTTGGGAAGTTATTGACATCTTAAATGACTTCTACGAGCCTACTGGAAAGAAATATGTACTCCAGGAAATTGATGGCTATTTTAGTAATTCAGCCACGGCCTCAAGTGATTGCAAAGTCTATGTAATGTTGCTTAAAGGAGATAACGACAGACTCACTGGTAAAATTGTGATTGATGAGTATTGCGATAACACTCCTGATATGACGCTGAATGAATATGGCAGTCCTGCCAAGCGAGGGTCAAAAATAATTGATATGGCGAACCGAAAAGCGTATTACATTTATTGCGAATTTGGTTACACATTTGGATTTCAAGACATAGATGATAAATCGGAAAATGCAACTTGGAAATCAAAGCGTTATTCTTGGATTGAGATTCTTCGTAATAAAGAAAGTTCATATTCATTCACAATAAAAGGAGAATATAAAGATGAGTATCGATTTATGGTTGACACTTATGAATTGGACTCCGCTCTTATAGGAGCAGGACTATTATCCGAATAACCATAAAATTTAATATTATGTCACGCACAGAAGAAAGTATTCTAAAAACTCTAGCAGTAGGCGGAGATATGTTCGTATACCGTGAATGCACTAAATCATTATTGTCTTTAAAAAATGCCGGTTACATTAATTGTAATCTTGATATGCAAAACAAACTAATCACAGCAAGCATTACACCACTTGGAAGAAAGATACTATCGCAATTACAATAATACAAAAAGATAAGGTGATACGTTTTCAATACATATCACCATCTTTTTTTGGACATAAATTCAGATATGATTTAATACATCAAGATAGATTGGACAGCAAATCCTGCAAAATGATAGCAAAACGGTATTTTGTATGTTAAGGACATATAAAAACCGAGGGGTGAAGCAGAGAGCCTTACGGCTCAGAGTGGCAGCCGGGTACAGACATTACCCTAATAACGTCTGTAGTGGCTGCGGACTCTCTCAACCTTGCCGAAACGTACTCGCTTGTAGGCTCGCACCCGGACAAGTCTGATAACATCCACCTCAATGGCGACTATCACAAGATGTTGGCTTGTTCTCATTCTGCATACTTATTGTTAGGAAATTGAGAGAACAACCGTCCTTGTTGTAGTACCCCCTCGGTATGGGACAATAAAAAAAGCAAGCATCCCTTTTAGGGAAAAGATGCTTGCTTTTACTTGTCTTCCTAACTCGTATGAGAACAATGCAAAGATAGCCATTCTTTTCAGATTATCAAGTAATATCGTAGACTTTTTTCATCATGACTCTTCCTTCCAACCATTCCACGAACTCCAGTTCTCTCTTGAAGTCCTCGATAAAAGTTCGATAATCTCCCACGATTCAGCATAAGGGGACAACATCATCCGAGGCCGTCCTTTTTTCCATTCTTATAACCCACTGAAAATCCATCCAATAAATCAAAACCTAAATGAAAAAAAATCAAGAATCCATAAGAAACTAAAAATGAATATATTCGTAATTCCCGCTAGTCAAAAATGACGGGCAGAATCCTGTATATCCCTATGAATCAAGGAGTGGCGTTTCACTTGCTGACATTCAAGCTATTACGGATCAGTGCTAAAGCCGCTCTTGAAAAAAGGGCTAGACATTGTCGTTTTCAATGGATCTGCTTACATATATTAGGGAGACGTTTCAGGCGAGTGGGAGATAATATATTGTTAATGAGAGATATAGAGGTTTATCTTCAGCGGGAATCCGCTAAAGGCGGATACCGAATCAACTGACTTACAAGTAATTATAAAAGCACGTCATTTTCTCGTTGCAATTCTACCGAGGGGAATTTCACGACAACTCTTGCCAAAACTTGTATGGCAATAAAATCAAACTAAGTCAAAGCCCTTGCCTCCCAACCGGACAAACTAATGTAAAAGCTGATGGGATGAACTTCTATGGCAAAGCCTTTGAATATGCCCTTACCACCTGACCGGGCAAACTAACGCAAAAGCTCCCACCCGAGCAGACTGGCGGGAAGTTTAGCATTGTCACACCTCTATACAACAAGGGAGCACACGCATTCAACAAGGAAAGCAGACGCAACAGTGTAGTGCGGCTACGCGAAGAGGCGGAGGTTGTCGAAGGTGGGGGCAAGGGAGCCGGACTCGATGCGGTGGATGATCTCCACGACCTTGTCGTTCATCGGGGTGGGGCAACCGACTTTGCGGCCGTAGGCGCTGACGGCACCGTTGATGGAATCGACCTCGGTTTTCTTGCCGCGCTCAAGATCCTGAAGCATACTGGCCTTCAGACGGGCGTGCTTGCGGATGGCTATCGGGATGATCATAAAGGAGATGAACTTCTTCACGGGATTGCTGTAATCCAGAAGCTTGACTACATCCTTGCCTTGGATCGGCTCGATGGTTATGCCGCCCTTACGGCAGACATCAATGCATTCCTTGATCAAGGCCTGCACGACCTTCCTTGAGGAACGGTCCGAGGCGGCCTCTCCGAAAGTGCAGCCCAGGACAGCGCTCATTCCGGAGAACGCGGCGTTGATCAGGAGCTTGCTCCAACGGGTTCCGAGGAAATTCTCCTCTACCTCGACCGGGCCCATCTTCTCAAGGAGGGCCTTGACCTCAGCGAAATGCTTGTTGACATTCTCGGAAACCGCGCCCAACGAAAAAGTGAGGCTGTCCGGCGAACTGGTCAACTCACAGACTCCCGGGCCAAGCATCGTGGCTCCCCAGGCGACAGTGCAGCCAAGCACACGGGACGGACCGACGATCTCGGAAATCAGCAGCTCCGGCAACCCGTTCTGGAGAGTGACGATCACACCATCCTCAGCGAGGGAACCTTTGAGCATATTCACAACCTCGGCATTATGCAACTGCTTGGTCATAAGGAATATGACATCATATTCACCAGTCATTTCCTCATCTGTCAGAACGGTCACCGGCTGAGTGAAATTCACGGTGCCTACCACTCTCGCACCTTCGGCACGCAAGGCGGCGACGTGAGCCTTGTTATGGTTGATGAGGTCAATCTGACCTCCGTTCTTCGTAATATACGCGCCCAAAATGGTTCCCAACGAACCGGCGCCATAGATGGCACTTCTCATATTCCTTGAATATTCAAATTCCGCAAGCAGGCAATCACTTGCCGAATACAATCCGTTCGAGGGTGATTGCCCACCCTTGTCAATGAATATCTCCGCGGCAAAAATAGTGATTCCCTTCCGGATGTCAAAGCCGTTCAGCATAAATCAGCGCGGCCAAATTGGATTTCTGATCAGTAAGGGTTAACTTTGCATTGGGGAAATATTCCCGGAAAACAAATAAGTTTGAAATGTTCTTTGAGGTGAACAAATTTTCAAACCAACGAGTCAAAACAGCTTCTAAAAAACATTAGAATAATGAACAGAATTGTAAGAATCATCGCGGCTTCGACGCTGACATTCGGACTCTTGCTCTGCGGAACTTTCGCTTTCGCGCAGAAGAGCCCAGCGTTCGAGGCTAAGTTCAAGATCGCGGAAGGCGCTGACCTTCGCATCCTTGACGACAACATCTGGGACTACAGCAAGGACACCATTCCTCCGAAATGGAAGGAAATCGGAGAGGATCCGCGTGACCGCAACAGGGCCCCGCAATTTGCCAGGCTCGTAAACGACTACCTTCCTGATGTCTTCGCGCTTCAGGAATATTCCAGCCATATGCACAAGGAATTCTACCCTCTGGTGCAGAAAGACGGCTATGTCATCGCCTGGGAATCGAAGAAGGACTGGAACAACACTCCGATCTTCTACAACAGCAAGACGCTTGAGCCTCTGTACGTCAACTACAACAAGTACACTCCCGAGCAGTGGTGCAACCACGGATCCAAGTCCTTCACCTCGGCTGTGCTGAAAAGGAAGGCCGACGGGAAGATATTCGCGATAATCGGCACCCACCTTTGGTGGAAGAGCGAAAAGTCCAAGCCGGGCAGCACGATGGCGAGAGCCTCACAGCTCCGTCTGGTGATGGCGGAGACCGACATCATCAGAGCCAAATACGGGGATATTCCTGTTTTTGTGATGGGGGATATGAACTGCGAGGAGGACACCGTTCCGATCCAGCAGCTTATCCAGGGCGGTTATGTGCCTTGCTACAAGGCCGCTACTGTCTATGGCGACAACCACAACGGACATCACATATGCAGCCCTGGGGACGGATATTCGGTCGAGAGCCGCAGACGTGGACTTGACCGCGCCACTGGAGCGATCGATCACTGCCTGATCTTCGACCCGAGCGGAAAGGCCGAGGTCAAGGTCTTCGACTGCATTATGGAGAAATACACCATCAAACTCACGGATCATTACCCGAATCTTATTGATGTGAGATTATAACCGTTTCGGTGGGATATTATTCAACAGCTTACATTGCCCGGAATCTGAATACCGGACGCTGATGTAGGCTGTGATTGTGTATTTTCATTTGCCGCAGCGGAATAGATTTCGTACCTTTGTTATCCGTTATGAAGTACGGATTCGACAACGAAAAGTATCTGCGGATACAATCAGAACACATCAAGGAACGCATAGCCCAGTTCGGGGACAAACTCTATCTTGAGCTTGGAGGCAAATTGTTTGACGACTACCACGCCAGCAGGGTCCTGCCGGGATTCCAGCCGGACAGCAAGCTGAGGATGCTCCAGCAGCTCAGCGACTGCGCGGAGATCGTCATTGTCATCAGCGCCAATGACATAGAGAAGAACAAGGTGAGGGCCGACTACGGCATCACCTATGACATGGATGTCCTGAGGCTCCGCACGGAGTTCCAGAACAGGGGCTTCCTTGTCAGCAGCGTGGTGATCACCCATTTCAACGGTCAGGCCAGCGCCAAAGCTTACAAGGCCAAGCTCAAGAAGATGGGCATCAAGGCCTACTACCACTACACGATCGAGGGTTACCCGAACAATGTAGCCCTGATTGACTCCGAAGAGGGCTACGGTAAGAATGATTACGTGCAGACATCCCGTCCGCTCGTGATCGTGACGGCTCCGGGGCCGGGCAGCGGAAAGATGGCCGTGTGCCTCAGCCAGCTCTACCACGAGCACAAGAAGGGAATAGCGGCGGGCTACGCCAAATTCGAGACATTCCCTGTCTGGAACCTTCCTTTGAAGCACCCGGTCAACATCGCCTACGAGGCCGCCACCGCAGACCTCAATGATGTGAATATGATCGATCCGTTCCACTTGGAGGCCTATGGCAAGACTGCCATCAACTACAACAGGGACATCGAGATATTCCCGGTGCTGAACGCCCTGTTCGAGGGAATCTACGGCGAGAATCCGTACAAGTCGCCTACCGACATGGGCGTGAATATGGTGGGCAACTGCATCAGCGACGACGACATCTGCTGCAAGGCCGCCAACGACGAGATTATCCGCCGCTACTACTCCGCGCTCGACCAAATGGCTGACGGAAAGGACAACGAGAGCGAGGTCGGAAAGATCGCGCTTCTCCTCAAACAAGCGAGGATCACCACTGAATATCGCCGTGTGACTGTCGCGGCGAAACAGCGTGAGGCCACGGCAGGCAATCCGTCAGCGGCCATCGAGCTGTCCGACGGGACGATCCTGAGCGCGGAGACCTCCGACCTTCTCGGACCTTGCGCCGCGCTTCTTCTGAAGGCCACCAAGCATCTTGCCGGAATCGACCACAGTGTCAAGCTCATTCCGGGAAGGCTCATAGAGCCGATCCAGAAGACGAAGGTCACCTACCTGCACGGCAAGAACCCGCGTCTGCACACGGATGAGGTGCTGATCGCCCTTTCGGTCCTGAGTCCGGATGACGAGAACTGCCGCAAGGCCCTTGACACACTACCGCTTCTGAAAGGCTGCCAGGTCCATTCGACGGTCCTTTTGAGCGACATCGACAAGAAAGTCTTCAAGAAACTGGGCGTGGACCTCACCTGCGAGCCTGTCCACGAAAGGCACTGACACTTTGGATTTTCCAACGATAATGATTAACTTTAGGCTTTGAAAGCCATAGAACCTATAATATTCTCAAGTTTCGCAAGTGATTTAGGCCGCCGCCCCGGCGAGGTCTAGCCGGT
>ERZ779888.1924-NODE-1924-length-18743-cov-6.159728_pt1 | contig 18743 bp, 14 predicted proteins | sample MGYA00511245_ERZ779888 | MGnify/ENA primary metagenome ERZ779888 (study PRJEB29588, sample SAMEA2155255) | human gut metagenome | biome: human gut; feature: human-associated habitat; material: faeces | place: Denmark | collected 2008/2010 ... | reverse complement strand
AAGGGACGAGAACCGCTGAAAGGTCAAGTTTGACAAGCATAGCGCAGTCAAACCTGACGAGGCGCAGCGTATACAATATAATAAAGGAACAAGCATATACGTTACTTCCTTTCTCATTGCTCGTATCGATGCTCTCTTTACCGAGTCCGACAAGCGCAGAACCCGTAAGGTAGCGGTAGATCTGCAGTGCGGAAAAGCGGTTTTGCGGTTTGTTGCTGCGGCAAGGGACAAAGAGTAAGAGCGGATAAAGAGTTGCAACGACGCTCCTTGTCGGACGGGCGGGTGGGGGGGGTAAGGGAAGGGAAAAACGGGAAACATAAGGGAATTTTCGTGGGAGAATAAAAAAATTCAGAAATTTTTGTTTCGGCTCGTATTCGTTCGTTTGGGTTGCCTTAGCGGTATATTCGGATATATATTCCGTTTGATTAACGGTGTATATTTTTGCGTTTACACTTACTTTTAAGCCAAACGGGTATTGACTTAGCAAGCATATAGGGGTACAATCAATAAAAAATCGTACGAAGGCAAAACTCCGTTATTTTTGGAGGAAATTCAAATGAAAAAATCTCTCAGCATACTCTTGTCCGTGTGTTTTTTTACGCTTTTTTGTTTGGTTCTCGTTTCTTGTTCTTCTCCCGTTAGCGGCGAAATAACGAGCGTTTCCGACAATATTTACACCTGTACGCTTAATAAAAACGGACAGGAAATAAAATACGAACTTACTCTCTCTTCCGGCAAAGCCACTCTCAAAGAAAGAACGGACGTTTCCTTCGTTTTTTACTCCGGTTCTTACCGTATTTTGAACGAAAATACCTGCTCCCTTTCCTTCACCGATACTTCGGACAGTTCTTCCGTTCCGTCATATCTGCAAAACGCCGAAATAACCCTTTCTTCTTCGACGTTTTCCTTCAATAATTCCTTCTCCGATTCTTCTTCCACTTCCCCCTCTCTTCCGTCTAAACCCGACGCTCCCGACGAAAAAGAAAACAATCCCGTTACTCCCCGGGATAAGGACGATAACGACGACGATTCTTCCGATACCATAATATATCCGGACGAACCTACCGAGCCTACCGAACCTGAGCCTAGCGAACCGGACGAACCCGATATACCCGACGAACCTAAACCTACCGAGCCGGAAGAACTCGATATACCCGACGAACCTGAACCTACCGAGCCGGACGAACCCGATATACCCGACGAACCTAAACCTACCGAGCCGGAAGAACCCGATATACCCGACGAACCCGAACCGTGCAAACACGAAAACGAAAAAGCGGACGGCAAGGCAGAACCCACCTGTAACGAAGACGGTTACGACGGCGACGTATACTGCGTCGATTGCGGAGAGTTAATAAGGAAAGGCAAAGTTATTCCCTCTCTCGGTCACGAATACGAAAAAAGGAAATGCGTTCGTTGTAAAAAAGTTAATCTCGACGGAACGTACTACGAAAAAGAAAAAGTCGAAATAACGGGTTCTCCCGAAACCGAGCAAAAAGAAACCGTATCTTCAAGGAAAATAACGTTAAGCAATAACGATTACGTCCTTACCGAGAAAACCGTAATAAAAACCGTAGTTCCCGCAAGGGTTACCACCGACGAAGAACTTACTTTCGTCTTCGGCGAGAACGACTTTTTGTTTTTACCTACCGAAAACGGTTTTAACGAGAGCATATCCGACAACAAGTTCGTATACGAACGTAATACAAACGGAGTTTTCGAACGTTTCGTTTTCACTTCGGACGGAACGAGCGTAAAAGGTGCGTCCGGGTTTTACGAAACCGTCACCGAAAAAGAGAAAACCGAAGAAAAAAGCGGAACGATAGACGAAGACAACTTCACCTTTTCCACCGAAAACGAAGTTCTTCTGTTATCCGCCGAAACCGACGATTTTTCCGTAATCGAAAAAATATCGTACCGTACGATATCTTACGTTTTCGGCGAAAAAGTCACGACCGAAAAAGTAAGAACGAATACCGAATACACGATAAAGGAAAACGGCGCGAATAGTTGGTTTTCCAAGACGAACGAATTCATTCCCGGAGATACCTTATCGGTTCTCTCGGATATTACCCTTTACTCTTCCGCCGTCGACGTTTACGAGCACGACGAAAATACCGACGAATACGTTTTCATCGATAGGTCGTTTAACTCCGTTCTGCCGGATCAAAGCAAAGAGAACGAAAGAGAGTTCGGCGGTTGGTCTAACGAAAACGGAGTTATTATCACGAACTCCGATCTGAAATCTTTCGGCTTAAATAAAATATACGGCATATATATAACGTATAAGAAAACCGCCCCTACGGAAAGCAGCGACGGAGAAAAAGTTAAAGAAACCTTGACGATAACGGGAACTAAGGAAGAAAGAGAAACCCTCCCCCGTCTGTCCGTTAAAAACGGTTATACCTTTACGGTAACGGAAAACCCTACCGAAGAAAATGACGGAAAAGGTTCGTTCGAAAACGAGAAGTACGGAAGTTACGAGATTACCGTTCCGAAACTAAACGAAGACAACTACGTTAAAACGGTTATATCAACCGCTACCCTTACTACAAGCGGTAAGGTAAAGTATTATAACGAAACATGCGGCGAGTATGAAATAAGTACGCCGTCAAAGAGAAAAAGTTCGTTTGACTGTAACGGTATTCGTTACGAAATAGACCTTGACAAAGAAAAGGACAATCTGATAATAGACGGAAAAAAACTTACGGCGAAGATAACGATTAGCGAAGGAGAAATAACCTTTGAAATAATCGAAGAAACCGCTTCGGATACTAAAGGAAGAAAAGCAGAGATTTCGGAAAACGGAAGTTTCACCGTTTACGAAGAAACGGTAATCGCAAATTCCGAAACGTTAAATACGTATGCCCCGACAAACAATCTCTTTTACGGTTCTTACGAAAAAACAGAGTACGTTTTCATAACAAACGAATATTATATGATATTCGACCGGAACTCGAACGACAAGATACGCGAATACACCGATTCCATATACGAAAATCCCGTTTACGACGAGAATTCGTGCGTATATTATCAAGGCGGATTATATATTAGTTTCGTTAAAGGTTTAGGCGTGGTTTATTCAACCGATCCGTCATCTCTTCCGAAGTCGGAGATGCCCGGCGACTTTGGCGAGTACGAAGACAAACCGGCCTACAAACAGGGGAACAACTCTTTGTCCGTTTCTACCGACGGAACTTACGTTCTTACCGAAAACGGAACGTCGTTAAGCGGCAAAATAAAAATCTCCCCAGACGGCACGCTTTACCTGATAACGAGCGAAAGCACCTTAACCCAAACGAAAAGAACGTTTACCTACAAAGTCCTTTCCGAAAAAGAAACGATGCAGGAAAACCGATAAAGACAAATTACTCAAAAAGTTACCTAAAAAAAGTTCGGTACGGACCGAACTTTTTTTGGTTCTTTTTGCTGTTAATTTTATAAGGTTCAACTTAGATCGGACAGGATAGCGGAAACGTCCCGAGAAAAGCAAAGCGAGCGGAATTTTATTGCCGCCGGGGCGTAGGCAAGATCGGCGTTTATACATACGTAAAAAGCGTTTTTTCTGTCGGCGGTCATCCGGATAAAAGGATATTTGATTATCACCGGGGTATTCATTCCGACGCCGATTTCCAGAAACAGCGTTTTCTTATTCTCGCTTTCTTTCAAAAATTTTTCGTACCTGTCCGCGGCGACGTACCAGCCGTCGTCTTCAACAAACTTATCGTCGCACCTAAGATTCGGAACCATCGGCTTACCGCAAACAGGTCAATGCGGAATAAGTTCGTTTGATATTCTCATATTGCTTTGTAGGGATACCATTTCTTTAATTATACTCTCGTTGTCATAGGTTTTTCTATAACACGGAACAGAGCATTGAAACAGTCCGTAATCTCCTTGCGTATAGAAAAGACGTGTTTTATCGAACCCCGATTTTTGAAAACAATGGTCCACGTTGGTCGTTATTACAAAGTAGTTTTTCCCTTTAATTAAGTCATAAAGTCGGTTATAAACGTGTTTCGGCGGTTCGTTATAGCGGTTAATTAAAATATATCTCGACCAGTAAGCCCAGTATTCTTCCGCCGTCGCGTACAGATAAAATCCGCCCGTATACATATCGTGAAAACCGTTTTAGGAAAATCCCTTAAACCCGTTCTTGACGCTTTGCGCGACCGGGGAAACGACTATAAGTCGAATTTATAAAAATTTTTCTTCGCCGCTACGGACTTTACGGCGATAATATATGGATTTATTTTATATCGGTATTTCCATTTTCGTCTGCCTGCCGCTATCTCAATCGTTGTAACGTGCATAGGCGTTACACGAAAGACGACTTTGTGTGCGCCACTTACCGAAAAGGAACGGCGGGGCGCAGAGGCTGTACGTCGCACTCGATAACGCTCGAAGCGATAGAGAAAGTCGTACTTACGGACTTACAACGCGTTCTTTCTATGGCAAAAGCAAACGAAAAAGAATTTGCGGAACTGTTGCGGACAAGTAAAAGTAAGGAAACAAAGCGAGATTTATCTTCTAAAACAAAAGAGTACGAAGAAGCGGAAAAGACGGACGGCAAGAAATGTCAGATTGTAGAAATTTATTGTAACTGCGTGGGCGTAATACCTAACCCCGCGTGAAAAGTTTTCAGGTATACGGGCGGTACGAAATCAACCGCACCGCCCATTCTATTCACTCACTTCCCTATGGAACATAAAGGAACTCAAAACGCGTTCATAAATTACCCGTATCCGACCCTCCCTTTTCGGGTGGGCGTTTTTTGCGTTGACTAAATCTTTTTTTTGGCGGTATAATTCTTTCGATGGAAAAAACGCGGACTTATTACTGCATAGATATGAAATCGTTTTTCGCGTCGGTCGAGTGCGCCGAGCGCGGGCTTGACCCTATGGTTACTCCGCTCGTCGTTGCGGACGAAAGTCGCGGCAGGGGCGCGCTTTGTCTTGCCGTTTCTCCCTATATGAAAAAACTCGGCGTAACAAACCGTTGCCGACTGTTTGAAATTCCGCAAAATATCGATTTTCTCATCGCAAAACCGCGTATGAAAAAATATATCGAGTACGCCGCGGACATTTACGAACTGTATCTCGACTTTTTCTCGCCGAACGACATTCACGTTTATTCCATCGACGAGTGTTTTCTCGACGCGACTAAGTATCTCGAAACCTACAAAACCACGCCGAAAGCCTTTGCAAAGCGTTTAATCGAAGAGATAAAAACGCGCAAGAGTATTCCTGCCACCGCCGGGATAGGAACCAACCTTTACCTTGCGAAAATCGCGCTCGACATTACGGCAAAGCATACCCCGGACGGAATCGGTTATCTCGACGAAGAAACGTACAAGCGCACGCTTTGGGACCATCTTCCGCTTACCGATTTTTGGCAAATAGCAAGAGGAACGGTAAAACGGCTGAAAAAACTCCGTATAAACACGATGCACGACGTCGCCGCCACGCCCGAAGCGGTTTTATACAAGGAGTTCGGCATAAACGCGGAACTCCTCATCGACCACGCTCACGGCAGAGAGCCCTGCACGATCGAAGACATAAAAGCATACAAACGCAAAAACACGTCTGTGTCTTCTTCTCAAATCCTTTTTTCCAACTACGACTACGAAAAAACCGAACTCGTAGTCAAAGAAATGATACTTAGCGGCAGCCAAGAACTTCTTCGACGCAAAGTCGTAGCGACTACGGTGGGCGTTTTCATCGGTTATTCTCAGGATTATATTCCCCCTACCGGCGGCAATCTCCGAATGTCGGACGCAACCGCCTCTTACCGCACGATCGTGGAATACGCGCTGAAAATTTTCCGAAAAACCACTCTTAAAAACCAACCTATCCGACGAGTTTCCGTCGATTTCGGTTCGGTTATTCCCGAAGAATCGGCGCAAAATAGTCTGCTTTTCGACACGGAAAAAGTAGAAAAAGAGAAAAAAACCGAACGATCCGTACTTGCGATAAAAGAAAAATTCGGTAAAAACGCTCTTCTTAGGGGAATGGACCTTCAGGAAGGCGCGACTACCGTCGAAAGAAACAAACTCATAGGGGGACACAACGGTGAATAACGTGGACAGAGCGAAACAATTCCTTCCTTTCGACGCCCTTAAAGGACTACGGGAAGAACTCGCTTCGCGCGAGAAAAAACGCCTTCGCCAAGAACGGGCGGTTCTTTCCGACAGTCAGCAAGCGGAAATATCCGACGCCCTTTCCCGCCTGAAAAAAGGCTCGGCCGTTACGCTCACACGCTATTTCGACGGGCAATACGTCACCGAAAAATGCGTAATAAAAAGAATCGATTCTCTCGAACGGTTTATTCTCACCGAAAACGCTAAAGTCTACTTTGACGACCTTTTTTCCGTTGTTTCGGATACCCAAAACGACAATTAGCCTTTATCTTCTTCTTTCTTTTCGTGTTTGTCGATAAGATAAACTTTTTCTCGGAAGTTAAGCATTTTCATCGGATACAGCGCGATAAAAGCGATACTAAACGAAACGGTCGCCTGCACCGCGTCCATAGGTAAAGCGACGAGCGCGGACTCTTTACTGCCGTAGAAAAAGGTTTGACAAACGAAGTATCCCGTCATCATAAAGAAGGCGGCGAAAATCAAACTCAGCGCGCCGAAAAGGACGGAGAGAGTTTTTTTCTTTACGAATTTCTTTATCAAAACCATAAGTCCGCCGGCGATAAGTCCTTCGAGTCCCTTGATTACGAGCGTATAAAACATCGTCGCAGGGTACACGGCAAGGTCGGCGAAAAACGACCCCATTCCCCCGGCGATCATACCGATAAACGGTCCGAAAATCGCAGAAACGAGCAATATCACCGTATCGCCTAAATTGAAATAAAACTGAGCCGAAGAAAACCCCATAAGGGTCATTACCGTAACCGCCGCAGTGCTTGCCGCCGCATAGGCGATTACCCTCGTCGTAAGACGAATTTTACCTGTTCTTTTTGCGTTTAACGTCTTTACCTCCTTTTTTTGGGATAAAGTATAAACGGGAAAAAGCGCGTTTGTCGCGCCGAAAAAACATTCTTTCCCATTCTGACTTTACAGGCGGTTGCGGAATCTCACCGCATCGGCTGCTGGGGCTGTCGGACTCGTCCGATTACCGAGTAAATTTTCTCGGTTCGGCATTACCGCCGGTTGATTCGTCGATCGGGTCGTTTTTCCGTTCGACTACTCACCCAAAGAATATCGTATTAAATTGACTTCATTATACAACCGAGAAAAAGCGCTGTCAAGTTCGATCGCGCTTTTCTCTGTAAAAATGAGGTAAAAATGAGGTAAAAAAATCATTTTTCGTACATATCCACTATTTCTTTCAGGTGCTTTTCGTACCCGTCCGCAACTTCCTGCGGAGCAAGTATTTTAAGCCGTTTTCCAAGCGACGCGCACCAACCGTAAAACGTCGGACTTATCTGCACGTTTGCGCTGAACTTAAACCCGTCGTCCATATACGCGAATTTCGTCTTTTCGCCGAACTTGTCGAAAATTACGTCAAGCACGGTTTTATCGACGTAAAAAGTGACATTTTCCGCTTGCCCGCCGTACATAGAAAACGCTTGTTTGCGGTGTTTGTTCAGATTAAACTCTTCACGGCACGGCGCGTCTTTTATGCTCTCTTCGAGCATACGAACGTCGTCCATTCTGTCGATGCGGTAGTTGGACAAATTAAGATATTTGTCGTTGTACCCCGTAAGGTAATACCTGTTCTCGTTAAACACGAGCGCAACCGGGTTTACCACGTACTCGTCGCCGTTCTTTCTGTACGCCCTTTGTCCGTGACAGTCAAGGTCGAAGTACTTAAACGCTACCTTCTTGCCCTTCGCTATCGCTCTGTCAAGCGCGTCTACCGAGTAATAAACCTTTTCGTTGGAATGTTTGGTCGTGTCGGTAAAAACGATGTTTTTCGTCATTATTCTCGCCTTATGCACCCCGGCAAGTTCGGCTATCTTGTTGGTCAGCGCGGCGGTCTTTTTCTCGGTAATAAAATCCGCGCCGAGCACCGCGTCCATAAGTATCTTAAGTTCCGCCGTGTCAAACTTCCTGTCCACGACGTAATAAAGGTTGCTTCTCGACTTAACCGTGAGAATCTCGTAGCCGAAATCGTTAAGCGTCTGTATATCGTCGTACAACGCTTTTCTGCCCGTTTCTATCCCGTTTTCGGCAAGTAACCGTATTATCTCGTTGGTCGACAACGGATGCTCTTCGTCGCTGTGCGTGCGCAATATGTCCAAAAGCACCACGGGCTTTATCTTCTGATTCTCCGATTTAGGCATCTATCTCCTTTCTCCTTTTCCCTTTCGTTACGTTAATTGTACCATAAATCGCCCCTTTTGCAAGGTTTAATTGTGCCGTTTATGATACACCAACGAAAAATAACGGCTTTTTCGTCGAAAAAAACAACCCTAGCGGAAATCCCGACGCAAAAAAATACCGCAACGGCAATTCGTTGCGGTATCGTTGTTTTACCCGATAATGCGGTATCCTTTTTACCGATACGGATTATTCTTCGTCCTTTTTATCGGCGGTTTCTTTATTCACTTCGGTTTCTGCGGTTTCTTCTTTAACCGTTTCTTCCGTATTTTCTTTTTTATCCGCTTTATCCTCACCTGTCGGGCGGGCGGGGCGGGCAGACTCGGCTCGTTTTGCTCGGTTTCTTTCCACACGCTCACGCATTTGTCTGCGCTGCTCTTTCCTTATCTCGGCGTTCTCTCTCGCTCTCTTAAACAGCGTGAACGGGATCTTTTTCGCCTTGCATACGATAAACTTTATCAAAACGTACAAACCGAACAAACCTACGATAATCGCAAAATAAGGAAGTATCGCCACGATCGCCGTCAGCAACCAGCCGAAAACCGTGCCTATGCTCTTTCCGCTTCCGAAGAAAACTTCGCCCAGTCTGTCCCAGTAAGACGGTTCTACGTATTCGCCTTCCTTGTACATACTGATTTCCACGGTGCTGTAATCCGCTTGTTTTTTATATCCGCTCATTTCGGTGGTGTATTTATCGATTTCCACCGCTATCTCGGTAAGTCTTTTTTGCAACGAGAGTTTGTCTTCGACGGTAAGCGCGGTATCCGTTTCGAGCAAAGCGGTAATTCTCTCTCTTTCCTTAATAAGTTCTTCTCTTTGCGTTTCCGCAGACAGATACTGTTCGGTAATGTCTACGGTGCTTACGGTTTTGTTACGAACGGAGTTCCCTTCGGAAACCGCGTCCACAAACTCGTCGAGTTTTTCGGTGGGAATCTTAAAAGTAACGTATACGTAGCCGCTTTCTTCCGTCGATCTCGCTTGCCAACCGCCGATTTCTTTCGCCTTCTCCTGCATTTTTTTCAAAGACGCGTTCAGATCTTTGGTCGTAACGTTCATACCCACGGTATAAACGATAAGCCTGTCCGTGGTAGTAACTATAGAACTTTTCCCGGAGTCTTTTCCCATATCCTCGGAATAACCGTTTCCGGGGCGACCAGCCGAGTTTCCTTTGTCGGAATTGCACGCAACCAGACAAAACGCCGTCAAAACCGCCAGAACGACAGCCGTAACGGTGAGTAAAATCTTGTTTCTTTTTTTCATAGCCTATCCCTCCGTTTTTATATGGAAAATATATCGCTCTATGCTTAAAAAAGTCTTATCTTGTATAAATCTTCGTCGAAGGAACGGTTCCTTCGAGTATATCTTCCATATTAAACTTACTGTTTGCGATATAAACCGTCGTGCCGTTTTTAAGCGGTTCTTCGATATACCCCAACTTCGCCCTTGCACCCTGCGCTCCGGCTCTGCTCGCTCCGTCGCAAAAATTGCGGTAGTATTCCACGTTTTCCAACGTTTCGTACACAGTAGAACCGCATATTTCTTTTATAAGCGTGGTTTCGTCGTCCTTATCCTCATATATACCGTTCACTCCGGTAAGTATAACCAACGTCTTAGGTTTAACCAGACACGCGATTTGGCTCGCCGTTTCGTCGTTGTCCACGCACTCGACGGCAGTTCCCCTTTTCGCTATCAAAGAACGGATTTCCATTTTACGAACTTCTTCGTCGTTAAGCGGATCGTTGTAGTTTATTATCGGCACCGCTCCCTGCGACGGACATCTTAACAACAACTTGCGCAGATTATCTCTCTTCGCGTCGTCGTTAAAATGCTGATGCTCCACGAGTATCTGACGTAAACTGTATTGACTGTTAAGGAACTGTCTGTACTGCGTCATCAGCAAAGTTTGTCCCTGCGCCGCATAATCAGCCTTGACTTCTTCGGAATTGCCTTCGAGTTCTTTCCCGTTGCGTTTAATGTAATCCAGTCTTCCTATTTCGGTCGCGCCGCTCGTCACCCAAATTACTCCCGGGTGAAGGTATCGCCCTATTCTTGCGATGATATTGTAGTCCATATCGTCGTGCTTGCGGTTGATAAGCGCCATGCTTCCCACTTTACCCACAAGTTCTATATCGAATTTAGCCATTACGTACTCCGTTTATTTCCTTTCGTTTCGACTTAAAAAGGCTATCTTTTGTTCGGATAGCCTTTTCAAGTTTGTAGTGTAATTAACCTTTAATATCCTTAACGACGCGCTTGTAATTCTTTTCGTTCGTTTCGGAATGTTGTTCTACGATTTCTTCGGTGTTCTTCGCTCTCCATTCGGTGTAGGCTTTGCTCTTTTTGGATTTAAGCAAACTGCTGCCGAGTTCTTCGTATCTCGTATCGCCGTCGGTATTGAGCGCGGTCTTGATGTCCATCGCGCCCGTGCTTTCGTCGATCGTTACGTCGAACAGCGGAGCAAAACTGATTATCATCTTGTGGATACCGTAATCCGAGTACGCGTCGCGAATTCTGTCGAGAGATTGTTCTCCGTCGGCAAGTTCGGTCGGGTTCTTTCCGGAAACCAACGCTTCAAAGTACGTTTCGAGCGCGGTAGCGGTGAAGTCCGCATACCAGCCGTTTTCCATATCGCCTGCGCTTACGACGTAACCGGAAGTGGTAAGTTTGCCGCTGTCGTCGTTGTATTGTTCCATAAGCGTAACGAACGCGTCGAACAGTTCTTTATAGGTCGCTTTGCCTTCGAGCGCCGCGTTTATCGTAGCGATCGCTTCCGCGTAGGTCTGATAAGCGAGTTTGCCGTTTTCGTCGGTTTTAAACACGTCCTTAACTTCGTACGTTTTGTCGTGGTCGAAGTTTTCGAGGAAAGACAGAAGTTGCGGACAGGTCTTGATTTGTTCGGCGAACTTCTTCGCGAATTCTATCTTCTGATCGTCCGTAAGGTCGAGCGTAGCCGCCTTGTACTTGTCGGTAAGTCCTTCCACGTTGTCGAACGAGAGAAGAATGTGCGTGACGTAAATCATATTGATCGTGTAAGTATGCGTTCCGTCCGCCTTCTCGTTCTTGTACGCGTATTTCATAGTGTATACGGTTTTGCCGTTTTCCGTCTTTTCGAATACGTACTTGTCTTTGTATTCCGCTTTAACGGTGCCGTCGTCGTTGAAGAATACCTTGTAAGCCTTTTCGTCCGCTTTGATTTCGTATTCTACTTTGGTCAAAGCGTCTACGGGAACGTAATAAACTTTGTCGAGTCCGTTCGTGCCGCCCTTAACCGTTTCGAAGAACTTCTTTACCTGTTCTTCGTCCGAAAGGTATTCGTAATTCGCTTTGTCTTTCAGAACGAGCAGGTTGTACTCTTCGTCGATTTCCGCGTTCGTTACGCTTTCGTTCTTCGCTTCGCCGAGTTCGTACTCTATAGCGGAAAGAATTTCCGAAGAGAACTGCGATTCGTAGTAATAAGCAAGACCTTTGTAGTGTTTAAGGTTTCTTTGTTGCGCTTTGTCGAGTTTTGCCATCTCTTCGTCCGAGATTTCTTCGACGTAGCCGATGTTGCTCGAAACGAACGTGCTTCGAAGTTGACGATACGCTTCTTTCTTTTCGCTTTCGGTATATTGACTGTATTTTTCGGGATAAGTTTCGGGTTTTGCGTTGAAGATTTCGGATTTCAGTTCGTCAAGCGTTTCTTTCGTCACTTTTTCGGTAGCGACGCCGGTTTTCCACGCGTCGCGCGAGAAATAACGAAGTTCTTTCGTCAGTTCGGCTTCGCTGTCTTCGCTGTCGTCGTGACTATGCGCGCTTCTTGCGGTAACGAGAGTGAACTTGACCGGTTCGCTCGTGAACGTAGCCACTTCGTATCCGGAATCGTTGTCTTCCGTAACTTCCGCAAATTCTCTGCCCGAGAAAGATACGGTCGCTCTCTTTGCGGTCATATATTTACGGGTGGCAGAAACCGTATCGTCCGCTTCGGTCTTAACCGAATCTTCTCCTGCGGGAATAACCACGTATCTGACCAAAGCGTTGTCTTTGTCCTTCGCTTCGTCCGCCTTGTTTACGTCCGCGCCGCCTTTGGTAAGTCTGACTTTGACGTAAATTTTCTTGTAGTCGAGTTCCGCCGTGTCGTCGTCGCCGTCGTCGATGATTTCGGCGTGGTAGATGCCCGTAACGAATTCGCCGTCGGCGTTCTTATACGCCATTTCTACGCTCTTAACGAAAAATCCGTCGTTGTACGCGCTTACGAGTTCGTTGTTGGCGTCGCTCTTTTCGTTCTCTCTGTCCTGATCCTTACCGGTGTCGAGAAGAGAAGTAAGTTGCGTATCGAACTGATCGTTTACCGCCTTAACCGCTTCGTATCTTTCGGAAAGGGTAAGCACGCCTTCCGGAACGAGCGTTTTGCCGTAAATCGCCTTGTATTCGTCGGTAAGGCAATACATAGAATCGAATCTGCCGGTCTCTTTTGCCTTAACGAGAAGTTCTCCCATCGCGTAAGCGGTGTTGTATTTTTGCGCCTTCAAAGTTTTGAGAGAAGATTCGAGCAAGGTTTCCGCGTCGTAGGTGTACTGCGTTCCGTACTGAGCGTAAAGTTGCGAATAATAGTTAATGGCGTAGTTAACGGTGAAAACGAGTTCTCTGCGAGTAACGTTCATAGAAACGTTGTAGTCCCAGTCGTCGCCGAGAACTTTAACTCCGTTGCCGAATTCTTTTGCGAGATCGACGGACACGGTCGCGATTACGCGGTTGGCCTGTCTTTCTTCGTTGACGCTGACGAGAGAACACGCGCTAAGCGCGACGCAGAAAAACAGCACCGTCGCCGTCAGCAAAAACAATAATCCTTTTTTCTTCATTACCGTACTCCTTTTAGAGTTTTGTTTTTGCGGTTTTACCGCCCCTTACGTACTCTTACGGCAAGGCAAAAATGCCGATACCTATAAGGCTACTCATAAGAGTATACACTACTTTCCTACGGAAAGCAAGTATCTAACGGCTCTTTAACCGAGAATTACCGCGTTATCGCCGCCGTAAATTCTCAAAGAACGGATTCGAGAAAGTCTTTTACGAACTTTATTCTCGCGCTTTGCGTCAGTTTTGCTATTCCGAAAACCACGCTCGGCGGATTCGTCGGGCAGAGCACCGCCGCGGATTTGTATTTTTCCAGCGTTTCGTACAACCGTTTTTCTTTGAGAATTTCCGAGTTTTCAAAGTAAATTCCGCTACCCGCGCTGCCGATAACCACCTTTTTCACGCCGAGTTTTTTCGCCACGTTTTTGAGTATGCCCGTCCTGATGACGTTTTTAAGCCGCGCGTCGTCGCCGTAAGACGCGGAAAGTTCTTTATAGAGTTCGTTCCCGTCCGCAGTGCAGGTAAGTTTCGCCGCCGAGCGATAAATCGCCGTACGGGCTTTGACTTCGGGGACGTAACTTTCTTTAAGCGCAAGGTCGCCGTCGATTTTCAGTTCTATTTCCCTTTCTTCTTCGATTTCTTTGCCCTGCGCGCGCTCTATGCCTTCCTTAACCAGTCTGAGATACATTTCGTACCCGACTTTTTCCATCTGTCCGTGTTGTTCCCTGCCGAGTATGTTCCCCGCGCCGCGGATTTCCAGATCCTGCATCGCTATTTTGAACCCGCTGCCCAGTTCGGTGTTCGCCATAAGCGCGTCCAGACGTTTAACCGCCGACTCGGTAAGAACTTTGCCTTCGCGGACGGTAAAATAAGCGTAGGCAAGCACGTTGCTCCTGCCCACCCTGCCACGAAGTTGGTACAGTTGGCTCAGTCCGAGATTGTCCGAGTCGATGACGAACAGCGTGTTCGCGTTGGGCAAATCCACGCCGTTTTCGATAATAGTCGTGGAAACCAGCACCCCGGCTTCGCCGTCGTAAAACTTTTTTATCGCCGTTTCCAGTTCTTCTTCGGTCATTTGCCCGTGGGCGCAGACCACTTCCGTCCTGTCGCCAACGAGAGAAATCACCGTATCGCGGAACTTGTTTATTCCATTTACTCTGTTGTACAAAACGAACGCCTGTCCGCCGCGGTTGAGTTCCCGTTCGAGCGCGTCTTTAAGCAGTTCTTCGCTGTACTCGGTGACGTACGTTTCCACCGGCAGGCGGTTCTTCGGCGGCGTGTCCAGCGTGGATATGTCCCTTATTCCGCTCAGCGCCATATGCAGCGTTCTCGGAATGGGGGTCGCCGACATACTGAGCACGTTTACCGTACTCTTGAACGCTTTCAGTTTTTCTTTATGTTCCACGCCGAAACGCTGCTCTTCGTCGAGCACGAGCAAACCGAGATCGTGAAAAACCACGTCGCCGCCGAGAAGTCTGTGCGTAGCGACGATAACGTTGCTTTCGCCGCTTTTTATTCTTTCGAGAGATTTTTTTATCTCCGCAGGGGGTACGAACCGGTTGAGAAGTTCGATTTTAAGTTTGAACTTGTTCATTCTCGCGCAAATCAGGTTGTAATGTTGCTGCGCAAGCACCGTCGTAGGCGCGAGAAGCGCCGCCTGTTTGCCTTCCACGACGGTTTTGAAAATAGCCCGTATCGCCACTTCGGTTTTGCCGTAACCCACGTCGCCGCAAAGCAGTCGGTCCATTATCTTGCCGCTTTCCATATCGCGTTTTATATCCGCTATCGCCGCAAGTTGGTCTTCGGTTTCGGTAAACTCGAAATCGTCTTCGAGTTCTTTCTGCCAGGGCGTGTCCGGCTGATACTTGTACCCTTTTCTGCCCTCTCTCGCGCGGTAGATTTCCAACAGGTCGATCGCCATTTCTTTGACGCTTTGACGAACTCTGTCCTTAACCCGCTCGAACTCCGCTCCGCCGAGTTTGTGCAAAGCCGGCTTGTCCGCTCCGGTGTATTTTTCTATCGTGTCGAGTTGCTCTACCGGCAAAAACAGTTTGTCGCCGCCCTTGTAAAGCACGACGAAAAAGTCTTTTTCACCCGAAAGAGTTTTTACTCTCTGCATACCTTCGCTTATACCGATACCGTGCTTTTCGTGCACGACGTAATCGCCCTTAAGGGGAAGTTCAAAGGTCTGTTTTCTCGGTTTTTTGCGGATAGGCTGCTGTTTTCTCGCAAGGTCGTTTATACCGACGCACATAAACTTTTCCGTCGGATAATAAAACCCGTATTCGACGTCGCCTGTCTGCAACGCCACGTCGGCGTCGGAAGAAAACCCGATTCTAACACCTATATCGTGGTCGTTGAACGCGCTTTCCAACGCTTTGAGAGAACTTTCGTTCGCAGCGTAAACGCGGATTTTGACGCCCCGTAAAAGCAGTTGCTTAACCAGCGTGAAAAACCCTTCGATATCGTTGTAAAAAGGCGCGAGCGGAGAGGTTTTCAGATCGAAAATTTCCTGCGGACGGTAAAGCCGTATCGCCGAAGTCGTTCTGCCGAAACCGAGTATCGCTCCGCGCGGAGCGAGCGCCCCGTTCTCCGTGAAAATCGCGTTCTTGTGCCGCTCGAACGCTTTGCCCCCTTCGGCAAGAGTTTCCGCCCTGTTCTCAAACGCCTTTCTCGTAAGTTTCAGTTTGTCTTCGATTTGCCTTACGTCGTCTATAACGAGCGTGTACCCTTCCGCATAGGTAAGAAACGACGCGGTCTGCTCTTCGAGAAACGGCAAAATAAAACCGTTAAGCGAATCGGACGGGTTAAGCGAAAAACTTTCCGCCGCGTCGCCCGCGGCGCTTCGCATTTCCGGCGCAAGCGTCCTTGCCGCTTTTCTTATCGCGTTAAGGATACCGTTTACTTCGTTTCGGCGCACCAAAACGTCGGACGCAGGCAAAACCGTGAGCGACTCGACTTCTTCTTTAGCAACGTGGGTTTCGGGTTCGTACACGCGGATTTTTTCCACGACGTCGCCGAAAAAGTCCACCCTGTAAGGGCAGAAAGCCGCCGGGGGAAATATCTCCAGCACGTCGCCCGAAATGCGAAACGACGCAGGCGTTTTTACGTCCGCGTCGCGTTTGTATCCGGCGTATAAGAGTCTGTCCGCAAGGTCGGCGGTTTTTACTTCTTCGTTTTTCTTAAAGGTAATCGTCGCGTCGGCAAAACGCCCTTTTTCGGGGTAGCGCGCAAGAAAACTCTCGCAGGAAAGAACCACTCCGTCCAGACTTCCGTCCAGCATACCGGCAAGTATTCTTATGCGCTCGCCCGTCGACGAGTAGTCGCATATCATACGCTTCGTGAGCGGATCTTCTTTTTCCGGCAAAAGCGCGTAGTTGCCGTCGCCGTATTTCGTAATGCGATTGTACGCCGTGCGCGCCTCGCTCACGTCGCCGACAAGGTAAACGAACTTACGGCAAACCGCCGTCGCCAGATGAAAACGGTTGTTCGGAGCGGCGTTAAAAACGACTACGTCTTTTTTGCCGACCGCTTTTTTTATATCACCGATAACGCCCGTCGTCGGGACGAAATTTTTACCCATTACTTAATCGAATTTCCTTCGCGTAAAAACTTGTCGAAATTGCGGGTTTTTATATACTCCGCCAAAAGATCGGCTACCCGGCAGAACGTTTCGTTAAACTTCTTTTCGTCTTCTTTGTTCGGTTTGGACAAAACGTAATCGGCAAGGTCGTAATCCGGTCTGCCGATACCTATCCTGACGCGCTTGAAATCGTCGCGTCCGAGCATACTTATTATATTGCGCATTCCGTTGTGCGTTCCTGCGCTGCCGCTCGCCCGTACTCTGACGGAAAAACGGTCGATGTCGATATCGTCGTAACAAACTATAAGTTCGCCGCCCTTTTCGCCGTATTTCGAGATAAGGCTTTTTACCGCTTCGCCGCTCAGATTCATATAAGTCGTGGGCTTTGCGAGTATAAGTTTTTCTCCCCCGGATTCGCTTACCGACACGAGGGACGAACACTCGATTTTGTTTATCCTTTTACCCAGTTTTTCCGCAAGCGCGTCCACCACGCCGTATCCGCAGTTATGAAACGTGCCTTCGTACTTTGCGCCCGGATTTCCTAACCCTACTATTATCATTTGTTACTCCTTTTTTCTTTGAAAAACTCCTGCATCAGAAACAACGCTTCGTCTTTCCTTTCCCCTTCGATTACTTTCGTCGTGTGATTGAATTTGCCGTCGACGAGATTAAAAATGCTGCCGCAACAACCGCTTTTGGGTTCTTTAAGCGCATAGTGCAGTGTACCCAAACGAGTGTTTACTATTGCCCCGGCGCACATTGCGCAAGGCTCTAAGGTGACGAACATTTCGCATTCGTACAGGTATTTCGTATTAAGTTTTTTTTGCGCTTTTTTAAGCGCTTTCATCTCGGCGTGAGCGGTGGAATCGTTGTCGGATATTTTGCTGTTATGGCTTCTTGCGACGATTTCGCCGTTGCGGACGATGACGCAGCCTATCGGCACTTCGTCTTTTTTATATGCCTTTTTCGCTTCCTTTAACGCTTCCGCCATAAAGTCTGTCATATATTTTTTCTCCGAGTTCGGTCAGCAGTTTTATACTACCCGAGTGTTTTTTTACGAGTTTTTCCAGTTCGCTTTCGGGGTACGGGTGACCGTATTTTTCTTCCCCTACTTCCACCGTAAGTCCCAGTCCGTCGTAGTTTAACGCGTAATAGTCTTTAAGTCCGCCCGAAGAGTGTTCGCTCCGTTTAAGGGCGTAATTAAGGTAGTCGGCGTAGGTTTTCGCTTCTTTATAAAAGCGAAAGTTGCTTTCGTACCCCCAGTAGACTTCTTCGCCGAGCGAGTGAAAACTAACCGCCAGAGCGTAGTTTTTTGCGAGAACGTTGACTGCAACGCGCGTTTCCGGCTCGCTTTCCGGCAATGGTCCGATGTAGTTTGACGGCGACTTTTCCGTCACGTTTAACCGTCCTTCTCCCCAGTCCGCGTCGAAGTTGACGTTTAAGTCAACGGCTCGGGCGTTGGCTTTCCACAAAGAAAAATCGTCGCTGCCGTTGATTTTTAGCAGTTCCTGCCTTAGCAAGCCGTCGGGAACGGAGTTAATTCCGTCAAAACAGAGGCTCGCTCCGTCGGGGTTAAGGCACGGCACGAGATCGAACGACAAACCGCTCTCTTCTTCCGCAAGTCGGGTAAGAAGTAACGTGGTAATCCATTCTCTTGCGTGTATTCCGCCAAATAAGACGATTTTCGGATCGGTACCGAACCTGAACAGCCTTATTTCTCGACCGAGAACGCTTTCGCCGACGATTTCGGACGTGGCAATGCGGCTCAGTTTTTCATAACACAGAGCAATTTTTTTACTTAATTTCATCATACGTTCAGTCTATGCGCCGAACCGCATAAACAGAACTTTTTTCGCAACGTGGGCAACGTGGGACGTTGGCAACGCCGAGCGTTGCATCCCATTACGCAATGCGTGTAGCACACTTATAAGTTTATCGCACGACAAAAGTTTATTCCGTTATCTACCCATTTCCACTCTATCGGGCGGGTGGGTG